>Ga0066789_10000699_pt1 | contig 13959 bp, 12 predicted proteins | sample OrgsoiDNA2013049_FD_70960 | JGI IMG/M metagenome (GOLD analysis project Ga0066789, IMG submission 70960) | Permafrost soil microbial communities from the Arctic, to analyse light accelerated degradation of dissolved organic matter (DOM) -... | ecosystem: Environmental > Terrestrial > Soil >...
GAGAAAAACTTGGCCACGGATTCGCACGGATTCTCACGGATAAAGACAAAAACGACAAAAAGGTTTATCCGGGTTGATCCGCGTAAATCCGTGGCCTCGAATTGCGTTACTGCTTTGGCTGTGGACGGCTGGCTGGGGGGATGATTCCATTCATCCGCAGATATTCGACCATCTGGCCGTAGTGGTCAAAGGGATGGGCCGTCGAGAACGCTCCCACGCCAAGGCGCGTCAGCTTCGTTCCAAACAAAGAGATCTCATCCAGCGCGTTCTTGTCATTGATCGTAGACAGGGCTTTGTGCAGGTAGGCGAACGAGTCTTTCAAGTACTGCATGATCTCCGCCTTGCTCTTGACCGAGTCGGGGCCGCTCTCGCCGCCAACATCCACGGGCGGTTTTTCGTTCAAAATCGCGGCGCCGAAGATGTAGTTGACGGCGGCGACGTGTTTTACCTCTTGAGCAAAGGTTCGGACGCCTTTGAACTCGCCAGCCGTGGGGGCGAAGGAGTATTTGTCCTCGGGCATGGCGTCGGCGGCGCCGATGAACTCGCCAGAGCCGATATCGAGAATGGCGTTGAGGGCATCGCCGTCAGTTTTTGCGGCGGGCATGGCCGTTTGGCCGAGAGCGAATCCGGAACAACAGAGTGCGACGAAAATTCCTAACAGCAACTTCGCATTACGCATTGGTGTTTCTCCTCAGAAAAAGTTTTATTCCAATTGGAAGTTAGTCTCTTACCACCGACGGGGCGAATTCCAGTTCCTTCACAGTGAGGCGGTAACGGCGCACGGTGACGAGGCCCAAAAGAAGGGCGACTGCGGAACAGAGCATTGTAGCCGGGACGCCGGCCTTTGTCGCCAATGCTCCCCAGGCAGCGCTGCCCAGTGCCATTCCGCCCTGCAAGACTAATAGATACATGGAAAGCGCCCGGGCGCGCATCCACGGCGGCGACATGGTTTGCGCGGCGACGTTGAGGCAGGCGAGGATTCCGATCCATGCTGCACCGCTAGCGAAGAGTACCAGGTTGAGCCAAAGAAAAATGTGGATGCGTCCGGCGGCGAAGGTCATGAGGGCGAAGAGAACGATGGCGGCGGCGACTACGCCGTCAACCGACAAGCGAGTTCGCAAATGGGGAAGCACGGCGGCTCCGGCCAGCGCGCCTAGGCCGAAGGAGCCGAGGAGCAGGCCGTATCCGGTGGCGCCGTGTTGAAACTGACGGGCAATCAGCGGCAGGAGCGCGAGCAGAGAACTGGCGGCGAGGCTGAAGGCTCCGGTGCGGATTAGGACGCATTGCACCAGCGAGTCGGAACGCAGAAAACGAAATCCGGCGCGCATTGATTCCATCACGCGTCCGGTCTGGGCTTGCTCGAAACTTGGGCGCTTCCAGCGATAGAGAAAGAAGATCACGCCGAAAAACGAAGCGGCATTTAGCAGGAAGGCGACGCCGGAGCTGGTTGCGGCGATGACTAATCCGCCGAGCGCGGGGCCGACGGCGCGCGCGACGTTGAAGCCGACGGAATTGAGAGCGACGGCGGGGGCGTGATTTTCGCGGCAGACAATGTCGGGGGTGAGCGCTTGCCACGCGGGATCGTTCATTACCGCGCCGAGTCCGAGGATGAAAGTGAAGAGCAGCAAGATCCACGGAGTGACGTAGCCGAGCAGCGTGAAGACTCCGAGCAGGCCGGCGGCGGCGACCATCCAGGCTTGGGTGATGAGGAGGAAGCGGCGGCGGTCCACCATATCGGCGAGCGCGCCGGCGGGGAGGATGACGAGAAAAACGGGCAGAGTGCTGGCGGCTTGGACCAGGCTCACCATTAACGGGGACATGGTGAGCTGAGTCATGAGCCAGCCGGCGCCGACGTTCTGCATCCAGGTGCCGGTGTAGGAAATTACGGCGGCGAACCAGAGCGAACGGAAAAGCGGTTCGCGCAGGGGATCGAGGGCTGAGCCGTTGGCGCGTGCCAGGGGGACGGGAGTGTGGAACGAGTCGGCCATCAGCCTGCCTGAGCTTCGACGTGAGAGGAGAGTCGCGGGCCGAAGGGCCATTCTTTATTACGCCAGGCGCGGACGGCATAGATGATGAGGCCGGCAATGAGGATTACGGCGGCGTAGCGGACTTCTTTCAGGAAATTGTGGCGCGCGATGAGGATGTACCCGAATCCGGCGATGGCGAGGAGTGCGGGAATCGGATACAACCACATGCGGAAGGGACGCGGCATGTCCGGCTTGCGGATGCGGAGCACGATGAGTCCAACGGCTTGCACGATGAATTGCAGAAGGATGCGAATCACTACCAGGGCCGAGATTACGTCGGCGAGTGGGAAAAAGCAAAACAGGATGCCGGCTCCGGCCAGCGCGAGCAGTGAGACGTGGGGGAATTGATAAACGGGATGGACTCGCGCGAACACTTTGAAGTAATTGCCGTCGAGGGCGGCGGCGTAGGGGACGCGGGAATATCCCAGCACGAGCGAAAAGACTGACGCAAACGCGGTGAGCATGATGAGCGCGGTTACAAGGTTCGCGGCCCAGCCGCCGTAAATGCGCTGCATGAATGTCGAAAAGATGTAGAGCTTGTTGTTCGACTGCGCGGCGGCGGTGACTTCGTGCCAATCGATTACGCCGAGGACGCTGAGGTTCATCAAGAGATATAGACCGGCGACCAGCAGAATCGATAGCAAGACGGCGCGGGGGATGGTCTTGCCGGGATCTTTGAGTTCGCCGCCGAGGAAGCAGACGTTGTAGGCGCCCCAGTAGTCATAAGTCGCGATCAGCATGGCAGAGCCGAGGCCAAGCATGAAATTCTTGTCGAGCGTGAAGGCACCGGGAGGGAAGCTGAAGGCGCGGGCGCTGTTGAAGTGAGTGAGTCCGGCGAAAATGATCCAGCCGATGGTGGCCATCACGAAAAGCCACAGCAGTTTCGAAATTTGTCCGATGCGGGTGATGCGGCGGTAGAGCAGGAATACGGCGACGAGCACGATCCCGATCGCCACGAAGGTTGTTCCGGCGATGACCCATCCGAGTTGCAGCGGGCCGAGCAGCGGGAGATGGAGGACCCATTGGCGGGCGGCGTATTGGGTTTCGAGGCTGGGCATCAGGTAGGCGGTGTATTTGGCGAATCCGAGAGCGCCGGAGGCAATGGAGAGCGGTGCGCTGAAGGAAAGCTGCCAGATAAAGAGGAATGAGACCAGCTTGCCTAGGCGGGCCGGGCCGTAGATTTCGCGCAAGTAGACATAGGATCCGCCAGAGCCGGGCATAGCTGCGCCGAGTTCGGCCCAGACCAGGCCGTCGCAGATGGCGAGCAGCGCGCCGACGATCCAGCCCAGGAGAGCTTGTGGGCCTCCCATGGCGGCGACCACCAGCGGCATGGTGATGAAGGGGCCAACGCCGATCATGTCGATCATGTTCAGGGCGGTGGCGCTGGCCAGCCCCAGGCCGCGGATTAGTTTTTGGTCGGGCATTCAGCTTCTAGCTGCTAGCTCCTGGCTTCTAGCAATCTCTTGCTGCTTGCTGCGCGGGTGGAAATGTTTGCTGTTCATCTTGTGCATGCGAAAAAGCAGGTTCCTCTCGCCTGCGGCGTTCGGAATGACAGAGCTTAAATGGGTGCATACATATTGGATTGCTAGCAGCTAGAAGCTAGTGGCTAGAAGCTGCCGCACCCGCGCTCACAATATTCACGAACAACCTGATTGCTCCAGAGACTCCCGCTGGCAATTGGCGGTAGAAGGCGTATCCGGAATAGATGTAGATTCCTTTGCCGTATTTGGCGTAGAGCAGGCCGCCTTTCTGGTCCGGCTCGTTCGGGTCGTGGCAGGAAATGAGGGGGGTGTAATGGTCGTCCCATTTGTCCATAAAATAGAGGCCGCGCTCCTGGACCCAGCCGTCGAAATCTCTTTGTGAAATTTCGTTCGGGTAATGGAAAACTTCATTGTCGGGGGCGAGGATCGTCACTGGCGCTTCTTCGACTGAGACGCGGGTGCGGCCCAGCGTTGCCGGATAGGGCGTGAAGTGCGCGCTGTTGAAGGCTCCCATGTCGTTGTTGTGCTGGACCACCAGCGTGCCGCCGTTGGAGACGTAATCGAGCATCTCCTGGCTGTTGGCGACGACATCTTTTTGCGCGTCGTAGGCGCGGACACCGAGGACGACTGTGTTGTACTGCGCGAGATTGTCGGTGGCGATTTTTTCGGCGGGGATGATGGTGACGTTCATTCCGATTTGCTGGAGGACGGTGGGGATGTCGTCACCGGCGCCGAGGATGTAGCCGAGCTTGAGGTTGGCGGGGATTTTTACGTCCACGATGCTGACGCGCTGGACGGCGGGCTGGAAGTAGTAGGCGCTGCCGAGGTCTTCGCGGGTGACCAACGTGTAGCCTTCGGCGTATTTTGTGCCGCCGGCGTCGAGGACGGCGCGAATTTCGGAGCGGCCTTCTTTTAAATTCGCGGGGAAGACTTTGAAGGTGAAGTCTTGCTGGTCGCCGCGTTTGGGCAGGCTGACTTTCAAGCTGTCGGGTTCGGCGCGCCATCCGGCGGGGAGGTCGAGATGCAGGGTCCCGGCGGGTGCTCCGGTGAGGTTGGAGCTGACGCCGACTTTGACTGCGGTTTCTTTTCCGTCGGCGACGGGGAGGATTTGTTCGCTGGGTTCGAGGGCGACGGAGAAGGGCGGGACGACGGCCAACTGCTGTTTCTCCAGTTTTCCATTTTCGAGACGCGCCTCTGCGACTAGGGGTACCGACATTCCGGGCCACGGCACTAGCCAAGACGGGCCACTCTGCGGGGTAGCGTGGTGCGGGACGGTATAGGCAACGTCTTCATTTAAAGACGGCGGAAACGGCAGCGTCTGAAACTGGGGGTTGTCGATTATGTTTACGCTATCCGTCTCGGGATTCTGGCGATGCCAGTAGGGCCGCGTTTCAACTGAACTGAGGTCCGGGACGCGGAACGACAGTGTTCTCGAGTATTGTTGCCCGGCCAGCACAGGTATATGCACGGGATCATTGCCCACATCCAGTCGTGGCAGCGGCCCGGCATAGCTGGTTCGCACGTTGTATCGAGATCCGTTTTGAAATCGCACGCGGAATTTGACCTGATCTCTGGGGCTTACCGCACTTGGACCGTCCGACACCGCCTCAGCCGAAACACGCAGTGCCAAGTTGATTGCGGCGCGCAGTTGGTCTTCTTTTGCTTGAAGTCGAGTCGTGAGAGTCTGAATGTCTGAAAGTTCGGCACGAATGCCGGAAACGCGGTTAAGTTCCATTAACGCGTCGAGTAACGGCCCGAAAGCGGTGGAAGGATCGTTCGTGGTATTGCGCGCCGCTTTGTCGATATCGAACTTCGCGGCCGTGAGCGGATCGACTGTAAGGCTGTTGAGGACTTCAGGCGGCCTAAAACTCGTATCAATCCCGTCCAAGAAATCTTTTTCGTGGCCGATGGCGTCTTTCGTATTCGGCAAAACTGAATCAACCAACTTATAAAACGAATTGTGGGGGCCGGGGGAGACTTTGTATCCGCCGTGGCCCTGGGAGCGTTGGTGGGCGAGGCCGTCGGCGGCCATTTGGGCGTAGGACATGCCGAGGACGGGGTCCACTTCGCCGGCGTCGAGTTTTACGGTCCAGTTTTCGTCGGCGCAGGTGTTGGAGCGGAATCCGCAGACGTTGCCGATGTAGAGCTTCTTGGCCTGCCAGGGATGAAGGCCTTCTTTTATTTGCTCGGGAAAGCGATTGGGATCAGCGGCCGCGCGAAAAGCTTCGCGCGTCAGAATCGCGGACGCCTGATGATGGCCGTGGCCGTCGTTGTCAGTTCCCGAGAATCTCGCAACCAGAACATCGGGCCGGAAGGTGCGGATTACGCGGACGATGTCGGCGAGGGGAACGTCGTGGCCTCCCCATTTCTGGAAAGTTTCTTCGGGGGTCTTGGAGTATCCGAAGTCGGCGACGCGGGTGAAGCGCTGCTCGACTCCATAGTATTTGTCGGAGGCGAGGAGTTCGAGGGTGCGGAGGATGCCGAGTTTGTCGAAGAGGCCGGTGCCGAGTTCGTTTTGTCCGCCTTCGCCGCGAGTGAGGGTGAGGAGAAGGGTTTGCACGCCTTTGCCGCGGGCTTCCAGCGTGAGAGTGCCGCCGTCTTCGTCGTCGGGATGGGCGACGACCATCATGAGGCGGCCGGTGGTTTGCAGTTTGCGGAGTTGTTGTTTGAGGCCGGGGAGGCCGGTGTCCTGGGGGAGCGGGGCGAGGAAGGGGATGGGTTTTGTTGCGTCCGGCGTCGGGGTTGGCGGGGTTTGCGCGGCGCAGAGTGAAGCGAGCAGCAGGACGATTGTGATCACGGGCCGCAGGGATGCGAGTTTGGTCTTCACATCAGTGCGGGGGAAAGCAGGTTCCTCTGCCCTGACGGGCTTCGGAACGACATCGTCTTTTAATATTATTGAATTTGGTATGGGCATGGTTATGGGATGCTCATGCGGCTTTGCCTAGCAGTTGTCCATCGGTGACATCGAGGACTTGAGCGCGGAGCCATTGATTGGGAGCGTGGCGGCCTTGCAAATTCATCTTCAGATAATTGTCGGTCAGGGCTTCGGTCCAGGGGCCGGCGGAATTTTCGGAGACGCCGTTCAGTGTTATTGCCTCGATGCTCTGGCCGACGAACGAGCGCATGAACTCTTCTTTCTTTTCGGCGGCGAGGTTGCGCAGGGCTTGGTTACGCTCGCGGGCGATGCTCACCGGAATCTGGTTTGGCATGGTGGCCGCAGGGGTTCCGGGGCGGGCGGAGAAGGTGAAGACGTGCAAGTACGTTAACCGCAGGTCTTCGATTATGCTGCGGGTTTCTTCGAATTCGGCGGGAGTTTCGCCGGGGAATCCGACCATGACGTCGGCGCCGATCGCGGCGGTGGGCATGGCGGCGCGGATTTTTGCAATCTTCTCGCGATAGTGCCAGGGGCGATATTTGCGATGCATGCGGCGGAGGACGGAGTCGCTGCCGGATTGCATTGGCACGTGCGCGTGCTTGGCGATGCGCGAGTTCTCGGCCATGAGGCGGATGAAGGAGTCGGTCCAGTCCATCGGTTCGACGGATGAGATGCGGAGTTTTTCTAACCGCGTCTGGTCGAGGATGGCTTCCACTAGATCTTCCAGCATTGGCGGGCGAGGGCGCCCGCCCCACACAGTCTGCTCGGTCTCGCCCGAGAGGTCGCGGCCCCAGCGGCCTAGATTGATTCCGGAGATTACGACTTCGCGATATCCGGCGGCGACTAGCTGATTTACTTCGCGCAATACTTCATCCAGATGGAGCGAACGGCTGCGGCCGCGGACGGACGGGATTATGCAGAAGGAGCAGCGGCTGTTGCATCCGTCCTGGACTTTCAGGTTGGGGCGGGTGCGATCGTTGGCGGAATCGAACACCGGTGCGGCTAGCAGTTCGGTGTGGGCGAAGATGTCGGAGACGAAAATTTCGGGGAACGCAGAGTCGCCCAAGAGCGATCGATCTTCTCTGCTTAAATCCATGCTGCTTAGATTTGCAATCGGGACAAAGGAACCTGACTCGATAGTGTCCTTCTCAGGCTGCGCGAGCAGCGCGATTTGTGCCAGATTGTGTTTGTGAGAATTCCCTACTACTAAGGAGACTCCGGGTAGGGCGGCGACTTCGTGGGGAGTGCGCTGGGCGTAGCAGCCGGTAACTATTACTTCGCAGGCGGGATTGTCGCGACGAATGCGGCGGAGGGCGGCGCGGGCCTCCTGCTCGGCGGAGGCGGTGACCGCGCAGGTGTTTAGAACAACGATTTTCGCGGAAGCGGGGCGGATGGCGCGGTCGAATCCGCGGTCACGGAACTGCTGCTCGATGGCGGCGCCGTCGGCCTGGGTGGCGCGGCAGCCGAAATTTTCGACGTAAAAGCTGGACACGGAACTATACTAGCGTATGCGCGGCGGGGATGGGCGAAGGCAACGCTGGCGCTGAAATGTATTGAGTGGAGCAGCGGCATCAGGGTTGTGAGGCGATGATGAAGCGCAGGATCCTGCTGGTGGATGACGATGCGACGGTGCTGCTGACGTTGAAGGCAGTGCTGGAACTGAATCAATTCGAAGTGCAGACTGCGTCATCGGCGGCGGAGGCGGTGGAGAAGCTTGCGTCCGGCGTGTTTGAAATGGTGATCACCGACTCGCGTATGGAAACGGACGACGCGGGTTTCCACGTGATGCGAGCCGCGAGCGCGCAACCTTATCGTCCGGCCACAGCGCTGCTAACGGCTTATCCTCCCCGCAATCTGGACTGGAAGCACAATGGAGCGCAATCGCTGCTGGTGAAACCGATCGGCACGCAGGATTTGCTGCGACAGATTGAGGCGTTGCTGGTGCAACACCAGGACGAGAGGCAGAAGGCCAGTTAGTACGGGCTTCAGGCTTCAGGCTCCAATTGCAGATCCCGGAAAATTTGCTTTTTATGACCTTGCAGGGATTTCGCGAGTCGCTTCTTCTTGATGCGCCGCCGCGCGAGTTGAGTGCGGCGCTGGCTGGATTGTGGTGGGACGCCAAGGGGGATTGGGCGCGGGGGCACGAAACCGCTGGACAAGACGAAGGGCTAGCGTGCGCTTGGGTGCACGCGTATTTGCATCGCAAAGAAGGTGATGCGTCGAACGCCGGGTATTGGTATGGGCGGGCGGGGAAGAAGCCGGCGCGGAATTCGCTGGAGCAGGAGTGGGTTGACATCACACGGTCGCTGCTGGGCGACTGAAGAAGCGGGCGCCGGGCTTCAGCTATCCGCATTCACTCAAAGACAACGCAAAACTCACGAACCCCAGCACCTCATCGCAGGGCAGGTGAGAGCGCACCCTTCGGCTTCGCTCAGGGCAGGCTCTGCCCCGACACGACCGCCGTAGTTGCCGCTCCACGTTCAATCCTAAGCGCTGGCTACGTGGCGCCGCTCGCGGAAACATTCGCGACAAAGTATGGGGCGGCCCTGAGTTGGGCGGAAGGGGACCGTGGTTTCCTTGCCGCACTGCGAGCAGACAGCGTGGGTTTCAACTTTGGTGTGACCCTGGCGTGAGGGCGAAGGTCCCAGGACGGAAACCCGTTTCGCCTTGCAGGTTTTGCAGCGTTTGGGTTCGTTCCTGAATTGCTTATCGTGGAAAAATAACTGTTCCCCGCCGGTGAAAACAAAATCGCTGCCACAGTCAACGCACTTCAGCATTCTGTCCTGGAATTCCATGGAGAGCTCCTTAGGCCCGGAGCATCGCCGCGAGCGCCAACAACTGGGGTCCGCGCCGATGCGTAATTTCTAGCCCCCTTAATTAATCATCAATCTTCAATAACAACCCTGGGTTCGGCCCGTCCGCACGGGGAAGGGTGCGGGGTTACATCTAAAAAGCCTGCCGGACAATGAATGCCATTTATGGGAATACTAGAGGGCCACAACCGGAGTTGTGACCCTCGATTTCTTAGTCTTGCTCTTTGCGAGTTTTCTTGCGGGCGCGCTTGCGTGCCAGCGCTTCCTTTACCCGTTTCTTCTCGCCGGGCTTCAGGTAAAAGGAGTGACGTTTTACTTCTTTAATGATGTCCTCCGTTTGCACTTTACGCTTGAAGCGGCGCAGGGCGTTTTCGAGTGATTCGCCTTCCTGCAATCTGACTTCTGCCAAAGAAACTACACCCCCAAACCGGTCCTTTTTGGACCCGTTAGTTATTGCAAGGAAAGCCGGTAAAGTCAAGAACTATATGGAGGTTGCGGTCGCGGGCCTCCCAGTTTGGGTCAGCTTTGGAGATCGGCAAACTCAGAATCCCAGGCGCAGGGCAAGCTGAATCTGCCTGGGAGCGTAGGCGCTGGTCGCCTTCATGAAGTTTGTCGGCACCTGGCAGTAGGCGGGAAAGTAGTTGATTCCAATCTGTTTAGTGCCGTAGTTGAAGGTGGCTGCGTTGCTCATCAGGCCATCGTCGGTGATCTGGTAGCGGGCGTTCAAGCGGTTAAACAGACTGAAAGACTCGACGGTGAATTCCAGGCGCCATCCGTTCTTGGCGTAAAGCCGGCGCGACTGACGCATGTCGGTGGTGGAGTAGTCGGGGCCCACGAAGGAGTTGCGGCGGAATCCTGGAAGGCGGTCGTTGTTGCCGTTGTCGCCCGGATTGGCGTCGCCGATAACGGTGGCATTTACGGGACGTCCACTGCCGGCGGTGAAGGCGCCGGAGTTTTTCCAGCCTTTGGAAAGATCCGTTCAGGGCGGTGATCTCAAAAATCCAGGAGAAGACCAAACGATTGCGTTGATCGGTGACGCTGTTTCCTCGCTCGGAACTGGGGGAATTGGAATTCTGCACGGTTTGCGGGGCGGCCAGCGACTAACGCGTCCCGGCCATCGTCTATGGCGTGGGCGTAGGTGTATCCCAGGCGGAAATAAAGGCCGTGAGTCATCCTGGCGGCGCAGTGAGATGGTGCCGCCGTGATAGGCGCTGGAGGCTTCGCTCTCATAGACGTTGATTGCGCCGAGTTGATCTGCGGTGACATTGCTTCAGAGGTTACGCGCGCGGTGTAGTCGCCTGGGGGCAGGAGTTCGAAGGCGAACTGGCCCTGTCCGTTGCTGTGACGTGTGAACAGAAGCTCGGGCGCGTCCCGTAAAGGGAATTTGTTAGGATCAGCGGGGGCAGCAATTGGCAGTTAGCACTTGGCATTTAGCCGTTTCGGGTTCCTGTAAGTCCTTCTTTCATGGGGATGGGTTGGCTAAGTGCCAAATGCTAAGTGCCAAGTGCGATTTCTAAAATGATTCGTTCATACAAAAACATCACACCAACCATTCCCGCGTCCTGCTATGTGGACGAGTCGGCGCAGATTATTGGCGACGTGGTGCTCGGCGAACACACCAGCGTTTGGATGAACGCCGTGGTGCGAGGGGACGTGCACGCGATTCGCGTGGGGGCGTATTCGAATATTCAGGATTGCAGCGTGCTGCATGGGATGAAGGAGCAGTATGGGGTTTATCTCGGCGAGTATGTGACGGTGGGGCACACGGTGACTCTGCATGGATGCACTATTGAAGACCGGTGCCTGATCGGGATGGGGTCGATTATTTTGAACGGAGTGCGGATTGGAGCGGGGTCGATTATTGCGGCGGGGACGCTGATTCCGGAGAAGACGGTGGTCGAGCCGGGGTCGTTGTGGATGGGGTCTCCTGGGAAGTTTCGAAGGATGCTTGAGCCTGCGGATTCTGAGAGCATTATGCGGTACGCGAAGAATTATTTGGGGTATAAGGACGCTTATTTGGCGGAGAAGTAGCGCATTTAGCACTTAGCATTTGGCCAACGACCGACGACCAAGAACCAAGGACTGAAATGATTAAGGCCGTACGAGGGACGCGCGACTTACTTCCGCCGGAGACGGCACTGTGGAATTTTGTGGAGGCGGCGGTGCGCGATGTATTTCGCGCCTACAACTTCCAGGAAATTCGCACGCCGATTTTCGAGTCCACGGAATTGTTTGCGCGCGGCGTGGGGGAAGAGACGGATATTGTCGCGAAGGAGATGTACACGTGGGAGGACCGCGGGCGGGCACAGAGCGATCAGGGGCAGTCGCTGACGCTGCGTCCGGAGAATACCGCTGGCGTTGTTCGTGCCTACATCGAGCACAAACTTTGGGATCGGGGGTTGAACAAGCTCTACTACATCGGGCCGCAGTTTCGCAGGGAGCGGCCGCAGAAGGGGCGGTACCGGCAGTTTTATCAGATTGGGGCGGAAGTGATTGGGCCGGCGTCGGCGGGGAGCGAGTCTCCGGCGCGGGATGCGGAGATTTTGGAATTGCTGGCGACGCTGCTTGACCGGTTGGGAATTAAAGATTGGATGCTGGAGCTGAATTCGATTGGGTGCGCCAAGGATCGGACGATTTACAACGAGGCGTTGCGCAAAGCGCTGGAGCCGGTTGCGTCGAAAATGTGTGCAGATTGCCAGCGGCGGGCGGTGACGAATCCGTTGCGAGTGTTTGACTGCAAGGTTCCGGAGGACCAGCCGATTATTGAGAAGCTGCCGCGCATCAGCGAGTTTTTGGATGAGCCGTGCCGGAAACATTTTGAGGAAGTGAAAGAAATCCTGAAGGCGGTTGGGGTTGAGTTTCAGTTGAACGACCGGCTGGTGCGTGGGCTGGATTACTACTCGCGCACGGCGTTTGAGTTTACGCACGGAGCTCTGGGCGCGCAGAACGCGATTCTGGGCGGCGGGCGGTATGACGGTCTGTCGGAAATGCTTGGTGGGCCGGCAGCTCCGGGGATTGGGTTTGCCATCGGAGAAGACCGGCTGGTGCTAGCGCTGAGTGAGTCCGCGGAGGCGGTGGTGCGAAAGCCGGATGTTTACATTGCGCCGCTGGGCACGAATAAGGAGGCGGCACGGCTGGCGCGGGAGTTGCGGCGTCACGATGTTGTGGTCGAGCTGGGCGATGAAACTTTCCGGCTGAAGAAATCGTTTGAGGCGGCGACCAAGGCGGGAGCGAAATACATTTTGATTGTCGGCGAGAATGAAGTGAAGGCGGATGCGTTTGCGCTGAAGAACCTGGCGACGGGGGAGCAGGTTTCGGTTCCGCGCGCGGAGTTGGCGGCAAGAATCCACGGATGATTGACGAAGCTCACGGTCCCGGCCTAACATCGGCGAACCGGGGATCGATCAACTTACAGGAGAAATCAAGATGAGGCGTGTATCGCGGGCAGCGTTGTTTGTGTGTAGTGCACTCTTAACCGCGGTTTCGTTGCAGGCGCAGGCGCCTCCGCCACCGGCGCCGGAGTTGCAGAAGCTGGATTTCATGACGGGGCATTGGACGGCAGAGGGGACGGCCACCATGGGGCCTCCGGGAACGGCTTCGACGAAGTGGACCCAGACCAGTGACGGCGAGTGGATGGACGGGAAATACTTCATGATCACGCACAGCGATGCCGATCTGGGGCCAATGGGCAAGAGCAAAGAAATAGCCGTGTATGGCTACGACTCCGACAACAAGGTTTATACCTACACCGCGTTCGACAGCATGGGGCAGGCCGAGAAGGCGACGGGAACGGTGAATGGCGATACCTGGACCTGGACCAGCGAAGAGCATTTTGGCGGACAGACTTTCAAGGGCCGGTTCACCATGAAGGTAGTGTCGCCGAAGTCTTACACGATGAAGTATGAACTGTCTCCGGACGGGACCAACTGGATGACGGGGATGGAAGGCACAGCGACGAAGAAATAAGGCGCTGCTGGCGAAAAGCAGGTTCCTCTGCGGCTGCGCCGCTTCGGAATGACAGTCCCGGGTAGTGGTGCAGTGCACCACTACCCGATCCCGATGGGGCGGGGCGCGGAATCATCCGTCCGTTTATAATCTTCCATTCGGCTTTCCGGCGTATTCCTTTCTGAAAGGCAAAGCTTGCTCGACTTTTTAGGCGATTTGAAACGCACGCATATGTGCGGCGCTCTCCGTCCATCCGACGCGGGGAAGAAGGCCGTGCTCATGGGATGGGTGAACCGGCGGCGCGACCTGGGCAGCATCGTTTTTATTGATTTGCGCGACCGCACTGGTGTGACGCAGGTTGTGATCAACCGCGAGCTGAATGCGGCCGCGCACGACAAAGCTGGACAACTACGCAATGAGTACGTGATCGCCGTCATCGGGACGGTCAAGCAGCGCGACCGGGACACGGTCAACAAGAACATTCCTACGGGTGAAGTTGAGCTGGTGGTAGAAGAGTTGCGTCTGCTGAATGAATCGAAGCAGCCGCCGTTTTTGCCTGGCGAAACCGTTCTGCCAAATGAAGAGATGCGGTTGAAGTATCGCTACATTGATCTGCGGCGCGATGCCATGCAGTTCAATATCGAGATGCGGCATAAGGTGTCGAAGGCGATCCGCGATTATCTTTGCGGCGAAGGGTTCTTCGAGATTGAAACTCCGTTCATGACGCGGTCAACGCCTGAGGGGGCGCGTGATTATCTTGTCCCCAGCCGGGTGCAGCCGGGCTCATTCTATGCGCTGCCGCAATCGCCGCAGATGTT
>Ga0066789_10000701_pt1 | contig 13951 bp, 15 predicted proteins | sample OrgsoiDNA2013049_FD_70960 | JGI IMG/M metagenome (GOLD analysis project Ga0066789, IMG submission 70960) | Permafrost soil microbial communities from the Arctic, to analyse light accelerated degradation of dissolved organic matter (DOM) -... | ecosystem: Environmental > Terrestrial > Soil >...
CCTGAATTGGCTTTGGACGAAGCGTTATCCCAATACTCCGCCCGCACGGGAGTAATCGGACACCTGCTTTCCCCGCGTTGGCGATTCACGGAGTAAGCATCGTGCGACGAACCCTCGGCTGCGCTACCTGCCGCCAAGGCCAGCTAATCGCGCTAGAGAAGCGCTGGTGTAAAATTGCAGCCTTCCTGCCAAGTTCTCAATGTCGAATCTTGCGAGGTAATGCGATGCGTCTCTTGTTTCTGTTTGCGTCATTGTTAGTTGCTGCGTGCGCAGTTGCCCAAACCCAAAAGGCGAGTGATGTAGCGGAGTTCATCAGCATCGATACATCCGTCTTCGTTCTTAACCATGTCCGAGTCATCGATGGAACGGGTGCGCCGGCAAAAGAGGATCAGGCAATCGTGATCGCGAATGGCAAAATACAGTCCATCGGCCCGGCGGCGTCCGCTCAAATTCCTCATGAGGCGCAACGGATGGAGCGCTCTGGCTACACTGTCATCCCTGGTTTGGTTGGAATGCACGACCATCTGTACTACACCGACTCCTACTCCTTGCAAGTAGTCGACGGAAAGATCGGCGAGCCGGGATTATTCATTGCGGAGATCCCCTACACGGCGCCACGACTCTATCTGGCGGCTGGCGTGACCACAATGCGTACGACGGGGAGCCTGGAGCCTTACACCGACTTGAAAGTCAAGAGTCGGATTGACGCAAACCTGATGCCGGGACCCAGCATTGACGCCACGGCACCGTACCTGGAAGGTGCGCCGACGCGATTTGCGCAGATGCATGAACTTACCGGACCGGACGATGCGAAACGCATGGTGGACTACTGGGCGGCGGAAGGCATGACATCGTACAAAGCGTACATGAACATCACGCGCGAGGAACTGGGGGTGGCGATCCAGCAGGCACATGCGCACAAGCTGAAACTGACAGGGCATCTGTGCTCCGTGACCTGGCCGGAAGCGGTAGCTCTGGGAATCGATGACTTGGAGCACGGACCCGTCTTTACCGATACCGAATTCGTGGCGGACAAAAAGCCGGACCTGTGTCCATCGGGTGGCGGCAGAAGCGGCTGGGCCAAACAGGACGTGAACGGAGCGCAGGTGCAGGAGATGATCCGCAGTCTCGTGTCACATCATGTCGCAGTGACTTCGACGCTGCCGGTGTTTGAAGCCCATGCACCGGGGCGACCGACGTTGCAGCCGCGCACGTTGGATGCGATGTCCGCAGAATCGGCGCAAAGTTACCTCATCGATCGTGCAAGAGTGGCTTTGGATTCTCCCATGACGGCGCTGATGCGCAAAGAGATGGATTTTGAAATTGCCTTCGTCAAGGCGGGGGGCTTGCTGCTGGCCGGTCCTGATCCAACTGGAAACGGTGGCGTACTGCCGGGTTTCGGCGATCAACGCGAAATAGAGCTTCTCGTGGAAGCGGGCTTCACTCCAGTGGAAGCCATTAAGATCGCAACGGAGAATGGTGCCGTATATCTCGGCCAGCAAGATCGAATTGGAACCCTCGCGGCTGGCAAACAGGCGGACCTCGTTTTGATCAAAGGCGATCCCTCAAAACGAATTGATGAGATCGAGAACGTCGAGACAGTGTTTAAGGCCGGGATCGGCTACGATTCCAGGAAGTTGATTGATAGCGTGCGAGGCCAGGTCGGAATTCGTTAGTGGCATTCTGGGTGTTTGCCGACAGTCACCAGCACGATTCTGGGCGTCGTCGTCAAATCTTGCCTTGAGTAAGATCCGGTTTGCCCGTCATCCGTTAGGAATGAGAGCTGAACGTCTAAAGGAGGCTATTCAATTCGCAGAATCTGTATTTATGGGGTGTATACTTCCTGCCGAGTAAGAGTTCCGCTATTCTTTGAATAGGGGCTTTTGTGAATCGCTGCCTCCTGGGCATTTCCTTTTTCGCATGCCTTTTACTTCCGCGCGGCGTCTCTGGTGACCCGCAGCCAGACAGACTTCTTTTGATCGCTAACCAAATGGAGCACAGCGTTTTGCTTGTAGATCCCATGTCCAAGCAGGTTCTGGCCACCGTGGGAGTTGACATTAACGGACACGAGGTCGCTGTTTCCCCGGACGGTCGCTTCGGCTACGTTCCCATCTACGGAAACACATGGGTGGGAAAGCCCGGCTCGAATGGAAGAACGATTCACGTCGTGGATTTACGCCAGGCGAGGACCGTTGCCATCATCGATCTCGGCAAAGAGGTGCGTCCGCACTGCGCGCACTTCGGGCCTGACGGACTGCTCTATGTTTCCGCGGAACTCGCCAATGCCATCTACATCGTGGACACAAAGACTCGCTCACCTGTCGGCGAAATTCCAACTGGCGCGACGCATACACACATGTTCGTGATCTCTCCAGACGGCCGGAAGATATACACTGCGAATAACGAGCCGGGCAGCGTGAGTGTTCTCGATTTGCGAGCGCGGACTCTGCTCGCGACAATTCCGATCTCTAAGAAAGTGCAGCGCATCTCGATTTCACCCGATGGCAAGTTCGTTTATACGCAGGACCAGGAAACACCCCGCATCGTGGTCATCGATACTGGAACTAACGCGGTCGTCCGGTCGATTTCCCTCCCGAGGATTGCGTTCTCATCGGTAATCACAAAAGACGGCCGCTGGCTTCTTGCCAACTCCGAATCAGGAAAGCTCTTCGTCGTAGATGTGGTCAGTGGAGCACTCACAAAAACGTTTGACACCCCGGATGTTCCCGTTCTGCCCACCCCAGGAGAATTCGCGCTGGCGCCAGATGGCATACACGCCTACGTGAGCTGCCCCCAGGGCGGCACCATCGAGATCCTGAATCTTAAAGACTGGAGAATGGAAGAGCCCATTCGGCTCACGAAAGGCGTGGACGGCATGGGTTGGGTGCCTTCGGCTACAAATTGATCTGCTTCCGGCGCAAAAGCGGATAGACCGCGCGCAGTGCCTCGACGTTTATCTTTCGTGGCCCAGCTCCGACTGACGTGTATTTGACGGGGGCTTACATGCCAGGTCGACTTCTGAGGCTTGTTCTTCTGACGTGCCTAGCGTTTTGTCGGCAATCCTTTCGCAACCGCTTATGTCTCTGACTGAACGCGTTCTTGTGGCGCTCGTTCTCGGACTCGGCGCGGGTCTACTTGTTCTTGTGCACCCGACGCCGGCACTCCTGAAACTTGTCCGCTGGGTAGAGCCGATCGGCACTCTTTGGGTGAACGCCATTCGGATGACGGTTGTCCCCCTCGTCGTGTCCTTGCTCATCACGGGCATCGCATCTTGTTCCACGATGCAGGTCGTTCGCGGGATCGGATGGCGTGCCCTTGTATCTTTCTTGGGTCTGCTGATATTCGTTGCCGCCTTGGGACTCCTCGTTGTTCCGCCGCTCTTTGCCTGGTTTCATATGGCCCCGGCCACAATAGCAGCTGGCGGAGCTTCACACTTCCCACGCGAGGAGTTTTCGCCCGCCTTAGCGGACTCGATATGACAACGGTGTCCCATGTCCGTCATCGCATCCTGGCTAGAGAATCCCCGAACGCCCTGCCCAACTGGCGATGTAGCTCTGCAGGAAGGAAGTGAAATCTTCGGCAACGGGGGGAAGTCTCCTGCCGCCGAGGTGGATTTGCGAAAAGTCGAGGGGGACGACAGGGTTAATGAGCCGGCTCATGGCAAGTTTTCGATTTCGGCAGGCGGGCAGCGCATACGAAGGAATGATCGCGACTCCTTGCCCGGCCTCGACCAGGGCTATCTGTGTATTGAGATAGTTCACCGTAAGATTGAGCTGATTCTTGACGCCAGCTTTGGCGAGGTGCCGTTCTACAAGCTGCTGTAGTGGAATGGATGGCGGCAGGGAGATCAGCTTTTCACGATCGAGTGCAGACCAAGTGGTCGTAGCGCCACGAGGTTGATTGCCGTTGTCTGCACGGATGACCATCAAGGAGAAGCGAAACAGGCGAACGCGGCGGACCCCGGGCAGGTGCTTGAAAAAAATGCCCATGCCCATATCGAGTGCGCCCAACTGAACCTTCTGCATGACGCTCGTAGTGTCGCTATCGAACAATTGAAAACGGAGCTCGGGGCGGTGCAATCGAAATTCCTGGATGGCCGGCGCCAAGACACTCGCCATCAGCAAAGGAGGCGCCCCGACTGATAACGAAACACCGGTTAAGCTTGCCGATTGCCCGATGCGTGACATGACGGCATCCAATTCCTGCAGGTTGCGTTGAGCTACGGTGAGTAACTCGGTCCCGAAAGCTGTCAGCGCAACAGTACGTGTGGTGCGCTCGAACAGTCGGACTCCCAGCTGAGTCTCCAACTCTCGGATCAAAAGGCTCAGGCCTGACGGTGTGATGAACAGTGCCCCGGCCGCGCGCGAGAAACTGCGATGTTGTGCCACAAGCAAGAAGCCTCTAAGCTGGCGCGAGGTAAAATCAATCATTGAGTATTCCTTATCAACTATTGATGTTTTTGAACTTGTATTATAAATCCGTCCCGTTATAAATATCAGCAACCCAGGGGTGGCGCGGACCTCGATCAGGGGAAACCGGTCACCCGATTACTCTGGAACTACAGAAAGCTGTGCCGGGCAAGTTAACGGATGATTCAGTGGACTCAACAACCAAATCGAAAGCCGATGAGGCCGGCATCTACTACGACACTAACTACGGACATTTTGATACAGAGCTCTACTCGGAGATTCGTCGTGAGGCTTTCGGGGAAGATATTGGGCAGAACAGTTGGCTCACGGCAGATGAGCAGGACAGGTTTCTGAGCAGGCTCGACCTTTCTCCTGGAAAGGTCCTGCTCGATGTTGCCTGTGGGGCAGGAGGCCCGGCCCTGCGCATCGCCGCAAAAACTGGCTGTTCAGTCGTGGGGATCGATGTTCATGAACAAGCAGTTTCGACAGCGGGCTCACTTGCAATCCAGCGCGGACTAGGCCAGAGAGCTGAATTTCGGGTTGTGGATGCGGCCCAGCAACTCCCGTTTTCTGAAGCCAGCTTCGACGCCATCACCTGTATTGACGCAGTCAACCACTTCTCCGACCGGCCACGTGTCATTGCGGAGTGGGCCCGGTTGCTGATGCCAGGTGGACGACTACTGTTCACCGATCCCATCACCCTGACCGGGCCGCTGACGAATACAGAGGTCGCGATACGGAGTTCGGCTGGTGTGTATCTCTTCGTTCCGCATGGTTACGACGAAGGCGTTATCGCGCAATGCGGATTGCAGTTGCTGGTATGTGAAGACGTAACAGCGAACATGGCCAAAGTCGCGGAGGCGAGGCGCGCGGCCCGCGCATCGAGAAGCGCCCTCCTTCGCGAAATCGAAGGCGATCCGGCATACCACGGCCAGCAGGAGTTCCTTGCTGTAGCTGCTCGTGTTGCCGAAGAAGGGCGCCTTTCGCGCTTTGTTTATGTTTCGAAGAAGTTGAGCTGAGAATTAACACTCGGCCCCAGTGGCCGGTAGGATTCCCATGAACTCGCATGGAAGTACAGCTCTAACGACGGCCGAACTGGGAGATGTCGGACAGCGCGCGCGACGGCGAATCGCTTACCGTCTCCTGCCTTTTATTTTTCTCCTTTACGTTGTTAACTACATCGACCGGGTGAATGTTTCCTTTGCCAACCTCAGGATGAGTACAGATTTAGGGTTCAGCGACCGCGCCTACGGTTTAGGCGTCGGCGTGTTCTACATAACGTACGTTCTGTTCGAAATACCGGGAGCCATCATCGTCGAACGCTGGAGTGCCAGAAAGTGGATCGCCCGAATCATGATTTCGTGGGGAATCGTGACGATACTGACTGGCTTTGTGCAAACTGCCGGACAGTTCTACGCGGCCCGCTTCTTTCTGGGAGCTGCTGAATCCAGCTTTTTCCCCGGAATGGTCGTCTATTTGACCCACTGGTTCCGCGGGCACGAGCGCAGCCGGGCCATCGCCTGCTTATATGCAGCAGTTCCCGCCGGTTCGTTAATCGGCTCGCCTGTGGCGGGCTGGCTACTCGGAGTACATTGGCGGCTGCTGGCGGGGTGGCGCTGGCTTTTTATTCTAGAGGGGATTCCTGCCATCGTAATCGGGATTGTCACCTTCTTTTACTTGACGGACTGGCCGACACAAGCGGGCTGGCTTCCTCGGGCCGAACGTGACTGGCTCGTCAACGAATTGCAGGCGGAGCTGGAAGCCAAAAAAAAGATTCGAAACTACACAATCATGGAAGCGTTCTGCGACCCGCGAATTTTACGATTGATTCTCGCGTACTTCCTGGCCCTGACCGGAGCTCTTGGAACCATCTACTGGATACCGACCTTCGTGAAGCGCCTTTCGGGGTTTTCCAACCGGTCGGTGACTTCGCTGCTGCTGATTCCAGCTTTGATCGGAATCGCTGGAATGCTCATCAATGGTTGGCACTCCGACAGGGAGGCCGAGCGGCATTGGCACAGCACGATTCCGCTGGTCGCTGCCGGATTGACGTTCGGGCTCCTGACCGCCTTCCGCCACGAAGTTCCCCTGGCGATTGCATGTTTGCTTCTGGGTAGCGGGTTTTTCTATGCGTTCTATCCCGTCTTCTGGGCGATCCCGACTGCGATGCTAAGTGAGTCGGCAGCCGCGGCCACATTCGGACTGATCAATTCAATCGGGCAACTCGGCGGACTGGCTGGACCGTACTTGATCGGTTTTCTCAACGATCGAACGCACTCACTCGCAACCAGCTTCGCGTTCATAGCGCTCGTTTATCTTGCGGCGGGGGGCCTCGTCCTTAGTTTAAGAGCCCGTAATCGCATTGGTGTCGTGCAGAGATCGAACTAGCTCGAAAACTGCCTGTCGCAGCCCTCAGGTTCGCCCTTCGCAACCGCACACACACTGAAGCGCTCGTGCGTGGAGAGCAGCGCGCAATCTTCACGGAACTGAAGTAGGTTCTCCGAAGTAAACCAACAGGATTGGATAGCGGCTAGAAGATCGCCATTCTGCCACCTCGCTTGAACCACATGTGATAACTCCCGGATTGTCGGCAACCCTTCCCTTACCGGATTACTTCAGGGTTGCCCGTGATCCAGGAGTAGTCTGAAGAATCCATCACGAATTACAAGCCAAACTTCTCAACACTTATCGATTGTGTAGGAGATCCGTGCGCATTCGCAGAAGCTCACGATCCCTGGCAGTGGGTGACTGTCTTGCCACACCGCTGGCTCTTGCGAGCTCCTGGAAATCTAAGGGCGCGGCTCTGCGCATTGTTAAAGATAAGGGCTCCGGACTCATCAAACCCACCGAAAAAGAAGTGATCAGTGCGAAGAATTGGAAGGTTCTGATGCGGCGAAACAGCGATCGCCCGGCCTGTGTCGCGACAAGGCAGAGGCAAGACGCCGAGATCATCTCTCCTACACGATGATACCGCCTGCTACTGGTTGTTCTCCGCTTTGCTATTGTGGGGCGCCGAAAAGAATCGGGCTCACCATGGTTTCAATCCTGCCTGCCATCTCCTCGGCGGGGATACGGTTCGGAGTCTGAAACCAGCGGCGCGCGGCTCCAAAAACGGCCCAGGCAGCGGTCGTCGCTGGTAGTGACGGATCCGCATCGGGAGCCATCCCATGATGGGCAAGTCCTTCCTTGAACATATCCTCAACGATCGGAATGATCGAGCCTTCGAGCGCCATCCGCGGCAACTGAGTGGGACAGCCTGTGCTCTCCGCAAGATAGTCGCACACGCCGAGTGCGATCGCGCGCAACGCTCCATTGCAATCGGTAAAGGTTATGGCCCGGCGCTCGATCAGATCGCGGAAACGGGATTCCGTCATGGCGTGCAACAACGCGTTCTTGTCCGCATAGTGCAGGTAAAAGGTGGCCCGGTTCAAAGTGGCCTCGTCGGAGATCTCCTGCACAGAGAGGTCTTCGAACTCCTTTTGAGTCAGTAGCCTGGCCAGCGCTTCCATGAGCATGCGGCGGCTCCGCAGGATGCGCGGATCCGTCGTTTCTGTCTCGGGTTGGAGAAGCTGGGCCATTTCTATATTGATGAAAGCATACCTGTTTATAGACCAAAGCGACAGTTGTTTATTTTCTTTGAATCGACATATGTCGTTTATTAATCATATGTCGTGCAGGAGGAATTATCAATGTCAACGCTACTCCATATTGATTCCAGCCCGCTCTACGGCCGGTCAGTCTCCCGCGAGCTAACCGGTGCATTCGTCACTCAATGGCAGGCTTCGCACCCGGATGGAAAGGTCGTTGATCGCGACCTCAACGCAACCGTGATGCCACCGATTAACGCGGAATGGGTCGGCGCCGTTTACACGCCGGAACAGGCTCGGACTCCACGGCAGAAGGAATTGCTTTCGCTCTCCGACTCCCTTCTCGCCGAGTTGGAGGAGGCTGATGAGTATGTCATCGGAGTTCCGATGCATAACTTCGGCGTGCCTTCGGTTCTCAAGCTCTGGATCGACCAGATTGCGCGCGTCGGCAGGACCTTCGCCTACAGTGAGAAAGGGCCTAAGGGCCTGATCACCGGCAAGAAGGCGACTTTCATCATCGCAACCGGCGGGATGTACGACGCCCAGACGCAGATGGCCTCCTTCAATTTCGTGGAGCCGTACCTGAGGTCCGTATTCGGTTTTCTTGGCGTGACGGACGCGACCTTCCTCACCGCGGGAGGGACCAGCGCGCTGAACCAGGGGAAGGACCGGAACACATTTCTTGCACCACATCTTCAAGCCGTGCAGACGCACGCGCAGACTTTCTAAGAGAGGACACTCATGAAAACTACTTCAATTGTTGCTCGCTATTTACTGGGCCTGATGTTTACGGTCTTTGGGTTGAACGGATTTCTCAACTTTATCCACCAGCCGCCGCCCACGAATCCGCTGGCGTTACAGTTTTTCGGGGTGATCGTCGCATCGCACTTTGCCGCGTTCTTCTTCGCGGGGCAACTTCTTAGTGGCCTGCTGCTGCTCTTCGGCCGATTCGTGCCACTAGCGCTGACAGTGCTGGCTGCGGAGCTCTACAACATCTTGGCGTTTCACGTGACGATGTCACCGGGCACCATCGCGCCCGCACTCGTCGCGAGCGTGTTGTGGATTCTTGTTTTCCTGCAGTACCGCGAAAGCTTCAAGGGAATCTTGACCGCAAGGGCTGCGACGCAGGCATAAACTGCGTCGCAGTTTATGAAAGGCGCAGGGCCTCGCCGCTAAGTGCATGATCGGCGATAGGGCACTCCGTTCAGCAAGCGTCTTGAGTGACGGGAATTGATTTCAGAAGGAGAAAGAAATGTCGCAAGAACGCGGTATCAGTCGCGTCGTCAACGTTCCTCCAGCGGCACCTGGATTTGTCGGACCGGGGCATCTAGCGGCACCTGTCGTGTCTCCGGAGAACTTCGAGATGACCGACCCCTTCATCCTGTTGATGGACGATCATCTTGACATTGGCAATCGGTCGGTTGGTGGTCCTCACCCGCATGCAGGTTTTGAAACCGTGACGCTCATTCTCGACGGCTCGATCTTTGACCGCGATGAGGGCGGTACACTCAACGCTGGCGAAGTACAGTGGATGACCGCGGGCAACGGAATTATTCACGGCGAAGACGTCGGGACCAAAGGAAAGGTCCGTCTGCTTCAGCTGTGGCTTACCTTACCTAAGAGCAAACGCTGGATCGCCCCCGATTTTCAAACGATTAATGTCAATGAGGTTCCGGTGCGCCGCGAAAAAGGCGCTGAGATCCGAGTTTATAGCGGTTCCTCGGCCGGCCTTCAGTCAGGTACGCGAAACCATGTACCAGTCACGATGGTCGAGATTAATTTAGAGCCACACACCTCGGCCGAATTGGACATTCCTGCATCCTACAACGGCTTTGCATTTGTCATTGATGGTTCGGTTCGAATCGGCGACACCGAGCTGAACACTGGGCAGGTCGGTTGGCTCGATCGGCCGACTGGCAGCGGTATGAGCGTGTTGCGTGTAGTCGCCGGCGAATCCGGAGCGCGCCTGGTGTTATATGCGGGACAACCCCAAGGAGACCCAATCGTATCCTATGGCCCATTTATAGGAGACTCGAAGCAGGACATTGCCAGGCTCTTTGCTGAGTATCAGTCGGGAAGATTTCCCCGCCTTAGCGAATTGAAAAGGCAGCAGGTACGGGAGCGCCTGCCCAGACCGGGATGAGTCCTGACATCCGCAAAGACCTGGGAGCTTGATTTCTCGTAACCCCCAACGAAACCCTTACTAGGCGCCGGTCGTGTAATGTTTCGGAATTGATCGCAGCTGCAGGAGCTTGTGGAGCGGGGGACACATCGGGGACACATTAAGTTGTTTGTTACAGCTCTTAGAGCACCATCCAGTGCGTCCGCGTTCCTGTAGTTTCTTACAGTTCCAGTCTTTCACGGCGGTAACACGGGTTCAAATCCCGTCGGGGACGCCAACAAGACTTTTTCGGTGCTGATTTCCTCTAACACGGTGAACAGAGATGGCTTAGACGTGTTCAAAAACCCAAGTTGCTTCGAATAGAGCAAACCTTCCCCGAACAACAAATTTTGAACACGTACACGCTGTTCGGCTCCAGCCTTGCGCCACGCGCCCCCAATGTCTACTAGCATAAGCTCAGCGAACCCCACGAACCTCTCCAGTCTTTCCTTGCTCGATTGGATCAGTTGCAACCGCTCTCCTAGCGCCGCAATCTCCTCAGTGTATTGGCCATTTGCTTCCTCGTAGTCGGGTTGAGACACCTCGGCACGCAGTTTGGCTCTGAGCAGTTCAGCCTTGAGTTCCTTCGCGTCTTGCAGGCGCATCAGCAGCCTTTTGGTGCTTGCATCCGCGTCGGCCTGTCGCGGTGCCCAGACTTTTGCTGCTATTTTCGGGAAGGCCGTAATCGCATCTCTGTCCGGTTGCAGCTGATGTAGAAGCGCAAGAAATTCGGTTTCAAGTTTCTCCTTCGAGACCATCACGGCACGCACTCTTTCTTTCGGCACCAATAGTTCCCGTACTTTTTCGCTTTGTTTTTGCCCGTTGAGAATCCGCCAGTCAGAGGTAACGAATTCGCCCACGCCGGCATTAGCGAAAATGATGTCGATTCGCCTCTTCGCCTTGGAGACGGTCGCGTAGAGACGATCAAGGTCGGCTAGTTGGGCGACGTCGCCCTGAACTCCAGAAACATTGGCGCCGATTGCTTTCACGGCCTCGTCGAGTTCCTTCTGGCGACGGCCCGTTATGAAGACATAGGCACCCTCTTCGACGAAAAGTTTTGCCGTAGCGAACCCAATCCCTTCTGTTCCGCCGGTAATGACGGCGGTCTTGCCTTCGAGCTTTTTTGGTCATTGCCTTTCTCCGTTGTTGCTGAGCTGGGACTCTCCAGCTCCGATGCATCACGTTCGATCACTTGAGTCCGAGCACCGCCTGGCCGAGGTGATAGGACAGATGATTTGTACGGCTGAGTAAGATTGACAAGCGATTGCGCGAAGGATCTTTCGCGAACTCTTCTTCCGACACGGCAGAGTGCCGCTGGAGCCAGTCGGACGGCGCCATTTTTTCGAACCCTTTCGACAATTCACTATTTACGGTAGTCCATGCTCGGCGAATCTCTTCGTGCGAAGGAGTGACGGTCTGCGACTTGTCAGGATTAACGACGAAGGCGACGTCAAACTCAGGATAAAGTCGTTTTCCCGGCCCTAGCAGCGGCAGCATCGCGTCGTGAATGGCTGTCAGATGTCCCCACAAGTACAGCAGCCTGTTTCTGCCAGGTGCTATTTCCTGCAGAACCCTCTCGGACGAGAGGGTTCCATTCGTGGGTACCAACACGTTTGGGGTATGTCAGTTTATACAGCCCGGCTACTCGGTCCTGCCGCACACTGGACTTCGATACCGGATCGCGCTCGGTAGAAGCAATTACTATGGCGACAATCGCTCGGTTGACGGCTATGGTCTGGATGTTGATGTCGTGTTGCCTGAAGTAGACACGCTGAAACCAGAGCAGATGCGCGAGTTTGCAGAGGTAGTGGCAAGACTGTAAGCCGCCAACGTGTAATCGCGCTTAAAATCAGCGAGGTGTTGATCAAAAGCAACGCTGCGGCGCGGAGCTGGTCATTCGTGTTTTGTTTGGCGAAAGAATTCGATTGCTAGCTTTATTTCAGCTTCGACAGCACTGTTATGACCGCCGTCAACCGCAATTGCCTGAACATCGAGCTCATGTTCTTGGGCCAGCTTCGCTGTCGATTGACTAGAGAGAGCGAAATGAGTCTCGTCTGCTCCATAGTAGATGCGGACTGGACATTTAAAACTCGCGGCGTAAACTCGGGCCGACCGAAGTTGGAGTTCCATCGGGTCTTTGTAATTAAATGGCACCTCAGCGCCGATGGCCACTGCGTGTCTGGTGTATCCAACCGCATCGGGAGAACCAGAGAAGGATGCGGCGGCGCGGAAGTGGCGGTACGTCATTGCCGTGAGCATTGTCAGCGTTCCACCGGTACTATGCCCGGCCACATACAAGTGATGAGCATCCACGTAGGGTTGCTTGCGAAGGTATCCGGCGGCGTTCACAGCATCATTCACCTCGTCATAAAACATGGTGAAGTTGCCGGGTTGTCCCTCTTCTGCGCGTAACACTGGAATCATTACGATAAAACCAGCATCTCGAAAAGCCTGCGTCACCTGCCAATCAGAAAAATCGAAACAAAAGCCGCCGTGCAAGAACAACACGGCTGGAGATTTCTGCTGATTTCCAGCGGGCGGGCGGTTTACCCACGCCTTGAGGCGCAGAGAACCGGAGGGGAACTCGATTGCCGACACTCCAATGGGCGGTTTCATTGGGCTGCACTCTTGATCAGCGCCGACGTCGTTAGAGATGTTGTAAACAGGATGCTTACTCATTGAGACAGCACGGCCGACAGCAAAATGTTCGCGACCTCCCCGGGACGTTCGACATGGCAGTCGTGGCCAGTCTTCAGTTCGGCAACCTCCCAGCCTAAAGCGCGAGCTTTTTCGGCAAACGGCGCGAAGAACGGCCTCGCCGGATATTCTTCGGCAACGCTGGCAACGAAAGTAGCTGGGAGGTCAGCCTTCCGATTGGCCGGAAGGCGGAGAGGTTCTTCAAAGCAGCGCAGACTGAAATCACACAACCTTGCGCGTACGAAATCACGTGCCTCACCGGGCTTTAGTCCCCAAAGATCAAGTTGTCCCTCCCCGCCGGGCAACCGCCAGCCGTCTCCATGATCTCGCGCCACGTCGCGGAAGTAGGTGCCAATCTCAGCCGGAAGAAGGTCCAGTACACTCTGCCCATCCTCAGGAATGAACGCATCCAGGAAAACCAATCGCCGCACCTGAGCTGGGTTCCTCTCAGCCACGCCACTGATAATCATCCCTGCATAACTGTGGCCGACAAGGATCACTCGCTCCGAGGACCTTAACAACTCGACCGAAACGTCCTCTACATGCAGATGCAGTGTGATCTCGGGAGACAAACGGCTTTGGTCTGTGCCAAGACCACTGAGGACCGGTCTTATCACCCGATGGCCGTGCTTTTCCAGTAAGGGAGTCAGCAGGTCCCACGTACCGTTTGACTGCCAAGCGCCGTGTACAAGGACAAACGTCGATGGTTGCATTATGTGTGGCCTAGCCGTCGTAATCAGGAAATTTTCACCAACAACCTGGATCATGATTGAAATTGCGATTGTTGCGCCAATTGGCATTACACGGCCCCGCAAGAAAGCGGAGCGCGACGCGCAGGTTTGAGCCGCCGCCATCAGCAGGCATCCCCACCCGTTCAAGACTAAAACCGCAACGAGTGGGCAGCCCGTTTCCCGAGTAGGTGCAAGCATCAATAATCCTACCGGGTTGCGCCTATCTTCGTCACGGTGTTGGTAAGAGCATTCGTGACCCAGATGTTGGTTCCGTCGAAGGCCACTCCTTCTGGACGACTCCCAACCCCATACGTCCCGACCAACGCGCCCGTACCGGCCAGCAATTTGGTAACGCTGTTGTCGGAA
>Ga0066789_10000703_pt1 | contig 13933 bp, 11 predicted proteins | sample OrgsoiDNA2013049_FD_70960 | JGI IMG/M metagenome (GOLD analysis project Ga0066789, IMG submission 70960) | Permafrost soil microbial communities from the Arctic, to analyse light accelerated degradation of dissolved organic matter (DOM) -... | ecosystem: Environmental > Terrestrial > Soil >...
GAGGTTCGTTTGCTGGCGTCGGGGCGGCGTTGGCCGCAGGAAGAGCGACGGTCACGCGCTGAACTTGAGACGGGTAGCAGATGCCGATATCCGCGCAGCCCTGCGATTCCGCGACCACCACCACCTTCTGGCCGGGTGTCGTGGCCTTGAGTGCGAGTGTGACCAGGAGATTGCCGCGATACGTCTGCACCCGGCCAAAAAACTGATCCTCCTTGATCTTGCCTTCCGGCAGCGCAGGGGCGGTCATCACGGTCGAGGCCGGCTCGACCGTGAAATGGATCCGGTCGCGGTAGAGGTAATAACCATCGGCGATCGTAAACCGGGTCTCGATGGTTTCGGGGTTGAGCGCCCGCGCCGAAAAGCGAAAAGCCCGTTCGGGCGGAAGCGGATTCACCTGACCGAGCGCCGGCAGCACGAGGGCGAGCGCGAGGCCCAATGCCAGCCCGGCGCGCATCAGGCTACGTAGGCGCCGTGGTTTCGGTCGCGATCCACTCGAGATAGGCGGGCAGGCCATGGGTAATGGGGACAGCCACAATCTCCGGAAGTTCGTAAGGATGCGAGGCGCGGATCGCCGCTTCCAGCCGGGGGTAGAGCCCCGCCCTGGTCTTGATTGCAACGGGGACTTCGTCGGCTGTTTCGATTTCGCCGCGCCAGTGATAGAGTGATTGCACCGTCGCGCCGATATGGATGCACGCGGCCAGGCGGGCTGCGAGAAGCTCACGCGCAAGCGACTCCGCAGCCTCCCGTTGCGGAAACGTCGTCAGTACCAGCAACGGTGATTGCGGTGCACCACGCGACAAGGAGCCTCCATGCGGTTTGTCGTTATGCTGATTGTACTGATTTTCCCCATACTCGACGTGATCGCGACGATGCGCTTCGCGCGGTGGACCGGGATCCCGATGGTCGCATTGATGCTGGCACCTGCGATTGCGGGATCGCTGCTGCTGCGCCATGAGCGCGTGGCCTTTCGCGCCAAGACGCTCGCCGCGCTGCGCGGCGACCAACCATTGCTGCGCGGGTTACTCGACAGCGGGCGCAAGGTGCTCGCCGCGATCCTGCTGATCGTTCCCGGCGTTGTATCCGACCTGATGGCGCTGACGCTGCTGCTGCTGCCGATCAACCTCGGCGCATCGTTCGCTCCGATGCACGCGGGCACGGTCCGTCGGTGGCTGGACGGTGACTACCGCCGCCTGGACTAACGACCGTAAATCGTCGGCTGCGCCCTTCGCGCGCGCCAATACGCCCACAGCATCATCAGGATGCCGGCGACGATCATCGGCAGGGAGAGCCACTGCCCCATCGATAGTCCCATCGTCAGCAATCCGAGAAAATTGTCGGGCTCGCGCGCGTACTCGACGATGAAGCGAAAACTGCCGTAGCCGATCAGGAACAGCCCGGACACCGCGCCCAACGGTCGTCTGCGCCGCGCATAAACCCACAGCAGCGCAAACAGCAGAAAACCTTCGAGGCCCATCTCGTAGAGTTGCGACGGGTGGCGCGGCTGCGCATCGACCTGCGGAAATATGACCGCCCACGGAACGCTGGTTGGCCTCCCCCACAATTCGCCGTTGATGAAATTGCCAAGCCGGCCAAGCGCGAGTCCGAGCGGTATCAGCGGCGCGACGAAGTCGGTGACGTCGAGCCAGCGCTTGTGACGAATGCGGGCGAACAACGCCAACATGATGAGCACGCCGAGAAATCCACCGTGGAAGCTCATCCCGCCCTGCCAGAGCGCCAGCACTTCCAGCGGATGCGCGGCGTAGTAGCCAAACTTGTAGAACAGAACGTAGCCGAGCCGGCCGCCAAGGATGACTCCGAACACGCCGTAAAAGAGCATGTCGTCGACATCGCGCGGATGCCATCCGGTGAGCAGGTTCTGGCGCGCGCGATATTTGCCGAGCACGACGAAGGCCACGAATCCGAGCAGGTACATGAGTCCGTACCAGCGCACGGCGAGCGGCCCGATTTGAAACGCGACCGGGTCGAATTGCGGATGAACGAACATGGGAGCGATTATGACACCCTGCGCCGTCGGATGGTCTGCGCGGCGCGGGTGTGCTTGCGTGCGATGGTCACGAAGTTGGCCACGCAAATATTGCGATTGTCCCGCCGCCATGCCAGCGCAACGGTGAATTGCGGCGACGGTTCGTGCAGCTGACGATACACGACGCCCGAACGGCGCAGATCCATCAACGAGGCCGGGACCAGCGCCACGCCGAGTCCCGCCGAGACCAGGCTGATGATGGTCTGCAGTTGAATTGCCTCTTGCGCGACACGCGGCGTAAATCCAGCGGACCGGCAGAAATCGACGATCATGTCGTGCAGCCCGGGCGCATTCGAACGCGGAAACAGGATGAACGGTCGTGGCGCGAGCGCGTTCAACGATACGCGGCGACCACGACGAGCCAGCGGGTCGGTTGCGGGCAGCGCCGCGACCAAGGGTTCGCGCAGAAGAGGTCGCGTCATCAGGCTCGCGTCCTCGACGGGTGCGAGCAGCATCCCGGCATCGATGCGCAGCGCGCGAAGATCGCGCAATTGTATGTCCGACGTGAGTTCGCGCAGGTCCAGGGTGACACCGGGATAAGCGTCGCGGTAAGCGCGCAATAGACCAGGCAGGATGCTGTAGTCGACGGCACTGATGAATCCGAGCGTGAGCTTGCCGATCGCCCCCAGGGCTGCGCGCCGCGTGCGCTCCTCGACCTGCTCGGCATCGATGAGCATGCGGCGCGCGTCGACGAGCAGATGCGCGCCGGCGTCGGTGAGCTCGACGTGCCGCTTGCTGCGGCGGAGCAGCAGCGTGCCGATCTCCTGTTCCAGCTGCTGGATCTGCCGCGACAGCGGCGGCTGGGAGATATGCAGGCGAGTGGCGGCCCGGCCGAAGTGCAGGGTCTCCGCGACTGCAACGAAGTAGCGCAGGCGCCGCAGGTCGATCATTAATGCCTTGTTGGTATTACTGATAGCTTAAACATGTATTGGACAGTATCAGAACAGTGACGGTATAAGGAAGCCCCTGGAGACTCTCCGATGCGGCTGTTCCACCTCGACCGCTACTCGCCCTCCGCGCTGCTGACCTGGACTGCGTTGTTCTGGGCCGGCAACATGGTGGTCGGCCGCGCCATCGCCGGCGCGATGTCGCCGATCGCGCTCGCCTATTGGCGCTGGGTCATCGTGATCGCGGTCCTCGCCCCCTTCTGCTGGCGTGAAGTCGTGCTGCGCAGGGCCCTGCTGCTCCGGTCGTGGCGGATCCTATTGCTGCTCGGCGTCATGAGCACCGCCATGTACAACTCGCTCACCTACTGGGCGCTGACCTACACCACGGCGACCAACGCGACGGTGCTGAACTCCATGATCCCGATTTGCGTCATGTTCGGGTCGTGGGTCCTGCTCAGGGAGACGCCGTCGCTGCGCCCGCTGATGGGCTTTGCGATTTCACTGGTCGGCGTGCTGTTCGTCGTCGCGCGCGGACATCCAAAGGCCCTTCTGGCAACAGCGCCCAATCCCGGCGATCTGATCATGCTGATCGCGCTATTCCTGTGGGGTTTCTATGCGGTGCTGTTGCGTTACCGGCCGGCGCAATTGAGCGCACTGGGATACGTTTTCGTGACCGGCCTCATCGGTCTCGTCATTGCCACGCCATTCTTTATCCTCGACCAAGCGCTCGGCGCACACGCGACACCCTCGACATTTTCCTGGCAGGCGCTCGCCGCAATCGGCTACTTCGCGCTGTTCCCGACGCTTGCGGCCACGGTTTGCTACAACCACGCCGTCGACCGGATCGGCCCCGTGCCGGCGAGCCTGTTCATCCACCTCGTCCCGTTGTTCGGTGCCTTGCTCGCGGTGGTGTTCCTCGACGAACGCCCCGGTTGGCATCACCTGGTCGGCGTGGCGCTGGTATTCACCGGGATCCTGCTGTCGCGACGCGCAACGTTGTTCCGCGCCGGACAACGCTCGTCCCGGTAGCCTGCAACCCGTATCATTGAACACTCTCGTTCCCAACCTTCCACGCAAGGCAGATCATGGCCAACAACCGCCGCAGCCGCATCATCACCCAGGGCGTCGCTCGCTCGCCCAATCGCGCGATGCTGCGCGCCGTCGGATTCAGCGACGGCGACTTCGACAAGCCGATCGTCGGTGTCGCGAATGGGCACTCGACGATGAATCCGTGCAACGCCGGCATCCAGCCGCTGGTCGATCGCGCAATGGCAGCGCTCTCCGCGAGCGGCGCGAAGCCGCAAGTCTTCGGATTCCCGACCGTGACCGACGGCATCGGCATGGGCACGGAAGGCATGAAGTATTCGCTGGTATCGCGTGAAGTCATTGCGGATGCCATCGAGGTCGCGGTGATGGGCCAGTGCATGGACGGCGTCGTGTGCGTGGGCGGATGCGACAAGAACATGCCGGGCGCGATGATGGCGATGGCACGTATGAACGTGCCCGCGATCTTCGTCTACGCGGGCACGATCAAACCGGGGTTCTGGAAAGGCCAGAAGCTCACGATTGTCAGCCCGTTCGAGGCGGTCGGAGCGTTTGCCGCCGGGAAGATGTCGGAAGAAGACCTGATCGGCATCGAAAAGAACGCGTGCCCGACCGTGGGGGCTTGCGGCGGGCAGTACACGGCGAACACCATGTCGTCGTCGTTCGAGGCGCTGGGACTGAGCCTGCTCGGCAGTTCGCAACTCGCCTCTCCCGATCCGGAGAAAGCCGATAGCGCCGCCGCGTCCGCCGAAGCGCTCATCAACGCCATTGCCCGCGACCTCAAGCCGCGCGACATCATCACCCGCAAGTCGATCGAAAATGCGATCGCCCTCGTCATGGCGACGGGCGGCTCGACCAACGCCGTGCTGCACTATCTCGCGATCGCCTCCGCCGCCGGCGTCGAGTGGAGCATCGACGATTTCGAACGCATGCGCCAGCGTGTGCCCGTGCTGTGCGACCTCAAGCCGTCCGGACGCTACGTGGCGGTCGATTTCAACCTTGCCGGCGGCGTGCCTCAAGTATTGAAAATGCTGCTGGAACACGGACTGTTGCACGGCGATTGCATGACCATTACCGGCAAGATCATCGGCGACGAACTCGAAGCCGTGCCGGCGACGCCACGGAACGATCAGGATGTGATCCGGCCATGGGACAAGCCGATGTATGCGCAGGGTCACCTCGCGATCCTTCGCGGGAACCTTTCTCCCGAAGGCTGCGTCGCCAAGATCACCGGTCTCAAGAATCCGTCGATCACCGGCCCCGCGCGCGTATTCGATTCGGAACCTGCCGCGCTCGACGCAATTCTGGGCAAGAAGATCAACGCGGGCGACGTCATGGTCATCCGCTACGAGGGTCCGAAAGGCGGCCCCGGGATGCAGGAAATGCTCGCGCCGACTTCGGCGCTGATCGGCCAGGGCCTGGGCGAAAGTGTCGGCCTGATAACGGACGGACGCTTTTCCGGCGGCACCTGGGGCATGGTCGTCGGCCATGTCGCGCCTGAGGCCTACGTCGGCGGTACGATCGCGCTCGTGCACGAAGGCGACAGCATCACCATCGACGCGCACAAACGGTTGATCCAGCTTCATGTCGACGACGCCGAACTCGCCCGCCGCCGCGCCGCGTGGCGGGCGCCCGAACCGCGCTATACCAAGGGTGTCCTTGCGAAATACATGAAGCTCGTCTCGACCGCGAGCCTTGGCGCGATCACCGACGCGAGTTAGGATGACAGCACGCCGGCAACCACGCGGTGAACCAACCCATGGAGGCTGCTATGTCGACTGCGAATTCCAGCGTATACGCGCTCCCTTCCTGGCTTGCGGTATTCGCGACGCTGAGCCTTGTCGCGTGCCAATCGGCGACACCCATCCCCGCATCCGCGCCGATCGCCGCGCCGAAACTCGTTGTCGGTGACCATTGGCAATACAAGATCACCGATAACCTGCGGCGGGGCGTGGTCACCATGCTCGACGCGGAAGTCGTCTCCGTCGCGAACGGCGTTGCGACGCTGCGCGAGGTCTACGACGGTCCTTATGGGCGAAACGAACTGTCCGAAGAGATCAATGCCAACGGCTGGCTCGTCGTCGGCGCGCTGAAAGAAGAATTGACGCGTCGATTCCCGACGCCGATCGAGATGTTCGACTTTCCGCTCGAACAAGGAAAAAGCTGGCGGCAGACGGTCGACACCGTCAGCCCCGACACGCAGCTTCCGGCACAGATTCTCACCTATGGAACAGTTCAGGGCATGCGCCCGGTAACCGTTCCGGGCGGCGCATTCGATGCGGTCTACATCTACCGCATCATTCAACTCGATGACGAACAATTCTGGCGAACTCGCACCGAGCGACGCGACTCGGTCTGGTTCGTGCCGGGAGCCAAGGGCCCAGCGCGCGAACTGCGCGATGCGCAGTACACTTGGCTGTCCGGCGGAGTCAGCCCCGTCGTACGTACCGAGAACACGACACGCGAGTTGACCTCGTTCAAGCCCGGAAGCAACTGACCGCAGGGGTTACAGTCCCAGACGCTGCCAGATGCCCGTCGTCAGGGTAGCCTGATTGAGCGTATAGAAGTGCAACCCCGGCGCGCCATGTTCAAGCAGGCCGGCGCACAGGTCGGTCACGACATCGAGCCCGAACGCGCGAACGGACGCCGCGTCGTCTCCGAAGCTTTCCATCTTGCGCCGAATCCAGCGCGGGATTTCGGCACCGCAGGCGTCGGAGAACCGCGCCAGTTTCGAGAAACTGCTGATGGGCATGATCCCCGGCACGATCGGGATGCCGATACCCGCTTCGGTCGCCGCATCGACAAATCGGTAGTAGCTGTCGGCGTTAAAGAAGTATTGCGTGATCGATGAATTGGCGCCGGCATCGACCTTGCGCTTGAAGCTCGCGAGATCGGCGGCGGGGCTTGGCGCCTGCGGGTGATACTCCGGATAACACGCCACGTCGACGTGGAACCTGTCGCCGGTCTCCGCCCGGATGAACTCGACGAGTTCGTTTGCGTAGCGAAATTCGCCGGCGCCCGCGCTGCCCGAAGGCAGGTCGCCGCGCAGCGCGACCAGATGTCGAATCCCGTGCTCACGGTAGGTCGCAAGCGTCGCGCGAATGCTTTCCCGCGACGAACCGATGCAGGAGATGTGCGGCGCGGCACGCTGTCCCGCCGCCTGGATTTCCAGCACGGCTTCCAGGGTGCGGTCGCGCGTCGAGCCGCCGGCGCCATACGTCACGGAAAAGAACTTCGGCCCGAGTTGCGCCAATTGAGCGCGCGTCGCGGCGAGTTTCGCCGCCCCTTCCTCAGTCGCCGGAGGGAAAAACTCGAAGCTGAACATCCGATCGGAAGTCCCCGGCATGGATGAGGCGCCCGCGCTCACTCTTTCTTGCCGTGGAGCAGAATCGCCGACAATGCCCACGAAATGATGCTGTACAGAATTGCGCCCCCGACCGCCGACCAGAATCCGCCGACGTGAAAACCGTCGATGAACGAGCCGACGAACCAGAACAGGAGTCCGTTGATCACGAAGATGAACAGACCCAGCGTCAGCAACGTCGCCGGCAAGGTCAGCAGGACCAGCAATGGCCGGATGAACGTATTGATCAACCCCAGCACCAACGCCGCTATCAGTGCCACGACAAACGAGTCGACCTTGATCGACGACATCAGGTAGGGCACCGCAAACAGCGCGGCCGCGTTGATCAGCCAAACAAGCAAGAGACGCATGTGAGTCCTCCCTTAGCAATTCCCAAAAGCGCAAATTTTTCCTGCAGTCCCGGCATGAGCGTCGCGAAATTCGACGCTCCAGGCCGCTTTCGGAACGTCCCCTAGTAACGATACGTATCGGGCTTGTACGGGCCGCCGACTTCCACCCCGATGTACCGCGCCTGCTTGTCGCTCAGTTCGGTCAACATGGCACCCAGTTTCTTTAATTGCAAGCGCGCGACCTTTTCGTCCAGATGCTTGGGCAGCACATACACGCCGACCGGGTATTTCCCGCCGTTGCTGCGCGCGTCATCCCACAGCTCGATCTGCGCGATCACCTGATTGGCGAAGGAGCTCGACATCACGTAGCTGGGATGCCCCGTTCCGCAGCCGAGGTTCACCAGCCGGCCTTCGGCAAGCAGGATGATGCGCTTGCCATCGGGGAAAATGATGTGGTCGACCTGCGGCTTGATGTTTTCCCAAGTGCACTGCTTCAGCGAAGCAACATCGATTTCGTTGTCGAAGTGGCCGATATTGCACACGATCGTGTTGTTCTTCATCCGCGCCATGTGCGCGTACGTGAGGACGTCGATGTTGCCGGTCGCCGTGACGATGATGTCGACCTTGTCCGCCGCGTAGTCCGCGGTAACGACGCGGTAACCCTCCATCGCGGCCTGCAGCGCGCAGATCGGATCGACTTCCGCGACCCAGACCTGCGCCGACAGCGCGCGCAATGCCTGAGCGCATCCCTTGCCGACGTCGCCATAGCCGCAGACCAGGGCGACCTTGCCGGCGATCATCACGTCGGTCGCCCGCTTGATGCCGTCGACCAGCGACTCGCGGCATCCGTAGAGGTTGTCGAACTTGCTCTTGGTCACGGAGTCGTTGACGTTGATCGCCGGGAAGGCGAGGCGTCCCTCCTGATGCATGCGATAGAGCCGCTTGACCCCCGTCGTGGTTTCTTCCGTCACGCCCCTGATATTGGCTTTGATGCGTGAATAGAAGCCGGGGTCGGCGGCCAGCTTTTTGGCAATCGCCGCGAACAGCGCGAATTCTTCCTCGTTCGCCGGATGCGAGATCACGCTGCGATCCGTCTCGGCCTGCGTGCCCAGATGGACCAGCAGGGTGGCGTCGCCGCCGTCGTCCAGGATCATGTTCGGCCCGCGTCCGTCGGGCCATTCGAAAATGCGGTGCGTGAAATCCCAGTACTCTTCCAGCGACTCGCCCTTGTGGGCGAACACGGCGGTACCGGTGGCGGCAATCGCCGCCGCGGCGTGATCTTGCGTCGAATAGATGTTGCAGGATGCCCAGCGCACCTCGGCGCCAAGCACCTTCAACGTTTCGATCAGCACGGCGGTCTGGATGGTCATGTGCAGCGACCCCGCGATGCGCGCGCCGCGAAGCGGCTGCTCGGGGGCAAACTCCTCGCGAATGGCCATCAACCCCGGCATTTCGGTCTCGGCGATGGCGATTTCCTTGCGCCCCCAACCTGCAAGATCGAGGTCGGCGACCCGGAAGTCGCTAAAGTTCTTGATGTCGGTCACAGCGTTCATGCGTCACTCCTCGAGCGACACCGAACGCGGGTAGGGGCGGAACGGGCCTCGTCAACCCCGCGCGCGAGCCGCGGTTCAACGAGCGCAGTTGCAGATTGGGAAACCCCGAGCCTGGCAGCCACCAACGGGTGCGGCTGTTGCAACGCTCCTCGGGAGTAGAATAGTTTAGCGCAACCAGGATGGTCTGTCTTGTCCGTCCGCCCGGGCGTTATCTGGGACCTGCGCAGTCCGCGCCGCCACGGAGCGCCCCATTTTGGATTACAGATGGTTACAACTCCAACGCAACGAAAGCCTGTGAACGCGGACAATCCCATGCCCCACAACGACTTGTCAGCATGAGCCCCGATACGACCACGACGACAACGAAGATCGCCACACCCTACTCGACACCGCCAACCCCGCGTCGGCGGTGGTGGGTTTGGTTGCTGGCGCTCGTCCTGCTGATTGTCGCCGGCCTCGGCACCTGGTACTGGTGGCCTAAGTCGGCAGATCCGGCGACCACGACCACCGGCAAGGGTGGTCGCGTCGATCCGTCGGCCAAGCCGCTGCCGGTCGTGGCGGCCCCCGCCAGGACGGGCAGCATCGACGTGTACCTCAACGCACTGGGTACGGTCACGCCGCGCAACATCGTCACTGTGCATCCACGTGTCGATGGCCAGTTGATGAGCGTTGCGTTTCGCGAGGGACAACTCGTCAAGGCCGGCGATTTGCTCGCCGAGATCGACCCGCGTCCGTTCCAGGTCCAGTTGACGCAGGCGAACGGACAAATGGCCAAGGACCAGGCGCTGCTCAAGAACGCCCAACTCGACCTCGAACGTTATCGCACGCTGCTCACGCAGGACTCCATTTCGAAGCAGCAGGTCGACACGCAGGAAGCGCTCGTGCGCCAAAACGAGGGCACGGTCCAATCGGACCAGGGAGCGATCGACAGCGCCAAGCTGCAGCTCACGTATGCGCGCGTGACCGCGCCCATCGGCGGCCGCGTCGGGCTGCGCCAAGTCGACCCCGGCAACGTGGTTCATGCAGCGGATACGACCGGACTGGTGGTGATAACGCAACTGCAGCCGAGCACGGTGATCTTCCCGATTCCCGAAGACAACGTGCCGCGCGTGATGAAGCGCATGCAGAATGGCGAAGCGATCGTCGTCGACGCCTGGGATCGCGACCAGAAACTCAAACTCGCCACCGGCAAGTTGCTGACCGTCGACAACCAGATCGACACCACGACCGGCACCGTGAAATTGAAGGCCGAATTCGCGAACGAAAATCTCGCGCTTTTTCCGAATCAATTCGTGAACGTCCGCATGCTGGTGCAAACGCTCCCTGATGCGACGCTGATCCCGAGCGCGGCAATCCAGCGCGGCGCGCCGGGCACGTTCGTCTATGTGGTCAAGAGCGACCAGACCGTCGCGGTGACGCCCGTCAAGCTCGGGCCCGTGCAAGGCGAGGTCACGGCGATCACGAGCGGACTGACGCCGGGTGACGTGGTCGTCGTCGACGGCGCGGACAAGTTGCGCGAAGGCGCCAAGGTCGAATTGATCACGCCCGAGTCGCGCAACCCATCGGCGCCGGGCACCGGCCGCAAGGGTGCGGGGCGCGGTGACCGCCCGCCCGGCAGCGGCAAGCGCGCCGAAAAAGACGGCGGATGATCGCGCGCCGATTGTATGATCCCCCCACGCTTGCCGCCTAAGCGACAAAAGCGGCGGCTGCGCTGCCCCCCGGGGAGCGGAACTCCGTGCGGCCTCTTTGCACGGATGTGCGCCATGAAGCGACTGCGTGTCGGCCCCCGCCGGCACTCGCGGACGCGCTCTTCGAGCCTTGGCTTCGCCCCGCTCGTTCAGGCGCCCTTGGGGCGGCCCTGCGGCGCTCGTAGCTCGCACGCAACATGAATCCGTCCCGCCTGTTCATTCTCCGCCCGGTCGCCACCACGCTCCTGATGGTGGCGATACTGCTCGCGGGCATCGTCGCGTATCGCGTGTTGCCGCTTTCGGCGTTGCCGGAAGTGGACTATCCGACGATCCAGGTCGTGACGCTGTATCCCGGTGCGAGCCCGGACGTGATGACGTCGTCGGTCACGGCGCCGCTCGAGCGGCAGTTCGGCCAGATGCCCGGCCTGAACCAGATGTCCTCGACGAGTTCGGGCGGCGCGTCCGTCATCACGCTTCAATTCAGCCTGGAGCTGTCGCTCGACGTCGCCGAGCAGGAAGTGCAGGCCGCGATCAATGCTTCCGGCAGCTTTCTGCCGGCCGATCTGCCGAACCCGCCGATCTACAACAAGGTCAATCCGGCCGACACGCCCATCATCACGCTCGCGCTGACGTCGCAAACGTTACCGCTGCCCAAGCTCGAGGACCTCGCCGATACGCGTATTGCGCAGAAGATTTCGCAATTGCCGGGCGTCGGCCTTGTGAGCATCAGTGGCGGCCAGCGGCCCGCCGTACGCATTCAGGTAAATCCGAAAGCGCTCGCGGCGTACGGCCTTTCGCTCGACGACGTGCGCACTGCCATCGGTGCCGCCAATACCAATCAGGCGAAGGGCAGCTTCGACGGCCCGACGCGGGCGTCCACCATCGACGCCAACGACCAGCTTAAGACCGCGGACGAATACCGACAGCTCGTCATCGCATACAAGAATGGCGCGCCGATCCGCGTACAGGACGTCGCCGACGCCGTGGACGCAGCCGAGAACGCTCGCCTCGCGGCGTGGGCCAACACCACACCAGCGATCATCCTCAACATCCAGCGGCAGCCGGGCACCAACGTCATCGAGGTCGTCGATCGCGTCAAGCAGCTGCTGCCGCAACTGAAGGCGTCGCTGCCGGCCGCGGTCGACGTCGAGCTGCTCACCGACCGCACCGTGACCATTCGCGCTTCCGTGCACGACGTGCAGTTCGAATTGCTGCTCGCCGTCGCGCTCGTGGTGCTCGTGATATTCCTGTTTCTGCGCAATATTCCGGCAACGTTCATTCCAAGCGTAGCGGTGCCGCTGTCGCTGGTCGGCACTTTCGGCGTCATGTACCTGGCGGGATTCTCCATCAACAACCTGACGCTGATGGCGCTGACGATCGCCACCGGCTTCGTCGTCGACGATGCGATCGTGGTGATCGAGAACATCGCGCGCTACATCGAGGACGGCGAATCACCGTTGGAGGCCGCGTTGAAGGGAACGCAACAGATCGCCTTCACGATCATCTCCCTGACCTTTTCGCTCATCGCAGTGCTGATTCCGCTGCTGTTCATGGGCGACGTCGTCGGGCGGCTGTTCCGCGAATTCGCCATCACGCTCGCGGTGTCGATCCTGATATCCGCCGTCGTTTCCCTGACGCTGACGCCGATGATGTGCGCCAAACTGCTCAAGCACACGCCGCCGGAAAAGCAGGGGCGCTTCTATCGCTGGAGCGGCGACTTGTTCGAGCGCGTGATCGCCCGCTACGGGCAAATGCTGAACTGGGTGCTCGACCGGCAGGGCGCGACGTTGCTCGTCGCGGCCGTGACGCTCGTCCTCACGGTCGTGCTTTATGTCGTCATCCCCAAGGGCTTTTTCCCGGTGCAGGACACCGGCGCCATCCAGGGCATCTCGGAAGCGCCGCAGACGATTTCATTCGCAGCAATGGCGGAGCGACAGCAAGCGCTCGCCGCGGTCGTGCTCGACGATCCGGCGGTCTCCAGCCTGACGTCGTTCATCGGTGTCGACGGCGCGAATGCGACGCTCAACAGCGGGCGCATGCTCATCAACCTCAAGCCCCGAAGCGAGCGGCATGCGAGCGCGACCCAGGTCATCCGGCGCCTGCAACCGAAGCTCGCACAGGTCACGGGCATCGCGCTGTTCATGCAGCCAGTGCAGGACCTGACCATCGAGGACCGCGTCAGCCGCACGCAGTACCAGTTCACGGTTGAAGCCGTCGACGCGAATGATCTGAGCACGTGGGTGCACCAGCTCACGGACAAGCTCAAGCAGCTTCCCCAGCTGGCCGACGTCGCCAGCGACTATCAGGATGGCGGCCTGCAAGCGTATGTCGAATTCGACCGCACCACCGCCAGCAGGCTCGGCATCACTCCGGCGGCGATCGACAGTGCGTTGTACAACGCGTTCGGACAACGGCTGGTGTCGACCATCTTCACCCAGTCCAATCAATATCGCGTCGTGCTGGAGGTCCAACCCGAATTCCAGCGCGGTCTGGCGGCGCTCGACAGCATCTTCGTGCCGTCCGCGGTTCCCGGGCAGCCGACGCAGCAGGTGAGGCTGTCCACGATCGCGCAGGTGGTGGAAAAAACGACGCCGCTTTCGATCAATCACATCGGCCAGTTTCCGGCGGCGACGATCTCGTTCAACCTGGCGCAGGGCGCATCCCTGGGCGACGCGGTGCAGGCAATCGAGAAAACGAAGCTCGAATTGGGGCTGCCCGACAGCGTGCAGATCAATTTTCAGGGTGCCGCGCTTGCGTTCCGCTCCTCGCTCAGCAACGAGTTGTGGCTGATCCTCGCGGCGATCGTCACGATGTACATCGTGCTGGGCGTTCTTTACGAAAGCTTCATCCACCCCATCACGATTCTCTCGACCTTGCCATCGGCAGGCGTCGGCGCGTTGCTGGCGCTGATCCTGTCCGGAAACGACCTGTCGATCATCGCCATCATCGGCATCATTCTCCTGATCGGCATCGTCAAGAAGAACGCGATCATGATGATCGACTTCGCGATCGACGCCGAACGCA
>Ga0066789_10000704_pt1 | contig 13928 bp, 16 predicted proteins | sample OrgsoiDNA2013049_FD_70960 | JGI IMG/M metagenome (GOLD analysis project Ga0066789, IMG submission 70960) | Permafrost soil microbial communities from the Arctic, to analyse light accelerated degradation of dissolved organic matter (DOM) -... | ecosystem: Environmental > Terrestrial > Soil >...
CTCTGGTTCCGCGTGCAGGCGCGGCGCAGCCAGTTTCGCCGCCGCCAGACCTCGTCACGGCTGGCAACCTTCGCGGAAGCGTTTTCCTCGATCGGCTGGGCCGCGACCGCGGCGCTGGCGCTGTCGATGCCCCTCGCCGGACTTGTCAGCGGTCTCATGACCGCGGCCATCATGGCGGCGACCTGGAAGATCAGCCCACAGCGGGAGTGACCGGCGGGGCTACGCCCTGATCAGCTCCATCACCGCACCCACAAAGGCTTCGGGCTCTTCCTGCGGAAGATTATGCCCCGCATGAGGGATGAGGTGATGGCTGCGGCGACCGGAAAACTTCGGTGCGGACGCGGTGCCATCGGTCGCGGGCACAACGCCGTCGGCGTCGCCGTCCAGCGTGATGGTGGGGACCGTAATCACAGGCAGCGCCGCCAGCCGGCGTTGCAGGTCGGCATAGTGCGGATCGCCATCGGCGAGACCGAAGCGATGGCGATAGCTGTGGATCACCACGTCGACGTAATCGGGATTGTCGAACGCCGCCGCCGTCCGCTCGAAGGTCGCGTCGTCGAAATGCCAGTTCGGCGACCACTGCTTCCATAATATCCTGGCGATCCCGCGCCGGTCGGCGGCAAGCCCGGCGCGTCCGCGCTCGACCTGAAAATAATATTGATACCAGAGCGGAACTTCGCGTTCCGGCCTCGCCGGAACCATGGCCTTGGCGATATCCTGAACGAGATAGCTGTTCACCGACACCAGGCCCGTGCACCGTTCCGGCCACAACGCTGCCGCGACGCAGGCTGCCCGTCCACCCCAATCATAGCCGGCAAGCACCGCGCGCTTCACCGAAAGCGCATCCATCAGCGCCATCAAATCCGCCCCGATCGCAGCCTGCTCTCCCGAGCGCGGCGTCGCCTGGTCGCGAAAGCGGGTGGGACCGTAGCCGCGCAGATAGGGAACGATGGTCCGGCATCCCTTCGCGGCCAGCCGAGGGGCGACGTCGACATAGGAGTGGATGTCGAACGGAAAACCGTGCAGCAGCATCACCACCGGTCCGTCCGCGGGCCCCTCCTCGTAATAAGCGATGTTGAGAACGCCGGCATCGACGTGGCGAAGCGGCTCCATCCGATGCGAAGAGGATGTTCGCGCCGGACTTGTGGACGAGGCGGCCTGAGCAAAGACCTGTCGTGTCGACGTCAATTCCATCGCAGCAACTCCTGATATGGCCATGCCGGGAATGCGGCGGCGCGGCCTGGCGCGGCGGGCATGTATGATTGCCGCCATGACGGACGCAGAATTCGGCGATACAGTGTCGTTCCAGGGCGCCTCCACAAACGGACCTTGCCATGCTGCGATCGATCCCTCTCGCCTTTGCCTTGCTCGGTTCGCTGATCGCCTCGGTTGCCGCACAGGATGCGCCGCGCAGCGAATGTCTGGCAATGGCCAACGCGCCGCCGCGCGCCACCCCGGTCGGTTTTCGCGAGGCCGCCGCAAAGCCCGCAGAAGTCGCGATCACCTATGCCGGCCACTCGACCTATTATATCGATACCCCCGGCGGCATTCGGATCGCGACCGACTTCAGTGGCGCCTACCGGACGGGTCGCCTGCCCGACGTCGTCACCATGAACAGGGCTCACAGCACGCACTACACTTTGTTTCCCGATTCCCACATTCCCAATGTGCTGCATGGCTGGGGCGATGACGGACAGCCCGCCAAAATCGATCAACGCGTCGGCGATGTCTACATTCGCAATGTCACGACCGACATCAGGCGCTATTTCGGCGACGATTCGAACGCCGAGATGATCAAGGACGGCAACTCGATCTTCATCTTCGAGGTCGCCGGCCTCTGCATCGGGCATCTCGGCCACCTCCATCACAAGCTCGACGAAAGCCATTTCGCGGCGATCGGCCGGCTCGACATCGTGATGGTGCCGATCGACGGCAGCTACACCATGTCGCTCGACGGCATTTCGGATATCACCCGGCGCTTGCGCGCCTCGGTGGTGCTGCCGATGCATCGCTTCATGACGCCGCTCGACGAATTCATGCGCAGGATCGGCCAGCAGTTCGCGATCGATGTGCGGACCGAGCGCACCCTGACGATTTCGAAGGCGTCGCTGCCGGACACGCCGACGGTGATTATTCTCGACGGCGTGTGACGACGCCGGCTTTGCTATCCGCCCGGCAGCTTGCCGACATTGATCTCGATGGCGGAAAAATAGGCGGCGAGATCCTCGACATCCTTGTCCGACAGGGATGGCGCGACCACCGACATCGCGTCGTTCTTTCGCACGCCGGATTTGTAGGCCTGCAGCTGCGCGGCGATGTAGGTCTCGATCTGGCCCGCGATGTTCGGCGCGTCCGGAACTTTTGATAGTCCGTCGAGGCCGTGGCAGGCCTGGCACATCAGCGCCTTGGCTCGGCCGGCTTTTACGTCGCCAGCGTTACAAGCGCTGGCACCGGCGACAAGCAGAGCAAGCGACGTGAGTGAGCTCAGCACAAGGCGTGCGGCCGCGGGACGCGCCAAAATCATTTTAGACCTCACAGAGATTGCACCTAGAAACGTGATGGCCCCCGCGTCAGGGGGCCATCAACCAGACCGGACCTACTTGCCGTCGTACCAGATGCGATAGAGCGCGCCGACCAGATCGTCCGAGACCAGGAGCGAACCATCGGGCAGTTGCGCCACATCGACGGGCCGGCCGAGATAATAGCCGTTGTCGTTCCAGCCTTCGGCGAACGGTTCGGATTTTCCGGCGACGTGGCCGTCGTCCTTGAGGAAGGTCACCAACAGCCGGGCGCCGACCGGCGTGGTTCGATTCCACGAGCCGTGCTGGGTCGAGAAGATCGCGCCCTGATATTTCTTCGGAAACATGCTGCCGGTGTAGAAGATCAGACCGAGGTCCGCGGCGTGGGCGGCCTGCTCCACTTCAGGGAAAACCACATTGGCGGGCGGCGTATCTGCCTTGTATTCATTGGTGCGGGTGTGACCGCCGCCATATCAGGGAAAGCCGAAATCCTGACCGGCATTGGCGATCCGATCCATTTCGCCCGGCGGGATCTCATCGCCCATGCCGTCGACCTGGTTGTCGTTGGTCCAAAGTGACTTGTCCTTCGGGTTGAAGTCCATGCCGACCGGATTGCGCAGTCCAACCGCGTAGACTTCGCGGTTCTTGCCATCACGATCCATGCGGATGATGCCGCCCATGCCGACCTTGCGATACAGGTCGAATTTCTCCTTCACCGGGACGTTGTAGGGCTGGCCCAGCTGGATATAGAGCTTGTTGTCCGGACCGACCCTGCAGACCCGCGCGGTATGATTATAGCTCTCCTCGGATTTCGGAATGAGATCACCCTCCGCGACGACGGCACCGGCGACGACGTCAGCGCTTTCATAGAAGAACTCGGCCGCCGCATATTCCAGCACCCGGTTCTGTTCGGCGACATACAGAAAACCGTCCTTCGAGAAGCATACGCCGTTGGGAATCTTCTTCGGCAGCGTCGGCGCGAACTCCTTCACTTCATCGCCCACACCGCCGCGGGAGCGGTCGGTCACCACCCAGACTTTCGACTTGCGCGTGCCCACAAAGGTCGCGACGCCCTGCGGGCCGACCGCGATATGGCGCGCGTCAGGCACCAGCGCGTACAGCGAGATGTGGAAGCCCGCAGGCATCTTGATCTTGGTGAGATTCTGCTTGACCTGCTCGGCTTTCGGACCGGTCTGCGGAACTTCCGGCCAATCAGCGGTGTTGCCGGTCTGATGCATGGCGCCCAATGTTTCGAGTGCGTTGTTCGGCGCCGGCTGCGCCACAGCCGGCCAAGCGGCCAGCGTCAATATCGCCACCGTTGCTTTCAAATGAAGTTTCATCAATGCCTCCCTGAGATGCCCCCGATTCTAACGAGCGACGCCCGCTGTCGGGGAATGCCGATATCAATGCGCGGCTCCGGACCGATGGCAAGCGTTATATACGAAGGTTCATGACGCCCTTGTGGCGGATATCGATCGAGGCTTGCGAGAACGCGCCGACGTTGTCGAACGTTGCCCACTGCTTGTGGCGCGTGCGCGCACGAGGTCACGGCAGCAAAGATGAACCGCGCAAAGCCGGCGAAAATCATCGACCGCAAATTACAGGCGGTCGTCAATCCGGTCAGCCGGCGGGTGGTCGGGCACATCTCCACCAGCGCCACGGGCATACTTCCCGGGAACAGGCCGCCAAGCGCGGTGAACAGGCTCTCGGTCGGCACCACGGTCCGTATCGAAGCGCTGGCGAGCGCCATCGAAGGCAACGGATATGAAAACGCGATCAGCAGAACCCATGCGGCGATCATGCCGGCTTTGCCGCCGATCCTGTCGGACAGCCCGCCCGAAGCCACACAATCCGTCGCAACGCCGGTGCGGCAAATCCTGGAATACGAATCGTGCATGAGCGGCTTTGGCATCCTCGCGCGCCGCGGGAAGAAGCCGACGGGTACAGCTGCCCGGTACGCGGAGCGGCCGCGCGCGACAGCAATGCGCACCAAGGCGGGTTAGGTATGCGGCGCGCACGCGCACCTTCCCTTTGCGGCCCGCGACGGTTTCGACAATAATAGAAAATCAGGGAGTGAAAAATCATGGCCACCAGCAATGCACCCGTCGCGAAGAGCGGGCTCTATGCCGATCCGCGCGAAGACTGGCTCGCGCAACGCAAAGAAGAAGTTCTCGACCCCAACCGCCCGATCGTCGACCCCCATCATCATTTGTGGGACCGCGGCGGCCAGCGCTACATGATCGAGGAGATGGCGGCCGACATTGCCACCGGCCACAACATCGTTGCGACCGTCTATGTCGATTGCCGCTCGATGTATCGCGCTGGCGGCCCGGAAGCATTCCGCCCGGTCGGCGAAGTCGAATTCGCCAACGGCGTCGCGGCGATGAGCGCGAGCGGCGGCTATGGTCCCGCCGCGATCTGCGCCGGCATCGTCAGCCACGTCAATCTGCTGCTGGGCGACGCCGCGCGCCCGGTCCTCGAAGCGGAAATCACCGCCGGCCAGGGTCGTTTTCGCGGCATCCGGCATTCCTCGGCATGGGACGCCGAAGCCGGGATCGCAGGGATGTATGCCATGCGTCCAAAAGGGCTATTGCTTGATCCGGCATTCCGCAAGGGATTTTCCTGCCTCGCGCCGCTGGCCTTGAGTTTCGACGCGTGGCTGTTTCATCCGCAGATCCCCGAGCTCGTCGATCTCGCCCGCGCCTTTCCGGACACCAAAATCGTGCTCGATCATTGCGGCGGCCCGATCGGCCGCGGCCGCTTTGCCAACCGGCGTGAGGAGACATTTATTGAATGGAAGGCCTCGATCCAGCAAATCGCGAAATGTCCCAATGTTTCGGTAAAACTCGGCGGGCTGGCGATGTGCCTGCTCGGCTATGATTTTCACCAGCGCCCGATGCCGCCGTCCTCGGAACAAGCGGCGGCGGCGTGGCGTCCCTATATCGAAACCTGCATCGAGGCGTTCGGCCCCGCGCGCTGCATGTTCGAAAGCAATTTTCCGCCGGACAAGGGCCAGTGCAGTTATCAGGTGATCTTCAACGCCTTCAAGCGCATCGCCGCCCAATATAGCGAAGCCGAGAAGACCGCGCTGTTCTCGAAGACGGCGACGGATTTTTACCGGCTCAGGGTGGAGTAGTGGCGAGGGACTCGGTTCTCGTTCGAAGGCAAGTGCCCACTGTGAGAGATAGGTGAGTCGCTTGTCGCCCATGCTTCGAGACGTTCGCGTGGCTCGCTCCTCCAGCGATAACGGCGAAGCCGTTACGCGGGCATGAGGTTGTTGTGTTTCAACGAGTTAGACCTCATCCTGAGGAGGCCGCGAAGTGGCCGTCTCGAAGGATGCGCCGCAATACAGGCTTGTGATTCCGGATACCAGATGGAGATAGGCGCTATGAAAAATGCCCGGCCGCCTGAGGCGATTGAACGGTTCATCGCCACGGTCAACAAGGGGGATGTCGCAGCATTCCTTGCGTTCTTTCCGGCGGATGGTGTCGTCGACGATTGGGGCCGCAGGTTCACCGGACACGCCGCCATCCGCGGCTGGAGCGACGAGGAGTTCATCGGCAAGCAGGTCAGCCTTAAAGTCACGGACATCGAGCGAGACGATCACACAGTGCGCGTGATGGCCGATGTTGGAGGTAACGGCTTCAACGGTCCAAGCTGCTTCACCTTCGTGCTCGACGGGGACAAGGTGCATGAAATGCGAATCACGGCCAGCTAAAGTCGGGCGACGCTGTCACGCCGCGACGAACAATACGGGGGGAGCGGCATGCATACGGTGATCGTCATGGCCGGCGGGTTTTTTCTGCTGGCTGTTTGCCTGCTGATCGGACGCCATGCGGGGAGCATCGACACGGCAGCCCTCGCCTTCATCCCGCTCTGGCTCGCCGGCGCCGCCATCAACATGTGGATCGGCGTCAATCGGGCCGGGTATACCTATGCCGACGAGTTTCCGATCTTCGTGCTGATTTTCGCGGTGCCGGCGGCGGTCGCCGCCTGGCTCTGGTGGGGAGGACTCTGAAGCAGCGATCACGCCGGCAAAACAACCTACGAACAACGCGCCCAGACAGACTGCGGCCCACGGAGAAGCATATGAATGTCACCATGAAGGATCGCGTCACCGTCATCACCGGCGGCAGTAAGGGCATCGGCCTCGCCGTGGCGCGGCGTTTTGCGGAATCTGGAGCGAGAGTTGCGATCGTGGCGCGGGGCGCGGAGGATTTGGCGGCGGCGCGGACGTCGCTTGCCAAGGAACGGCTCGACGTCCGGGACTATGTCTGCGACGTTTCCAAGGCCGCGGATATTTCGCAAGCCTACGAGAAGATCGTCGCGGATTTCGGCAAGGTCGACATTCTCGTCAACAATGCCGGCACGTCACGCGCGATGCCGTTCGAGGCGGTGACCGACGAGGTCTGGCAAGGTGACCTCGATCTGAAACTGTTCGCGGCGATCCGTTTCAGCCGCCTCGCCTGGGCCGGCATGAAGGCGCGCAAATGGGGACGCATCATTAACGTGCTCAATACGCACGCCAAGGCACCTGCCGCCTCGTCGGCGCCGACCTCGGTTTCGCGGGCGGCCGGCATGGCTCTTACCAAGGTGATGGCGAGCGAAGGCGGTGAACACAATATTCTCGTCAACGCCATGCTGGTCGGCCTGATCGTCAGCGACCAATGGGTCAAGCGGCACGCCGCCACGGCGCCAGATACCGACTTCGAGGCGTTCACGAGGAACCTTGCGAAAGGCGTTCCGCTTGGCCGCATGGGGACGGCGGAAGAGTTCGCAAACCTCGCCTGCTTTCTGGCCTCCGAGCAGGGCTCCTACATCACCGGTACAGCCATCAATGTCGACGGCGGCCGATCGCCGGTGGTTTAGCCGCTCCGTCCCGGACGCACGCATAAGAACAATACCGAGCGACAATCTCGCGGTGATCGAGTATCCCGGCGTCACTGCCGTGATCGTCTCCACTAGCGAAGGCGAGCATATGGCGCCGATGCTCGCGGCACCCTACGCGTTCGACAGCAAACTGCGCAGCACCGGTCGTGCAAGATGGATCGCGCACGCCGCCACGGCTCCGAGAGCCGCGATCAGCAGAAAAAAGCTGGCATTCGACATTGTGGACCAAAAACTGCCGACCCAACCGGCAGCCATATTTCCCACAAAACTCGTGGTGAGCCAAAGCCCCATCACCGTCGAGCGCGACTTGTTGGACGCGATGTTTGACACGAGCGAAAGGCCGATCGGCGAAAAATGCAACTCGGCGATGGTGAGCACGGCGAAATAGAGCAGCAGCCACAGCGAACTGGCCGAGGCGGGTGCGCCGGACCACGCGGCGACAGCCATCACCAGATAGGCCAGCGCAAGCAACATGCAGCCAATTGCCATTTTTCCGATCGTCGATGGTTCGCGGCCAGCCCCGGCCCATCGCGACCAGCACGCGATCAACGGCGGCGTGAAAGCGAAGATCATCAGTGGATTGATGGCCTGAAACCAGGAGACGGGAATTTCGCCCTGCCAGAACAGCAAGTTCAGCCGGCGATCGGTCGAGTGCTCGATCCAGAGCGCGATGGTATTTCCCTGCTGTTCGTAAGCTGCCCAGAACAGCGTGGAGGGAATGAGCAGGATCGCCAGGCCAAGCAGCGACCTTCTCAAGTCCGGATTTGCCGGCTTCTCCGCTTCGACCGGCGGATCCTGAAACCGTTGTTTCGGTAGTCGCGGAAGGCCGGCCACGTAGGTCGCAAGCCCGATCGCCATGCCGACGCCGGCGCTGGCAAAGCCGTAATGCCAGCCAACGTTTTCACCGAGAGAGCCGCAGACCAGCGGCGAAAAGAACGCGCCAACGTTGATTCCGACGTAGAAGATCGAGTAGGCGCGGTCCCTGCGCGGATCGTCGGTTGCATAAAGGCCGCCGACCTGCGTCGAAATATTGGGCTTGAAAGCCCCGTTGCCCAGAATGAGCAGCAGGAGGGCGAGCAGAAAAAGATGCTCGAAGGCCATCATGAAATGGCCTGCGACCATCAGCATCGCGCCAAGGATGACGGTTGGGGTCCGGCCAATCCATCGGTCGGCGAGAATTCCGCCGAATATCGGCGTCAGATAGACCAGGCCGGTGTAGAGCCCATAAATCTGCGATGCCAGCGGCTGGACGCCAAGCGGTCCGGATACCGCTTCGAGCCCCCGCTTCAAGGTCGCGAGGCCCAATACGTCAGCGGCGATTTCCGGCTTCAACAGATAGTCGACCATGTACAGAACGAGCAGCGCCCGCATTCCGTAATACGAAAAGCGCTCCCACATCTCGGTTGCGAACAGAAACGACAGGCCTTTTGGATGGCCAAACAACTCATCGCCGCGCTTGCCGGCGCGCACCGGGTCGCTCGATGCTGCATCAGTCCGAGCTATGACACTCTCCCATTCGGCGAGCTGGCCGCTATCGAGATCGCGGTTCGCAGCGGCGCCTTCCCGGCGTATTCGATCCAATTGGTGCGGCGGAGTTTATCACTGGTCGCGGATTCGCGCGACCGATCCCATGCGCTACGCGCCGCCTCCGGCTTTGTCCGGTGGCGGATAGATTTTCAGGAAGGCGGCAGTGGCCTCGTGGACATGCCGCGTGATCTCGCGCGGGCTTGGCCGGTCGACGACGCGAAGCAGCAGGTTCATCATCAGGTTGCCCCACAATAGCCCGGCAAAATGCTCGGTCATCTCGGCCGGCCGGCCGCCGATTAGTCCTGCCGACTGAGCCCTGGTTACGATTTCTCTCAAGGCGGCGCGGCTGGTCTCTATCCCGACCGCGTAGAGGGCTTGCGCGACCTCGGGCGTGCCAGCCGCTTCGGCGATCGCCAACCGGAATACCGCGACGACGGTGGGATCGCTGGTTTCCCGCAACAGCTGCGCGCCGAACGCCGTCAGCACCTGCGCGAGGGTTTTCCGGTCGTGCGGTTCCGGCAGGTCTGCAGGCACCTGTAGCCGCTTGGCGCGCGCTGAGATGCAGGCCACCAGCATGTCCTGTTTGCTGCCAACCAGCGCGTAAAGCTCTCGCTTGGAGACGCGCGCGCGGGTCGCGATCTCAAGCGTGCTGGCCTCGGCAAAGCCGCTCTCCATGAACGCCGCAAAGGCCGCGTCGAGGATGCGCTGGCGCGCCGGGGGGTCGTCAGCCGCATCCGCGCGCGGTCGCGTCGCCATCATGTTTTTTTGCCTTGACTTGGTACCACACGGTACCATACATTCGGAGGAACTGGTACCGTATGGTACCGATTCAAATCGAGATGTAAAGGAGCCATCGTCATGGCAAAACCGGTTCTCGTCACTTCAGCGGCCGGCGGCAGGCAAGGCAAGACCGGCCGGCACGTATCGGAAATGCTGCTCAAGCGCGGAATTCCGGTCCGCGCCTTCGTCCACCAGATCGACGAACGCTCGGAGGCGCTGCGTGCACAAGGCGCCGAAATAGTCGAAGGCGATTTCCTCGACGTCCGCTCGGTCAAGCGCGCGGTCGAAGGCACATCGTCGATCTATTTTGCCTATCCGGTGCAGGACGGACTGCTCGACGCGACCGCGGCGATGGCAGTTGCCGCGCGCGAAGCGGGTATTTCCCGGCTCGTCAATCTGGTGATGCTGCAATCGTCGGTCGATGCCCCGACCCCGCGGATGCGACAGAACTATTTGTCCGAACAGGTCTTCGAATGGGCCGGAATCGGCGCGGTGCATGTCAGGGCCACGCTGTTCTACGAGAATCTCGGCTCCCAGGTGCGCCTGAGCCTGCCGGCGCAAGGGGCGGTCCGGTTGCCCTGGGGCAAGGAACGCACCGTGCTTCCGCTGGTCGCGGGCGAGGACGTGGCGCGCGTTGCCGTTGGCCTCCTGACCAGCCCCGCATTGACGGCCGGCACCGCCTATCCGGTGATCGGCACGGTCATTTCGCTGAAGGAGATCATCGCGACCTTCGGACGCGTGCTGGCCAAGGACGTCCGCTATGAAGAGATTTCGGACGACGAATGGCGCCGCGACGCGCTCGGGCGCGGCTACAATGGCCACGCGCTCGAACATCTCTCCGCGCTCTGGAAGGCGCTCCGCGGCGCCGGCCTCGATCCGCAGGTCGCACGCTTCGCGGTGACCGATACGATCGAAAAACTCGGCGGCGCGAAACCCAAATCGTTCGAGGCGTTCGTCCGCGAGGGACAAGGCGAGTTGATGGCGAAGACGGCCTGACCACAGCATGATCGCGGCCGATGCGTGTCGCGATCGATTGGCTGCGGCCTGGTCGGATCGTTCGTCGGATCGTTGCTTGCATCGGCGCCTGCGAAGCCATTGACGCAGGCGCCGATGCAACAGGCAGCGCGGCTCTATTGCTCATCGCCTGCATCGCGCGCTGCGGCGTCGAGCAGAGCGCCTTGTAGTCGGCCCTCACCGGGCCGACGCAGCGCAAGGACGCTGATGATGGGGCGTGCTGGTCCGCCCGTTGCACGGGCCGGCGAAGCAACGACGAACGTTACACGGAAATATTTCAACGGTAGCGCATTCACCGTCAAACCCGTCGCGATCATGATTGACGCCGACGCCTGTCGCCTGTCGTCTTCCGAACAACGTTGGTTTCGGATTGTGAACGAGCTCATAAAGCGAAGCGACCGGGCTGATAAGATCAGACCTGAGTTTGCCGTTCGCGACCGCTTTGCCGGAAACAACAACCGTACGAGGGTACCATGCCACATTCATCGAAATGGTCGCCAGACTGGAAGAACCGGCGGAGTTTTTCGGCGATGATTTTCGCGCAGTCGCTTTTGTTCAGCGGGATCGGACGGGTGTTGACGCTGATCGCGGTGAGCGACGGCGTGCAAGGCGTCTGACTCCAGTCTATCGCGCGTGAAGCGCGAACACCCGGTTTTGTTTTTTCAAACTGTTTGCATTTTGCCATGCTTCGGATTTTTGGAATCGCAACGCAAGTGGAGCGCAAATCATGTTCAAGACCAATCGCCGGATCTTCCTTCAGTCATTTGCCGCCGGTGCCGGCACCCTCGCCGCCTCGCAATCGTTGGCCGCCGGAAGCGACGGACACGCCGCGGGATATGATGTCTCGGCGGTGTCGGAATACCTGAAGACAATTCCGCGCAAGTCCGGTGATCCCGTGGTCTTCACCGCTTCCCTCGACAAGGGACCGATCAAGGCAACGTCCGGCGGATGGGCGCGTGAAATCACCATGCGCGGACTTCCGATCGCCACCGATATCGCGGGTGCGCATCTGTTCATGAATGCGGGCGGCGCCCGTGAGATGCATTGGCACAATTCAGCGGAGTGGGCCTATATCGTCGATGGCCATTGCCAGGTTACCGTGGTCGACCCCGAAAGCGTGGCCGAGGTCGTCAATCTTGGTCCGGGCGATCTCTGGTACTTTCCGAAAGGCCATGGCCACGCAATCCAGACCCTCGGCCCGGCGCCGTGTCACGCGATCCTCGCCTTTGACGACGGGCTCTATTCGGAACACGGCACGTTCGGCATCAGCGACTGGATGAGCCGTTACGATACGGAGGCACTCTCGCAGGCATTCGGCGTCTCGGCGGAAGCATTCGCCCGGATCCCGAAGGCGGAAACCTACATCATGCAGGGCGACGTGCTGCCGCTGGACGGTCCGCAGGCGCGGGCTGCGCGCGAGTTGGACCGCGCGCGAACCCATCGCTACGCCATGATGGCGCAGAAGCCGAGGGTGAGTACGCCGGGAGGTGCGCTGTACATCGCGTCTTCAAAGGAATTCCCGATGTCGACGACGTTGACGGGAATGGTTCTGAAATTGAAGCGTGGGGCGATGCACGAGCCGCATTGGCATACCGATGCCAATGAATGGCACTATGTACTGAAAGGACGCACGCGGGTCACGCTGTTCGCACCCGACAAGCGTGTCGCGGTCGCCGAGCTTTCGCCGGGCGAGTGCGCCTACATCCCGCGCAATTGCGGGCACTCCATCCAAAACATCGGCCCGGAGGACGCGGAGATCGTCGGCGTGCTGGACAGCGGCACCTACCATGAGAGCTCGCTGTCGGATTGGCTGGCGAAGGCGCCGCGGCATCTGCTGGCCAATAATTTCGGCATTCCAGAAAAGACCATCGCCAATTTCAACAGGAAACGAATGGTGATTTCCGCACCGGCCACCTCGACGTGAAGTTGGTCGGTCTGCATCGGTCGAAATCCAACCCGTCTCATGGCGGCGTTTCGCGCCCTGCAGGCCGGGGGCTTCAATGCATCGGAGGAATCACGATGACCGCAAACCTGGCACGCTCATTCCCTGTTGCGTTGGTCCTGCTGTTGATCGCGATTCCGGCAACGTGGGGCGCGGATCGGACCATCACCCTCAGGCTCGGCACCGGGTCGACATTCGGGCTTGAGAGATCCTTCAAAACCGTCCTGGTTGCCGATCCCGATGTCGTCGATGTTCATACCCGCGACGACCGGTCGGTCATGCTCGAGCCGCTCAATCCCGGGACTACAAACCTCATTTTCGTTGACGCGAAAAGTATCGCGATCGCCAACGTCAGAATCCTGGTTTGCGGCGCCGGCGCGATCCCGATCAAGTACCAGGACGGAGCCGATTGCGAGTGAATCGACGTGAGGCAGCGCCGGCGGCCGTGTCGCAAGGATACTGCCCGGCGTTGCCGCTCAACCGTTGCGGAATGCGTAGGCGTAGCCGTTGATCGCCGGCGCGCCGCCGAGATGGGCGTAGAGAACCTTTGAGCCTTCCGGAAAGTAGCCTTTTTTCACAAGGTCGATCATGCCCTGCATGGATTTACCTTCATAGACGGGATCGGTGATCATGCCTTCGAGGCGCGCGCAAAGCCGGATCGCCTGCTTGGTTTCCTCCGACGGAACGCCATAGACCGGGTAGGCATAATCCTCGACCAGAACCACGTCGTCTGCGACGATCTCCTTGCCGAGTTCGACGAGTCTTGCGGTGCTTTGGGCAATCTCGAGCACCTGCGCTTTGGTCTGGACCGGCGTGCAGGACGCGTCGATCCCGATCACCTTGCGCTCGCGACCGTCCCTGGCAAAACCGACCAGCATACCGGCATGGGTCGAGCCGGTGACGGTGCAGACGACGATATAGTCGAAGGCAAAGCCGAGTTGTTTTTCCTGCGCGCGCACCTCCTCGGCGAAGCCGACATAACCGAGGCCGCCATATTTGTGCACCGAGGCGCCGGCCGGAATCGCGTAAGGCTTGCCGCCCCTGGCCTTGACGTCGGCGATCGCCGCCTCCCAGCTTTCGCGGATGCCGATGTCGAATCCCTCGTCGACCATCTCGACATCGGCACCCATGATCCGGCTCAGGAGAATGTTGCCGACGCGATCATAGACCGCGTCCTCGTGCGGCACCCAGCTTTCCTGGACCAGCCGGCATTTCATTCCGATTTTCGCCGCGACCGCGGCCACCATGCGGGTGTG
>Ga0066789_10000705_pt1 | contig 13924 bp, 10 predicted proteins | sample OrgsoiDNA2013049_FD_70960 | JGI IMG/M metagenome (GOLD analysis project Ga0066789, IMG submission 70960) | Permafrost soil microbial communities from the Arctic, to analyse light accelerated degradation of dissolved organic matter (DOM) -... | ecosystem: Environmental > Terrestrial > Soil >...
GGTCGCGGCGGGGCTGGAGACCTGGTATCTCGGCATGGCCGCCACGACGACCATGGGAATTCTGAAGTTGGTGCTGGCCTTCGGCGGCCGCGCCGTCCGGCGCTTGATTCCGCAAGCGGGCCTGCTGGGCTCGCTGGCCGGCATTGCCTTGATGCTGATTGGATTCCTGCCGCTGGTGGAGGTACTCCAGGTGCCGATCGTCGGATTTCTGACGTTGGGCCTGGTGCTGTACGCGTTGGTTTCCCAGGGACGAGTACCCGGTCGCCTACCGGGCGTGCTGTTCGCAGTGATCGTGGGGACGGTGGTCTACTACGCGATGGGATACTTCGGTGTGGACGGCGTGCCGCTTAAAGCACCTGCGGTTCCGGCGCTGCGGCTCGCGTTTCCACATCCGGACAGCGGGATTTTGCGCGGCTTCGCCGGTGTTGTGGACTCTCTTCCGCTGATCTTGCCGTTCGCGCTGCTGACCGTCGTGGGCGGCGTCAACAATACGGAAAGCGCGAGGGTCGCCGGGGATGACTATGACGTCCGCAGTATTCTGCTGGCAGAAGCGGCGGCAACGCTGTTGGCGGGGCTGTTCGGAGGAGTTGCGCAAACCACCCCGTATATCGGGCATCCTGCCTATAAGCAGATGGGTGCGCGAACGGGCTACACCTGGCTGACGGGAGTGTTCGTCGGCTTGGGCGGAATGCTGGGATACCTAGCCAATTTGATCGAGATGATTCCGATCGCAGTCTTGGCGCCGGTGCTGGTGTTCCTCGCTATCAACATCACCGCGCAGGCGTTTTCCGCGGTACCCATTCGGCACGCTCCCGCGGTTGCCTTAAGTTTTTTCCCGTCGATCGCGCGGATGGTGACCATTGAACTGAGTAACCCGGCGTTCTTGCCGGCGGAGCGCTTCGCACAGCTACTGACAGGGCCGGGACGCGGCTTGACGGCGTTGGCGGTGATTGTGGCGCTCGGAAACGGATTCATCATTACGGCCACCATCTGGGCGGCCTTCGTGGTGGAAATGACGGAGTCGCGGCTGCGGGCGGCTGCCGGCTACCTGCTAGCGGGCTGCGGCCTCAGCGTGTTCGGAATCATCCATTCGGTGCGTGCCGATGGGAGCGCATACCTGTGGTGGCGACTGAGCGGGTCGGAGCGCAACGTCGCGACCCAGATTTGCGCATCGTATGCCGTACTCGCGGCGGCGCTTCTGTTACTGTCGCTGCAAGACGATACGCGGCAGCGCCGCAATCCCAGCGAGTGAGGCCGCAGGGCGGCTCGGGCGCCAATGATCCCAACCGAAAGTCCGGAAGAACGTAAGCGGACGGTTAGTCGACTTCAAACAGTGGCTCTAAATCCGCAGGCCGGCAACGAAAGTTGCCGGCTCTCGGTACCGTGCCCACGTTCACGCGCGCTTGCGCGTCCCTGCTGGGCGGTGTTCGGCGCTCTTGGCGCCGCGCCATAGAGTTCGATGGGGGCGCGGTATTAACAGTCCATGCCGCGGCTGCGCAGTCGTGTCAGAATCTGCGGCGCCTTATGATGCAGAACTCCACTCGACAGGCCTCGCCCAGTACGCCTCATTCGGGACTACCGATGGCGCCGCGAACCATCGCTGCATTGTTGCTGGCGGTCATGGCGGTCGCTCTCATCGCGGTGTTGTCGTACACGTCGTTGCAAGCCACGGCAGCCAGCGCGCAGAGCCTTGCGAGATCCATCGAGACCATGGCGCAGCTCCAGACCCCGCTGTCGACGTTGAAAGACGCGGAAACCGGTCAACGAGGCTACTTATTGACCGGTCGTGAAGATTATCTCGAGCCGTTTTTGTCGGCGAAGTCTGAGTTAGCGCGAGAACTCGGCGCTCTGCGTGCATTGACCAGCGACAATCCGGCGCAGCGAGCCCGCCTCGAGACGCTGCAGAATCTGGCGGCGGACAAGATGGAGGAACTCGCCAAAACCGTAGCGATGAGAAATGCCGGGCAGTCGGACCAAGCCCTGGCGGAGGTGCTGACCGATCGCGGCAAACGCCTCATGGACCGGATTCGGACCTTGGCCGATGAGATGCAAAATTCCGAACGCCGATTGATCACTGAGAGGACCGCGGATTGGCAGCGCGCCGCGACCGTGTCGTTCGGAGTCTCCGGGGGCGGCTCGGCCGTACTTCTGTGTTTGATTGCCGCTGCGGCGGCGCTGGCATCGCGCGATTTTCGGGGTCGACAATTGGATTCGTGGCTCCGGGCGGGGCAAATTGGGTTGAGCGAGCTGATGAGCGGAGATCAGCCGATCGACAAGTTGGGTCATAGCGTGCTCGGCTTTCTTGCGCAGTACCTGGACGCTCAAGTGGGGGCAATTTTCGTTGCGGAGAGCGGTCATTTTCGGCGGATTGCCGGCTATGCGCTTCCCGCCGGCATCGATGTCGATGTGATCCGTCCGGGCGATGGGCTGGCAGGCGAGGCGGCGAAAACGAAGCGTCCCCTGCGCGTTCGCAATGTGCCGGCGGGCTATCTGCCGATCGGCTCGAGCGTGGGTGCGGGCAACCCTCATGAATTACTGATTGCCCCCGCAAGCATCGATGGCATGGTTCATGCGGTAGTGGAGCTGGGATTTTTCGGCGCAACCGATTCCGCGAAACAGGAGCTGCTGCAGCGGGTCGCAGAGTCGGTCGCGGTTGCCATAAGGGCATCGAAGGATCGCGGCCGGCTGGAGCAACTGTTGCAGGAAACGCAGCAACAGGCCGCGGAGCTGCAGACGAGCGAGGAAGAGCTGCGCGTGAACAACGAGGAGTTGGAAGAACAAGGGCGCTCGCTGAAAGAGTCTCGCGCCCAATTGGAATCGCAACAGGCTGAACTGGAGCAAATCAATGCGCAACTCGAGGAGCAAGCGCAGATCCTTGAGCAGCAAAAGGATGAGTTGTCGAAATCTTATGCGGTGTTGTCCCAAAAGACGGTCGATCTGCAGCGCGCGAATGAGTACAAGAGCGAGTTCCTGGCCAATATGAGTCACGAGCTGCGCACCCCGCTCAACTCCACCCTCATTCTTGCGAAACTCCTTGCCGACAACAAGGAAGGAAACCTGACCGAAGCTCAGGTCAAGTTTGCGCAGACCATTTCGTCCGCCGGCAACGACTTGCTGACGCTCATCAATGATGTATTGGATCTATCGAGGGTTGAGGCGGGAAAAATCGATTTGGCTACGGAGCCCGTGTCCATTGCGCGCACCTGCGAGACGTTGACCAAGATTTTTCAACCGGCGGCGGATCAAAAAAAACTCGCCTTTTCAGCCAGCATCGAGCCAGGAACGCCGGAAGAGATCGAAACCGATCCGCAGCGTCTCGGACAGATCTTGAAAAATTTGCTGTCGAATGCAATGAAATTTACGCAAACAGGCGCAGTGAGCTTGCGCGCGTTCACAGCCGCGGACGGTCGCGTATCGTTCGCCGTTCGCGATTCGGGTGTCGGCATCGCAGCGGATCAGCAGGAGGTCATATTCGAGGCCTTTCGCCAAGCTGACGGCAGCATCCATCGCAAGTACGGCGGGACGGGTCTGGGATTGTCAATTTCCAAGGACCTGGCACGCCTGTTGGGCGGAACGATCGCCGTCCAGAGTGCGCCGGGCCAAGGCAGCGTGTTCACACTCACGCTGCCATTGCGCTGCCCGGAAAATGCCGACGCCGATCCGGCGCGAGTCCCTGAGCCCGAAGTTCGCGCGCCGCCGACGGCGAAGTCCTGCGTCGCACCCGCGAATTCCGATCGGATTAATCGTCGTGCTCTCGCCCCCGCAGCCGTCGAAGATGATCGCAACTGTCTATCGCCCGGTGCCCGACTCATCCTGGTCGTGGAGGATGACGTCTCCTTCGCGGTGATCCTGCGTGATCTTGCGCGCGAGATGGGCTTTCAGTGCGTAGTCACCCACTCTGCGAATGAGGGCGTTGCCGCTGCCGCCCAGTTTCACCCCAGCGCCATTCTGCTGGACATCAATTTGCCCGATCATTCCGGACTCGGCGTTCTCGACCAACTCAAACGCGATGCGCGAACCCGACACATTCCCGTGCATGTTGCATCGGTGGCGGACTACCGCCGCGAGGCGCTGGAACTGGGCGCCGTCGGCTATGCGTTGAAACCGGCCAAAAGAGAAGAATTGGTCGAAGCGCTAAGGCTGTTGGAGTCGAAATCGTCTCAGGGGTTGCGGCGCGTGCTCATCGTCGAGGACGATCCGAGGCAACGAGAAAGCATTCAGCAACTGCTGAGCAACGGGGATGTCCAAATCACCGCCGTCGAGAACGCGGGAGAGGCCTTGGGTCAGCTGAAAAACACGACATTCGACTGCGTAGTCATGGACTTCAATCTTCCAGACTACAGCGGTTACGCTCTGCTCGAAAAGATGGCGCAACAGGATGAGGTATCGTTCCCTCCGGTGATCGTGTACACGGGACGCGCGCTTTCCCTCGAGGAGGAGCAGAGGCTCCGTCGCTACTCCAAATCGATCATCATCAAGGATGCGCGTTCGCCGGAACGGCTGCTGGACGAAGTCACGCTATTCTTGCATCAGGTAGAATCCAAACTACCGTTGGAACGCCAGCAGATGCTCAAGACGGCGCGCCACCGGGACAGATCGCTGGAGGGTCGGCGCGTGCTCGTCGTCGAAGACGATGTGCGCAATATCTTCGCGCTATCGAGCGTGTTGGAGCCCAAAGGAGCAGCGGTGGAGATCGCCCGTAACGGACTTGAAGCGATCGATGCGCTGACTCGGAGTCTGCGTACCGCTACGCATCCCATCGACATGGTGCTCATGGACATCATGATGCCGGAGATGGACGGATTTACCGCGATGCGCGAAATCCGCAAGCGTCCCGAATGGAGGAAACTGCCCATCATTGCGCTCACCGCGAAGGCCATGAAGGATGACCAGGAAAAGTGCCTGGCCGCGGGCGCCAATGACTATATCGCGAAACCATTAGACGTTGAGAAGCTGCTTTCCCTCATTCGCGTATGGATGCCGAAATAGCCGCGGGCGGGATGGCGGCCAGCAAGGAGTTCGACATCGAACTCCGCCTGCTCATCGATGCGATTTATCACATGTACCACTATGATTTTCGCGGCTACGCGTTCGCGTCCCTGCGGCGCCGCATGAAGACGGCCATGGGCCGGTTCGGCTGCGTTACGCTGTCGCAACTGCAGGATCGCGTGGTCCACGAACCGGAGGTTTTCGCTGCCTTGCTCGATTATCTTACGGTGCAAGTCAGCGAGATGTTCAGGGATCCGTCGTACTTTCGTGCATTGCGCGAACACGTGGTGCCGCTGCTGCGCACTTATCCGTCGCTCAAGGTGTGGGTGGCCGGCTGCAGCGCCGGCGAAGAAGCGTACTCGATGGCGATATTGCTGCGTGAGGAAGGTCTTCTGCGCCGAACACTGATTTATGCGACTGACATCAACCCGCACACGCTAGCGAAAGCCGGGGCTGGCATCTACGATATCGATCGTATCGCCGGCTTCACCGTGAACCACCGTGGATCCGGGGCGACTTCGTCTCTGTCCGACTACTACACCGCCGCATACGGCAGAGCGGTATTCGATAAGTCCTTGAACGATCACATCGTGTTCTCGGATCATAGTCTCGCCACCGACAGCGTGTTCGCGGAAGTCCAGCTCGTCTCATGCCGTAACGTGCTCATCTATTTCAACCGTGAATTGCAGGACCGCGCGCTTGGGTTATTTCACGAGTCCCTTTGTCGCACCGGATTTCTTGGGATCGGTTCCAAAGAAACGCTGAGGTTCTCCTCGCAAGCCGGCGGCTTCGACTCGTTCGTGACGCAGGAAAGGATCTACCAGAAGAGAAGCTTGCCGTGACCGAAGAGCTGTCGATCAGAGCCGATATCGACGCCGTGGCGATCGGCACGTCGGCCGGCGGCGTACAAGCTCTTTCCGTGTTGCTGCCCGCGTTGCCGGCAAAGGCGGCAGCGGCAGTTTTCATCGTGTTACACCTGCCGCGCGATCGTCCCAGTTTGCTCACCGACGTGTTTGCACGCAAATGCTTGCTCGATGTTCGGGAAGCGCAAGATAAGGAACCGGTCGTCCCCGGCACCGTATACTTCGCCCCGACGAACTATCATCTGCTTTTGGACCGGGGCCCGGCGCTTGCGCTTTCCGTGGATGATCTGGTGCATCATTCGCGGCCTTCGATCGATGTGCTGTTCGAGTCGGCGGCGGAGGTCTATCGCAACCGGCTCCTCGGCATCATCCTCACGGGCGCTAACCAGGACGGCGCGGAAGGGCTGGCTGCGGTTCACGATGCGGGCGGCGTGACCGTCGTTCAAGAACCGGAGACGGCCTATTCGCCGCAGATGGTAGTATCCGCTCTGAAGCTGCGGCCGCCGGACCATGTCCTTTCGCTCGATCGTATCGCCGTGATGCTGAGCACGATTCGGACAATGTGAACCATGCTGCAAAGATCTCTACCTGGCATCCGGATGCTTTAATGCTGCCGCGAATAAAATGTTTGCTCGTCGATGACTTGGAAGAAAACCTGCTTGCGCTGGGCGCTTTATTGCAACGAGACGATGTGGAACTGCTGACCGCACGGTCCGGCTCCGAGGCGCTGGAGTTGCTGCTCGTGCATGACGTCGCGCTTGCTTTCCTCGATGTGCAAATGCCTGATATGGATGGCTTTGAGCTGGCCGAGTTGATGCGCGGCAGCGAACGGACGCGGCATGTGCCGCTTATATTCGTCACGGCCGGGGCTCGCGAACGGCAACGCGTGTTCAAGGGGTATGAATCGGGCGCCGTCGATTTCATCTACAAGCCGATTGAAGCTCATATTCTGCAAAACAAGGCGGATGTGTTCTTTCAGTTGTACCGGCAGCGACAGCAGCTTGCCCAGGAACTGCTCGATCGTACGGAGACGCTGCGCCTCAACGAGATGTTCAGCGCGCTGCTGGCGCATGATCTGCGAAATCCCTTGAGTGCAATACTCGCCTCTGCACACCTGCTGCGCCGGCGGACCAGCGATGCGCATGCACAGGAAGCGGCGACACGCATTGTCTCGAGCGGCAACCGAATGGGCCGGATGATCGAGGACATGCTCGACCTGGCGCGTGCGCGCTTGGCAGGAGGCATCATTGTCAAACGTGCACCCTGCGATTTTCGCATGCTGGTCGAACGGGTCATTCGCGAACATCAAGCCGCGGCACCGGACCGGCTCATCGACACCGTCTTCACCGGGGATTGTTCCGGCCACTGGGACGCCGAGCGGATTGCGCAAGTGGCCTCCAACTTGATCGGAAATGCGCTGAAACATGGCGATGCCCGCGATCGCGTGCAGGTTCTGCTCGATGGCACGACGCCCGATGCAGTCGCCTTGTCGGTTGCGAATACCGGTACGATTCCCCCTCACCTCATCGATCACTTGTTCGATCCGTTCCGCGGCGGCGAGCGGCCTGCGGGACGCAGCGAGGGGCTGGGCCTTGGATTGTATATCGTTTTGCAAATCGTCGAGGCGCATCGAGGCACCGTCGACGTCGAGTCCGGTCGCGACGACCGAACCGTATTTCGCGTCGTAGTACCACGGTACGAATAAAAATCTACGGTGTTTAGTCCGCCCTACGACTATCCCTCGTGTCGGAAAATTCTGGCACGACTGTCAGTATTCGACCGATGCCGTGCCTCAGGTTGCGATTTCACACTTCATGCCGTGCGATATATAGCCGCCCACGCGGGCCGCCGTCGGCGCCAGGGTTCTCAAGTCCAGTACTGTTTTGGGAGATCCGATGACTGCTTTACCTCCAAAGCCGGCGCATAATTTCTACCCCCTGCGGTTCAGTCCGCCGATAATCGTTTCGGAAAGCGAACGCCGCAGCATGATCGAATTTGCTGCCTATTTGCGCGCGGAGCGACGTCATTTCGAGCCCGAGCACGAGTTGGAAGATTGGCTTGCCGCAGAAGCAGAAGTCAATGATCGCCTGTCATATGTGCGTCGACTCACTGGATACACGGCGGGTTAGGGGCCGTACCGTGCGCGGGAATTTGCAAGGTGAAGAAGAAGCGGGGCGCGGAAGTTCTAATTCATTCATCGAAAGTCTTGTTCCCACGGGTCTACTCCGCAGTTACTTCTACGGTAACGTGCATCGACAGAAAGTCGTCGGGGGTTCCGGTGAACGCACCGGCCAATGGGGCCGCTTGCGAAGCATTGCGCGCCACTGCGACTCGGATCAAATTTCGGCCGCCGACTAGCGCATTGGTCGGGTCGAATTCCACCCATCCAGCGCCCGGCAAATACACCTGCAGCCAAGCGTGAGTAGCGCCGCCCCCGACGAGGCCGCCTTGCGCGCCGACCAGCTTTTCGTCGTAAAGGTATCCCGAGACGAAACGGGCGGCCAAACCGATGCTGCGAACCGCCTCCATCATAAAAACGGCGAAATCACGACAACTTCCCGATTTGCGGCTTAGGGTCTCGGTGGGCTCTTGCACCCCCGTGTCTTCCCGCCGTGCATAAAAGAAGTCGCTTTTGACGGCCCGGGTCATCGCGATCAGCACATTCAAGGTATTGCGTTCCGGCGTGGTATCGACGTGAAACTTGGCCCACTGATCGATGGCATGCTCCGGATCGGGAAATTGCCGCTCCTTGGTGCACGCCAAGTCGGCGCTATCTTCAGCGCTGTAGTTGAACGGTAGCTGCTGTGCGTAGGGCTCGACCCAGATCGTTTGTTCCGGGATCGGGAAATGTTCGGCCCGAAAAGTCGATTCGAATACCAATGAGTTGGATTTGTCGGCAAACGAAATCACAAGGATGGAGTTACCGAATACGTCATGCATCCAACGCAGTTCGCTGGGCTGTGGCGCCACGATGAGAGCCGTATCCAATAGGCGCAAGTCGTGGCTGTCCCTCGGACGTGACATCAAACGGTGTTCGCCGAGTGACACCGGCCGCCGATACTGATATTCAGTCCGGTGGCGAACGCACAGGATGGTCATCTTCGCTTACCCGTTTGGGGTGTCGTGTTCGGGGCTAGAGTACCGGTAATTGGCCCGTGGGAAGATCCGTCCAGAGCGCAAGTCACTGTCAGGCGTACGCTGACACCGGCCCGTACCCGCCCCGAGCCGCGTGAACGCTTGCCCATGCCCACGCTTGGCACTGGTCTGCAGTCGGCTGGCGGCCGCGCAACGCGTAAGATATGTCTCACGACATGAATTGCGCGGCGACGCCCGGCGCGGCCGCCTTAGCCTTGGCGGGCGCGGCCGCCCTTGACGCAGGCACGGCGGGATTCGGCGCTCTCAATGCGTCGAAAACGCTGTCTTGCGGATGCTTCGTGCACCCCTCATCCAACGCCGCGTCGAACTTGCCCAGAGCGTCGGGATCTAGAATGTGACCGCCGGCCATCCCAACCGCATAGCCGAACATCCACATCGTCAGGGTGTTGGCGCTCTGCGGATCCGACTTGCGCAGCGCGGCGTGCCGCGGTTCGAACGTCGCGCAATCCAGCCGGGTCAAATCCATGGGGTTGTCGCGTTTGGACGTTACCGAGGTGACCGCTTCGAGCAAGCTCGTCGTCGGATTGTTCTTGCATTCGGCGTCCAGCGCGAAGCCGAACGCCTTCAGCGAGTCGCCGTACATGACTCGGTCGCCCGCGTTCGCTGTCGAAAATCCGAACAACCACATGACGGTGTCGATGGGATCGGCGGTGTAGCCAGGGATCGTCGCTGTGAGCACTTCGTTTTCATATTTCGCGCAGCTCACGGCGGCAAGGTTCAGTTCCACGGCATGGCTTCGCTGCGGAAGTAGCATGGCTGTGAGCAGCAGGGCGCCCAGAAAACCCGCCACCGCCGGCTTGGTCACGCGTCGGCCCTCGACGGCAGCAATCGATTTACGAACGTGGCAAATCGCCCCGACTGCACCAGTTTTTTCGCAGCCGCGATGTCCGGCGCGAAATATCGGTCGGTCGCGTAAAACGATACGTCGGCCCGAATGCCGGCGTGAACGCATTCGAGACTCACCGAAGAGCGCGCGGGGCGGTGAAAGTCGATGCCTTGCGCTGCCGCCAGCAGTTCGATGCCGACGACGGCCGCCGCGTTCTCCACCATCGGCAGCAGGCGGCGTGCGGCATGCGTAGCCATACTGACGTGATCTTCTTGATTGGCGGACGTCGGGATGGAGTCGACACTGCATGGCGTCGCGATGGTCTTATTCTCCGACACCAGCGCAGCGGCCGTTACCTGCGCGATCATGAAGCCCGAATTCACGCCGCTGTTCTCCACCAAGAAGGCCGGCAGCCCGCTCATCTTCGGGTCCACCAACACGGCAATCCTACGTTCCGAGAGACTGCCGATCTCCGCGATGGCGAGCGCCAAGATGTCGGCGGCGAACGCCACCGGTTGGGCGTGAAAATTTCCACCCGACAGCACGTCGCCTTGCTCGACGAACAACAGCGGGTTGTCGGTCACGGCGTTGGCCTCCAGCCGAAGCGTGACGCTGCAATTGCGGATGATGTCCAAGCACGCACCCATGACCTGCGGTTGACAGCGAAATGAGTAGGGATCCTGCACCCGAGTGCAGTCGAGGTGCGAGGCGCGAATCGCGCTGCCGGCGATCAGATCCCGATACTCACGCGCCACGGCGATCTGTCCGGGCTGGCCGCGCACTCGATGAATGCGGTCATCGAACGGCGAATCACTGCCTTTCAGCGCATCCACCGACATGGCACCGGCGACGATCGCCGAGGCAAACACGTCCTCCGCGCCGAACAGCCCGGCCAAGGCCAGCGCCGTGGATACCTGCGTCCCGTTGATCAGCGCCAGGCCTTCCTTGGGGTGCAGTTTTGCGGGCTCGAGGCCGGCAAGCCGCAGACCGTCGGTTGCCGGCAATTCCTTGCCGCGTACGCGCACCTGTCCCACCCCCAACAACACCGCACTCATATGCGCCAGGGGCGCGAGATCGCCGGATGCACCCACCGACCCTTGTGCGGGAATCACGGGATAGACTTCGTGTTCGAGCAGCGCAGCGAGCGCATCGATCAAACCGAGCGTGATACCGGAATGACCGCGGGCGAGGGCGTTGATCTTCAGGGCAAGAATCAGCCGCACGACGGCATCCGGCAACGCTCGCCCCACGCCCGCCGCGTGCGAGAGCAGGAGATTTCTCTGCAGCAGCTCGAGCTGGTCGGTGGCTATCCGGGTTTGCGCCAGTAGTCCGAAGCCCGTGTTGATGCCGTACGCCGCATCCCGCAACGAGACGATCTGCTCGACCAGCGCGTTGGCGTTGGCAATGCGTTCGCGATCGTGCGCCGCGAGCCTGAAAACGGCGGGCCGCTCGTAGATTCGTCGCAGCCCGGCCAGAGTCAATTCGCCCGCGCGCAATTCGACGATGTCGGTCATTCGGTCACCTCAGGGGCGCTCGATCATCGGCAGGTTCAAGCCTTGCTCGCGCGCGCAGTCGATGGCGATCTGGTATCCGGCATCGGCATGGCGCATGACGCCGGTGCCGGGATCGTTCCACAGCACCCGCCGCAAGCGCCGGCCGGCAGCGTCCGAGCCGTCGCAGCAGATGACTACGCCCGAGTGCTGCGAATACCCCATACCCACACCGCCGCCGTGATGGATGGAGACCCACGTGGCGCCGCTGGCGGTATTCAACAGCGCGTTGAGCAACGGCCAGTCGGACACGGCGTCGGAGCCGTCTTGCATGGCTTCGGTTTCGCGGTTCGGGCTAGCCACCGACCCTGCGTCCAAATGATCGCGGCCGATGACGATGGGGGCGGACAGTTCGCCGCTCGCGACCATCTCGTTGAAAGCCAGTCCAAGGCGGTGGCGTTGTCCCAGGCCGACCCAGCAAATGCGCGCCGGCAATCCTTGAAAGTGAATTCGCGAGCGCGCCAAGTCGAGCCAATGATGCAGGTGCGGATCGTCGGGGATCAACTCCTTGACCTTCGCGTCGGTCTTATAGATATCTTCGGGATCGCCGGACAAGGCGGCCCAGCGGAACGGGCCTATCCCACGGCAGAACAACGGGCGGATGTACTCAGGCACGAAACCTGGGAAATCGAAGGCATGGCTGACGCCGGCGTCGAGCGCTACCTGCCTGATGTTGTTGCCATAGTCGAAAACCGGCAATCCCATGGCCTTGAAGCGCAGCAGATACTCGACGTGTTTCGCGATGGTGCGCTTGGCGGCATCGCTGGTGCCGGCGGGGTCGCTGAAGCGGCGTTCGTCCCATTGCTCGACGGTCCAGCCCTGCGGCAGATAGCCGTTGACCGGGTCGTGGGCCGACGTTTGATCCGTCAGCGCATCGGGTTTGATACCGCGCTCTAGAAGCGTCTGCAGGACGTCGACGATGTTGCCGAGTAATGCCACGGACAAGGGCGTGCCCTTGGCCTGAGCGGTGTCGAGCATGGCAAGGGCCTCGTCCAGCGAGTTGCTCTGCGCATCCACGTAGCCGGTCTGCAAGCGCTTGGCGATACGGCTTTGGCGGCACTCCACGGCCAGCATATTCGCGCCTGCCATGGTCGCCGCCAACGGCTGGGCGCCGCCCATGCCGCCGAGGCCGGCCGTCAAAATCCATTTGCCGGCGAGCTTGCCGGCAAAATGCTTGCGTCCCATTTCGGCGAAGGTTTCATAGGTGCCTTGCACGATGCCTTGGCTGCCGATGTAGATCCAGGAGCCCGCCGTCATCTGGCCGTACATAGTGAGCCCCTTGCGGTCCAGCTCGTGAAAATGCTCCCACGTGGCCCAGTGCGGCACGAGGTTGGAATTGGCAATGAGCACCCGCGGCGCATCGGCATGCGTCGGAAACACTCCCACCGGTTTTCCGGACTGCACCAGCAAGGTCTCTTGCTCGCTCAGGGTTTTCAACGTTTCGACGATGTGGTCGTAGCAGTTCCAATCGCGGGCGGCGCGGCCGATGCCGCCATACACCACGAGTTCGGCGGGATTCTCCGCGACCTCGGGATCGAGGTTGTTCATCAGCATGCGCAGCGGCGCTTCGGTCATCCAGGAACGTGCACTCAGGGTATTGCCGCGGGCGGCGCGGATCACTCTGGGCTTTTGGGAAGCAAGCATGATGGTTTCCTCAGGGGCGAAATCGCCCGGACATTTCATAACGAGAGCCGGGGTAATACAGGCGAGCGACGGAAGCGATCTGACCGGCCGTCCACGTGCGCCGAATCATCAACAGACAGGGCTCGTCGCGCTTCATCGCCAATAATTTGCGGGTTCGCTCGGCCGGCATCACCGCACGCAGGACGTGCTCGGCCTCCTGCAGCGGCGCCACTTTGGTCAAGTAGTCATAAGGCGTCGTTTTACTGAAATCGCTCTTGAGGTAATCCGGCGCGAGCTTCGGCAATACGTAGCGGTCTTCCAATTGCACCGGGCGATCGTTTTCGAAGTGCACGATCACCGAGCAGAACAGTTCGCTGCGCGGCGCGATGCCGAAATCTTCCGACAGTTCCGCCACCGCCCGAACGCGTTCCAGCGAGACGATCTCGGCACGATGCGCATGTCCGCGCTCGCGTATCTCGTCGGCAATGCTGCGAATTTCGAGTGGCTGCGCATGCCCGTGCCGGTCCGCGACGAAGCTGCCCACGCCGGCGATGCGTATCAGAACGCCTTCGTCGCGCAATTCGCGCAGCGCGCGGTTCGCCGTCATGCGCGATACCCCGAACGATTTGACGATGTCGTTTTCGGACGGCACCCGCGCTGAGGCGGCCCACTTACCCGAGCCGATATTGTCCAAGATGTACCGCTTCACTTGGAGATAAAGCGGTTGCATAGGGGACGATGACTTATCCATGGCGCCAGACTAAGCTGTATAGACAGGTACAGTCAACTATTCGGTAAAAATTTCCGCCACAGGCCGGAATTCGGACAGATCGCGGCCAAGCTGTCGTTCTGGCCTAGCTGCCTCAAGCAGGGATAACCGCACTCAAGCTCCCTTGGTCTGCGCTATCCACTCGTCG
>Ga0066789_10000706_pt1 | contig 13916 bp, 10 predicted proteins | sample OrgsoiDNA2013049_FD_70960 | JGI IMG/M metagenome (GOLD analysis project Ga0066789, IMG submission 70960) | Permafrost soil microbial communities from the Arctic, to analyse light accelerated degradation of dissolved organic matter (DOM) -... | ecosystem: Environmental > Terrestrial > Soil >...
ACCACCGCGAGCAGGACATCGAGCAGGGGCACGGACAGGATCGCCAGCGGAAGCACCACCGGCAGCAGGATCGCGACCACTGCGTTACCGCCCAGCTGCACGCTGGGGTCGATGCTGCCGGTCATCGAGATCGTCGCCGCCGCCAGCAGGAGTCCGAGCAGAAGGGATCCCGAGTCGCCCATGAAGAGTCGGGCCGGGTGGAAGTTGTGCGGCAGGAAGCCCAGGCAGCAGCCCACCAGCGCGGCGGTGATGAAGGTCGCCGAGGAGAACACGTTGGGTGGGTCGTAGGTCCGCGACAGCAGGTAGGAGTAGGCAAAGAACGCCAGCCCCGCGATGCCGACCACGCCGGCCGCCAGTCCGTCCAGACCGTCGATGAAGTTCACCGCGTTGGTCGAGATGATGACGATGAGGATCGTGATCGTCACCAGCAGCTGGGCGGGCAGGACGGTCACGCCGAACAGGGGCAGCGACAGCAGCTGCACGCCCTTGTACGCCATCACGCCGGCGGCGAGCATCTGCCCCGCCAGCTTCGTCAGCCAGTCCAGATCTCGGATGTCGTCCAGCACCCCGACGGCACACACGATGACGGCGCCGATCAGCACGCCTACCATCTCCCCACCCTTGAAGATCTGGGACAGGTAGGGCAGCCGAGAGGCAACCACCAGGGCCGCGACGAACCCCACCAGCATCGCCACCCCGCCAAGGCGCGGGGTCGGTACGGTGTGGATGTCACGGGGGCGTACCGCGGTGATCGCACCGGTGGCCAGAGCCAGCCATCTCACGAACGGGGTGGCGATATATGTCATGGCTGCGGCCACCACGAAGACCAGGAGGTACTCCCGCACGGATCAGCGCCTAGCTCGAGAACGAGGCAGCCGGACCGATCAGCTGCTCTCACGAGGATAGGCCGGGAAGCGGCCCACGAGGTCGCTCACCTCGGCGCGGATCTCCTTGGCCTTGGGGTGGTCGGGGTCACCGTCGGTCTGGGTCACGGCCTGATGGATGAGCTCGGCGATGACCTTCATCTCCTCGGTCCCCATACCCTGGGTGGTCACGCAGGGGGTGCCGACGCGGATACCGGAGGCCGTGTTCGGCGGCTGTGGGTCGAAGGGGATGGCGTTCTTGTTCAGCACGATGCCGGCAGCGTCGGCGCGGGCCTCGGCGTCCTTGCCGGTCACCGAGATCCCCTGCAGGTCATGCAGTGACAGGTGGGTGTCCGTGCCTCCGGTGATCGGACGGATGCCCTTCTCCCCCAGTGAGGTTGCCAGCTGCTGGGCATTGGCGATGACCGCCCTGGCATAGACCTGGTATTCCGGCTGGGAACACTCCAGCAGGTTGACCGCCTTGGCTGCGATGACGTGCATCAACGGGCCGCCCTGCATCATCGGGAAGACTGCCTTGTCCAGCTTGGCTGCGTGCTTCTCCTTGCAGACGAGCATGCCGCCACGCGGTCCGCGCAGCACCTTGTGGGTCGTGAAGGTGACCACGTCCGCATACGGAACCGGGCTGGGGATCGCCTTGCCGGCGACCAGCCCGATGAAGTGGGCGGCATCGACCCAGAAGATCGCGCCCACCTCGTCGGCAAGGTTGGCGAAGAACTCGAAGTCGATCAGTCGCGGGATCGCCGAGCCACCCGCGACGATGAGCTTGGGCCGGTGCGTATGCGCCAGCTCGGCCACTTGCGCGTAGTCGATGTCCTCGGTCGCCTTGTCCACGCCGTAGTGCACAGCGTTGAACCACTTGCCACTGAAGGAGACCTTCGAACCGTGCGTCAGGTGACCACCGTGGGGCAGGGACATCGCCAGAATGGTGTCGCCCGGCGCACAGAAGGCGCCATAGACCGCCAGGTTGGCGTTGGCCCCCGAGTGCGGCTGAAGGTTGGCGTGGTCGGCGCCGAAGAGGGCCTTGGCGCGCTCGATACCAATCGACTCGGCCTTGTCGACCTCCGAGCAGCCACCGTAGTACCGACGCCCCGGATACCCCTCCGCATACTTGTTGGACAGGGTGGAACCCATCGCGGCCAGCACCGCCGCACTCGTGAGGTTCTCGCTGGCGATCAGCTGCAGGCCGCCGCGTAGGCGGTCGAGCTCGGAGAGCAGCACCGCGGCGATCTGGGGATCCTGGCTGCTGAGCTGACCGAAGTCGGCACCGTAAAAGGTCTGGTCCATGGACATGGGCTCTCCCAGAAAAGTGAGGCGAACGTGACTGTGGGGTGCCGAAGCTGCGCACTCACTCTATGGGCTGGATGTCCCTGACGGACAAAACGGGAAACCAGCAACACCGTGCTCACCCGCCCGCCATACTGGACGCAGGGGTATCACCGGGGCCCAGTGACACCGCTGGCGGGGCCTGTCCAGCGCACCCGCGCAGCCGCGGGCTGGATTCTCCCACCGGCTGAACCCCACGGCGAAGGGAGAGCATGACCGGTCGCAGACGTCGCCGACTGACTTCAGGGCCGGCACATCGATCGTTGTCCAGTGCGGCAACCCCGGCGGGGTCACCGAGCTCAACGACCTGTGCGCCAAGGTGGTCGCCGTCCAGAACGGCACGACACAGGTGGACCTGCTCGCGCGCAGGCGGCGGAACTGCGGCACCGCCCATCATCGTGAGGACCTTCGAGACCAACTCGGACGCCCTCGTGCAGCTGTGCACGGATCGGGTGGTCGCAATGGCGAACGACTATCGGCCAGCGGTCTTGCTCGTCAACGACGTCCGAACCAGGTCGGCCTACCACCTCGCGTCCACCCTGCGGTACGAACCGCAGCTGTACGCCATGGTCGTCGCCAAGGGCCGCCCAGGCCTGCGTGAGACCGTCCTGGGTGCCCTGACCCAGCTGCTGCGCAGCGGCGTCTACGGCGAGGTTCTCTCCCGGTGGCACGTCCAAGACGGTGCCGTGCAGCAGATCACCATCAACTCGAGTCGCTGAGCAAGCCATGAAGCGAGGCGGTGATGTGGTGATGGCGACCTGGCGAGGCTACCTGCTCGTCGGCCTGGTGGTCAGCGCGGTGTGTGTCGCGCTGCCACTGGGGGTCGGCCGGGACGTCGTCTACTGCCTCATTGGTGTCTCCAGTGTCGCCGCGATCCTGGCGGGCGCCCGCCGGAACCGACCGGCCCACCCGGGCCCGTGGTACTTCTTCGCCGCCGCCACCGCAACCTGGGCCCTGGCGGATGGGCTGTACGGGTGGTACCAGCATGTGGCTCTGGTCGCGCCGTTCCCATCTATGGCGGACGTGTTCTACCTCGCGGCCTACCCGCTGGTCGCCGCAGGGCTGCTGTTGCTCGGTCGGGCCCGTAGCGCCGACCAGGGGCACACCGGGCTGGACGAGACCGCCGTCCTGACGGTCGGTCTCGGGATGCTGGCGTGGGTGTTCCTCATCGCGCCGACCTGGAACGCCTCCGAGGAGCCGCTCATCAACCGGCTCGTAGGGGTCGCGTACCCGCTGGCCGACGTGCTGCTCTTCGGTATGCTCATGGCGCTGACGAACTCGGCGGGGGCGCGGAACACGGCGTTGCTTCTGGTCGCAGGCTCGGTCGGGGCCATGCTCGCCGCCGACAGTGTCTTCGCCTCAGGGGCGTTCGTGCCCGTCATCGCCACCCACAGGTACCTGCTCGACTTCGGATGGCTGCTGTCTTACGTGCTGTGGGGTACGGCGGCCCTGCACCCGTCAATGAGCCAGCTGTCCGAGCCCCGTCCCCCGCACAATCTGAGGCTCTCCACCGTTCGCCTGGCCGCGCTGGGGGTGGCTGTCGCGATCGGCCCCGCCATCCTCGGCGGCGAGCTGATCGCCGGCCGGCCGCTGGACGCCGGGCCCGTGATCATCGCGGCAAGCGCCACGATAGTGCTCGCGCTCAACCGGGTGCACCGCATGATGCGCCTGCTTGAGAGCCAGACCGATCGACTGGGTCGACTCGCCAACACCGACTACGTCACCGGTCTGACCAACCGGCGACACTTCGTCGACCGGCTCGAACAGCTCCTCGGCGTTGCCCACCCGCAGGTCACCGGCCTGCTGCTCGTGGACGTGGAACGGTTCTCCGAGATCAATGACACCCTCGGACACCGAATCGCCGACGCGATTGTGCGCGCGGTCGGCGTCCGCCTGGGCGAGCTGACCGGCGAAGACGCCCTCGTGGCACGGATGAGCAACAACCTGTTCGGGGTCCTGGACCCGTCCATCACCACAGGTGAGGAAGCGGGCCGCGCGGCGATGGCAATCCGGCAGGCTCTGGAGCGCCCCCTGGAGCTGCCTGAGCTGAGCGTCTCGGTCGAGGTCAGCGTCGGAGCCCTCGTCCTGCCCGAAGACGGCCCGCAAGCCGGGCTCGCCCTGCTCCGGGCGGACGTGGCACTGTCGGTCGCCAGGACGCGGTCCGGGCGTACGGCGGGCTACGGCGTCGAGATGGAGTGCGGAGACACGCTCGCGCCCTTGCTGATCGGAGAGCTGCGCGGGGCGATCGCCAGCGGGGACATCGTCGTGTACTACCAGCCGCAGGTCGAGATCCGCACCGGGCGGGTGCTGGGGCTCGAGGCCCTCGTGCGCTGGCAGCACCCCCGCCACGGGCTGCTGGAACCCGAGGTCTTCGTCCCCGCGGCCGAGCAGGCGGGTCTCATCGGGCCCCTCATGGAGTACGTGCTCGACGGCGCGCTGCGCCAGTGCGCCCGCTGGCGCCTCGAAGGGCTGGACCTGAGGGTCGCGGTGAACCTGTCGGTGCGCAACCTGTTGGACCCCGAGCTCGTCGACAAGGTTCGCTCGGCCCTGCAGAGATATGGCCTGCAGGCATGCTCCCTTGAGCTCGAGATCACCGAGGGCTCCGCGATGGTGAACCCGCGACGCTCGATACAGGTCCTCGGCGCACTCACCCAGCTGGGCGTGACGCTCTCGATCGACGACTACGGCACCGGGTACAGCTCGTTGGCCTACCTCCAGAAGCTGCCGGTGAGCCGGCTTAAGATCGATCGATCGTTCGTCACCGCAATGATGCTCGACGATGCGAGCGCCGCCATCGTGCAGTCGACCATCGAGCTTGCGCGGGTGCTGCGGTTTGACGTTGTGGCCGAGGGTGTCGAGGACGACGCGACGCTGCTGCGGCTGCGGGACATGAGGTGCTCCACGGCCCAGGGCTTCGGTCTGGGGCACCCGGTGGCAGCCAAGCTCGTGCCCGAGATGGTCAGGACCATCGAGCAGCGCCTTCCCGAAGTCCTCGGGACTGCCAGGCTCAGCAGAGCCCTTCCAGCAGGGTGACCCAGCACGGCATAGCGCTCAGTTGCCCAGCTCGATGTCGCCGAGGACCTCTTGGATCTGGCCAGCGGGGACGGCGCCGGCGCGCAGGATGACGGGAAACTCGCGGGTGCAGTCCAGGATCGTGGAGGCCAGGGCGCCGGCCGAGGGTCCCGCCTCCAGATAGACGCTCACCGCCGATCCGAGCTGGGTGGCCGCCTCCAGGACGGTCCTGGCCGGCGGCTGACCGGTGAGGTTGGCACTGGTGACGGCCATCGGACCGACCTCAGCGAGCAGCCGCAGTGCGGTGTCGTTCTGGGGCATCCGCAGCGCGACGGTGCCGTTGTCCTCGCCCAGGTCCCACATCAGCGAAGACTGCGAGTGCAGCACCAGCGTCAACGGGCCAGGCCAGAAGGCATGGATCAGGTCACGTGCGTAGGCGGGGACGTTGGCAGCCAGCCCGTCGACCGTCTCAGGGTTGGGGACCAGGACCGGCAGCGGCATCTCGCGGCCCCGACCCTTGGCTTTCAGCACCGCGGCCACGGCATCAGAGGCGAAGGCGTCCACGCCCACGCCGTACACGGTGTCAGTGGGCAGCACCACCACCTCACCACGGCGAACGGCCTCGGCCGCGGCGGCGACTCCCGCGACCATGCCCTCCTCGCTCGTGCAGTCGATCACCGGGCTCATCTGGTGCATTCCGTCATCTTGGCCACGGGTGAAGTCTCACATGTCCTGGGCACCATGACGTCGGCCAGGACCAGTGCTCAGATCCCCACAGGCAGACCACGAGCGGGCGTCCCCGCCAGGGCAGGCCCACCTCCTGGATCGGCACGGCCCCGGCGGTCGACGGCGACTGCCGGCTGACCTGGGGCAGCGTGAGCCCGACGTGCTCGGCCAGCAGCGCCTCGATGAGCCACCGAAGACGTTCTCGATCTCGGCAAACGCGTCCCCCACCTCGTCCTGCGCGACCACCTGGGTCGCTTCCAGCTGCAGGATCGCGCGCGTCACGTCGCCGGCGGTGCCGGCACGGTGGTCGCTGATCCCGGCTCGCAGGCTCGGTGAACCGGTCCACCCACGCGTTCAACGGGTCGGCCACGCTCACCGGGGCGCCCGGCCACGACGTCAGGAGCCCGCTCTGGCGGTCGACCAGGGCAGCAAAGACCTCTGCCGCGATCGGGGTGACCGAAGCGGCCCCGACGGCGTCGAGCCGGCTTGGCCAGCGCGGCAGTGCAGGCACGCAGACTGGGAACTCCCACCGCCGACCCAGTGGTGTGCGTTGTGGCCAGCGAACCGTTGCAGGACCTTGTGCTGTCTGGCACCTGGCTGCGCGAACACCTGCCAGCCGGGCGCCGACCCGCTGACGCTGGTGCGCTGCGATCTGAGCAGAGCCGATCTGGGCCGAATGGATCTTGGCGGCTGGCAGTTCCGTGGCGCACGGTCCGGCGCCGTCATCAGCCAGGCTCAGGCCGAGCGGATCCTGGTCGAACTGGCAAACGTCGTGGTGACGCACTGATCAGCGGGCACGCACAGCCGTGACGGCCCGCGGCCGTCCGTTGAGGTCTTCGTGGTCCTGGATACCCTGCCACAGGCCAGTGGTCCGTAGGGCTGCCGGCACAGAGTCCCCCTGCACGTCAGCGTGCTCCATCACGAGCAAGCCCCCGGGGCGCAGCAGAACGCCGGCGCGGGCGGCCACCTCCAGGGGGATCCGCAGACCGTCGCAGCTGCCGCCGTAGAGGGCGACCTCCGGGTCGTGGTCGCGCACCTCCGGGTCGTTGGGGACCGCGCCGACAGGGATGTACGGCGGGTTGCTCACCACCACGTCCACCCCCGCCTCCAGGTCGGAAAAGGCCCGCGTCGCGTCGCCGAGCCGGATGTCCACGTCAAGCCCGAGGTCGTCGCGGTTGCGGATCGCCCAGGCATGCGCCACCTCTGAGAGCTCGACCCCGTGGACCTCGGCGGCTGGGACCTCGTCCTTGATGGCCAGGGCGATCGCCCCCGACCCGGCGCAAAGATCCACCACCACAGCCGGCAAACCTGGGCTCGGACGCGGACCCAGCCCCGCACCGTCCCCAGCTGCGCGCAAGTACATGATGGCCAGGCCGGCCACGAGCTCGGTCTCGAAGCGGGGCACGAAGACTCCCGGACCGACCGAGAGCTCGAGCCGGCGGAACCCTGCCTTGCCGGTCAGATGCTGCAACGGCACCCGACGGGCGCGCTCGGCCACCAGGTCGTCGAGCCCCTCGGGGGCGGGCGCGCCCATGATCATGAGCTTGTGCACCTGGCTGGTCGTCGTCTTCAGGGCGCACGCCGCCAGCGCCACGGCGTCAGCCTCAGCACTGCCGATACCGGCGCCGGCCAAGGCCCGTACGGCGTCGCGAACAGCCTCACGCAACGAGGTCACAGACCCGACGACCCCTGCGCGAGCGCCGCCAGCCGGGCGGCGTCGTCGGTGTCCACGGCGGACTGCACGATCGGGTCGAGGTCACCGTCCAGAACCATGTCCAGGTTGTAGGCCTTGTAACCGGTGCGATGGTCGGCGATGCGGTTCTCCGGGAAGTTGTAGGTCCTGATCCGCTCCGAACGGTCCACGGTGCGGATCTGTGACCTGCGCTGGGCCGAGGCCACCGCGTCGGCCTCGTTCTGGGCCAGCTGGTGCAGCCGGGCCCGCAACACCCTCATGGCCGACTCCTTGTTCTGGAGCTGGGACTTCTCGTTCTGGCAGGACACGACGGTGCCGGTTGGCAGGTGGGTGATGCGCACTGCCGAGTCGGTGGTGTTAACGCTCTGGCCACCGGGTCCGGACGAACGGTAAACGTCGACCTTGAGGTCGCTTGCCTCGATCGTGACCTCGACGTCGTCGACCTCGGGCATGACCAGCACGCCGGCCGCTGAGGTGTGGATGCGGCCCTGGGACTCCGTCACCGGCACCCGTTGGACGCGGTGCACGCCACCTTCGTACTTCAGTCGCGCCCATGGCGCATCTGCAGGGTCGCTCACTGCGCGCGACTTCACCGACACCCGTACGTCCTTGTAGCCGCCGAGGTCGGACTCGGTGGAGTCAAGCACCTCGGTCCTCCAGCCACGACGCTCGGCGTAGCGCAGATACATCCGCAGCAGGTCGCCGGCGAACAGCGCCGACTCCTCCCCGCCCTCGCCGGCCTTGACCTCCAGGATGATGTCGCGGTCGTCATCGGGGTCGCGGGGCACCAGCAGTGCGCGCAGCGTCTGCTCGGCAGCTGCCTGCACGGCCTCCAGCGCCGGTAGCTCCTCGGCGAACCCCTGGTCCTGGACGGCAAGCTCACGGGCCGCAGCCACATCATCGCGGGCGGCGTGCCAGGCGTGGTATGCCGCGACGGTCGGTGCCAGCGCGGCATAGCGCTTGTTCAGCTTGCGCACCAGCCCCTGATCGGTGTGCACCGCGGGCTCGGCGAGCTGGGCTTGCAGGTCTGCATACTCCTGCACCAGCGTCGCAGCGGACTCCAGCATCTGCGGGAACCTTCCGTCAATGACCTTCGGGCAAGACTGGGGCAACAACTCGGACCACGAGTCGGACAAACAGCAACGCCGGCCCCACGACCATCAGCGTCGGGGACCGGCGTGCGGGGAAGCTACTTGTCGACCTTCTTGCCGTACCGCGCCTGGAAGCGGGCGATCCGGCCACCGGTGTCGAGGATCTTCTGCTTGCCGGTGTAGAACGGGTGACACTGCGAGCAGACGTCGGAGGAGATCTTGCCGCCCTGCACGGTGCTGCGGGTCTGGAACGTCGAGCCACAGGTGCAGGTGACCGTGGTCTGGACGTAGGTGGGGTGAAGGTCCTTCTTCAACGTGTGCTCCTTGGAGGTTGGGGCGGGGCCGGATCGTGTGCTCGGGACTGCCTCACGCCACGGGAACCGGCTGCCAACACATCAGTGTGCCAGATCAGGCACGTATGTCGAAAACGGCCTTTGAGTAAGAATCATTCCCAACAGTCGTGGGAGCCTGCGAGGGCTCGTACAACGGCAGGTCGATGATCACGGTCGTGCCCTCGCGCTCGACCGAGACCAGTCGCAGCTGCCCGCCGTGGTGGTCCTCGACGATCTGCTTGGCGATGCTCAGCCCGAGGCCGGTGCCCGGGATCGCCTGGTCGGTGGCATTGCTCGCGCGGAAGAACCGGGTGAACAGATCCCCCTGGTCGTGGGCCGGGATGCCCACCCCATGGTCCTGGCAGGTGATGAGGACTCGGCCGGCCCCCAGGTCCAGCGAGCCCTTGACGCTCACGATGCCTCCGGGGCGGCTGAACTTGATGGCGTTGGAGAGGATGTTGACAACCGCACGCTCAAGGGATGCCGTCTCGCCCAGGACGAGCGCCGCCTGCGGACCGGGGTCGATCCGCAGCTCGATGGCACTCTTCTGGGCGAGCAGGGACAGCTCCTCGCCCACACGGTTGATCAGCGCACGGATAGACACCTCGACAAAGTTGGCCTTGTTGACTCCCCCTTCGATCCGGCTGAGCACCATCACGTCCTCGATGAGGCTGCGCAGGCGACCGGTGTTGCGCCTGATCACCTCGAGCATCCCGTTCTGCTGGCCCGTCAGCTCGCCGGCGTCTCCCTCCTGGAGAAGCTCCAGGTAGCCTGCGATCGAGGTCAGAGGGGTCCGCAGCTCGTGGCTCACCGTCGCCAGGAAGTCGGACTTCTGGCGGTCGAGCCTTTCGATCCGTTCGACATACTCTGCCTGGTGCGCCTGGTGCTCTGCCTCCACGATGGCCCGCGCCACGAAGCCGGCGACCGCCTGGACGAGGTTGGTCTCGGACGTGGTCCACTGCCGGGGCGCACCGACCATCAGGACGTAGATCATCCCGATCACCCGGTCGTGAAGCCCGATCGGGACCATGATGACCGCGCGGGCACCGGTCAGGCGGTAGAAGGTACGGCCTCGCTCCTGTGACAGCGCCTCCGCCTCGATGTGGTCGTGCCCGACCCGGAAGTCCGTGGACAGCCACAGCTCCTCCGCGAGCCCTGCCAGTTCCGGAAGCTGTTGGAGGTCGCCCAGTGCCGGCAGGTCCGGCCGGTGCCACTGAGCGCCGAAGAGCACGTTGTGGTCCTCGCCAATGGTGTTGGCGATGACCCGGTCGACGCCAAGCCCGTCACCGAGCGCGGCGCACATGACATCCAGGGCCTGCTGGGTGTCTGAGGCCGTTCGGATGGCGCGGGCGATCTCAAAGGTGATCTGGTGGGTGCCCAGTGCGCGTGCCTGGGTCTGCTGCAGTGCAAGGTTCTGTTCGGTCAGAGCGTTGAAGTCCGCGGCCACGGAGCGCAGCTCCGAGGAACCCTGATCCTCGCGAGCGCGCGCACCCGACTGCCCGTGGCGCTGGCGGACCATCGTGTCACGCATCTCGGTCAGCGGTGCGCTGATGGTACTCGCGAGCCGTTGCCCCAGGACCAGCATCGCCAGCAGTGCCACCAAGGTGGCGGCGATGCTGATTACCTCCAGGCGCGACGCCAACGCCAGGGCCGCGACCCGGGACTGGTCGCGCTCCGTGGTGAGGTGCTCACCGAGCGCGGCGTTCGCAGTGCGGAAGCGGTCGAACAGGGCGCGACTCTGAAAGAGGTCTGCCCGCTGGCCCCGGGACAGGGCCTGCTCGGTGAGCAGCGCATCGGCCCACCACTGCTGCGCCGCGAGGCGCTGAGAATCCATCAGGTGCTTGTGCAGGGCGCTGTCAGCACCGCCGCCGCCCTCCTGCGTGAACTTGACCTGAAGGGTCGCCAGCGCGCTCATCGTCCGGCTTTGGGTACCGAAGTATGGCTGCAGCAACGCCCGGCCACCGGAGAGCTGGTATCCGTTCAACCCGGTCTGGGCACTGGTCATGGCTTGCAGGACCTGGCCGTTGGCATCCACCGCCGGGATTTCGACCAGGGTCAACCGGCGGATGTTCTGAGACTGGAGCTCAAGGGACCCAACCGCCGTCACGGAGACGATCAGGAGCATGCCCCAGCACAGGTAGACGAGCTTTCGCAGGCGGGCAGCGGTCGTCCACCCCTGAGCCGCCCGGTGACGGCGCCGCTCAGACATTGCCACTCACGGTAGGCCGCGCAGGCAAGCCGCGGCCGAACCCCGGCCCCGTCATCGTCTCCCAGAGGTGTCCGTGCGCGCGCGGGCTGCCCCACCGGTGCAGGCGCCACCGTGGCGACGCAGCAGGATCTTCTCCTGCCAGGGCGATCTGCAGTGCCGGGCCGATCTGGCCGTGAAGGGTGCGCAGTGCGGGCAGGACGCCGCTTGGCGCCGAAGGCTCGCCGATGACCCCTGGGGCGGGCCCGGCTGCGAAGCGCGAGGTCAGCGTCCTGCTGGCCCTGTCGATCTGGGCGTGCGGGCCCACCAGCTCAGCGAGGCGCTCAGAGCGGATGCCGGCGAGCTTGGCCAGGACGGCAACCAAGATCGGGCACGGGCCGGTGCAGATGCGCGCAGGAACGACGCGCCATGCGGCTTCGGCCTGCCCGGGCTGCTCCTGGGCGCCGGTCATTGCGACCGCCAAGGGTCCATGGGGCACCCCCATGGCCCCGGCCCTGGAGCCGACACGACCACGGCGCAACCTTGCGATGACAATCACGGCGACGCACACCGAACAGGTCAGACCAATGGCGACGGCGACGCTCAGGAAGGCCTGTCCACCATTCACCGATCACCCCTGGCGAGAACAGCGTTGACACGGTGCAGGAGCTCACGGGGGCTGAAGGGCTTGATGACATAGTCGCTGGCCCCCGTGGCGAAACCGGCGTCCACGTCGGTGTCGCGCGCGCGCGCCGTGAGCAGGATGACGTCCAGGTCCCTGGTGAGCTGGTTGGCCCTGATCTTGCGCAGCACGTCAATGCCCGACAGCCCGGGCATCATGACGTCCAGGATAGCCAGCCTCGGCGGGTCGGCCTCGATGGCAGCCAGAGCTGCCACGCCATCAGAGACGGCGACGGTGTCGAACCCGGCCTGGGTCAACTTGAAGACCACGAGGTCGAGGATGTCCTTGTCATCGTCGGCGACGACGATGCGGGTTTTGACGGGTTCAGTCATTCCAGGATGCCCCTTGATACCGTCTCGGCTGACTTTTCAACAATTCTATGTGGACAGCAACGGGCCGCGCCCGAGAATGGCGAAACCCGCTCAGGGCTGCTCTGAACGGGTTTCAGCACACGATCTGATTGGAGGGGTCGGCCAGATCAGTCGTCCTCGTCCATCTGGATCGAGGACGTCTTCTGGACCTGCATGAGGAACTCGACATTGCTCTTGGACTTCTTGAGCCGGTCGATGAGCAGTTCGATGCCTTGCTGCTGATCGAGGGCGGAGAGCACCCGACGCAGCTTCCAGACGATCTTGAGCTCCTCGTTGGCCATCAGGATCTCCTCGCGGCGCGTCCCCGAGGGGTTCACGTCGATGGCCGGGAAGATGCGGCGCTCGGCGAGGTGACGCGACAGGCGCAGCTCCATGTTGCCGGTGCCCTTGAACTCCTCGAAGATCACCTCGTCCATCTTGGAGCCCGTGTCGACAAGGGCCGTGGCCAGGATGGTCAGCGAGCCACCGTTCTCGATGTTTCGAGCGGCACCGAAGAAGCGCTTGGGCGGGTAGAGCGCGCTGGAGTCGACACCACCGGACAGGATCCGACCGCTCGCCGGGGCGGCGAGGTTGTAGGCACGGCCAAGTCTGGTGATCGAGTCGAGCAGGATGACCACGTCGTGACCCATCTCGACGAGGCGCTTGGCCCGCTCGATAGCCAGCTCGGCAACCGTGGTGTGGTCGGTGGCCGGACGGTCGAAGGTCGATGCGATGACCTCGCCCTTGACCGCCCGCTGCATGTCGGTGACCTCCTCGGGGCGCTCGTCGACCAGGACGACCATGAGGTGTGCCTCGGGGTTGTTGGTCGTGATGGCGTTGGCGATCGCCTGCAGGATCAGGGTTTTGCCGGCCTTGGCCGGGCTGACGATCAGACCACGCTGGCCCTTGCCGATCGGAGCGATGAGGTCGATCAACCGGGTCGAGAGGATGTTCGACTCGGTCTCCAGACGCAGTCGCTCCTGTGGGTAGAGCGGGGTGAGCTTGGAGAAGTGGACCCGGTTGAGGGACTGCTCTGGCGTCAGGCCGTTGATGGTGTCCAGGCGAACCAGCGCGTTGAACTTCTGGCGGGACGGGATCTGCTCGCCCTCACGCAGGGCTCGGACGGCGCCGGTAACCGCGTCGCCCTTGCGCAGGTCGTTCTTCTTGACGATGCCCAGGGGCACGTAGACGTCGTTCTCACCGGGCAGGTAGCCGCTGGTGCGAAGGAACGCGTAGTTGTCGAGCACTTCGAGGATGCCGGCCACCGGGACCAGCACGTCGTCGTCGTGAATAGCCTCGACGGTCTCGTTCTGGCCACCGGAGTTCTCGCCCGAACCACCACGGCGCTTGCGGTCGCGGCTGCGCTGACGGTTCCGTCGTCGACCGCCGGGAGAGTCGTCATCCTGGTCATAACGGCCACGGTTCTCGTTCTGGCCGCCCTGCTGCCGGTTGTCCTGCTGCCGGTTGTCCTGCTGCCGGTTGTCCTGCTGACGGTTGTCCTGCTGCCGGTTGTCCTGCTGACGGTTGTCCTGCTGACGGTTGTCCTGCTGCCGGTTGTCCTGCTGACGGTTGTCCTGCTGCCGGTTGTCCTGCTGCCGGTTGTCCTGCTGACGGTTGTCCTGCTGCCGGTTGTCCTGC
>Ga0066789_10000707_pt1 | contig 13912 bp, 6 predicted proteins | sample OrgsoiDNA2013049_FD_70960 | JGI IMG/M metagenome (GOLD analysis project Ga0066789, IMG submission 70960) | Permafrost soil microbial communities from the Arctic, to analyse light accelerated degradation of dissolved organic matter (DOM) -... | ecosystem: Environmental > Terrestrial > Soil >...
CGGTATTCGGAGTCTCCCTCAGGGCAGGAGTCGTTCAACCGCACGCTGATTGACAAGATCAACGACGTTGCGTCGCCAACCTATCACGCCGTGCTAGAAGCGATGGCCACGACTCACATAGTGCCCCGCGCCTACCTCTGGGGTTTTGCAGACACGATCCGTGCCGGAATGGAGGGCCGCGATAAACTCCAATTGATCTTTGGCAAGGTATACGACTTTAGAGGGCCCAGATATTTCTTCCCCGGAATGATTGCTGTCAAAGTGCCCATCGGGCTGATCGTACTGATGCTGATCGGACTGTTTCTCTTTTTCAGCCGCCGCATCCCGCTGGATTGGATATCGCCATGTGGGACGGTGCTTACCGTCGCGATCTTGTTTTTGCTCGTGCTTTCGAGGGGCGCGACCTATGCAGGAATTCGTCACGCTTTGCCTGTGGTTGTTCTGCTTTCCGTTTTCGCGGGGATCAGTTTTGAGATGGCACTATCCTCCAAAACGCGGCAGCTCAAAATGTTCGTAGCGACCGCTTTCATTGCCGCGGCCGCGTCAGCGCTGCCGCAGATGCGTCCCTGGGAATATTTCAACGAGTTCGTCGGGGGTGCCTCGAACGCCTATAAGGTCTTTAGCGATGAAGGTGTGAACCTCGGACAGAGGTCAAAAGACCTAGCGGAATACTACAAGCGGGAACTCAAACCAAATGATCCTCGGCCTGTCTGTCTCTATTGGATTTGGGACGAAGAAAAGGCCGCAAGAGGCATCGACTGCCTTGGTAGCGACGAGAAACGTGACGCCGCCCTCATCGAACTCCCGGAAAGGTCGGGAACGATCTTTGCCGGGCCATCCGACTTTGTTGCAACTAGGTATTGGGATAGCCCTGCCTTGCGGAAAGCCAAGCCTGCAGAACGATTGGGGAATCTGTTCATCTTCCGGGGCACGTTAAACCTGCCTGGAGAGGCGGCCTCAGATTTTTACTGGCGCGGAATCAACCGGATTTATGGCGGAAACCCGAATGACGCAGAGGCAGAAGAAGCGTTTCGTCGCTCCGTCGAGCTCGACCCGACGGCATACTTCGTTCACATTCAGCTCGGAAATCTCTACCTAAAGAGCCGATCTCGCGAGAAGTGTGTACGCGCATATTCCGAAGCTCTCAAGTACGCGCCGGAAGACCCCAAGATTCGTTCTGCACTCCAGAATCAGATTCGGCGTGTATCCCGCGAGGATCTGGCGGAGGTCAATCCACTGCGAGACCCTCACATGGAATGATCTCTCGGGAAGAGTAACCGGTCGCCTTGGCGATCATGTCTGGTTGACGGGCAACTCTTCCCTAATCTTGTAAAGGAAGGGTTGCCGACGATGCGGGAGTTATCGCAGTTCCGCACGATCGGCAAGGTGGGTGGCAGAATCTTGACTGAGAGCTCGTGTCCATCAAGATCGGCGGAAACTTAGCCACCCGTCTTATGGACTGGATTTGGGCCTGTAATACACGAGGAGAAGAGGGGCGGGCTCGCTGATTCGCCCGCTCGGAGTGAGCATCGTGGATAACTCACTCGACGGTCGGGGCCAAACTATTTGGGAGTTTCACTCCGGTTCGCGTCGTCCTGCACGGACTTCGTCGTAGCCGACTTGTCGATCGTCGACTTGGTGGACAGACCACATGCAGCTGGGGGATTTGTCATCTGCTTGGCGAATGCACGGTAGCTCGGCCCGTCCGGCTGCAACGTCGACCAGTATCCCGACTGGGTCAGCAAGGGTTTGTGCTGGACGATGATCTGGTTAACCAGAATCTTCACTCCACATTCGAGATTGTTCTTCGGCAGGAGAATGGTTTTGGCCGGATCTTTCGCCTTTAGCGCCCGATCCGCTTGCCAATTGAAATCGCAGCCGTAACGCCTCTGGTCTGCGTATGCAAGCTGCAGCAATCCTTCAGTGCGTATGGCCGTCCCTCTCACTTCATCGCGTTTCGTGACGTCCGGCTCGGTGTGACGGACGCTGGTGTTCGGATTCAGGCCAGCTTCAGCACCCGCAAGTGCCTGGAAGAAGTAAGCCCAAAATGTGCGCTTGTCTGTTTCGTCCATCTCGTAAAATCGCGGGCAAAATCGACGGACGCCCTGGGGAACCTGCGAAGAAAGCATTTCGGGCGGCATCGCCTTCTCGATGATCTGGTCCCATTGTGGATTCCAGGGCGTCCCACCGAGTTCGACCTTCTTCTCATCGATAGGGGTCGGCGGGGCTGGTTTGGTGGCCTGCGCATGCAAAGCCGTGGCTATTCCCATGAAAAATACGAGACTCACGATAAATGATGTCTTCAGCGCAGAGATACTCATTTACCAGCCTCCGCTACTAATCGATACATTACATTGCCGCCTGCCACGTCCTGCCTGCGAGCGCAGCCGTGGGAGTCAGGCCATCTTGCGGGCTTTCGTTGCCGTCTTTCGCGCGGCGTGTGGCTTTTTCCAAGCTGTTGCGGCAGTTTTTCTCCCTTTGGCTGCGGCTCCAACCGGAGATGGCAATTCCAGCTTGGGCTGTTTCGCAGTGCGATTGTGGCCATGGTGCAGCGGCTGGATGCGCGCAGCTTCTTTGGCCATCCGCAGCTGATTCGTCTCTACGTTTTCGGCGCTCGTCCTCAAGGTATGTCGGAATCGTTTTAGTTGTCATGGCCCCAGTGTGGCAGAACTTTCTCCGTCCAAACTGTCCAGTTTTAGCCACTTGCTGACAATTCATGGGCCGCCACGAGGAGATGGGAGGTTTTGGAGGCGGCGCTGATCGGATCAGGTAGGCTGACTTAGTTCAGGCGATCCCTACCGTTGGCGATCGTGCCCGAGTCACGGGCAAGCGGGAAGTAATCTTAAGGGAAGGTTGGCCGACGATACATCCGGAAGCAGTCTCGGCGATTCCCACAAAGCGGTTTAGGGACCCCGGAGATGCCAAGCAGTGCGTCTGTTCCACATCACCGCGGGGAGACAGACGGTTTTAGCGAATGCTAGGATACGGCGAGATTGCCGTGAGGATACTGATCGCGGAAACAGGGGAAGCTTCGGGCAGCACGAAGCTAAGGTGATATCCGCTCACGAGCTGTAAGGGGAAACTCCAGAATTCCAAACCATCTTCGGAGTACCCGCCCGCGAAGCCCCGAATGCCGTGTGCGGAGATATATCTGTTCGGCAGCGTCAGTGTCGTCGACCAGACAGGCAGATCGGATACAGGCTGAGACTTTGCCGCGGCTGCTGCCAAATTCGATTCTTGCGCAGAGCTGAAGCTGCTGAGCAGGAGAAGTGTTGCGAGTAGGCGAGGTATGTAGCCTCCTGGGACCGTTTGGGCGAGTCCTTATGACGCACTCGCGACCTGCCCAAATTATCCACCCGGGTTGTTGCGGGAACAAGCATGCTTGATTTCTCTATGCGGCGCTGGCTTGCGCTACGGTGGTCGCCGCGTACAGGGACTTCCTCACGCTGTGGAAAGACGCCGACCCCGGTATTCTCATCTACCAGCAAGCCAAGGCCGGGTATTCGAGGCTGCTGTAGGCGAGTAATCGCGGAGATCGCCTCGACTTAGGGACTGTGAAGGGGGCTGACTCCCGAGAAGTCGGCTTCGAGGAGATCTCCCGGAAGCCCGTTTCTGGACCAGGAGACAAATCCCTGAAGGGTTCCCGGATTACTTCCGCATTGCCGACCAGGGCTCGACAGCTAGTGCGCGACGAACTCTTGCACATTGATCGGCACTTTGGTGAGCGTTTCGACTCGCGTGCCGTACTTGCCCAGAGTGTTCTCCACTACGCAGAAATCGAAGCCGGGGATCACGACGTCGTGCCATCGGTCTCCGATCCCGCGCAACGCTACGTCCAGCATGGTGACAATCTGATTGCCTAGCGGTTCCTGGCTGTCGAGAGTGATGGCGCCAAAGAACTCCTGGCATTCAGTGTAGCCGGAGTTGTGCGTGCCGGTGTAGGGCTTCTGTTGCGCGAGGTTGATCTCCCGACCAATACGGCGTGAGATCTCTTGCGAGTGTCCTGCAAAAAAGTCCACGAGAGATTGCTCCTGCAGGCGCGCGGGCAATTGCTTGCCCGCTACTTCACGATACGAGTGCTCGCCGACGTTGTATCCTTCCTCGACCAGATCGAACCAGTACTTCTGCTTCGGCGTAACTTTCGTAGGCGAGTCGACGGCGATCACGGAGCGGCGAATGCAGGCGGTCAAACCATCCCGTTTCGGCGCAACGCCCAAGTGAACCCAGTCGCCTTCGTGAATTTGCCGGTTCAGCGCCGGACCGATCAGCGTGCGGTTGGCTGTGTTGGCGCCCACCATAATTTGAAATCCGTCGCGCTCAGAACCGAGCATCCGGCCGACCCAGGCGCCCCAAGCTGCTACTTCGGTTTCGAGACGCCCCGGACGTAGTACCGCCAGCATGGCGCGCAACATCGCATCAGCGATGACACAGGCGTCGGCAATAAGGCGCATCTCAATCGGGCTTTTTTCGTACTTCACGCGGTAGTAAAGTTCCTGTGCGTCGACAACGCCTTCGCGGCCGTAGATGTTCTGGAGGTATTCGACCAGACCTGCGGGGATCACCTGACGTGGAGTCAGCAGAGCAATGTGGTCGACGTCCTTGCCTGCGGCGGCTTTGATGACATCCTCAAGCCGCTCCGCCCGGATGGGGTATTTCTCGTCGGCCAACTGCAGTAGTTCGACTTTGTGCACCGTGGCCCCGGCGCGGTCCGCGAGTTGCTCGGCAACGTAGCCGCCCTCCAGGCCCGCTACGACATGAAATCCGTTTGGCCCGATAACGCCGGCCACCTGCTCGATGGAGATGTTCGTATTTCCGCCGAGATAAGGAACGTCGCCGGCATATTGCTCGTCGGAAAAGACGAGACCAACAGTGTGGCCGTAATGCTGCAATGCCTGGTTGGTGCGGCGAACTCGCGCCTGGAACTCCTCAATGGGGGCCATGTATTCGCGGTCAATCGTCGACGTATCCTGCAGGATGCGCAAAACCTTATCCAAGTCCTTGCGGTGTGCTTCGAAAGGTGGTCGAGAATTCATTGAATTTGGCCTTTGTTTTCCTGGTAAAGTTTGTGTTCTCGAAAATCTATTGCTGAATGTCAGCCGCCTTGGGGTTGACATTCCATCCATCGATTTCAACGCCTGGGGTCGCCTTACTCTTTTCGCCGAGGCGATATGTGGCGGTCACCTGGCGCGTCTCTCCGGGCAGCAAAGCGAAATAGTTATCCTGCCAGAGCACCGGCAAGATTTCATTGTCCGTCTCGCCTTCGCGGCTGACGCGGCCGCTCGATGATTTGTTGACCTTAAGGTGCACGGCAAGAGCAAGAGTCGATGTCGGGTTATGGACCGTAACTGTGGTCGAGCCTTCCTGGCCATCTTTTTTGTTCTGGGCAGTGACGTCCAGGTCGACCCGTGGGAGCTTATTCAGTTCGGTGTAGTCGGCAAAGGTCTTGGTGGGCGCCCAGGTCGAGATGTCATATTCACCGGTAGGATCTTCCTCCTGCCGGCTCCAGTCGATCGTCTCCGGCTTGGTGGAGAGCCAATAGAAATTTCTGCTCTTGATTTGGCCGGCCGATTCAAGGCTGAGACTGACGAAGTAGGTTGCGCTCAGCCCCTCGATTGCAGGCAGTGTGAACACTCGCGTACTGCTGTCCGCACCGACACCGATCTCGGAGTCCTTCGAGAACTTCTCCTGCATGTCGAGGTTGTACATCTTGGCTGTAACTTTGAGGTTGGCGAACGGTTGGTAATAGGAGTTCACAACCACGATCGAACGGTCATCGTAGGAATACTGCACGTGCAGCGGTTCACACGCCTTCTTTACCCCGAAATATGATCCTGCGGGGCGAAGGTACCAGTCGTACATGTGCCAGATCATGCTCGGCCAGGCATTGTTTAACATCCATTGAATGATGCCGGTCGAGGAGTACTTGTTCCGGCCGTAGGCTTCCATCATGGCGCGGTGGGCTTCATAGGCTTGCAGTTGCGCTTTGAGTGCGTAGTCCTCCACTGACTTCGCCGGCCCATAGCGTTCGTTGAGAGCCTCGGTGAACACGTTCAGAGTATGAGACATGCCGCCGGCGTGGTATTCCCAGACGGAATCGATGGGCCAGAGATGGTCCGGCGGCAGCATGCGCCGCAGGCTCGCGACGGGTGGAATCGCCGGTCCCGGACTGGTCTCGGTGTTGAAACCGAACGCGCCGCCGTGGCGTGTGTCGAGATACCAGAATGAGGGCGCGACGTATTCGTAAGGTCCCGTCATCTTCACGCCGCTGGGTCCGATGGTCGTGGTCCTGCCGGCCGCCGATGAGATTGACGGGTTCGGCCAATCCAACTCTTGCAGGATTCCCAAGTACAGTTTTTCGATTCGGGGCGGAGGAGCGAAGTCACTACCATACATCCAGCTGATTACGGAGGGATGGCGCTCGAGCCGCCGAATCTGATCGCGCAGTGAATCTCCCGCGATCGTTTCGTTTTCCTTGTCCCAGGCCGGCCAGTTTTCCCATTGATCGCAGCAGCACCAGCCCGGCATCACGAGAATGCCCATCTGGTCCGCCAGGTCGAAGAAGTGCTCGTTCTCCAGTTTGCCCTCCAGTCGCACTGTGTTGAGGTTGAGATCGCGCACGTACCTGAGTTCGGCCTGCTGCCTGTCCGGCGAGGACCGCAGCAGAAGATCGAAGCTGTAACCAGCTCCTCGGATGAGAATGTTTTTGCCGTTGATTTGAAAGATGCGGTGACCTTTCTCGTCAATGTTCGAAGTGACTTGGCGTACTCCGAAGCGAATATGCGTCGAATCGGAGACGTGTCCCTGCTCCTCGACCGTCAGGTCGAGCGAGTAGAGATCCTGCTTTCCAACCTGGGCCGGCCACCACAGGCGGGGATTGGCGATGGCGAGCTGCGGAAACTTCTCCGGCGTGAAGTGGACTACTTGAGTTTCTTTCGGGCCGAGGTGCACTGGCTGCTCGAAGGCGAGATTCTCGATGTGTCCCTTCAGTACAGCTTCGACCGGACTGTCGGAGGCATTGGTCAGCTCCGCTCGTATCGTCAACATAGCGTGGTCGGTGGAAGGCAGGTTGAGTTTGGTCAGCACAGCCGGATAACGCAGAGCGATCGGGCCAGTGGCGGTAATGTGCACATCACGCCAGATGCCCATCTCCTTATCTGGAGGCATTGGCGCCCAGTCGACCAGCGTGATGGCCAAGTCGCGCGGCTGAGGAGGAAATATTTCGACGGCGAGTGCGTTGGTTTGGCCGGGCTTTGCGGCTGACGTCACATCGAGGTTGAACAATCGCCAGGTACCCGCCAGATTTTCGGAGGAGGCGATCTGCACGCCGTTCATCCACACGTTCGCCCGGTAGTTGATGCCGTCGAAATCAAGCCACACTGTTCTTCCGCTGTATTCCGGCGGCAGCTTGAATTCGGTGCGATACCACCAGGACTGTCGGAACGGACTGGCCGGCGGCATCGGGACATTGGAGAAGTCCTCAAATATCGGGTATGTCGTGCCGGGGATGGAGCGCAGGTTCACGCCGGTGTACGGATCGGGGTAGACCTTATCCTCGACCAGCGCGCTCATTACCGTTGAGGGCAGCGTGGCGGGATACCAGTCGCGCGTGGAAAACCCGACGCTCGAGATCGCTTCCCCGTGTGCATGCACATCGGCTGAGGGCTCGATGAACCAATTGTCACGAAGAACCGTGGTGGCTGATTCGGTGACTTCTTTGGAGGACGCTGCTAGTGCGCCTACGAGGGAAATAATAACCAGACTGAGAAAACCCAGATTCACAATCCGAACCATCAATGACGCTCCTCTTCGAGTGAATTGGAACGCGACCCGAGCGCAGTGCCTTGATGAACCTTCGAAGCAGCGAGGCGCAAGGTTGCTGACCGATTGTAGTACCTGTCGAATGAGGTTGCCCCGGATCACGGGCAGACCCGGAAGTTACGCCCAAGGACGACGCTGGCCCGAAGTCGGATTCGAGGAGATCGCTATTGATCTCCTCCAAGCCCGTTGCTCGACCCCGGAGCGCTATTCGAACATCGCTCGCTATCTGGGCACCAATGCCAGGCTGCGACGGAAGCCGTCCCTTTAGGGGACCTGCTTCTTGACTACTTGCTTCTCACGATCCAGCACCACTTGGTCAAAGGCGTGGGGTAGAGATTCGCAACGGGAGTAGGGACCGGGCTTATAAGCGCGAGACTTGATTCCCGCTTGCGAGAGCTCTGAGATGGCCCAATCTTCACGATTGGTAACATCCCAGAATTCAACCGCATCATCAGCTTCGAAGTCAGGCTTGACCATTTCATCAGGGTGGAAATGCCATTCGCAGATAACGTCAGTACGATCCACGGCACGCGGCCAGAGCGTGTGGGTCATCATGTAATCCGGATGCAGGCTGAGCAGAAGGTTAGGAAAAATCGCGTAGTAATAAACTCTGTCGCGTTCTTCTGCGTTGAGTCCGGGAAGGTAGTTGCGCCGCAGCTTGCCATCCTTGCTCATAGTCCTCGCGCCACCCTGAAACTCCATTGAACCGCCGATGTATCCGCGATGAGGACGGTCGTTCTCTCCGGAGAGGTAATCGGTAATGGCACTGAGCGCCGGATGAAGAATGGGACAGTGCAGGCACTCGTTGTAGTTCACCATGATCAGCTTCCAATTAGCTTTCACCGCATACTCAATGCGCCGATGGGTGCGTAGATCAGCCATTTTCCAATTCTGGAATTTCTGAGTCAGATCCTCTAGCTGACTGGCCAGCGGGGCGGGCTCCGAGCCAAGATTGATAAAGATGTGTCCGTCCCAGACGTCGGTATGCACGCGATTGAGGGGATAGTCTTCGCGGCAGAAGCCGTCATGTACGTGGGGGGCGCCGATGAGACTTCCATCGAGTCCGTAGGTCCAACCGTGATAGCCGCACTGGATCCGTCCGGGGAAATGCCCTTCGGCGCTGGCACAGATCCGGGTGCCGCGATGCCGGCAGACGTTGAAAAACGCGCGCAATGAGTCACTGCCATCACGAGTAACGATGATGCTTTCACCCGCAACCTCTCGCAAAAAAAAGTCGCCCGGTTTCGGGACTTGATCTGCGCGCCCGGCGCAAATCCAGGTCTGGCAGTAGAAGCGTTCGACTTCGTCGCGGAAGAGATCAGGATTCGTGTAGTAGCGGGCCGGTAGGGTTGTCGCAACGGATTGGGCGTTAGAACTCGACACTCAGCACCTGGGATGCAATCCGGCAGCAGTTGGCATTCAATTCACTGGGATCGCAGCGTAAGGATTTTACACAACTTCCGGTCGAGCACGAGGAAATGGCGGCGGAAGTGGGCAAGGCTTGCCGCCACATCCCGCCCCCTGTTAGTCTCAACGCCCGATGAAACTCTGGGTCTTGGTTCTGATTCTTGCGAGTTCCGTTTTCATGGGTAGTCAGGACGCCCCGACGTCCAAGACACATTCTGTTCTGGAGAAGAACGTCCCCGTGCCCATGCGTGACGGTGTGGTTCTTCGCGCCGACGTAATGCGACCACCCGAGGCCGACAAATTCCCCGTCCTCGTGTATCGGACGCCCTACGGGAAGGACACCGCGCAGCTGCAGTACACAACTTTCAAGCATGCCGTGGAGCGGGGCTATGCCGTCGTAATCCAAGACGTTCGTGGACGGCACCACTCGGATGGAGATTTTCGTCCCTACGAAAATGAAGGGCTAGACGGCTACGACACGATCGAGTGGGCCGCGGCCCAGACCTGGTCGAATGGCGATGTGGGAACCTTCGGCCTATCGTATCCCGGTGCAGTCCAATGGCTCGCCGCGGTTCAGAACCCTCCTCACTTGAAGGCCATGGTTCCGGCCATGACATTCTCGACGCCGCAGAATTTCTTCTACGCAGGCGGAACGTGGGACATGTCATGGATCGAGTGGATCTGGGACGACATTGCATGGGATACCCGCGCGAAAAAGAATCTGCCCGGCCCGCGCACTTACCGAGAAGCCCTCGCTGCCTGGAATGAAGAAGGGCCGAAGATGTTAAATACCTTGCCCCTGCTGGACGTGAAGCCTTTGCAGCAAGCCGCCCCGTATTATTTCGACTGGTTACAACATCCGCCGGAGGATCCGTGGTGGAACTGGAGCGAACTGCGAGACAAGTACTCTCACACGCGCGCAGCTATTCTTAACCTTTCGGCGTGGTACGACGACAACTATGGCCCGGAAGGCGCGACTACGAACTTTGCCGGCCTGCTCCTAGCCAGGAAGGCCGAGAAGGACCCTCGCACTCACCTGCTGCTTGGACCGTGGGTTCATGGCGTGGACAGTACCGCAAAAACGCGATCTGGAGAGCGTGAGCTTGGCCCGACCGCAGCGATCGACTATGACGAGGTAGTCCTGCGCTGGATGGATCACTACTTGAAGGGCATGGACAACGGCGTCGATCGCGAAAAGCCGGTGCGTTACTTCGTAATGGGGCGCAACCAGTGGCGGGACGGTGATCAGTGGCCACCGACAGCGAGAGAAACATCGGCTTTCCTCGCCCCCGCGAGCGACGGTTCAAGTGCAGGTCGACTGCAATCCTCGCCGTTCGACAAGCAGGACAGCTTCAGCGAATTCGTTTCCGATCCGTCCAATCCCGTCGTGAATATGTACGACTCTTCCGGCGCCCATGATTATCGCAAGCTGGCTAGTCGCGCCGACGTTCTGACCTTCGATTCTGCTCTGCTGCAGGAAGATACCGAAATAACGGGGCCGATCACAGCCCGCATCTTTGTTTCCTGCGACTGCCGCGATTTCGATCTTTGGACTCGTCTTCTGGACGTCTCGCCGGATGGAACGGCGATCAATCTGATGAGTCCAGGGCTGGATGTCCTGCGCGCAAGCTATCGCGACTTCAGCCGGGGCCGGCAGTTGTTGTCACCAGGAACAATCTACGAACTGAAATTGGAGAACCTGATTACCAGCAACGTGTTTCTGCAGGGACACCGGATCCGCCTGCAAATCTCCGCAAGCTTCACCCCGAACTTCTCTCGTAACCTCCAGAGTGGAAAATCGGAGGTGAACAGTGTCGAGATGAAAAGGGCGCACATTCGCGTATTTCACGATGCAAAGCACCTCTCGCAGGTAGTGCTGCCCATTATCCCAGTCGTCAGATAAATTGTTGATTCGGTTCGGGACGGTATAATCGGTCCTGTTTCCTGAGTTGTGGAGGGGCCTTGTTCCCATCCCGAATGATTCGGCTTTTCATCTTTGCTTTCCTGTTGTGCGCGAATTGCGTGGCGCAGCGTGAGCCGGTGCTCAAGCAGATTGACCTCCCGCACGCTTATTACTATCGTGAAATGTACCTGCCTCAGCTCACTACGGGACCAAGTGCGGCTGCCTGGTCTCCGGATTCCCGGACGCTGATTTACTCCATGGCCGGCTCGCTGTGGCGGCAGGATGTAAACAGCACGATCGCCGAGCAACTGACTGCAGGTCCGGGCTATGACTATCAGCCGGACTGGTCGGCGGATGGACGTTGGGTTGTTTTTTCGCGCTACAACCACGATGCCATGGAGCTATGGTTGCTCGACTTACACGATGGGCGGACGCGACAACTCACGTCCGGCAGCGCGGTTAATCTCGAGCCGCGGTTCTCACCTGACCGTAAGCGGCTGGCGTTTGTTTCAACTTCCTTCAAAGGTCACCTCCACATCTTTAGCGGAAGATTCGAGGATGGCGAACTGAGCGACGTCCAGCAACTCACTCCCGAAAACGTCAGTTCACTTCCTCGCTATTACTACAGCAACGTCGACCATGAGATCAGCCCGGTCTGGTCGCTTGATGGGTCAGAGATCTTCTTCATTTCGAATCGAGGGCACATTCACGGTACTGGCGGCTTCTGGCGGATGAAGGCGGAACCCGGCGCGACCGCCCATGAAATCCACTATGAGGAGACAACCTGGAAAGCCCGCCCTGACCTTTCGCCAGATGGCAAGCGCATAGTGTACGCGTCATATTTGGGACGGTCGTGGCACCAGCTTTGGGTGATGCCGGAGGCGGGTGGCGATGCATTTCCGATTTCGTATGGAGATTACGACAATATCAATCCGCGATGGTCTCCCGACGGCTCAAAGATTGCGTTTATTTCGAACCACACCGGCAATACGTCGTTGTGGATACAGACGATTCCCGGCGGTGCGCAGGACGAGGTTGTCGCTCGCGAGCGAAAGTACTTGAAGCCAATGGGGAAATTGCTTCTGCGAGTTACCGACCACGGCGGGAAGGCGGTCGCAGCGCGAGTCTTCGTTACGGCGGAAGACGGTCGGGCGTATGCACCGGATGATGCGTGGATGGAAGCGGACGACAGTTTTGACCGCAAGGAGCGTCCGTTTGAGGCGCACTACTTCATCACCAAGGGAATCTCTGAGGTTCCGGTTCCAGCTGGAAAAGTGCAAGTGGGCGTCATGCGCGGCTTCGAATACCGGTTCGAAGAACTAAGCTCAGAGGTTCTAGCGGGTAAGACTTCGGAAGCTACGGTTTCGCTTCGACAGATCGAGTGGAAGAGTCCCGACACGCGGTGGGTCAGTGGGGATGCTCATGTCCACATGAACTATGCGGGCACGTATCGGAATACACCATCGCATCTGATTGAACAGGCCGCCGCCGAGAATCTGTCGATCATTGAAAATCTGGTCGTCAATAAAGAACAGCGCTTCCCGGATATCGCGTACTTTTCGCCGAAGCTTGATCCGGCTTCCGACGAAGATCGCTTGCTGCAACACGCGCAGGAATTTCACACCAGCTACTGGGGACACCTCGGGCTTCTGAACTTGACGCGGAATCTGATCTTGCCGGGATATACCGGGTACCCAAACACGGAAGCGGCGAGTCTATTTCCGGCAAATGTTAACGTGGCTGACCTGGCACACGAACAAGGAGCGCTGGTGGGGTATGTTCATCCGCTGGAAAGCGTACCGAATCCGGCGAAAGACGCGGTCACGTTAGAACTGCCAGCTGATGTGGCACTTGGGAAAGTGGATTACATCGAGGTTGTCGGCTTTTCGGACCATAAATCCACGGCAGAGGTTTGGTACAAGTTGCTGAACTGCGGTTTCCGGCTGCCGACCGCTGCCGGAACAGATTTCATGGGGAACTACGCCTCGTTGCGAGGTCCGATCGGGTTGAACCGCGTTTATGCGGAAGTTCCCGCTGGACCATTGAAGCTTGAGCCATGGCTCAAGTCCATCAAAGCAGGGCGGACCTTCGCAACGAATGGGCCGTTGCTGCGCTTTGAGCTCGGACGCGAGACGCCGGGGGGAGAGGTCCATCTCGACAAGAAGCAGGATGTCTTTTTTAAGGCGGCTCTGGCGTCCATTGTTCCAGTGGATTATCTGCAGATCGTCTGCAACGGGAAGGTGGCACGCGAACTCGAGCTCAGTGCAAATCACACGAGTGCTTACGTCGAAGGCAAGTTGCCAGTTGAAAGCAGTGGCTGGTGCCTTCTGCGCGCATTCAGTGACAAAGCCGAGTACCCGATTTTGGATCTGTACCCATACGCGACGACCAGTCCAGTTTACGTGGACATAGCTGGCTCTCCGCTGCGCAATACGGAGGATGCAGCGTATTTCGTGGCATGGATGGGAAGGCTGATCACGGCGGCGCAGAGCAGCAAGGCGTGGAATACCGAAACTGAGCAGCAGGCGGTGCTGTCGATCTTTCAAAAGGCCCGACAGAAATACGAGAATATTGCGAAGCTAGGGCCGTAGGGACCGTTAGGCCCGCTAGACCCAGTCCGCAAGATTCGCCAACAACATTCCTACAAAGTGGGTCAACCAGAAGTCGTGACACACGGCGGACTCCCGCCGATCAGGGCCATAAGTCGCCTTCGAGGACATCTACCGAACCAGGTCAAGTGCAATAGAGCACCGAGGGGCGATCTCCTCGAAGCCCGTTTCTGGC
>Ga0066789_10000708_pt1 | contig 13901 bp, 7 predicted proteins | sample OrgsoiDNA2013049_FD_70960 | JGI IMG/M metagenome (GOLD analysis project Ga0066789, IMG submission 70960) | Permafrost soil microbial communities from the Arctic, to analyse light accelerated degradation of dissolved organic matter (DOM) -... | ecosystem: Environmental > Terrestrial > Soil >...
TGAGCTGACCGAGCTTCTCTGCCAGGGTCATCGCGCCGATCAAGGTATCGATCCGGCTCAATTAATTCCGCTCCCCGGCGGCATTGCCCGATAATGGCGTGATCACATCGCTCCAGAGAAGTGTGCATGAACCGCAAATCGAATCCCGACGAGAGTGCCAATTCCGGCCTCGTGCCGCAACTCGGAATGATGATCCGGGCCCTGTGGGAGGCGCCGGTGCGCAACACGCTATTCTTGCTCTCGGGCGCATTATTCCTCGTCGTGGCAGTCACTGCCTACGGCCAGATACGCCTCAATGACTGGAACAGGCCCTTCTATGATGCGCTCTCGCACCGCGATTTTGCACAATTCTTGGAGCAATTGGGCGTTTTCGGTTTGATTGCCGGTGCGCTTCTGGTTCTCAACGTGGCGCAGCGTTGGCTCGGTGAAACCCTGAAGCTCCGGCTGCGGCAGGGCTTGACGCACGATTTGATTCACAATTGGCTGCAGCCTGGCAGGGCCTTCCGCCTGAGCCAAGCCGGCCCGATGGGCGTCAACCCGGACCAGCGCATGCACGAGGATGCACGGCATCTCACCGAGCTGTCGGCCGACCTCGGCATTGGCCTGCTGCAATCCTCGATCTTGCTGGTCACCTTCGTGCAAGTGCTTTGGTCACTGTCGAATGATTTCGTCTTTCACTTGGGCGACCGGCATTTTGCGATCCCGGGTTATATGGTGTGGGCTGCCATCATCTACTCGGGATCGGCCTCGCTGTTGAGCTACTGGGTGGGCCGCAACCTGGTCGACCGCAACGCACAGCGCTACGCGCGTGAAGCCGATCTGCGGTTTTCCCTGGTACGCGTCAACGAGCACATCGACGCCATTGCCTTAAGCGGCGGCGAAGCGGACGAAGAGCGGCGCATCGAGGTCGATCTTGCGGTGGTGCTGGCCGCCACCGGGCGCCTGGTCACAGGCCTCACCAATCTTACCTGGATCACCGGCGGCTACGGCTGGTTTACGCTCGTCGCTCCGATACTGGCCGCGGCGCCGCTGTATTTTGCGGGAAATATTTCCTTTGGCGGCCTGATGATGGCGTCAGGCGCCTTCATTCAGGTGCAGTCTTCGCTGCGCTGGTTCGTGGACAATTTCAGCACCATCGCCGATTGGCGCGCGACGCTGCTGCGTGTCGCGAGTTTCCGCCGCGCGGTCATCGATACCGACGTGCTGCACGATGTCGCAGGGCGGATTGCCTACGTGGCGGGCGATCCCGGCGAGATCCGCATCGAAGACTTGGAGATCGCCTCGCCCGCCGGCTGCACCATGCTCAAGGAAAAAAAGGTGCAGATCAAGGCCGGCGAGCGGATCTTGATCGTCGGGGAATCAGGAACCGGAAAGACTCTGCTGTTTCGCGCGCTGGCGGGACTCTGGCCGTGGGGCGCCGGACGCGTCGGCCACCCTCGAGGCGAAGAACTGCATTTTATGCCGCGCACCCCGTACCTGCCGCCGGGCACCTTGCGCGAGATCCTCGCCTATCCGTCGAAGGCGGAAACCTTCGAGGGGTCCGCGTATGCGAACGCGCTGGTTCGGCTCAAACTGGACAGGCTGGTGCCCATGCTGGACGCGCCTGAGCGCTGGGATCGCAACTTAAGCGAGGACGAACAGCAAACTCTCGCCTTTGCGCGCGTGGTTCTGCACGCTCCGCCGTGGGTGTTGATCGACGAGGTGCTCGATTCCTTGGATGCGGATGCACGCCAGGGAATTCTGGATATCTTCGCAAAGGATCTGGCGCACACCGGCGTCATTTATATCGGCCGTACCGACCCTCGCGATCCCTTGTTCACGCGCGTTTTGCACCTTGTCAAGGATCCGGCGCTGCGCAGACTCCAAACAGCCGCTCCGCAGCTCACCGCTTGAAAATGGCGAGGCGCCGCGACTCCAATTCGCCGGCGTCGATCGATGCGCCGGGCCGCTGCAGCAGATCGCGAAAGGCGCTTGCCGGCACCGCCGGGCTCATCAGGAATCCTTGAATGGCGTCGCACGACTCAGCCTGAAGAAACTTGAGCTGCGCCTCGGTCGTGACGCCCTCGGCCACGATCTTGAGATCGAGGCTGTGGCCGAGCGCTATGATGGCCCGGACGATCGACGCATCGTCCGGGTCGTCGTTGATGTCGGCGACGAATGAGCGGTCGATCTTGAGCGTATCGAGCGGAAAGCGCTTCAAGTAGTTCAAGGAACAATACCCGGTGCCGAAATCATCGATCGCCAGTGTGAAGCCGAATTCCTTCAATGCCAGCAGCGAGCGCCGCCCTGCTTCGGCGTCCCGCATCAGCACCCCTTCGGTCAACTCGAGTTCGAACAGCGACGGCGACAGTTGCGCTTGAGTCACCGTATCGCCGAGCCGCAGCAGTGCTTCCGGATACATGAAATCCCGGCCGGACACGTTCACCGCGATGCGGGGCAACTGCAGACCCTCGCTGCGCCATTGGCAAAGATCCCGGCAAACCCGCCGCAGCGCCCAGCGGCCGATATCGCCTATCAGCCCCGTCTCCTCGGCCACTGCGATGAAGTCGGCCGTGGGAATCTGACCCCGCTCAGGATGGAACCAGCGCAATAGCGCTTCGCCGCCGAGCATTTTCAGATCGGAAGTCCGGTACTTCGGCTGGTAATAGACTTCGAGACTCGAATTTTCGACGGCCCGCCGCAGTTCCATCTCGAGCGAAAGCCGCTTCAGCGCACGCACATTCATGCTGCTGTCATACACGCGCAGTTGGTTCCGGCCGCTCGCCTTTGCCTCGTACATCGCGCCGTCCGCGTTCTTGAGCAGGCTCTGCGCATCGCTGCCGTGCTCCGGATACATCGCAATGCCGATGCTCGGCGTCACCACGAGTTCATAGCTTTCCTGCTGAAACGGCGCGGCAAGAATCGACAGGATTCGCTGCGCCGCCTCTTGAGCCTGCACGACATCCGCGCGGCCGGTGAGCACGACGATGAACTCATCGCCGCCGACGCGGGCGAGCTGCCCCCGAACTCGCTCGGGGGCGCCGGAGCCGGGCGCGCCGAGTTTCAGCGGCACGGCGGGTTCGTCGCCGTCGGCATCCAAATTGAGCCCGGCGCGCAACCGTTCCGCCACCTGGCGCAGCAGCGCGTCGCCCGTCTCGTGGCCCAAGGTGTCATTGATGCGCTTGAACTGATCAAGATCGACGTAAAGCAGCGCCAGAGGGCGATTCAGCTGCCGCGCCTCCTTCAGCGACTGCGCAAGGTAATCGTGGATCCATTCGCGGTTGGGCAAATCGGTCAGCGCGTCAAAATAGGCCAGCCGGTGTATGCGCGCTTGCGCCACCTCGCGCGCCGTGACATCCCGCACGATCGCCAGCACCTGACCGCTGGAATTCGGCAGATAGCGGCATTCGAAGTGGCGATGCGACCGCGATTCGCCATCGAGGGAAAACTCGAACGCCGCCGCTTCGCCGCGCAATCCGGCCTCGAGGCAATCGATGGCGCGCGCGTGCGCGCTTGCCGGAATGAGATCGAGGAAACGCATCGAATCGAAGCCGCTCTCCGGCGGATCGACCAATCCCGCAACGGGGCTGAAACAATGCGCAATCACACCCCGGCCGTTCACGAGAAAGATGCCGTCAGGTATGGCTCTCAGCAGCGCTGCGTTCTTCTGTTCGCTGAAGCGCAAGTCGACGATGGTGCGCGCGCCGCGCAATACATAGCGAATGCGATGCACCAGCAGCGGCCAATTGATGGGCTTGACGACGAAATCCGTGGCACCGGCCTCATAGGCTTGATCGATCGATGCGGTGTCGTCGCGGCCGGTCACCATGACGATGGGCAGATCCGCGCCGCCCGGTAACGAACGAATGTTGGTGCAGGCTTGATAGCCGTTGCCGTCGGGCATCTCGACGTCGAGCAGGGCGATGTCCGGCAGGCGCAGCGCGCAGGCGGCGACCGCGGCGTCGCCGCTGGCGACGGCCTGCACGGCGAAACCGGCGTCGCGCAGCATCGCGCGGGCAATTTCCCGCAGAGTCGCATCGTCGTCGGCGACCAGCACTCGAATGGGCGGCGCCGGGGCGCTCATGCGGATCTCCGCATGGCGAATTCCAACTCGTTCCGTACGCGCACGTGCAAAGTGCTTATTTGCGCATAGATCTCGCGCGCCGCCGCAAAGTCACCCTGCCTCGCGGCGTCCTCCAACTCCCGGCAGAGGCGCGCCAGGCCGTGCGCGCCCACATTGCCGTTGTAGGAGCGCCAGGCGTGCGCCGCCCGCGCGAGAGCCGCCGAATCTTGGGCCCCCAGCGATTCCTCGATCGAGGCGACGAGAGCGCGTGAATCCAGCAGATATAACTCCCCGATATGCTCAAGCATGTCTTTCGGGCCGTTGCGCGGCAGCGCGCGCAGGGCATCGAGCGTTGCGCCGTCCAAAATCGGCTCGCCGGACGGCATCGAAGCTGCCGCGTGGCCGCCCGCCTTGGGCGACTGCGCCGGTTCAGCCGGATCCGCAAGCCATCGCGCAAGCGTGCCGTGCAATGTCTCGCGTCGAAATGGCTTTGTCAGATAGTCGTCCATGCTCGCGGCCAGACACGCCGCGCGGCCTGCGGCGGTGGCGTCGGCGGTCAAAGCGATGATGGGAATGTGAGTTCCCGCGGGCTCGCGCCGGCGATGTGCGGCTGTGGCCGAGAACCCGTCCATGACCGGCATCTCGCAATCCATCAGCACCGCATCGAAGTGCTGCGTCTGCAAAACCTCCAGCGCCTGCCGGCCGTGATTGGCCGTTTCGACTCGAAGGCCGAGTGAGGTCAGTATGCCGATGGCCACCTCGCGATTCAGCGGCTGATCTTCGACCACGAGTACGCGGCCCGTGAGCGGCGTCAAACTCAGCACGGGCGGGAAAGCATTGGTTCCGGTAAACGCCTCGGCTTCTTCGTCGGCGCTGCCGCTCAACACTCGATGGAGATCGCCGAGCCGCAGGGGCTTCGTGAGTTCCGTGTCGAACAACCCCTGAGTTATGGTCGTGTCGGACGCCAAGCTGACGAAGCTCAACAGGCGCACGGTGCGCAGGCTCACCGATTGCCGGGAGCGCAGAAGCTTCCACAATCCATCGGCCTGGTTGAGCAGCCAATCATCGATCACCACGGCGTCGTACACCGCTTGCGCCGACGCAGCCGCTGCCTCCGCCAGGGAGGGCATTTCCGCGGGACGCGCCCCCCAGTCGCCGAGTGCCTTGCCGATGAGCGCGCGGGCAGCCGCATTGTCGTGCACCACGAGTACGCGCAGGCCGTCCAAGCTGCGCGGCGGCGCCGGCGCTTGTGCCGATGCGTCGGCCAGCGGCACCGATAGTTCAAGTGAGAACGTAGATCCCTGGCCGGGAACACTCACGAGCGCGAGCCGGCCGCCCAGAAGTTCGACAATTTGCCGGGAAATCGCCAGACCAAGACCGGTACCGCCGAAGCGGCGCGTCGTAGAGGCATCCTCCTGGGCAAATTCCTCAAAAATTCGCGACTGATTTTCCGGCGCGATGCCGACGCCGGTATCCGCCACTTCGATGCGTACCGTCACAGAGCCATTCTCGGTGCGCAGCAGGATCAGCCGCAGAATGACCTCGCCGCGCTCGGTAAACTTCACGGCATTGCCGCCGAGATTCACCAGCACTTGGCGCAGCCGCACTGCATCCACGCGGACACGGGGCAGCGGGACGGTCGGCGAATCGCACAAGAGCTCGATGCCCTTGGTCGCGGCGCGCGCCGCCAGCATCTCCGCCGTCTGTTCTACCAGTTCGAGGAGATCGCAGCCGACAGGATCGAGCTGGAGGCGGCCCGCCTCGACCTTCGAGAAGTCGAGAACGTCGTCGACGATCGCCAGCAGCGAATCCGCGGAGCGGTGAATGGCTTCGGCAAAGCGTCTCTGCGCCGGATCGATGCGTGTGTCGAGCAGCAGGCTGGTCATGCCGAGGACGCCGTTCATCGGCGTACGCAATTCGTGGCTCATGCGGGCCACGAAGTCGCTCTTGGCGCGGCTCAATACCTGCAGCTGCTGGTTGCGCTCCTCGAGCTCGCGCGTGCGCTCGTGAACCGTTTGTTCCAGCTCGCGGCTGTAGCGCAATTCGCGCGCGCGTCGCAGACGCTGCAGACGCCACAAATACCCGAACACCAGCATGCCGAGTGCCAAGTACACCAGGCGGGCTGCCGGGGTCTTCCACGGAGCGGGCGCCACGCGCACCGGAATGCGCAGCCCGGTGCCGCTCCAGATACCGTCGGCATTGGCGGCCCGCACTTTGAAGACGTAGTCACCTGCGTCCAGATTGGTGTAAGTCGCCCGATGCAGCGAACCCGCATCGATCCAGCCGCTGTCGAAGCCCTCGAGTTGATACGAGTAATGATTGTTCGCAGGCGAGGTGAAATCGAGCGCAGCAAAATCCAGGGTCACCAGCTTGTCGTCGTAGGCCAGCAGCAGCGGCCGGGCCGGACCGGGCAGTTCCTGAGGTGCAATGGCTCGATTGAGCTTCGCCGCCGTCGTCAAAACGATGCGCGGCGGCGGCGCGGCCGGCGTGACCAGATCGGGCGAAAACGCGTTGAAGCCGTTGTTGCCGCCGAAGAACAATATGCCGTCGGCGCTTTGGTAGTGGGCATTGAAATTGAATTCCTCGTCCTGCAGACCGTGCACTTGATGAAACCACTTGATCGAGTGACCGCGCGGATCGAGACGGGCAAGTCCGTTGTTGGTGCTCAGCCAGAGTCGATCCTCGCGATCCGATTCGATCCCATAGACGACTTGACTCGAGATGCCGCCGAGCCCCGACTGGTTTTCGAAACGCACCGCAGCCGGCTGGGCGGAGCTGCCGATCACCCGATCGAGGCCGCCGCCGGCGGTGCCGACCCACAGATCGCCGTGATGGTCCACGTGCAGTGCGTATACCGAATTGTCGCTGAGACTGGCCGGATCGCGATCATCGCGCCGATAGGTATAAAAGCGGCCCGCTCGCCGATCCAACAGATTGAGCCCGCCGCCCTCGGTGCCGATCCAGAGGTTGCCGATGGTGTCCTCGACAATGGCGCTGGCGCGCGAACTGCTGAGCGCGGAGGAACTGATGCTCCCATACAGATAGCGTGTGACCTTACCGCTGGTCTGATCGATGCTCGCCAAGCCGCCGCCGTACGTGCCCACCCACAGCGTGCCAAGCCGGTCTTCGTACAGAGACATCACGCCGTTGGCCGGCAGCGTTGCCGGATCGTCGGCAGCCGAGCGGTACACCCGCAGCGCGCCGGTATTCACATCAAGCCTGTCGAGACCGCCGGTCATGGTGCCGATCCACAGCACCCCTTTGCGATCGTAAAGCAGCGACATGATGCGATCGTCGGTCAGCCGCACGCTGTTGCCTGCGCTCGTGCCGAAGTGCCGTTCGCTGCGGCTGCGGGTGTCGATTTCCACCAACCCGGCTCCAACCGTGCCCACCCACACTTTGCCGGCGCCGTCATCGGCGAAAGAATTCACCTGCGTGCCGCGAAACGCGTCGCTGCGGTAGTGTCCGAGCAGCCAACTTCGCGGGTTCCAATGGCTGGCGCCGCCCCCGCGCGTACCGACCCACAGCACTCCGCCTCGATCCTGGTACAGCGACATGACGTCGCTGTCGCGGAGACTCTGTGGATTGTCCGCATCGCGCCCATAGCGTACAAACGTTGCCGACTCGCGGTCGAACAGATCAAGTCCGTCGGCCGTAGCCACCCAGAGCCGCTGCGCGTCGTCCTCCAGCACGGCCAGCACGCGGTCATGGCTCAAGGAGTGAGCATCCTTGGGATCATGGCGAAAAGCAGTCAAGCGGCCCGTAGCGGGATCGAGACGGTTGAGTCCGCCGCGATAGGTGCCGATCCAAAGCGCTCCCGTGTGATCCTCGCGAATGGCGCGGACACGCGCATCGCTCAAGCCGTTGCCTTCCGCGCCCGCCCCGTAGTTGACGAAGTCGCCGCTCGCGGGTTCGTAGCGGCTCAGTCCGCCGTCCGTGCCGACCCAGATCCTGCCGCGGTGGTCCACAAACAGCGCGCACACCGCATCGGCGGCCAATGAGCGGGGGTCGCCGTCGCGATGACGGAAATGGCGCGCATCGCCGGTCTTCGGATCGAGAACATCGAGCCCCTGATCCAGGGTGCCGGCCCAAATGCGGCCTTGAGCATCGATGAGCAGCGTGCGTACCGCGTCGCTCGCCACGGTGTGCGGTTTCTGCGGGTCGTGCCGGAACGGCTGAAATTGCTCCGTCCGTCGGTCCCAGCGTGCCACGCCGCCGCCGTCCGTGGCGAGCCACAGGTCGCCGTGCGCGTCCTCTGCGATCGACCAGACATAGTCGCTGGCTAGCGCGTGCTCGTTGCCGCGTTCACGGCGGTACTCGCGGATCGAGTCGCCGTCGTAGCGGTCGAGACCGCTTTCGGTCGCGAGCCACAGATAACCCTGCGAGTCCTGCAGGATGCTGTTGACGGTGCTCTGCGAGAGTCCATCGCGCATCGTGAGATGCTCGAAGTACATGGGTTGCACCGCGGGCACGGGCGCCGCTGCGCGCGCGGCCGCCGCCACTGCCATGCAGGCTGCCAAGATACCAAGAACGCGCCTGCAACTTGGCATTCCCGGCCTACGCTATTCTTGCGCGGGGACATCTATACCCGTGTAGCCGCTGCTCCAGGTATAGCCGCTGCTCCAGGTATAGCCGCTGCTCCAGGTGTAGCCGCTGCTCCAGGTATAGCCGCTGCTCCAGGTATAGCCGCTGCTCCAGGTATAACCGCTGGCCGACGAATAGGTGCCGTTCCAGAAGAGTCCGTCGAGGAGCACGGCCACATCCTTCACTAGAGGGCCGACCAACGGAACACCTGCAGTCAAGGTACTGACGGTGCCGACCAAGCCGCCGAGCAAGGACGAGCTGGCCGAAACCGGCGCCTGGGCCATGATGTAGAAATTTCCATTCGAGTCTTCGTTGGCGCGGCCGCCGTAGTGCTGCAGTCCGGCAAGATCGAGCAGCACGTTGAGTCCCTGATTCGCGCAGCCCGAGGCGGTGCTATAGGCAGAATTGCGCGCGTCCACGAGACCCGCACCCTGTTGGAACACCGTGTAGGCCAGGCTACCGCTCGAACTCACGGCGGGGCGGGCACCGGACATGAGCCGGCACTTCACCTCATCCGGCGTCAACCCCGGATTGACATCGAGCATCAGCGCGACGACACCACTGACGACGGCGGCTGCCTGCGATGTGCCCGACATGGTGAAATCATCGTAGGGCTCGGTCACCCATTGTGGGAACTCCGTTGCCAGAGCGCCGTTGTCGGGAGCGTAAGCCAGATTGTGACCGCCCATGCCGACGACATCCGGTTTCACGAAACCCTCGAAAGTCGGCCCCGCCGACGAGAAGGCGGCGAGCCGGTACTGCTTCTGCTGCAGGGGATAGTAGTTGTCCGTGACCGCACCGACGGTAATGACATAGGGGACATCGCCGGGAGCGTCGATGGTCAAGGGTGCGGGACCTCGATTGCCGGCGGCGGCGACCACCACGATACCGGAAGCCCAGGCTGCCATGACCGCTTGATTCAAGGGATCCTGCCAGTACGGCCCGGAAGGCGGCGCACCCAAGGACAGATTGAGCACGCGAATGCCATATCGCACACGCTGAGCGATGACCCATTGGATACCGCTGATGACATCGGAATAGCGGCCCGTACCGTTGCCGTCCAATGCCCGCACTGAAACGAGATTGACCCCGGGAGCGACGCCTTGGTATTTGCCGGTTGTGGCCAAACCACTGCTGGCGATGATCGAGGTGACATGCGTACCGTGACCATAGAGGTCATTGATATTGCGGCTGTACGTCTCCGACCAGGGCGACAAGTAGTAGCCCGGCTGCTGGCGCGCCAAGATCACGTCGTACTGAGCGAGCACACGGCTTCTGCCGCCGGCGGGAGAGTATTGCAAGGGACCTTGCTGATTCCACATTCCCGAATCGACCACCGCCACCGTCACGCCCTGCCCCATCACGCCGCCGATATGCAAATTGCTGGCATCGATTTCGCTGGGGTAATAGGTCTCCGGAAGCACTCCCACGGAACTTGCGCTCACCTGCGTATCGTCGTAGACCTTAAGATGTGGGTTTTGCTGGTCTCGCAACGCCGTGAGTTCTTGATCATCGAGTGCCGCGCCGACCGCGCGAATGACGCCGAGATCGCTGGTCACCAGGCCGCCCGCAGCGCGCACAGCGCCGCGCGCGGAATCCGCGCTCTCGGACTGCACGATGTAATCGCGTCGTTCGTGGATGGGTGCAACGGCCGCAGCGGCTGCCGGCGGCGTCGAAGCCGCAGGCCGCGCAGGCGCGAATTTGCGCACGTCGCCGGACGCCGCCGCGCGATCGCTCCGGAAATTCAGCACGACGACAGACAGGAGGACGCCAACAGCGCCGACTGCCACCAGCCACCGCCCGCGGCGGGCCTTCGTTAACATCATGCGTTTCCCAATTGCCATTGGTACAGCTTGTACCGCGGAACATTGTCAGGGAATCGGGACGTCTAAAAATAGCGACAGTGACCATTCTGCTCGTGACGCGCGTCGCAAAAAGGCGAGGCCGCCGCGGATATGTCAATCGCGTGCGGAGGCGCTCTCGATGACGCTCGACATAACGTTTTCCGATCTGTGCGGGAGGTCTCGCGCGCCTCGAAAAGCCGCGCGGACCCTTGGGTCCGCGCGCCTCGTCATCTCGTGAGCAGCACCGCGATCAATGCGGTGACAAAAGAAACAATGACCGTGGTGGCGAGTCCGAGGATGCCGTCCTTGTGCTCCCGATACCACAAATCCATGCGCCCGCGCCGCGTGTGCAGGCGAATCGCCCGATCGGCGCCCGCAAACGTCACGGCGACACTGAGCGTCGCGTCGCTGCGCTTCGTGCACTTGATCAGCCTCCGGTATTGCAGGTAACGCAGCGGCAGCTCCAGCTTTGCGGCCAGCAGCTTGGACCGGATCTCGTCCGGGACGACCGACGTATCGAAACTTTGCGGCACATCCTCCTTGCTCCACGTCTCGCCGTCGCGCAGCGGATGCATTGCAAGCCAAAGCACCTGCTCACCGCTGAGCGATACCTCCTCGTCGATGTCCTGACGATAGAAGTACAGGCCATGCAGGATCCGATCTTCGTCGTCTCGATTCATTTGACGTGGGCGCCGCTGCACATGGCAACGAGTGTACCCGGAATCGCAGGCAGCCTTGGGCTCCGGGAACTGGTATATATTGGAATTGCGGAACGGATCTCGAGTGAAGGATGACGTAATCAACAGCCGAAAATACCCTGCGCGGCCCGCATGTGTTGCCGCCGCGGCGCTCGCCTGCGCGTCGCTCGCCTGCGCGTCGATGGCTTTCCCGTATGGCTCGTCGACGCTGGTTGGCTCGTCGGCGCGGATTGCACCGGCCGCCTACCTGCGTATGCCGCATCTGGCCAGCGGCAAGATTCCGGCGCGGCTGTCGCAAACGGGAGCCTTCAGCGACACGCGCGGCCTCGTTCCCGCTAAGGGAATGATTCCGTACGACCTCGTGGTGGCTTTTTGGTCCGATGGCGCCGCGAAGTCTCGATGGGTTGCCCTCCCGAACGGCAAGATAGGATTTTCGGCGACCGGAGAATGGACCTTTCCGCGAGGCACGGTGTTCGTCAAGACCTTCGAGCTGTCGACCGAGCCTGCCGATCCCGGCGCCAAACGTCGGCTCGAAACACGCTTGTTGGTGTGCGACAGCGCGGGTGGCGTGTACGGTGCCGTTTACAAATGGCGGCCGGATGACAGCGACGCGGATTTGCTCGCCACGAGCCAGACCGAAGAGATCCCCGTCAGGACGGCGGCGGGAGAAGTCCGCCAGACGTGGTACTACCCGAGCCGCCAGGATTGTCTCGTTTGCCATAACGCGAATGCCGGCGGCGTACTCGGCGTAAAGGCGCGCCAAATGAACCGCACGTTCACCTACCCCTCGGGGGTGACGGAGAACGAGCTGCGCGCGTGGAATCATCTTGAGCTGTTCGCGCCGGTATTGCACGATGCCGACTTTGCGAAGATACCGACGCTCGCGGCCGCTGACGATTTGACGCGCAGCGTGCAGGATCGGGCGCGATCGTATCTGGACGCGAATTGCGCGCAGTGCCACCGGCCGGGTGGCACCGTTGCGTATTTTGACGCCCGCTACGAGACGCCGCTTGAAAAGCAGGCACTCATCGATGGGCCGGCGCTGATCGACCAGGGGATCGATCGACCGCGGGTCATTTCGCCGCACGACATCTGGCGCTCGATCGCGTTCATGCGGGTGAACACGGTGGACGACATCAAGATGCCGCCGATTGCGCGCGAAACAATCGATCACAAGGGCGTAAACCTGCTGCGGGAGTGGATCACGAGCCTGCCCGGCCGTTCGGTCTTAGACCCGCCCGCCATGTCGCCCGCAGGGGGAACTTTTGACGCCCCAATCGAGATCTCGTTGACCGAACGCGAACCCGGAGCGGACATCCGCTACACCTTGGACGGGAGCGTGCCGGGACCTTCGGACATGCGCTACGACAAGCCGATCAAACTCACCGGCCCGGCGGTGGTCCGGGCCAGAGCCTACAAGGACGGGTTTACCCGCAGCATCACTGCGCAAGAAGTGTTCATCGTCGGCAAATGATTAGCTTTCGTTGCTTCACTTTGCGGTGGGGACGACGGCGACCGCCCACGGGCTCGTGCCCGCCTTGACGCGCGCAATTTCCTGGTTGGCGTTGAGATCAATCACGGACACGTCGTCGGACGGTCCGTTCGCGCTGTACAAGAACCTGCCATCGGGCGAGAGAGCCATTCCCCAGGGACGGACACCCACCTTGATCGTGTTCAGCAGTTCGTAGGTACGGCTGTCAAGCACGGACACCGTGCCGGCGCGTCCGTTGCTGACATAGATCTTCTTGCCGTCGCGCGCCACTTTCACGCTCATCGGCCGCGAACCCGGCGGCAAAGCAACGATCTTCAGGACTTTGAGATTCACGGTGTCGATGACGTTCAATTCACCGGTCAACTCCGATGGAATGAATCCTATGCCGGTCTCCGGCAAGAATGCCACGCTGCGCGGGCGGACATTGACTTTGAGATGTCCGACAACCGTGTAGCCGGCGGTATCGACGACGTAAATTTCGCCGCCGGCCTCGCACGTGACGTAAAAGCGCTTGCCATCCGGCGTCGTAGCCACGCCCTCGGGCTCCTGACCCACCGCAACAATGTGTTCCACTTTCCCGGTGGCGATGTTGATGACGCTCGCCGTCTTGACGTCTTCATTGGAGACGTAGAGCTTGGTGCCGTCCAAGCTCAGGGAAAACTCTTCCGGATCCGAGCCCGCCGAAATCTTGCCGGTCATCTTTCTCGTCGCAACATCGAGGATGGCTATGGAATCAGATGATTTGTCGGCCTTGACACCGTCGTCATCGTCGTCCTTGGCTTTTTGGAACACCGGGTTGCCTTTGGCATCGAGCTGCGGCGGCCCCGCGATCGGCGTGCCGCTCAACGCCACGTACACCGTCTTGCCGTCCGGACTCGCGTGAATGCCACGCGGACGCTTGCCGACCGGTATCGTGCCTAGCACTTGATTGTCGCCGCCGTTGATGATGGTGACATCTCCCGATTTCTCGTTCGACACATAGACCTGATAGTTTTGGCCGGCGTGTCCCATCAGAGGAGACAGGGCAAGCAGCACGGAGCCGAATGCTCGACGGCTATAAAACCCGGCGATGCGTTTACGCATGAACATCAAACTTCTCCCCTCCGGCCCGGCACGAGTATAAGCGCACGGCGCCGTCACGCAAGGCGGGTAAAACCGTCGGCGCTCCAGGCTTCGCTGCCCACCCCGTGGTGGACGAAAAAGAGGCCTTCGGGATCGTACTTGGTCTTGACCTCGAAAAG
>Ga0066789_10000709_pt1 | contig 13901 bp, 10 predicted proteins | sample OrgsoiDNA2013049_FD_70960 | JGI IMG/M metagenome (GOLD analysis project Ga0066789, IMG submission 70960) | Permafrost soil microbial communities from the Arctic, to analyse light accelerated degradation of dissolved organic matter (DOM) -... | ecosystem: Environmental > Terrestrial > Soil >...
CCATTCCGGGGGCAACCAGCGAGACATTGATCCCGTCGGGAGCCAGCTCTTGCGCTATTACTTTTGCCAGCATCTGCTGCCCGGCCTTGCTCGAGCAATAGCTCGTGCCGTTTGGAAACGGCATATCCTGCACCCATGAGCCGGTGAATAAAATAGTCCCGCGACGGCCGCCCGCTTTACGGCGATTCCTACGCATGATTCGCGCCGCACGTTGCGCGGTGAGGAAGCTGCCGGTGAGATTGACGGCGTGGGTTGATGTCCATGCTTTTTCGGTGGTGGTGAGAAACGACTCGTTAAGAGCTATTCCCGCGTTGCAAATGACGGTATCGAGTCGCCCCAGGAATTTCATCGCCGCCGCAAAGGCCGCGTCGACCGACGCAGCTCGCGTCACATCGCACGAGACGAAGGCAACGTCGGGGGACTCGAGCTTCTTGACCACCGCCTTGCCTTTCTTGGCGCTGAAAAGGTCAGCCAGCACGACGCGCGCGCCGGCCTCCAAAAATCGGCCGGCGACAGCGAGCCCAATGTCGCCGCAGCCGCCGGTGATCAGCACTCCCGATTTATCAATGCCCCGCATGGAATTCCAACTCCCTATCAGCGCGATCTTAAGATGCCCCGCCTGGCCCGTCGCGCGATGAAATGATAACGTTGTCACCGATTGGGGGCAAGGCGCGATACGGCGGCAACCAATCGAGGGGACGCTTGAGGATGGGCGCCGAATCACCATTCTGCCGAGATCTGCTCCAGCCGATCCACCAGTTCGAAGCTCAGCCGTGCCAGCCGCTCATGCTCTTCTATGCCGGGGGTGCTGACCGCGCGATGGTGATCGCGGGGCATGTAACCGATGACGCGGCGCGTCTGCTCGATGTCCCAGCGCATGCCCGGATTGTCGGACATGAGATTCAAAACGGCGAAGGGTACGTCCTCTGCGAGAGCGGCGCGCTCCATGCCGTGGCACAGATCACGATCGCTCAGCCACATTTGCTGGCCCCAGAGCCCGTGCTCGATTTGCGGACCGGGATTGTTGCCAGGGATGTGCTGACAGCACCCGATTCGCAACGCGATGAAGGAAATGCCGGTTTGCTGCGCCAGCTGTCGCCCTGCCCGCTCGCAAAACAGCTTGCCGCTGCCGTAGGGATTGATCGGCCATGGCGCAAGTTCCGTGGTCAACCGCTCGGCTGTAAAGCGATATCCCGCCATCACCCAGTTTGAACTGGCGAACACGATTCTCCCGGCGCGGTGGTTCTGTGCGGCCCGAAAAACATTGAGGGTGAGATCGATGTTGACGCTCTGCACGGACGCCCACGAGGCCGTCGCGTACGGATTTCCGGCCAAATGGATCACCGCGTCCGCCCCCTCGAAATGTCGAGCCCAAGTCGCGTCGTAATGGCCAAGATCGGCGGTCACGACGTCCGGGTCGCCTTGCGGATTCAAGCACAGCAATCGCAAGCGGAAGTCTCGAGCGGCAAAATGCTCCCGCAGCTTGGTACCGATGCTGCCCGTGGCGCCCGTGATGAGTACTGTCTTGCTCACGGAATATCATCCTCGATGCGGTCTATCAATTATGAAATGACAACGGTACCATAGCCATGGTTACTAGCAATCCGGCTTAATGAGATCAGCATGCCAGACAAAGCGGACGATAGCTCATCTGCCGGCAGCCGCGGCTTAAGTATGACCCGCCGGGGCGTACTCGGCCTGGGGGTCGCGACGGTCATCCTGGCCGGCAGCCGTCAACTCGGAGCCAAGACGGGTTCCGATGCGTCGGCTCAGGTTGCCAGTATGGGATCGGTGATTGAGTTCTCCGCCGGCGCCGATGGCGCGCCGGTGCTTTCCTCGTTCCGAAATGCCGCGAGTCACTTCGAGTGGGCGACCCCCGCAAGGGCCTTCGCGCCGGCGTTCAAGCGCTCGGACGGCGCCCCCGCTTCCTGGCGCCCGCTGCCCATCAAATCCAGTCCAAGCGACATCACGATCCGTGCGGTATCAACCGGCAATGTAGAAGGGCGGCTGAGTCTCGCGGCATATGCCGACACGGGCGCCTTTCGGTGGCAGCAGAGTTTTCTGAATACGGGTAAGGATCTCATTCGCGGCATTACCGGCATCAGCGCTCTGGATCTCGATCTAAGACACGACCTGGGCCGGCTCGTGGTCCATTGTGTCCGGCGGGACGGCGACTATAGCCGGGAAGCCCAACCGTTCAGATCTCGTCTGGAAATTAAGGGCGGTCGCTGGAACGCACCTGTATTTGCGGGCTTGATCGTGATTGAAGCCGTCGGCCGATCAGAGTTCTTGGTCATTGGCGTGCAGCAGGAGCGGGGATGGACCTTCTCGCTCGATCAGTTCGATGACCGCCTGCGGCTCTGCGTCACTCTCGAGGACATGGAAAAGAACATCGCGCCGAAAGCCGGTCTCGCCGCATGTCCAATATTCATTGGGGCTTGCGGCGGAGATCTGGATACGGCCGTCAACCTCGCCCTGGACCACCTGCGCGCGCGCATCCTGACGCCCGCTCTCGAGGGTGCCCCTTGGGTCAGCTACAACATTTGGTCGACGGATGCCAAGGATGTCGAGAAAAACATTCTCGGTGAGATCCCGTTTGCCGCGGCGATGGGCATGGATTTATTTTATCTCGACGCATCTTGGTATAAGGGCTCATCGACGCGAGGCAATGGGGATTGGGGCAAGGGAATCGGCTCTTATACGGAGGATCGGTCGAAGTTTCCCCGTGGATTGAGGTATTTGTCGGACCAAGTTCACGCGGCGGGAATGAAGTTCGGACTTTGGGTGGGCCCTAATATTGTCGATGCAGCCTTGGTTCCCCACGAAATACCTCTCTCGTGGCTTGCTTTGGTCGATGGCAAGCAGGCAGAACTCAAGATTCCCACCTGGGAAAACACCTGCGTGCAGGTATGCATCGGATCCACGGGATACGCCGAGCATCTCAAGCAAAGCCTTGCGAAGTTGGTCGAGGACTACAATCTGGACTGGATCAAATGGGATAACTCCGGTATTCCGGCGCTTCCCGCGCGGTGCAATCGCAGCGACCATGGCCACAATCAAAACGACGGCAGCGCCTCGGCTCTCGATAACGAATACGCCATATTCGAGCACCTGCACCGGAAATTTCCCAATCTCGCGTTGGAGCAATGCGGGTACGGAAGCCGCCTCGACTACGGCTTGGCAGGGACCATCCGCGCCAATTGGTGCAGCGACACCTGCTACCCGGCCGCGCGGCTTCGGTCGAATTCTCTGGTCTGCGCCACCGTTTATCCGTCAGCGTACAACGCCGGGTGGATAGTCAACGAGGACACGGAATTATTCGAAGCGAAGACGGACGCGGTCATCGATGCCGGCATTCGCAGCCGTATGATCGGGCTATTCGGAGTCGGCACGCTGAACGGGCAGATGTCGCAGCGCGCCTCGCTTTACCCGAAAAAAATTCTGGACCGCTTGGCGGTCAACGTCCGCCTCTACAAACGATTTAGACACCTGCTGTTTCAACAAGTCAGTTTTCCTTACAAGCCCTATGGTACGGACCCGCAGGGCTGGCAGGCGATTCAATTTACCGGCGCTGCCGGGTCGGAGGCCGTGGTTTTGTGCTTTCGCGGGTCAAGCACTCAGATAACGTCGCTGTTGACGCTGAGCAGGCTGCGCCCACTCAAGTCGTATCGCGTTCGACTGGTCGATGGCGGAACGGAATCCACGATAAGCGGTAAGGAACTGATGGGGATCGGGGTGTTCTTGTCATTGCCGGAGCCGGGAGCCTCGGAAATTATCCTCATCAATGAAGCGTAGCGCCACCGGCATCAGATCGCGCGCAGCGCATAACCATCAGCCGAAAAGCGGTTCCTCCTGACCCTGAATGTCCATGCGCACCCGGAATAGGTCGCCGGCCATGGGCTGCTCCGCAAGCTCTTCCTTCGTGAGCGCCAGCCGTGCCGTTGTGACGTACAGCTCGTTGCGATCCCGCCCGCCAAACGCGCATGCGGTGGGGTTCGCCACCGGAAATCGTATTTCCCTTTCTTGCTTGCCGTCCGGATCGTATCGAATTATTTTCCATCCGCCCCAAAACGCCACCAGGACGTGACCCTCGGAGTCCACCGCAAGGCCGTCCGGAAAACCGTCGGCCTCGACGGTCTTCGCGAAAACCCGGCGATTGCTGATCGAGCCCGTGGCTGCCGAATAGCCGTACGCGTAAATGACTCGACGATGGGTGTCGATGAAATAAAAAGTGCGCTGATCGGGAGACCAACCCAACCCGTTCGAAACGGTAAACCCGCCATCCATGATGTGCACGGTGCCGTCGGAGTCGAATCGGTACAGCGATCCATGGGGTTCTTCCGGTTTCTCGGAATTCATGCTTCCGACCCAGAACCGGCCGTTCGCATCCACCGCACCGTCATTGAGACGCATGGACGGCCGATCGTCGACAATTGTAAACGCGCTCAGCGTCTTGGTGGCAAGATTGAAAGTGGCGATCTGCCCGCGGGTTGCGACGATGAGGCCGCCCGTGCGCCGAAATCCCAGCGCTGTAACCGGGGCCTCTGTTCGATAGGTGAGCAACTCCTGCGTCGCCGGTTGCCAGCTATGAATATTCTGATTCTCGATGAAGTCCACCCAGTAGAGCCGCTGTTCTGCCGCATTCCACCTTGGGCCTTCGCCGATCACATTACAGACCTTGGCTATATTTTCCGCTTTCATCGGAGTTCCTCGCGAGATACTCCGGCCTTTAAGGCCGGAGAGGGATAGTGGCGCGCATCGCGCGTTTCTGTACGTTTGCAGCGTCTTTACCGCATGTCGTGTGCGCCTTCTTTTAGTATACTGGATGCATGTACAGTTCTCGATCGACCGCTATTCGGGTCCTGCGCCTGCGGATCGGGAGGCGACAGCAATAAGCCGCCCGCCCAATCGATCCTCGAGGGCTCCGTGCCGAGCATCGGAATCGATCTGGGATTGACGCGCTTTGCCGCCTTCAGTGACAGCGGCATGCCACCGATCGATGCCGAGCGCTTCTACCGCGATCTCGAACCCGCGCTCGCTCGCGCTCAGCGGGCGCGTAAGAAACGGCGGGCCCGAACGATTCACGCCAAAGTGTCCAACCGGAGGAAAGATTTCTTGCATAAACTGAGCACTCGTCTGGTCAACGGCTACGGTGCTCTGTTCGTTGGCAACGTGAACGCTTCCGCTCTGGCGAAGACCCGACAAGCCAAGTCGGTGCTCGATGCGGGGTGGAGTGCGTTCCGAACCATGCTGTCGTATAAATGCGCTCACGCAGGCGTGTGGTTCGAGGAAGTCGACGAAGCCTTTTCCACCCAGACCTGCAGCGTGTGTAACAGCCGCGCCGGCCCGAAGGGCCGGGAAGGTCTTGGAATGAGAGGATGGCGGTGCGGTGTTTGCGGAGCGATCCATGATCGTGACGTCAATGCAGCCCAAAATATCCTCGCGGCGGGACATCGCCGTCTTGCGGAAGGAATCCTCGTCCTTTGAGGGCGAGGAGGATGTCAAGGATTCGTCATCCCTTGCTGCTGGTACGCACTTGAACGAGGGGACTGTGCAGCAGATCGTCCCGGATGGCGGTCCCAAGCCCCGGCCGGCGGGGAATGGCGGCGCGCCCCGCATTGATCTCGATATTCTCGGTGTAGACATCCGCGTACCAGCCGCCGCGATAAAATCCCCGCACGGTCTCCAATATCATTGCATTCATGCTCGCAGCGCAGAGATGCAGGTTGGCGTACAGCGCCACGAGGCCCGTGCAGTCATGCGGGGCGATCGAAAGGTGATAGGTATCCGCCAGTATCGCGATCTTCTTTCCCTCCGTAAGGCCGCCGGTCCATATGAGATCGGGCATGACGACGTGCGCGGCACCCTTTTCGAGGACGTCCCGGAATGCATAGCGGGTAATCAGCCGCTCGCTGATACTGTGAGGAACGCGTGTTTCCTGAGAGAGCCGCAGCAGATCTTGCGCGCTGTCGGGCTTGATCATGTCCTCCATCCAGAGCACATGATAAGGTTCGAGCGCCCGCCCGATCCGAATGGCGTTGTTCAGGTCCCAGCGGCTGTGTCCCTCGATCATTATCTCCATTTGATCGCCGACACTGTCTCGGATGCGCTTGACGCATTCGAGTCCGGACTGCAGGTCCCGCTCCGAGAGAAAGGCGCCGGAGTGGCCGGTCGATAGCCATCCCGCAGGCCCCGTGTGAGTGCCGCTGCGAAACTTCGGGGCGAATTGATCCCAAGGCCACATCTTCAATGCAGTGATTCCCTCATCGAGCAAGCTCTTCGCGAGCACTTCAGGCTGAGTCATGAATCCGTGTTGGTCGCGGTACCGGCCGCTATCGACACAAGTGTTGTAAACCGGGATATCGGTCCGGCATTCCCCACCCAGTAAGTTATAGATCGGCTGGCCGGTAAGTTGTCCCTTGAGATCCCACAGCGCAATGTCGAGCGCGGAAAGGGCCCGCATCTCTGCACCGGCATAGCCGTAGAAATTCGCCCAACTGAAGATCGTGTCCCAGATATGCTCGGTATTGAATACCGGCTGATCCAGAACGAAATCGGCGATCATGTCGTGAATGACTGCCTCGACGGCTCCGGGCAAGTAGAACGTCTCCCCCAAACCCACCATGCCATTGTCGGCATGCACCCGAACCCAAAGGATGTTCGGCTGCTCCTTGTAACGAATCGTCTCTACGGCTTGTATTTTATTCATGAACCCCACATTCGCAAGCCACCCCGGTTCCATCTAGAATCGACCTTCATGGCCGGTAAGAAGAGGAAACGCAGACGCTCAGCCGAGGGACCCCACAATGTGAGGACGATCGCCCAAGCGGCGGGCCTATCCCCGATCACCGTTTCCCGTGCGTTTCGCAATCCCGGAAAACTCGCTCCAGCCACTCTGGCGCGCATCATGAAAGTCGCCGAAGGGGTCGGTTTTGTACCGGACCAAATCGCGTCATCGATGCGCAGCAGCAGTTCTCTGGTCGGCACCATAGTACCGCCGCTCATAAACTCCGGTATTGCGGAGCAGGTCCAGGGCATGTCCGACGCCTGCCAGGAACGCAACCTGCAATTGTTGTTGATCCAGGGCGACTTCGCGGTCGATGCGGAGGAACGCGCAATTCGGACCCTGCTTGGTTGGCGCCCGGCCGGGCTCGTCGTCCAGGCTTTTGTGCAAAGCCCGCGTGCAGTCACTCTGTTGCGCGCGAATGGCCTTCCGGTCATCGAGATCAGTGAGATCGCAGGCCGCGAGCCAATCGATATCGCGGTAGGCGTGTCGAATTTTGACACGGCATTCAGCATGACGACGCGATTGGCTGAGATCGGGTACAAGCGCATCGCTTTTGTCTCAACGCCCATACACGGCAATGACCGCTTGCAGCAGCGGCGCATCGGGTACCGAAAAGCCCTGGAGAGCAGGAACATGGTCGTTGCCGAGCGGCTCGAAATCGAGATGCCCATCACCTCTGCGGGAGGCTCGGAGGCGCTGAATATCCTCAAACTTAGGGATCCTACGATCGATGCGGTGTTCTTTTCGAGCGACGTGCTCGCCATCGGCGGTGTTCAAGAATGCCATCGGCGCGGCTGGCGGATTCCCAAAGATGTCGCGATCGCGGGATACGGTGACACTGAACTCGCCGCGCAGCTTTTCCCGCGCCTGACCACCGTTCGGATACCGCGGTATCAAATGGGCAGAAAATCCATCGAGGTGCTGGCGCGCCGAATCGCCGGAGAAGCGGGCCTGCCCAAACAAGTCGCCATGCCCTTCGTCATCGTGGAGCGTGAAACGACGTAGCCTCAATGTTCTTGCTCGCTCGATATTGCTCATGGAAGAACGCGGCATGAGCTATGTTGACTCCTCGACATACACCAACTCGCTGGAGAATTTATCCGGCAAATGCACTTCCATGCCTTTATTCATGAGCGCGTCGCCGGCGACGATTCCCGCCTGTACCGACGCATCTTCCCCGTGAACCTTGTAGGTCTTCTTGGAGTCCAGGCCGGCCAGAAATATCAATTGATGATTTTGCTCGCTATTCGGGCGAAAGATGTACGCGGTTCCCTTTCGGAGCGCCGCATTCCAATAGAACATCCCGTCCCAATGAATGCCATCCGGCCTCGGCAGTATGCGGTGGACATGGGCATCTTGAAGAACGGGTCTGATCCAGCTCTTGTAAATGTCGGTTGCACGGCGGATCCCTTGCTTTTGCTTCTCCGTCAGCTTCTTGCTTTCAGTAAGAGCGAGGTCCCACGCACCCATCATTCCCGAGCGCCACAAATAGGGCTCCGGCGCATCGGAGACGTCGGAATAGACGCGTTCGTACGTGTACAGCAGGATGGACGAGGGAGGGAACATGTAGCTCGTATCGTAAATGGACTGCCTATCCGCCATGGCCGACAGCGTGTCGGTGCCGACCATGTAGTGAACGTGGGCGATGTCGCCGAAGTCCTTGATCGTGCCGCCTCCCGAGCAGCCTTCCAGAATGAGGTTTGGAAACTTCTCGATCAATTTGTTCTGGATGTCGTAGTAGCCGAGCGTAGACCAATAGCTCACATCGGTCGTGTTCTGACCATGCGTGTGCTGCGCCATGGAGGTGATGGCGATGGGACTGAAATCGGTCTTTAGATAATCGACCTGATTCTCTTGCACGACACGCTGGGTAGCGCGTTCAACCCACTCGCGCGCGCCGTCGTTGCCGACATCGATCTGTGCGTTCCAGTTTATGCCGCCCTCCTTGTCGAAGGCCGGCGGGCGGGTAAACCAGTCCGGATGTAGCCTGAAGTTCAGCGCTCCCGGTGCGTCCGAGTCGGACGCAAGCGTCCATGCCATCCACAGCGCGAACTTCATGCCATTCGCGTGCAGGTAATCGGCAAGCGGCTTTGATCCATGCGGAAAGCGCTTCGGGTCCCAGCGCCAATCGCCCGTGGCGGGAAACCACATGGCATCGGCCAGGTAAGTCTCGAATCCCAGCTCGTGGGCGAGCCGTGCGCTGGCAAGGACATCCGATTCCGTTTGGGTGCCGGGCTTGTTCCCGTCAAAGTAATAGCCATATACCAACGTGGGATACGGTTGCGCGGATGAGCGCCTCGGGAGCACCGAGTCTTGGACGTAGCGATAAACGGAGTATGACCCCTCCGCTTGGCCTCCCACATAAGTGCCGATGAAGGCTGCGGGGACCAAGAACTCCTCCCCGGCAAGGATGTCCGTTTTGAAATCCGCCGGTACTCCGACCGACAGATCCGCCGTGGAACCCATCGACGACCCGACGATTTCTCCGACCGCCGAGAATTTCCAGCCCATGTAAAGTCCGTGCGAGCTGTCGACTTGTATGTTGAGAAACGGCACCTCAGAAGCGAGGTCTTCGGCTGGAGTTCCCCCGCCACCGCCGTCCGAGGGCCTGCTTGGAACCGTCACGCTCCAATATTGGCCCACCGGCCGGCTCAACACACCACCGGAAACCTGTGCGTTGGATCCGCCGCGCCGCACTTGAGTCGATTCAACGTAGTGACCGGGCGGCAGCGCAATGGTCTTGAGGCTGAGGCTTGACTGAGCTCCGATGGTCACGCGGCCGGCGGAATTGTTCTTCAGCACCATCCAATGCTCGACGGGACCCAAGCCTGATGACGCCTTCCAATGTGATTTCAGTTCCAGCGCGGGTGAAGCGTTTCTAAAAGTCAGGGTCAGCTCTCGGTGCGCAGTATCTTGATCCGCGCCCGAATAAGTCCAGTGCAGCCGACTGGCCAGGCCGCCTTGGGTAACCGACTTGGGGAGAGCTTCTACGTTGGGTATTTGCACCCACTCCCACGGCCTGCCTACCGCATGCAACTCGAGAATGGCCTCGCTGTCGGCGCGGATGCCGATCTTGATCTCGGTATCTTTCGTCGCCAGGGTCCACTCGGTTTCCGCAGCCGACGCGGGCTGCAGCCCGGCAACTCCCGGCAGCGACAACGCGACGTACGCAATCAATGGCCGTACGAAGTTTGTTGGGCTCACGCTAGGAGCCTCCTAGGCCACAGCGAGAGCGACGTCGATTATCCGATCCACGGTCAGCCCGTAGCGCCTCTGCAGGGTGAGCACTGCGCCGCACTCGATAAACTTGTCCGGCAGCCCTATCCTGGTGAGGCGGGTTCTAATATCGGAATCGTAGAGAACTTCGGCTACCTGGCTTGCCAGACCACCCGATGAAACATGGTTTTCAGCCACCAGCACGTGAGACACCGACGCCGCAAACTTGGCGATCGCTTCGGTATCGAGCGGCTTGAGCGTGGGCACATGCAACACCCCTGCGTTGACTCCGCGCTTTGCCAATTCCACGGCAGCGTCCAACGACCGCTCCGTCATGAACCCGGTCGATATGAACCCGATATCGGCCCCATCCCTGATAACCGTGGCCTTGCCGATGACGAATTTATAGCTGGCGGGATTCAGCACCACGGGAACGCTCGCACGAAGCAGACGCACATAGACCGGGCCCTGATGCTCGGCCGCGGCTTCCACTACTTGGGCTATCTCTGTCGCATCGCAGGGATCGATGACTACCAAGTCGGGGATGAGCCGCGCGAGTCCGGTATCCTCGGTCGCTTGGTGCGTTCCGCCGTAACCTGTCGTGAGACCGGGCAATCCTGCAAAGATCTTCACATTCACATGGGCATGCGCACAGCCGATCGCCATGAAATCGTACGCTCTGCGGGTCGCGAAAACCCCATACGTCGTGCAAAACGGCATCATGCCGGTTCGCGCCATGCCGGCGGCCATCGAGAACAGGTTCTGCTCCGCCATGCCGATGTTGAAAAAGCGCTTCGGAAATACGTTGATGAAGGGAATGACATCGGTGTACTTCGACAAATCAGCCGATAGCGCGACGACTTCCGGCCTTCGCCGTGCCAGTGCAATCAGCGCATGACCGAACGGAGCATCGGTCATGCTTCGGGGTGAATTCTCAAATGCCTTGTGATTCATGGTTCACCTCGTGCCGGCGGCAGGCACTATGTCGCGTCATTCAGCGCTTCGAACTCTTTCTCGAACTCATCCCAATCACTGGGTTCGATGCGGACGAAATGGGCTTTTTCGCGCCGCTCCAAGCTCGGGATGCCTTTGCCCGGGGTCGTTCGAAGCAAGATGACATGGGGCACTCCTTCCGTCGTCCGCGCCCAATGCAGCGCCTCGACGATCGCCGACACGTCATTGCCGTCGATGTCGCGCACTTCCCAGCCGAAGGCACGCCATTTTTCCGCGATGGGTTCCATCCGCAGAACAATGGGACCATCGGCCTGAATACCGTTGCAGTCCACAAACGCCACCAGATTGTCGAGACGAAAATGCGGTATTGCCATCGCCGCTTCCCAGGTCGAGCCTTCTTGCAGCTCGCCATCGGAAAGCTCGACGAAAACCCTGGCGGTCGACCGCTGCATCTGCAGTGCGAGAGCCATTCCGGCGGCCTGCCCCAGGCCGTGCCCAAGGGATCCCCCGATGATCTCGACGCCGGGCGTCGAATCCAAGGTGCTCATTTCGAAGCGGCTATCGTCGGCGCCGTAGGTGCCGAGTTCGGACGCCGGCAATGTTCCGGCTTCCACCAAAGCGGCCCATAGCGCGATGGAATAGTGCCCGGTCGACATGACGAAGCGGTCCCGGGCCGGATCCTTCGGATTTTGCGGATCGTATTTCATCTCGTGAAAATACAGAGCTGCCAGGAGGTCGGCGATTCCCAGACCCTGTCCGAGGTAGCCCTGCCCTTTTCCGGAGGCCATGGTCAGCATGTGCCTGCGAAGATTGGTGGCGCGCCGCTTCAGCTGAGCGATGTCATTCGCTGCACTGGAATCGCTTGTAGGGTTCTGCATGTCGTTCAGTCCTTGTCCAATCCGCCGCTGACATTCAATCGAGCGCAGGTAATGTAATCGGGAGCATCGAGCGCGAGCCACACGATGCTGTCCACGACTTCAGACACTTCGGCACGCCTTCCCAGCGGCACTCGGTTGGTTCGCTCTTGGAGAAACGTCTCCAGATCCGACCTGCCCTCCACTCGGGCCATCTCTGCCTCGACCGTGCGCTGCATCGCCGTATCCATCATGCCGGGAGCGACGCTGTTCACCTTGATCCCATGACGTGCCAGCGCGACCGACGCCGTTCTGGTAAAGGAGTCCACGGCTGCCTTGCTGGCCGCATAAGCCGCGTAGTTCGGCAGCGCCATGCGCGAGCCCGGCGAGGTGATATTGACGATGCGCCCCTTGGTCTGCCGCTTGATCATCTCGTTGGCCACCCCCAAGGTCAGCGCGACCAGGCCGGTCACGTTCACGGCAAAGGTGCGCTGCCAAAGCGCCTCGGACATGCTGCCAAAGGCCTCCGCCTCGCCGATCGCCGCGCAATTCACCAGGATGTCGATGCGTCCGAACTGCTTGACGGTGTCCTGCACAATCTGCGCCGTGCTGCCGGAGGCGGTCAGATCGGCCGGTATCGACAGCAGCGGGCCGGCGTGCGACGCGCACTCCGCATGCGCACTCACGAGGCCCGCCCGGTCGATGTCGACCAGCACCACGGACAATCCGCGCTTCGCCAGCGCCGCTGAGAGCTCACGCCCGAGTCCCGCCGCCGCGCCTGTGACTACCGCACATCTTGGGTCTTTCATCGGTCTTCATCTCTATGGCTCAGAACATGCCTGTACGAAACCGCAGCGCCGACGGCCGGCGCTGCATCCTTTCCTTGGGTTCGATCAATTGTGCCCGCCGAATCTCGCCGTAACCGAGGCCTCCAGGGTCCTCGGCGCTCCCACCGTCATGGTGCTGAAGTAGGGTGAGTAATAACGCGCGTCGAATGCATTTTGCACGATCATTCTGAATGTCATGTCGATGTCGTCGATGGGATGCCGATAGAAGGCCCCCAAGTCAGCCACGGTATGGCCGGGGACGTTGTAGCCATTCGTCGCCAGCAGCGGCGTTGAACTGTTGTAGGTGACGAGGCCGGTGAGACCGAGGTTGGGCACCGTCGGCAGCTTGTACTCCGCGTAGAAGGATGCACTTTCCCGCGAGACGCCTGCAACGTACTTGTTGTTCGTGGTGGGCGTGCCCGTGTCCACTTCCAACGGCTTGAGGAGCGTGACGTTGGCATTCAAGGACAGTCCGAACGGGAACTTGCTCACCGAGGTGAACTCGACACCGGTGTACCGAGCCACGCCTTTCTCGTTGTAAAGGAACTCGTTGGGTGCGATCACCTGAACGTAGGCCAGAGGCTGGTCCGCTCTGAACAGGTTCATGTTCAGCTCGGAGACTTCCGCCACCTGCCATTTGACTCCGGCTTCGTACGACTTCAGCCGCATCGCGCCGAATCTCTCGCCGGAGTTCACGTACTGCGGACTGATGGGCGCTTGGCCGCCGGGGCTGATGGCGTCCGCATAGGTCGCGTAGAAGCGCAACTTGTCCTTCGGCGAGTAAGACAGGGAGATGCTCGGCGATAGGGCATTCGTCTTGGCTTCCGCCAGCAAGTCCTGAACCTGGAACAGCACCACCTTGTTGTTGCCCTCATTCAGGCCCAGCCACAGATCTAAGCCGTGCCCGAACTGGATGCGGTCTTGAAAGTACTCCTGGGTCCACCACTGCGTCTCGCGGTACTGATTGAACACCGATTGCGAGGTAGGAGTGAACGGCTCCGGATAGTAGCGCGGAGCATATAGGTTGTTGGCCGTGTAGGGAGGGGCGCCATAGGTGTCGAAGGTCGGCGGCAGCTCGATGAACTGGCGCAGCTGCGCGGCGCCGACAGTGACATCGTGCTTGATGCCGAAGGTTTCAAAGCTTCCCAGTAAGTCCAAGCGCAGCGAACGATTGGAATAGGTTTGAAATCCGAAGGTATTGCAGCCGAAGGCGCCTTCCCCGGTGACGACATTGGGATCGAATAGCGTACAAGATTTGTTGAT
>Ga0066789_10000710_pt1 | contig 13896 bp, 15 predicted proteins | sample OrgsoiDNA2013049_FD_70960 | JGI IMG/M metagenome (GOLD analysis project Ga0066789, IMG submission 70960) | Permafrost soil microbial communities from the Arctic, to analyse light accelerated degradation of dissolved organic matter (DOM) -... | ecosystem: Environmental > Terrestrial > Soil >...
CGCCAGGATCATCATGCTGCTGCAATACGCAGTGCTACGGCCTGTGATTATGATGGGGCCCGGCCTTCGTGGTTGTGAATATATCTCCGACCTCATCCTGAGGAGCGCGCCTTGCGCGCGTCTCGAAGGATGGCCGCGAGTCCGCAAGTTGCGTTCATCCTTCGAGACGCTTGCTTCGCAAGCTGCTCAGGATGAAGTTGGAGATATATTCACAACCTCATTCGCGGGCACGACGTGAGTTTTGTCGGCGACAACCCTACGAAATCAAAACAACGACCCCTGCCCGTCATCTTCGGACGCCGCTTGCGCCGGCTTGCGCGGGCTCGCCTTCTTCGCAGGCCTCGACTCCTCGGCCGCCATCTCTTCCGCCGTGATGGGGAGGATCAGTTGCGCGTCGTCATTGGCGGCGTGATTGACCCGCGTCGAGATCTCGTGCCAGACGAAACAGCCTTCCTCGGGCGCCATCAGCAGCACCATCGCCTTCTCTGCATCGTCATCGCTGCAATCGAGCCAGCGCTCGAAATCCGCGGGCTCGATGGTCACGGGGACGCGGTGATGCAATACCGCGAGATCGGCGCTCGCCGGTGCAGTGACGATCGCCACGGTATCGAGTTCCTCGCCGTTGGGGCCGATCCAGGTTTCCGCCAGCCCGGCGAGGCCAATCGGGCTGCCGTCGCGGCGATGGATGAAATAAGGCCGCTTGCGCCGTTCGGAAACCTGCCATTCATAATAGCCGTCCGCCGGGATCAGGCAGCGCCGCCGCTTGATGGCGTTCTTGAAGGCCGGTTTCTCCAGCACGGTTTCGGCCCGTGCGTTGATCAGCAGGGTGAATTTACGGGGATCCTTGACCCAGGCCGGCAACAGCCCCCAACGCATCAGGCGGAAATGCCGGATGCCGTTCTCGACAATAACCACCGGAATCGGCTGGGTTGGTGCAATATTATGCCGTGGCGGAAAATTGGGCTGTTCGATATAGCCAAAGATCTGCCGCAAGGCCGCCGGCGGCGAGGTAATTACGAAGCGTCCGCACATTGTGATGTCCAGATGGGTATGCGTTCAGCACCTTTTAACCCCAACCGATAACACTGCGGCAGATGACATCAACGGCTTCCCGACCCGTGCGATCCGATCGCCCGATACCGCAACCGACGAGCCTTGACAGGGAGGCGCGGGCTGCGCAGTTGCGCGCTGCCAACATCAATCCCCGCACCGGTCTGGCCACCGATTACCTGAATCATTTCAACGAAGCCATCATGCTGCTCGAGATGATTCCGGATATGCCGGAATGCTTTGAAGATTTCCTCGGCTGGCAACCGCTATCCTATGCCGAGCATTTCACGGCGTCGAATTTCAAGGCCCGCGATCTCGCGATCGCGGCCTACGATTCCACCGACGCAAGCACTCGCGCCGAATTCGACAAGATCACCGGCACAATGACCTCCATTCTCACCGCGGTCAGTGCTGCCATGCGCGAGGCGAAGCAGGACAACACCCGCTCCGCGCTGGCCGAACAGGCCACCGGATGGGTCAAGCCGCTGGTCGCGCAGGCCGGCGGCATCATCAATGGACGCGGCGACCGGACCGACGTCGACTACATCATGACGCATTAGATCATGATCTCATCTCATTGTTCGAGCATGATCGCCGCGTAAACGCGTCCCGTGTTTGTCGCGAGGGAAAACCGGCTTCCACCTATCGGGGCGTGGCCCGAGGGCATTTTACGGATCATGCGCTGATGTCCACGACGTCCCCCGCCCAGCCGTCGCATCCCCAGCTTTCCGTCAGTGCGGCGATCTTTCGTGACGGCAAGATCCTGCTGGTGCGGCGCGCGCGGTCGCCGGCCAGGGGTTTTTATTCGCTGCCCGGCGGCCGGGTCGAATTCGGCGAATCGCTGCACACCGCGCTACATCGCGAAGTCGACGAGGAAACCGCGCTGAAAATCCGGATTATCGGCCTCGCCGGATGGCGCGAGGTGGTGCCGGGAACCGGTGGCGGCGGGCACTATTTGATCATGTCGTTCGCGGCGCGCTGGATCGCCGGCGAGCCGGTCCTGAACGACGAACTCGACGATTTCAGGTGGCTGGAGCCGGATGGCTTGAGTGATCTCAAGGTCACCGGAGGCCTACACGAGGTCATCGAGTCGGCCCGCTGCCTGATCGGGGCATGAAAAGCCGGGCGGCGTGCCGGCTCCGAACAAGGAGCCAGCGCCGCATTTTTTCACATTCATCCGGCCTGCCGCGGAGAAAACCAGCTACGTCCGGATCGCGTCAAGCCGCAACGCCCGCGAACGCCTCGGAATGGCTTCTCGCCCGCAATCCCGATTGCCTGATGCGGCCGGCGTTTGCAGGATAGATCTCGGCGAGCGCGGAATCCAGATTTTCCCGGAAGTCCGCGCCCTTGCGAACGTAAAGCGCGCCCATGCTGTCGCAGGTTCCGACGGTTTCGGCGTCGCGGCTTCCCGTGACGACGATCACATGCAGGGGCCTTGTGGAATCTTCGAGCAAATACGCGGAGACCGACAGGCCGTCGAGCTCAGGCATCTGGACATCGATAATCAAGGTATCGATCCCGCCCTGACGAATCCTGTCAAACGCCTGTGTTCCGTCGGATGCGGTTTCGACCTCGAACCCCATCTGGCTGCATCGACAAGCCATCAGCTTGACGATCGAAGGATCGTCGTCTGCGATCAGCATCCGCGGTGCGGCTTCGCCCGGCTCGAATATGGTCATGATGTGCGCCTCCCGGTTCGATCTCGATGGCTGCCCGGCATTGCCGACATGGCCCCGCATCGACAGCGCGATCATCACATCCCCAATGAATTAATGCGGCGCTTCAAATCTTCTCCGTATTAGTTGGCAAACGGGACCGGGCGCGGGATCATGCGTTGAAATCGCCTCCCCGCTCCGCTAGACCGGGGACCGACCGCAACGCTTTCAGCGGCCGGGCTAACCGTTTGAAGAGGCGTCGAAAAACAGATCATGCTCACGCGTATTCTGGCCGCTCTCATCCTCATCGTGGCATGCCATGCCGGCCCCGCGCGGGCCCAGGACGCGGCCGCGCCTTTCGACGGCGACCTGCAGCGGCTGGCCGAGATTCTCGGCACCCTGCACTATCTGCGGGGCATTTGCGGCACCAATGAAGGCGCGAAATGGCGCAACGAAATGCAGGCGCTGATCGATGCCGAAACCCCCGCGGGCGACCGTCGCGCCCGCATGATCGCGGGCTTCAACCGCGGCTATAACGGCTTCCAGCAGACCTACCGGACCTGCACGCCGGCAGCCTCGGTGGCGATCCGCCGCTACATCGAGGAAGGCTCGAAGATCTCGCGGGACCTGACCGCGCGCTATGCCAATTAGCGTTTTACCGGAAAATTCTCTTCGCCGCCCGGCGCCGTGCAAACTTCGAGTTCGCAACAAATTTCATCGCAATCGGCGCCGTTAACCTTTCTTAAAGAACCAGCCTAGCCGACTCGGCACGGTATGGTAAACCCCCGCGCATTCGACGCGTTCCGCCCTGGTTCGCGCAACAGCCCGCCGAGTGTCATGAGCCATCCAGCGTCGTTCACCACCGCCCGCGATCCGCTGCCCGACCAGGAACAGAAGCGGGCCGCGCTCGGCTATCTCAACGAGGCCTGGGCGGAGGCGCGGCACGATGGCGTCGATGGCGACTGCCTGGCGCAGGCCAGCCTGTTCGCCGCCTTCGCCGAACTGGTCGGAACCTACGGCGAAGACGCGGTCGCGGCCTACGCCGAGGGCCTCCCCGCCCGCATCCGCAATGGCGAGTTTTCGATCGCGCGGGCAAAGCAGTAAGGTTGCAGCAGGCACAGCCGTCATCGCCCGGCTTGATCGGGCGCCCCGTATTCCAGAGCCGCCGTCATTGCGAGCGCAGCGAAGCAATCCACAGCCACAAACAAGGCTGGATTGCTTCGCTGCGCTCGCAATGACGAATCAGCAAATTAATCACGCCTTCAGCGTCTCCAGAAACCGCACCGGCTCGGCGGTCGATGGCGTGACCAGCTCGCCCTGCCACATCACGCGGCGGCCGCGCACGAAGGTGCCGACCGGCCAGCCGGTGACGCGAACGCCGTCATAGGGCGTCCAGCCCGCGCGCGAGGCCACCCATTTGTTGGTGATGGTCTCGCTGCGCTTGAGATCGACGATGGTAAAGTCCGCATCGTAGCCCGCCGCGATGCGGCCCTTGCAGGCGATGTTGAACAGCCGCGCGGGCCCGGCGCTGGTGAGATCGACCAGGCGCGCCAGCGACAATCGGCCGGCGTTGACGTGATCGAGCATCAGCGGCACCAGCGTCTGCACGCCGGTCATGCCCGATGGCGAGGCCGGATAGGTTTTGGCCTTTTCCTCCAGCGTGTGCGGCGCGTGATCGGAGCCGAGCACGTCGATGATGCCCTGCGCGATGCCGCGCCAGATGCCGTCGCGGTGATCGGCCGAGCGCACCGGCGGGTTCATCTGCGCGCGGGTGCCGAGCCGCTGATAGCAATCGGGAGCGACCAGCGTCAGGTGATGCGGCGTCGCTTCGCAGGAGGCGACATCCTTGTGATCGCGCAAAAATTCGATTTCCTGCTTGGTCGAGATATGCAGCACGTGAATGCGTTTTCCCGTTTCATGGGCGAGTGCGACGAGGCGCTGCGTCGCCAGCAGCGCCGCGGTCTCGTCGCGCCACACCGGATGCGAGCGTGGATCGCCTTCGACCCGCAACCCCTTGCGATCGTTGAGGCGGTACTCGTCCTCGGCATGAAAGGCGGCGCGGCGCTTGATCACCTTGAAAATCCGGCGCAGGCTCTCGTCGTCCTCGACCAAAAGCGCGCCGGTGGAGGAGCCGATGAACACTTTTACGCCGGCACAGCCGGGCGCGCGCTCCAGCTCCGGCAAGTCCTGCACATTGTCGCGGGTGCCGCCGATGAAAAACGCAAAATCGCAATGCATGCGATGATGGCCGCGTTTCACCTTGTCGGCAAAAGTCTGCTCGGTGACGGTCAGGGGATCGGTGTTCGGCATTTCGAACACGGCCGTGACCCCGCCCATGACGGCGCTGCGTGAACCGGTTTCCAGGTCCTCCTTGTGGGTCTGGCCCGGCTCGCGAAAATGCACCTGGGTGTCGATCACGCCGGGCAGGATGTGCAGGCCCTTGCAGTCGATCACCTCGGCGGCGGAGGCCGCTCCAAGTCCGCCGATTGCTGCAATGCGGCGATTGGCGACGGCGATGTCGCGCACGCCCTCGCCATCCTGATTGACCACGGTGCCGGATTTCAGAATGGTATCAAATCGTTGATTCATAGGTCCTCAGTGCCCGCTTTACGGAACCCGATGTCGCGCGGGCCTTGTTCCCGATACCTTAGCGTCTTACGTTGCGATGTGATATCCGGCGCTGGCGTTTCCCAACAACTTCCAACCAAACTTCCAAAAGAACTTGGTCAGAGAACTCCTTATGAAAGCAGCGTTTCTTCCCGACCGCGGCGTGGTCAAGGTCAGCGGCATCGACGCCCGCGAGTTTCTCAACGGCCTCGTCACGACAGACGTTACGCTGCTTCGCCCGGGGCTTGGCCAGTTCGGGGCGTTGCTGACGCCGCAGGGCAAGATCACGGTGGATTTCCTGATCACCGAAGCCCCTTCGGGCCATGGCGGAGGGTTTCTGATCGACTGCCCGCGCGCGCTCGCGCAAGGTTTTGCCGACAAGCTTGGCTTCTACAAATTGCGCGCCAAGGTCGCGGTCGAAAATCTCTCGGACAGTCTCGGCGTGCTGGCGGCGTGGGATGGCGATCCCGCCGTGATGCCTGATTTGGCGTTTGCCGATCCGCGCCATGTCGCGCTCGGCTGGCGGATTCTGATACCCGCGGAACTCGCGCAAAAAGTCGCCGATCTGATTGGCGCGGATCTGATCGACAGCTCCGCCTACGACGCCCATCGCATCGCCTCGGGCGTTCCGCGCGGCGGGCTCGACTTTATGTTTGGCGATGCGTTTCCGCACGAAACCAACATGGATCGCCTGCACGGCGTCGATTTCGGCAAGGGCTGTTACGTCGGCCAGGAAGTGGTGTCGCGGATGCAGCACCGCGGCACCGCGCGCACCCGAACAATACGGATGATTCTGGACGGCCCGTCGCCGGAACCGGGCGCAGCGATTCTGGCTGGCGACAAATCGGTCGGCACCATGGGTTCGACGGCAGGTCCCAATGGGCTGGCGCTGATCAGGGTAGATCGCGTGGCCGACGCGCTTGCCGCCGGCCTGCCGCTGACGTCAGGCGGCCTGGCCGTCCGCGTCGCCGAACCGGACGATTTGCTGATCGCGGCGAAGCAGACAGTGGCATGACGAGGTCGGCGCGCCTGCATGCCGATGGCCTGGTGCGGTGTCCGTGGCCCGGCAAAGATCCGTTTTACATGGCCTATCACGACACCGAGTGGGGCGTGCCGGAATATGATGACCGCGCGCTGTACGAAAAGCTCATCCTCGACGGCTTTCAGGCCGGGCTGTCGTGGATCACGATTTTGCGCAAGCGCGACAACTTTCGCCGTGCCTTCGACGATTTCGTCCCGGAAAAGATCGCGCGCTACAACGCGAAAAAGCTTCACGCGCTGATGAACGACGCCGGCATCGTCCGCAACCGCGCCAAGATCGAGGGTACGGTCGCGAGCGCGAAGGGCTATCTCGAGATCATGGAAGACGGCCCCGGCTTCTCGAAATTCCTGTGGGATTTCGTCGACGGCAGGCCGAAGGTCAACAACTTCAAGACCACCGCCAGCGTGCCGGCATCGACGCCGCTGTCGACCAAGATATCCAAGGAACTGGCGTCGCGCGGATTCAAATTTGTCGGCCCGACCATCGTCTATGCCTTCATGCAGGCCACCGGCATGGTCAATGACCATCTGGTGACCTGCTTTTGCCATCGAACCTGCGCCGGCAAACAACGCAGCCCCCGCCTCAAAGCCAAATGACGGCCCAGAAAAAATTGTCCGCTGCCGAAACGTCGCCCCGGGTCTGGCAGCGGATGTTGTCGGGGCGGCGGCTCGATCTGCTGGACCCCTCGCCGCTGGACATCGAGATCGCCGATATCGCCCACGGCCTGGCGCGGGTCGCGCGCTGGAACGGCCAGACCAGCGGCGCGCATATTTTTTCGGTGGCGCAGCACACGCTGTTGGTCGAAGCCGTGATGCGCGAGCAGACTCCACGGATCGATGTCGGATCGAGGCTCGCGGCGCTGCTGCACGATGCGCCGGAATACGTCATCGGCGACATGATCTCGCCGTTCAAGGCGGTGCTCGGCGGCGACTACAAGGCGGTGGAAAAGCGGCTGCTTTCGGCGATCCACATCCGCTTCGGATTGCCGCCGGTACTTCCCGACGCGATCGCGCAACAGATCAAGGCCGCCGACAGGGGCGCGGCATATCTCGAGGCGACGCAGCTGGCAGGCTTTGCCGAAACCGAGGCAAAACGCCTGTTCGGCCGCGATCCCGGCCTGCCCCCGGCAAGTGTCCGCGACTACCTGACGCCCTGGACAGCGGCCCGGGCCGAGAAGCGGTTCCTGGCGCGGTTCAAGATAGTCTCATCTTCGTAAGGTGGGCAAAGGCGCGCTTTGCGCCGTGCCCACCATCGATCCACCGCACGATATGACGCATGAATTGTGGTGGGCACGCTTCGCTTTGCCTACCCTACGTACTATAATTGCACCAACAGAAGGACCGCCATGATTCACGTCTGCTCGCTCGCCGCCCTTCCCGAGACCGTCAAGGCCACCGGCGCCAGCCACGTCCTCACGGTGATGGCCAATGTCGACCAGGTGCAGCGGCCGGAGTCGGTACTGCCCGCCAATCATCTGAAAGTATCGATGGACGACATCACCGAACAGATGGACGGCTTTGTCGCGCCCTCGGATTCCCATATCGAGCAGGTGCTGAACTTTGTCCGCGGCTGGGACCGCAGCGCGCCGCTGGTCGTGCATTGCTACGCTGGCATCAGCCGCTCGACCGCGAGCGCCTTTGCCGCCGCCTGCCTGCTCAATCCGCATCGCGACGAAATTTCGATTGCACGGCAGATTCGGGCGGCCTCCCCGATCGCATCGCCGAACAGGTTGATCGTTACCCTGGCGGACAAGGCGCTGGGGCGTGAAGGACGCATGCTGCGCGCGCTCGACGAGATGGGTCCGGGCAGCATGATGGTCGAGAGCCGGCCGTTCCGCATCGATCTCGAATGATGCCCGCAAACCACGCCAGATGAGCGAAAAACTTCTGACGCCGATCGAAATCGGCCTCACCGCGGCCATCGTCGCGATCGAAGGCAACGAACCCTTGATCCTCACCGCATCGGGCGGCGTTGGCGACCGGCTCGCGGGGCTTCCGTTCGGCCCGTTCGACGCGGTCGCGCACCGCACGTTCGAGATCGGCCTGCGCGCCTGGGTGGAAGAACAGGCTGGATTGCGGCTGGGTTACGTCGAGCAGCTCTATACCTTCGGGGACCGCGGCAGGCATACGCAGGCCGGCGACACCGATGCCCATGTCGCCTCGATCGGCTACCTCGCGCTGACCCGGGCGGCCGACAATGCTTCGCGCGCGCCCGGTGCGACGTTCGAGCCGTGGTATCGGTTTTTCCCGTGGGAGGACTGGCGCGAAGCGCGGCCCGACATGATCGAGCGCGACATCTTTCCGGTACTCGCCAATTGGGCGGCGCAGACCGAGCAGCCCGACACGGCACGCGCGCTGAGCCGCAAGGATCGCGTCCGGCTGTATTTCGGCACCGAGGGCGCGCATTGGGACGAGGAGCGCGTGCTCGACCGTTACGAGTTGCTTTACGAAGCCGGCCTGATCGAGGAGGCACGGCGGGACGGACGGCCCGCGGCACTCGCACGCGGATCGATCCCCACGCTTGGCGCAGCGATGCGCTTCGACCACCGGCGAATCCTGGCGACCGCGATGGGGCGGCTGCGCGCCAAGCTGAAATACCGCCCGGTGGTCTTTGAACTATTGCCGCCCGAATTCACACTTACTGAACTGCAACGAACCGTGGAAGCGATCTCTGGGCGACACCTGCACAAGCAGAATTTCCGCCGGCTGGTGGAAGCCGGCGCCCTGGTCGAACCAACCGGCGTGATGTCGACACAGACGGGTGGACGGCCCGCCGCATTGTTTCGCTTCCGCCGCGAGGTGCTGCAGGAACGGCCCGCACCGGGCCTGCGGGTGCGCGGCCGGCGCTGACGGCCTGACGCGCAAGGATTTGACGCGGTACGCCCGAACGCCGGGCCGATCGCCTGGAGGCTTGATGTTCGATTCGCCGTTCGACTTTTTCTCGCTGGTGATTGCCATCGTCGCGCTTATTTTCGCGCGCAAGGCATTCAATCAAGTCGCCTTGCTGCGCACGAAGCTGGACGCGCTTGAAGCGCAAGCGCCATTGGCGGCTGCGACAAGGACAGCACCGCCGCCGCTCCCCGAATACCAAGGTCCGATCGCTCCCTCCGCGTCAGGCCAGATCGGACTTGAAACAACCGAAGCAGAGTCGTTGCCCGGCCAACCGGCACCGCCGCCTCCGATCCCGGACATTGCCGTCACCGCACCCGCGTCGCAACAGCCCGGTCCCGGCTTCGAGGAGCGCATCGGCACCCGCTGGGTGGTCTGGGTCGGCGGCCTGACGCTGGCGCTTGGCGGATTCTTCATGGTCCGCTATTCGATCGACGCCGGGCTGCTCGGCCCCGGCGTGCGCACATTGCTGGGCGGCCTGTTCGCGCTGGCGCTGCTGGCCGCGGGCGAATGGACTCGCCGCAAGGAGAGCATCTCGGCGATCGAGGCGCTGCCGATTGCCAATATCCCGGCGATCCTCACCGCCGCCGGGACGGCCGTTGCGTTCGCGACCGTCTACGCCGCTTACGCGCTTTACGGTTTTCTGGTCCCCGCCACCGCCTTCATTCTGCTGGGGCTGGTGGCGCTGGGCACGCTCGCCGCGGCGCTGTTGCACGGACCGGCGCTGGCGGGGCTCGGCATCGCCGCCGCCTTCGTCACGCCGGTGCTGGTTTCTTCCGACAGACCGGACTTCTGGGCGCTGTATATCTATCTCGCCGTCATCACCGCGGCGGCGTTCGGCCTGGCGCGGATCCGGCTGTGGCGCTGGCTCGCGGTCACAACAATGGCGTTCGCGCTGCTGTGGACCTTCCCCTGCCTGCAATGCGGCCCGTCGATGGTCGGACCGCACGCGTTCCACGTGATCGCGGGATTCGTCCTCGCCGCATTGCTGGTGGTGTGCGGGTTCCTGTTCGGGCCGCCCGCCGACGAAGGCCGGATCGAGCCGATTTCGTCCGGCTCGCTCGCAGCCTATCTCGCCGGCGCGACGATGATCGTGCTCGCGAGTTTCCACAACGACACCGCTCTCATTGTGTTCGCGCTTCTGGTGGCCGGAACGTTGTTGGTGGCATGGCGGGCGCAGGCCGCCACCGGCGCCATCGGCGCCGCGTGCCTATTCGTCTTCATCGTGTTCGCCGAATGGGCGGTTCGCGCCAATGCGGACATGCTGGTGCTGCCGGGCGGGCCGCTGCCCGGCATTGGACCGAATGCAACCGACGGCTCGGTCTCGCTGCACCTGATATCGGCGGCGATTTTCGCCATCGGATTCGGCGCCGCGGGATTTTTGGCGCAGGGCCGATCCGTCAGCGCCACCATACCTGTGGTGTGGTCGGCCGCGGCCGTGTTCACGCCGCTGACGCTGTTGATCGCGTTGTATGCCCGCATCGCCCATCTCGATCGTTCGATTCCGTTTGCGATCCTGGCGGTGGTGCTGGCGGCAGCGTATGGCGCCGCGACCGAAATTCTGACGAAGCGCGACAACCGGCCGGGACTATCGATCTCGATCGCGCTGTTTGCGACCGGGGCGCTGGGCGCGCTGGCGCTGGCGCTGACCTTTGCGCTGGAAAAAGGCTGGCTCACCATTGCGCTGGCGCTGATGTCGATGGGCACGGCGTGGATTTCGATGCAGCGGCCGATACCGTTCCTGCGCTCGTTGGCCGCGATCCTCGCCGGCATCGTGGTGCTGCGCATCGGCTACGAGCCGCGCATCGTCGGCGATGCGGTCGGCACCACCCCGATCTTCAACTGGCTGCTGTGGGGCTACGGCATTCCGGCGCTGTCGTTCTGGACCGCCAGCGTGTTCCTGCGCCGCCGCGGCGACGATGCGCCGCTGCGGACCGTGGAGTCGGCGGCAATCCTGTTCACGGTGCTGCTGGCGTTCATGGAAATTCGTCACGCCGTCAACGGCGGCGACGTCTACTACGACAACGCCGGCCTGATCGAGATCGCGCTGCAGGTATGCGTCTCGCTCGCCATGGCGATCGGCCTGGAGCGGCTGCGCGTTCGCACCGGCAGCATCGTCCACAATGTCAGCGCGATCCTCCTCACGGCGTTTGCCGGACTGGCGAGCGTATTCGGGTTGTTGCTGTTCGAGAATCCGATGATCTGGTGGTCGATCGACGTCGGCGGCGTCTTCATCAATCAGATCTTGCTCGGCTATGCCCTGCCCGCGGTGCTTGCGTTGCTGTTGTCCTACGCGGTAGCCGGCCGGCGCCCCGCCGCCTATGCCAACACCATCGCGGCGGGTGCCCTCGTTCTTGCGCTGACTTATGTGGCGTTTGAAATCCGCCGGCTCTATCACGGCCCGGTGCTGACCAGCGGCGCCACCAGTGACGCCGAGCAATACACCTATTCGATTGCGTGGCTGGCGTTCGGCGTGGCCCTGCTCGGCATCGGCATCGCTTTCAATTCGCAGCGCGCCCGGCTCGCCTCGGCGGCCGTGACCGCGCTGACGATCCTGAAGGCGTTCCTGATCGACATGTCGACGCTGACGGGCGTCTACCGTGCGCTGTCGTTCATGTGCCTCGGCCTGGTGCTGGTGGCGATCGGCTGGCTGTATCAGCGGATCCTGTTCCGCAGGCAGGCAGCACCGCCGGCGGACGGTATCACGGTTCAGGCCAGCCCTTGAGCGCGCTCTTTGCGATTTCACGGTCAGCGCGTACATAGGTCAAATGGCAAGACCGCGCAGTTTCGATCCCGACGAGGTGCTGGACCTCGCGCGCGACGTGTTCTGGCAAAAAGGGTTCCAGGGCACATCGCTCGACGACATCACCGCCGCCACCGGCCTCGCCAAGCCGAGCCTCTATGCGGCCTTCGGCGACAAGAATGCGTTGTTCCTGAAAGTTCTCGACCGCTATCACCAACGCATTGTCGCCAACGCCGAGCGCGTCCTCATGGAAGGGCCGTCGGCGCGTGACGCGATCGAACGCTGGTTGACCGGCTTTGTCCCTTTCTGCTCGGGCGTGAAGGGAATCAGAGGTTGTCTCTCGGTCAATGCCGCAGCCGACGGCGCCTCGGATCAGAAGCCGGTCCGCGACAGGATCCAACGCTTCAACCGGAAACTACAGGAATTGCTGCGCAACCGGCTTCGCGCCGACCGCTCGCAATTTTCCGATGCGTTCGATCCCGACGGTACCGCACATACGCTGATGGCGGTCTATCTCGGGCTGATGGTGCTGGCGAAAGACGCGCCGGAGGCGGCCCGGGTTCGCGCCACCTTGAATCAGGCCATGAAGCTACTTGCTTGACACCTGATCTCCATTATGTACTTTATAGTACATAACGTGGAGAAAACGATCATGCAAGCGATCCAGATTGAAGCGTTCGGCAATCCGGCCGAGGTCTTGAAGGTGGTCGACATTCCCGATGTCGGCGCGCCGGCCGAAGGCGAAGTGGTCATCGCGCTTGAAGCCTCGCCGATCAATATGAGCGATCTGCTGATGATTTCCGGCCGCTACGGGTATCGGCCGAACTTGCCAGGCGTGATGGGAACGGAAGGCGTTGGCCGCGTCATCGCCGTCGGCGGCGGCGTTAAACATCTGAAACCGGGCGACCGCACCCTGGTGCCCTATCCCGCGCCGGCGTGGGCGGAACGGATCAAGACGGATGCGAGCCGGCTTCGGCCGCTGCCGAGCGGCGACGTCAACCAGTTCGCCATGCTGGGCATCAATCCGCCAACCGCATATCTGATGCTGACCGGCTTCGGCGCCTTGCCGTCGGGATCCTGGGTGATTCAGAACAGCGCCAACTCCGGCGTCGGGCGGGCGCTGATTCCGATTGCGAAATCGCTCGGCCTGAACACCGTCAATGTGGTGCGCCGCGACGATGTCGTTGCCGAACTCAAGGCGATCGGCGGCGACATCGTCCTTGTCGACGGACCGGATCTCGCCAAGCGGGTCGCAGCCGAAACCGGCAAAGCGCCCATTGCGCTGGCGGTGGACGGCGTCGGCGACACCTCGACGACCAACCTGCTGGGATGCCTGGCCGGAAAGGGCGTGCTCGTGTTCTACAGCACGATCAGCGGCAAGCCATCCGTCGTGCCCGCGACGCACTTTATTTTCCGCGACATTTCGATGCGCGGATTCTGGCTGGCCAATTGGTTTGAGAACGCCAAGCCCGGCCAGATCTCCGAAATGTACGATCGTCTTGCGCCGCTGGTCGCGTCGGGTGCGATCAGCACGCCGATTGCCGGCACCTACCGTTTCGCGGAGATCGCCGAGGCGGTCGCAGTGGCGGCAAAAAATCGCGGCAAGGCGCTGTTGACGGTCGGCTGAGACGGACGCCGGCTGGCATCTGCGTGATGCCCGGCCGGTGGCGAAGTCATGAAGGCCGGCTCGGCAAGGACCGGCCTCCCCGTCGTCAGGCGGCCCTTACCGAGTTGAGGAACTTGCCGACTTCGAGCTTGAGCCGATTGCTCTCGACCGACAGCGACTGCGCCGCCGAGAGAACCTGCGTCGAGGCCGATCCGGTTTCGCTGGCGTCGCGCTGCACGTCGGTGATGTTGGCCGAGACTTGCGACGTGCCTTGGGCGGCATGCTGGATGTTGCGGGATATTTCC
>Ga0066789_10000711_pt1 | contig 13891 bp, 9 predicted proteins | sample OrgsoiDNA2013049_FD_70960 | JGI IMG/M metagenome (GOLD analysis project Ga0066789, IMG submission 70960) | Permafrost soil microbial communities from the Arctic, to analyse light accelerated degradation of dissolved organic matter (DOM) -... | ecosystem: Environmental > Terrestrial > Soil >...
CGCACGTCTGGGCGTCGTGTCCCGCAGTCGTCCACTACCTTCGTCACTATCGACCGAAGGCGGCGGCGCTGCTTTCGCCCTTAGCATCGCCGATGCTGGCGCACGCGCGGTGGTTGCGGCAGCGATTGGGCGGCGACATTCGCGTGGTCTTCATCGGCCCGTGCGTGGCCAAGAAGGCCGAGGCTGAGCGCGCCGATTACCAGGGCGCCATAGACGTCGTTCTGACCTTCGAGGAACTTTCGGAGTGGCTGGCGCAGGAATCAATCACCCTCGGAGCTTGCGAAGAAAGTCAGTTCGACGAAAGCGCCGTCGAGGCCCTCCTTTACCCGTTGCCCGACGGTGCGCTGAAGACCGCCGGCATTCTCACGCGCGATCTCGGGTGTGCCGCATTTTCGGCCAGCGGCTTTGCCGAAGTGGACCACGCCATCGATCTGCTCTGCGGTGATGGTGAGGCGCGAGTGCTCGAACCGCTGTTCTGCGCTGGCGGTTGCATCAACGGTCCCGCCGTGGCCACCGAGCGCAACGTGTATGCACGCAAGTTCGCGGTCGAGGAGCATGTCGCCGGACCGAAGGGGCCGCTGAAGCTCGCTGCTCCGTCGCCGGAGTGTCTGACCGATCGCGAACTTTGCGTGCCGGCGCCCACCAGGGAAGATGTGTGCGAGTCCGCCATCAACGAAGTGCTTGCGGCGACGGGCAAGGCGGCGCGCGAAGACCAACTCGATTGCGGTGCTTGCGGCTATGCCAGCTGCCGTGAAAAGGCCATCGCCGTGGTTCGCGGCATGGCCGAGCCGGACATGTGCGTGCCGCGCATGCGACGCTTGGCCGAGATTCGTACTGACAGCATCTTGGAAGCCAGCCCAAACGGCATCTTGCTGCTCGATGCGCACTTTCACATCCTCAGCATGAATCCGGCGTTTCGTCGCTACTTCCGTTCAGGCGAGGCGATGCTGGGCAAACACATTTCGGAACTGATGGATCCGGAGCCCTTCCTGCGGCTGGCGTCCTCGGACGAGGGGCACGTGGAGCTTACAGTGCAACACGCGCGCTATGATCGGGTGTGCCACCAGATCCTCTATCGGCTGCACGAGATCCAGCAGTACGTCGGGTTTTTCGTCGACATCACGGAAAGGCGGTCTGACCAAGAGAAGCTGGAAAAGTTGCGCGCACAAACCATCGTGCAGGCGCAAGAGTTGCTCGATCATCAGGTCGCCATCGCGCAGCAGCTGGCCCAGTTTCTGGGTGAAAGCACGGCGAAGGGCGAAATCCTCGTCGAGAATCTGGTCAAGCTGGCGGACAAGCCCAGGCTGCCGGGCACCGATCCCGTGAAGAAGTGGCGATGGAATACCTCCACGTCGAAGTAAACACGTGCATGGTGCCGAAACGCTCGGGACAACCGTCGGGCGACGTCGTGCGCGTGGCGCGCAGTCCCGGCTGGACGACCATCCTCTGCTGCGACGGCATGGGCTCGGGAATCCGGGCGAACGTCGCGGCGACCCTGCACAGCGCTCGCTTGTTAGAACTGGAAAGACAGGGTCTCTCGTTGCGGGACGCCTTCGCCCGCGTGGTGGGGACGATCCACGAAGATCGTGGCAAGACGCCGATGTATGCGGCGATGGCCGTCGCGCGGATTCTTCACTCGGGCGAGGCGACGGTCTTGACCTACGACATGCCGGCGCCGATCTTGGCGGGTACGCTTCACGCCAGCGTGCTTCCGCAACGTTTGTTTCACGCGGATGCGGCGTTGCTGGGCGAAACCAATTGCCACCTCGGCGATAGTGAAGGGCTCTGTCTCATCAGCGATGGCATTACCCAAGCTGGCATCGGCACGCAATTCCGCGACGGCTGGGGCACCGAGCAAGCGGCGCGTTTCATCGATGGGTTGCTGGCTCGTAAATTGCCCTTCGACCGCGTTCCCGACGAGATCTGTGGCCGCGCTCGCCAAATATGGGGCGACCACCTGGGCGATGACTGCACGGTGGTGCTGGCGCATTGCCGGCCGGGTAAGCAACTTTCAATTTTCACCGGGCCACCCCATCATACCTCCGCCGATCGCACGTTCGTCGAGCGCTTTCTGTCGACGCCGGGATGGAAGGCCGTCTGCGGCGCCACGACGGCGAAGATCGTGGCGCGCCACCTGGGCAAAGAAGTGGAAATGGACCAGAACGAAAACACGTTGGTTGCTCCGCCCAGCTACCGCATCGACGGAATCGACCTGGTCACTGAAGGCGCCGTGACGCTGACCCAGGTGTACAACATATTGGAAGAGGATCCGGCTCGCTACGAAGAGTGGAGCGGCGTGACCCAGCTTTGTGACCTCTTGCGCGCCGCCGATCGCATTGAGTTCTTCGTCGGCACGGCGAGCAATCCCGGCAACCACAGCATCGCTTTCCAGCAGAAGGGTATCTTGCCTCGCACGCGCACCGTGCCTCTCATCCGGGACCGCCTGAGCAAGGCCGGCAAGCTCGTGGTGGTCGAGATGTCGTGAGCCAGACCCGTGATGACGTGGAGCCGCAAAATGGGCGCGGAAGAGGGCAACCTCGACCGCGCCTTTCTCTTTTGGGGCGCTGGCGAGCCGGCGGCTTCCTGCCACCCACGGTGGCTTTGCGCTGCTGAATCCGCAGTACGTGCGCGACCGTCACGCAGGGAATAAATGCGCTAAGGTGCCGGTTCTCCACGAGAGCAAGAAACCGAATGCCCGTTATGTTCCCTTCATCCAGTCGCGCTAGCGACATGGTTTGCCTTGCCCTGGCGGCGGCGGCCGTCGTGATCTCTGCCTCGCCAGCGCAGGCGCGCGAGCCGGATGGCGACTTCGACCTTCCGACCCACCTCCGGGCTGCCGACGCGCTTCGTCTTTTTCGCGAGCACGGCCTGGACCTGATTTTGGCCGAAGCGGCCACCGAGAGCGCGCGCGGCGATGCCTTGCTCGCCAGCGCGGCGCCGAACCCGTCATTTTCAGCCGGGGTAGGGCGGTCATTCGCATGTTCTTCGGACCCCTCAGGCGCGGACTGCTCGGCCCTGGCCTGGAGCGTGGGCGTGTCCGATGGGTCTGCACTCTTCGACTCCATCTCGGGCAAACGCCGGTTGCGCATGAGTGTCGCCAACCTTGCCTTTGACGCTGCCCAGAAGGGTGAGGCCGACGCGCGACGTACGCTCGAAGGGATGCTCCGCCAATCCTATTTGCAGGCGGTTGCGGCACGGCAAGCACTGGCGACCCAGCGGGAGGCGCAAGAGACGTTGGCACGACTGTCCGACCTCATTCGGGCTCGCTATCAACACGGATCGATTTCCGAAGTCGAAGTCCTGAAAATCGAGACGGAAAAGCTGACCGCCGATCAAGAAGTGGAACGCGCCCAGCGCGATCTCGATGTGGGCAAGGCGCAGCTCGCGTTTCTGCTTGGTGTGCGCGGCCGCATTCCGACGTTCGAGGTGGATCCCGAGCTGCCAGGCTATGTCACACCTCCCGTTTTGCAGGGCGCGACGCTGGAGTCGCTCTTAGATGTCGCTCGCAAGCAGCGCCCGGATTTGATCGGCGCTCGTATCCAGCGCGACCGCGCCGAACAGTCCGTACGATCCAGCCAACGCCTGCGTTTTCCCGACATCGATCTTTCCGCCGGCGTCAGCGGCCAGGGTGCATACCAAAGCGCGATCAACCCGCCGACCTTCAGCTTCGGGTTGACTCTGACGCCGCCTATTTTCAATCGCTTCCAAGGCGAGATCGTCAAGTCGAGGGCCGATCTCGCCACCCAAAAGGCTCAGGTAGCAAAGGCCGAGGCCCAGGTGACGAACGACGTACAAACGGCTTTCACGCAGTTCAAGTCGGCGCGCAGCCGCCTGGAGCGCTCCGAGGGCGAGCTGCTTGAACATGCGAAGCGCACGCGCGACCTAGTCCAACTGCAGTACCAAAAGGGCGCAGCGTCGCTCCTCGAATACCTCGATGCCCAACGCATTCTCATTTCGACCCGGCTCGATTACGAAAGCGACCTGTCTGATTATTGGCAGGCGGTCGTGCTTATCGGTCAGGCCGTGGGAACGGAAATCGCCCCATGATGAAACACTACGCGCTCGTGTTTGTCGCTTTCGCGCTCTCTATGCCCGCGTGCGAGCATCGCACGCGCCAGTCGCGCACCGCTGATCCGCCGATGAGTGAAGTGTGGCTGTGGCCGGATCAGGTCGCTGCCGCCAAACTGACCGTCGAGCCCCTGGCGCCCCAGCCGGTGGGTGGCCTGGTCGTGACCAGCGGGCGCGTGACCTTCGACGATTTGAAGGTCGCGCACGTCATGAGTCCGGTCACCGGCCGCGTGAGTCGTATCGAAGCGCAGCCCGGCCAGCGCGTGAAGAAGGGCGATACGCTGGCTGTCATTGAATCACCCGATGTGGGCAGCGCGTTCTCGGACGTAGAAAAGGCGCACGCCGATTTCGTGTCGGCCGAAAAGGACTACAACCGTCAGAAGGAGCTCTTCGACGTCCACGCGGGCTCGCAGCGCGATCTCGAGGCCTCGCAAGGCAACTACGCCAAGACGAAGGCCGAGCTTCAAAGGGCCAGTCGGAAGGCGCAGCTTTTACGCGCTGGCGGCGCCAATCTCGGCGGACAGAGCTACACCTTGCGCGCCCCCATTGGTGGCGAGGTCATCGCCCGCAACGTGAATCCCGGTGCGGAAGTGCAGGGACAGTACACCGGTGGCACGGTCCTCGAGCTTTTCACCATCGGCGAGCTGGATACGGTTTGGGTGATGGCCGACGTGTTCGAAATGGATCTTGGAAGAGTCAAGCAGGGCACGGAGTGTTTGGTGAAGGTCGTGGCGTATCCGGGCCGCGTTTTCAAGGGCATTGCGGACTGGGTTTCGGACACGTTGGATCCCGCCACCCGCACGGCGAAGGTTCGCTGCAAGCTGGACAATCCGGACCGCGCGCTCAAACCCGAGATGTACGCGACTGCGGCGCTGGCCGTTGACCAGCAGCGAACGTTGGCGCTTCCGCGCAGCGCGATTTTGCACCTTGGCGATCAAACCATGGTGTTCATCGAGCTGGGCAAGGCCGCCGACGGTCGCGTTCGTTTCGAACGTCGCCCGGTTTCCGTGAACGAAGAATTGGGTGGCGACTACTTGCCCGTGATTCGGGGGATCGCGGCGGGCGAAAAGGTGGTCACGACGGGTTCCATTCTCCTGTCCGGAATGTTCTAACGATGATTGCCAAGCTCGTCGCAGCCGCGGTTCGCGCGCCTCTTGCGGTATTCGTGTTCGCGCTGGCGCTGCTGGGAGTCGGGCTGCGCTCGTACCTGCAGCTCGACATCGAGGCGTATCCGAATCCGGTTGCGCCGATGATCGAAATCATCGCGCAGCCGCAGGGCTGGAGCGCCGAAGAAGTCGAGCGCTACGTTTCGGTTCCGCTGGAAACCGGCTTGGTCGGCATGCCCGGCCTCGAACACATTCGCTCGCAGTCGCTGTTCGGCCTAGCCGACGTGAAATGCTACTTTGGCTGGGACACCCCGTACGCGACGGCCCAGCAACGCGTGCTCAACCAGCTCGGCTTCATCTCGCTACCTGCCGGCGTGACGCCGTCGCTGTCACCGTGGAGCGCGATCGGTGAGCTTTTCCGCTACAAGGTCGTCGGCAAAGGTTACACGCTGGTCGATTTGAAGACGGCGCAGGATTGGATCCTGGAAAAGCAGTTCCGCCAGGTGCCGGGGGTCATTGATGTGGTGGGCTTCGGCGGCCTGACCAAGCAGTATCACGTCGAGGTGGATCCGTATCGGCTGCGCGGCCGGGGGGTCGCACTTTCCCAGCTTCAGACCGCGATTGCCAACGCCAACCAGAACGTGGGCGGCCAGCGCATCACCTTGGGCGAGCAGTCTTTCGACGTGCGCGGTATCGGTCTTATCCGCTCGGTTCAGGATATTGGTGATATTACCGTCAGCGCAGCCAAGGGCGTGCCGGTGCGGGTGCGCGACGTGGCCACCGTCAGCGTGGGCTCGGCGCCTCGCCTGGGCATTGTCGGCCAGGACGACGAGCCCGATGTCGTGGAAGGCATCGTTCTTATGCGCTACGGCGGCGATTCGATGAAGACGATTCGCGGGATTCACGAGCGCCTGGACTACATCCGACAAAACCGCGTGCTGCCGCCGGGAATCGACATCGAACCTGTGTACGACCGCGCCGACCTCGTCAAGCTCACCACCCACACGGTGATGGAGAACCTCCTCATCGGCATGATTCTGGTCTCGCTGGTGCTGTGGCTCTTCCTCGGCAGCGCCCGCGCCGCTGTGATCACGGCCATCAATCTGCCACTGGCGTTGATGGTGGCCTTTACCGGCATGGTAGCCAGCGGAACCGCTGCCAACCTGATCTCGCTCGGCGCCGTCGACTTCGGCATCGTTGTCGACTCGACGGTCATCATGATGGAAAGCATCTACCGCAATTTCGCGCGCAAAGGCGGCACCGCGTTCGACCGCATTGCCGCGGCGGCTCGCGAGGTGGGACCGCCCATGTTCTCGTCGGCTCTCATCATTGCGGTGGCGTTTATTCCGCTGTTCACCCTCACGGGCGTGGCAGGCGTCATCATGTCGCCCATGGCGCAGACCTATGCCTTCGCCATCGGCGGCTCCATTCTGCTTTCGCTCACGCTGACGCCGACGCTGGCCTCGCGCCTGCTTCCAATCGGAAACGCCGAGCATGAAGAAGAGAGCAAGCCGATGGCCCTTCTCTCGCGTCTGTATGCGCCGCTGTTCTCGTTCTCGCTACGCAAGCCCAAGCTGGCGGTTCTGGTCGGCACCGCGCCGGTCGTGCTGGCGCTGGTCGCGTCGTCGTTCCTCGGTCGCGAGTTCATGCCCAAGCTCGAAGAGGGAAATTTCTGGATTCGTGCCACGCTGCCCATGTCGATTTCGCTCGAAAGGGCCGCGCGTATGGTCGGACGGATGCGCGCTATCGTGCGCGGCTGTCCTGCCGACGAGGGGGCCGCGTGTGAGGCCGGCCAGCAGCGGCGACCCGAGATTCAGACCGCGATTTCGCAGCTCGGACGGCCCGACGACGGCACGGACGTGTCGGGCTTTTACAACGTCGAGCTGCTGGCGCCGCTCAAGCCCTCTGGCGAGTGGCGCAAAGGCGTGACCAAAGAATCAATGACCGCGGACATGCAAAAGGAATTGGCCGATGCCTTTCCGGGCGTGGTCTTCAGCTTTTCGCAAGCCATCTCCGACAATGTGGAAGAGGCGATGTCGGGCGTGAAAGGCGAGAACACCGTGAAGGTCGTTGGCCCCGATCTACACGTCAACGAATCGAAGGCCGAGGATATCGTCGAGGCTCTGAAGAAAGTTCCTGGCGTCGAGGACCTGGGCATTTTCCGCTCGCTCGGCCAGCCCGCCATTCGCATCACGCCGTACCGTACGCAGATTGGGCGCTATGGCCTCAACACCGGCGACGTGGCGGCCGTGGTTCAGGCAGCGATTGGCGGCCAGGTCATCACGCAAGTCTTCGAGGGCGAAAAGCACTTCGACCTCATCATTCGTTGGGCCGAGCAATATCGCCGTGACGTGCGCTCGATCCGCAACGTCCTGGTTTCCGCCGCGGACGGCTCGCAAGTTCCGCTCGGGCAAATTGCCGAAGTCGTGGAAGAAGAAGGCCCGTCGGTGATTTTCCGCGAGGATTTGAAGCGTTACGTGCCGGTCAAATTCTCGGTACGCGGCCGCGACCTCGGCTCGACCATCGGCGAAGCTCAGGCGGGTATCGCGCCGATCGTGAAACAACTGCCGTACGACACGCACCTCGAATGGGCGGGCGAGATGAACCAACTGCGCGAGACGACCAGCCGTCTGCTCGTGATCGTTCCCATCACGTTGCTTATCATCGCGTTCCTCGTTTTCAGCTCGACCAAGAACGTGCGCGACATGCTCATCGTCCTTTTGGGCGTGCCGGTCGCGTCCAGCGGCGGCCTCGTGGCGCTCTATCTCACGCGTACCGATTTTTCGATTTCGGCCGCGATGGGCTTTATTTCCATCCTCGGCGTCGCCGTCCAGGATGCTCTGCTGGTGGTGACGTACGCGCGCAAGCTGCGTGAAGACGGCGCTACGGCCGAGGAAAGCGCACGTCAGGCGGCGAAGCGCTGGTTACGCCCGGTGCTGATGGCGACCTTCGTTGCCATGCTGGGACTTTTGCCAGCGGCGGTGTCCCACGGTATCGGCTCGGAAACGCAAAAGCCGCTGGCCATCGTCGTCATCGGCGGTGCGCTCGCTCTCGCGATTCTGCCCCGCTTGCTTCAGCCGGCGCTCATCACGCTGGCCCACCGGGGCGCGGACAAGCGAGCAGGATTGTGATGGAAACCCTGGGAGGGTTTCCAAACCTTCCTGCGATGGTCCGCGCCGAGCACGAGGGCGCGAGCGAAGCGAGCGGGGGCAGGGGTTGGAGGTGTAGGTCCCGAAGTCCCCGAAGGGGGAAGCTCGGCGGCTCCCCACGCGGGCTAATTCCACGCGTGTACGTGTCGGGCGCGTGCTATGCCAAAACCATGCGCGCCATGGTTCTCAAGCAGCAGGGCGAGGCGCTCGAGATGTGCGACATCGCGATGCCCGAGGCTGGTCCATCGCAGATTCGCCTTCGCGTGAAAGCCTGCGGCCTCTGCCGAACCGACCTGCACGTGGTCGACGGCGATTTGAAAGAACCGAAGTTGCCGCTCGTGCCTGGGCACCAAATCGTCGGCGTCATCGATCAGGTGGGCGCCGACGTGCGCGGCTTGGCCGTGGGCGATCGCGTAGGCGTTCCCTGGCTGGGCGGATCGTGCGGCCATTGTCGCTTTTGCCAGGCCGGCGACGAGAACCTTTGCGATAACGCTCGCTACACTGGCTATCAGATCGACGGCGGTTTTGCCGATCATTGCGTCGCCGATGCGCGCTTTTGCTTTGCCCTTCCCGCCGAGCAGGATGACGTGACGGTTGCGCCACTTCTGTGCGCCGGCCTCATCGGCTACCGGGCCTTGCGCATGACCGGCGATGCGACCGAGCTTGGCTTTTACGGCTTCGGCTCGGCGGCGCACTTGATGACTCAGGTCGCGCGCCATCAGGGCAGACGCGTCTACGCATTCACGCGCGCCGCTGATGTGGCCAGCCGGGATTTTGCGCTGGGCTTGGGCGCGACCTGGGCCGGACCTTCGGATCAGCGGCCGGGCGTCGAGCTCGACGCGGCCATTTTGTTCGCGCCAGCAGGCGAGTTACTTCCGCTCGCACTCAAAGCTGTGCGCAAGGGCGGTACAGTGGTTTGCGCCGGCATCCACATGAGCGATATTCCGTCCTTCCCATACGCCTTGTTGTGGGGCGAGCGCGTGGTTCGCTCGGTCGCGAATCTCACGCGCCGGGACGGCGTCGACTTCCTGGCGGTGGCGCGCACGATGTCCATCGTTGCCAAGACGACGGTTTATGGGCTCGAAGACGCGAACCGCGCGCTCGACGATCTCCGCCGCGGCGACGTGCAGGGATCGGTCGTGCTTCGCCCCTACTGAGATAATCTCTTAACCCGAACGCGAACACTGCCGATACCAAGCGCTACGGCTCGTCGTCATGTTTGGGAAAGGCCAGAAAGCGCCAGACAGCAAGTCCACCGAAGAGGCTGGGCATGAAGCCGAGCCTTGCACGGCTCCCCCTGTCGGCGATATGGCGGTCGACACTCTGGCTGGCGTTCTGCGCAGTATGGCCGAATTCGCGCTAGAGCAGGACGCGACAGACATCCCCACCTTTCGCGTGACCGCCGAGGCCTGGGCCAAGCACGTCACGCTGGCGACGTCGCCACCGGGCGCACACGAGGACGACCTTCGCGCGCGGAAGGGGCGACGCGAATGGGAAGGCGTGCGGCGCTTCGTGCGCGACTACTGCCAGTCGAGCGCCAAACGAGTCTCGGACGTCACGACCGATCTCCGGCAGGTGATTTGGGTCTTCATCCGCAATCTTAGCCAAGCTTTCACCGATGACGAGGACATCGACGGTCGCGTGCGCTTGCAGCTCGGCCGGCTGGAACAATTGGTCGAGGCAAACTCGACCGCCGATCTGAAGCGTGAAGTGATGGATGCTGTGGGTATGCTCAAGGCCACGCTCACCGAACGCAGCGCGCGCCAGCAGAAGCAGATGCAGCTGCTTGGTACGCAAGTCCAAACGCTCGGCAGCGAGCTGGAAAGTGCTCGCCGCGATAGCGAGACCGATCCGCTGACCCGCATTTCGAATCGCAAAGCCTTCGACGAGTACCTGGCTCGCAGTGTGGAAATTTACCGCGCCTTCGCGACGCCCATGTCCATGCTGGTGCTCGACATCGACTGTTTCAAGATGGTCAACGACAACAACGGTCATATTACCGGCGACGATGTCTTGCGCGAAGTCGCGGATTCGGTCGTCAAGGTCTTCTTGCGCAAGAACGATTTCGTTGCCCGCCTGGGCGGGGATGAATTCGCCATCGTCCTGCGTGAGACCGGCGCACGCGACGCGACCTCTCTTGCCGATCGCGTGCTTGGCCGCATTCGTGCCCTGCGCATCCCCACTTCGAACGATCAGGTTCTGCAGGTTACGGTGTCCATTGGTCTGGCCGAGATCCAACCCAACGACGACGAGAAAAGCTGGTTCGAACGCGCCGACAAGTGTCTGTATGCGGCTAAGCAGGATGGCCGGGATCGCCTGTCCACGACACCGCCGTCAGCGAACGATACGAGCGTGACCTAAGGGACGCTAGGGTAGCGGATAGGATGCGTCCTCTTTGCCGAGGTCGTCGCTGGCGATTTTCAAGGTGGCCGAGGTGCCGTCGGTGTAGCGGACGAGGATCTCGACCTGAGATGACGCTTGAAGAACGGCGGTGGGCACGGTGTAGAAGTTTTCCAGGTTGTCTTCGGCGAACGTCAGCTCCTGGTACGCATCCGTGCTCCCCGCGCGGCGCCAGGCCATGCTGCTGATTCCCGTCGGCGGATTGCGGATCTGGATGCGCGACCACCACTTCGAGCTGCCCAGCTTGACGTAGAGTGACGTCGGCCCGTCGAAGGTCTCGGGATGCCCGGTGCAAGGCACCCATTTCCAGCGGCCGGCGTAGCGGCCGGGATAGTCGGCCATCACTGCGGCCGTGGCATCGCCGCCCAGGTCGACGCCGCAGAATCCGTCGGGGCACTTGTCCATGATTCGGACGACGGCCGTCCGCGGCCCCTGGCTGGTCTGGGCCAAGACCTCGGCGCACTGTCCGCAGATTCGCCCGTTTTGCCACGCGCCCTGGCCGTCGCCCGGTTGCAGGTTGACGCTGATAGCGGCGAAAAAGCGGACTTGCGTCGTCCCGTATTGGCAAGCGCCACCGGCGCTGGGCGAGGTCGAGTAGGTCGTCACATTGCCGACGCCGCCCCACGCTTCGTTCGTGGGGTAACTCGGCTGTACCGACGAGCAAAAGGACTCGCAAGTCGGGGGATCAATCGATGCCACGCTGGCGTCGTACGCCGGCGCGGACCGAGCGTCGCCAGCGACCACCGTATCGTCAGCGGCCACCGTATCGTCAGCGGCCACCGTATCGCCAGCGGCAACCGCGTCGCCGCCACCGATGGCGGAGTCCGAGGTTCCTGCCGACGACGAACAAGCCATCGCCACGAAGATCGGCGTGGTCAAGGCCCATAGCGGGGAACCGGTGCTCAGCATCAGCTACTGATTGTGCTTGTTGGCGGCAGCGATTACTAGTGGCACAGCCCCACTGGCAGTCCCGTCACCGCCACGCCATCGACGTCGAGGCGGGACGATTTTGCGGCTCCGTCGGGCGCGAAGGCAAAGAGCGTGGCGTGAAGATCGGCTAAGCACTGAGCTCCGTCGGTTCGCAGAGCGAGCGTTCCGACCGCACCGTTGGCCTGATCCAGAACACCTGCATCGCCACAGCCGCCAAACGCGGCGGCCGAAATGCCCCACGATGCTGGCATGGAAATTCGCAGAGCGGAATTGCCCTCCGTCCAGGGGCGCGCGAAGGATAGGGTGGTGCAATCCGAGCCGGACTTTGAAATGGCGACGTGGTCGAGACCGCCAGAATATCCTGTGGCGGTATAGGTCGCGCTCGCCGACGGTTCCGCAGCGGCCTCGGCGCAGCAAACGTAGTGGATGCCAAGACTGCAACCTGCGCGTGCGCAATCGGTCGCACTCTTGGTCGCCAAGTCCTGAGCCGTGACAGTGGCGACGGTTTCGCCCAGGCTCGGATAGTAGCAGCTAGGCCTCGACTGAACGCCGCCATAGCAGCCGCAGCCACAAGCTGTGTAGTCGCCAGTGCAGATCCCGGGATCCGTGTCGCTGCCCGCCGAGGCGTCTTTCGTAGGCGACATCATGCAGCGCCCCGTGTTGGGATTGACCACATGCCCGGCCGTGCAAAGACAGGTGCCATCGGGCTGGCAGGTCCCCCAAATACTGGAAACGAGCAGATTGTCGTTGCACGTCTGGTTCATGCCGGCCGTGCATGGAAGTGGATGATGGCCTTCGCGATCAGGTGTCGAGGGTCACAGGTGGGAGGGCAGTGTGGGCCTATCTTAGGGTTGGCCAAAGGCTCGTCCATGTTGACTAGGTGCGCTGTTTGCTGATAGGACTAGGTGGTGTTAGGGTGCTATCCATCGGTTGCCATTTCGTCGTTTCGCGGCGGTCAGCTGGAGGGGCGTACCCTACTGGTCCGCAGATTCGATGCACTGGCCATGTGCCAACACGGCGATCACGAGCTGGTTCAGGCATTCGACACCCTCGGCGACTTCGACCGCAACGCGGGCTCCTTGCTGTGGCAGTTTCGGGACTTTCTTGCCCGAGCCAAGCTCTGGGGCGTGGAGGTCTCGTCCCTCGACGATGACCGGTTGATCTTCATGCTGCGGGAGCGGATTTGCGGAGGCGACCTTGTTGGCGTCAGGCGTTCGAAAGAGGCTCTCGCGCGAGAAGGGGACAACGCAACGGCCGTCCAGAGACGTCTCGTGCGGTCCATTGAATCGGCGGCTAAGGGGCTTGTCTATGGCGGTCGCCACTACAGGTTGATCGTCGGTATAGATCTGGCGAGGACCGCCGACCGCGACAGCTATCAGGTCGTCAGTCGCGATGAGGCTCGCAGACTATTGGAATCGATGGCAGGACAAGCCGCGGGAGCCGGCGGTCTCAGGGAATTCTTGGCGAAAGCAATCGGGCAGCTCTCCCGCGATTGGCGACCGCCGCTGTCTCCGACCGGACTCGTGCTGCTGCGGAGGGAAGCGGTGCCTCGTCGAGCGCCGACGACCACCGAGGTCGCGGTCAGCCCGTCGGCGTTGCGCAAGCTGCGGGATGAAGGATGGATCGAGATTGCCTTTGTTGATGCCGGAATGGAGCCTGTGGCGAACGTTGACTTCGATCTTCGACTGGCCGATGGTGACAGCAAGTCGGGTAAGACGAATCAGAACGGCAGTGCTCGGTTCGAGGGCATCATGCCTGGGGAGTGCACGGTTCGTTTCCCGAGAGTGGATGGCCCCGTGGTCCTGCTGTGAACGGTGGGTCGAGTGCCCGTCGACTACTGACAGCCTCGTCGTTGGGCCTTCAGATCCTTGAGCTTCTGCACGTTGGCTTTGGCCACCGGCGGAAGCTTGGCCTCGGTGAAGGCAGGATCGGGCTTGTACCAGGGCATCTTGCTAAACTGCTGCTGCCACTTCGTCTTCGTGAAGACGTAGCCGAAGCGGGCGAAGACGCAGTTGCGAAGCTCGTCGTAGGCGTCGCAGGCGGGCACGTCGTTGAAGGGAAAGTCCATTTCGCAGAACGTGCTGTCGTATTTCTTGCAAAGCTTGCAGGCATTGGCGACGAGGTCGTCGTAGGCGTAGAGCGTGAGCAGCGCACAGGGATCGCCGCAGGTCTGCGCGTCGAGGCCGGGCTTGGCGGCGGCTGCAGTTGCGCTTGGGGCCTTGGCCTCGGCAAGCTTCG
>Ga0066789_10000712_pt1 | contig 13874 bp, 11 predicted proteins | sample OrgsoiDNA2013049_FD_70960 | JGI IMG/M metagenome (GOLD analysis project Ga0066789, IMG submission 70960) | Permafrost soil microbial communities from the Arctic, to analyse light accelerated degradation of dissolved organic matter (DOM) -... | ecosystem: Environmental > Terrestrial > Soil >...
TCCGGGTCATTCGCCGCGAACACAAACGCGACCTCCGCATGTGAGAACTCCTGCGCCACGGCGAGAAGCGTGGTGTCGCTCTGGCCGTCCGCGTCGAGCACGACGGTCGCCGGATTGCCGGTGAAGCGTGTGTTGGTAAATGCATCTACCTGGAAAATTCGCAAGGTTGTCTCCGCAGCCTAGGGAGTTTTGCACGCATCCCTGCATCAGGCTACACTCCTCTGTACCTTGGGGTGGTCTCAAAGAGGCCTGAGATGCGGGAAATCGAATGCTCGATTGACCTGCGAACCCGTTGAACCTGACCTGGTTAATGCCGGCGTAGGGAGTGGTAAATCATTTTGCGTTCCGCCGTAGAAATTAGCATGTATCCGTTGACCGGCGATTACCGGTTGCCCATTCAGGCCTTCATCGACCGACTGAATACTCACCCTGGTTTGATTGTGCGCACCAATGCCCTGGCGACGCAGATTTGGGGTCCTCTCGACCAAGTGATGGCGATCCTGACGCAGGAGATCGCCCGTTCCGCAGCTTTTGCCGATGGACCGCAGCTGGTATTCGTCATGAAGGTGCTCCCGGGCTTGGGCCCACCGGACTCGGCGCCGTCGGGCGTAGCGCCCCGGTGATAACCGATACTTGGGTCCAGCTCGTGGGTGCATGGCGCCACACGAGTTGGACCGAACTCATCGCGGCGGCGCTCGCGGTAATGTACCTCCTTCTCGCGATTCGGCAGCGGCTCGAGTGCTGGGCCGCCGCGTTCGTCAGTTCCTGTCTCTATGTCTGGGTATTTTTCGGTGCGCGCCTGTACATGGAGTCCGCGCTGAACGCCTTTTACGCCGCCATGGCAGTCTACGGTTTTTGGCAATGGCAGCAGGGTCGGGGCGGTGCCGCTCTCGCGGTGTGTCGCTGGCCGATCGCGCGGCACGCGGCGGGATTCGCAGTGGTCGTTGCCCTCTCCGTGGTCAGTTGGTACTTTCTGCGACGGTTCACGCCGGCCGCATGGCCCTTCGTGGATTCGATGGTGACATGGTCCAGTGTCTTCGCCACGTTTCTGGTGGCACGCAAGGTGTACGAAAACTGGCATTGGTGGCTGGTGATCGATTCGGTCGAATTGTACTTGTGTTTTTCGCGGCGCCTTAATCTCACGATGCTGCTGTTCGGTTTGTACCTGGTATTGATCGTGGTCGGTATGCGGCAATGGCGCCGCACGCTGCCGGTGACGGCATATGCTGCCGGATGAACTCGAGCGGGTGGCTGACAGCCATGTGCCGGGCGCGGGCGCAGTCGACATACATCGCCTGAGTCACGGCGTGGTGAACGACACTTATCGAGTGCTGCGCGACGGCACCGCCTACGCCATGCGGGTGGCAGCCTCCAACCCTTGCGATTCCGGCTTCGATCGCGCTTGGGAGGCGCGCGTGCTCGAGTGTGCCGTCCCGGCGGACCTTGCACCCGTGATGGAGTACTGCGATCCGCAGCGCGGTATTCTGATCTCGCGTTGGGCCCCGGGGCGGTTGTGGAATCCTGCGGACGTGCGGCGGCGCTCGGGTATCTCGAGGATGGCTGAGCTCTTGCGGCGTATCCACGCGCTGCCGATACCGGCGCCGGCGCGGCTGATGAATGCAAAGATGTGGATTGACTATTACTCTGCAGCGGCTTGCAAGAGCGCCGGCCGGGACCCGGATGCCGCCGCAGCTTTGCGAACCGCGGCCATCAAGCGCCTTGCCGCACTCGCGGCGCTTCGCAGCGTCGACCCGGTCGTTTGCCACAGCGACTTGCATATCTTGAATTTGATCGACCGCGGCGACGCTTTGCTGTTGCTCGACTGGGAGTACGCGCACGCTGCGGATCCGTTCTGGGATTTGGCTGGGTGGAGCGCCAACAACGATCTCGGCGACGAGCTCCAACATGATCTCTTGGTGGCCTACAACGGCCGGCCGCCGACACCGAGTGAACAGCTGCGCCTGAATTTATCGGTTTGGTTGTACGACTACGTCTGCCTGCTGTGGTGCGAACTCTACTTGAAGCCGTCAGGCCCCGGGGCGGGTGACGCTGCGCAAGACAGCGCTGCAGCCCGCGCCGGGCAGCTCGCAGCGCGCCTCATTGAAAGCGCAAGTAGTCGAGCCGGTTAAGTTCCGGCACACTGGGGGGGATACCAACGGAGAGCTCAATGGCGCGGATGATCGTAGTGGACCGGGATGGGAAAGAGCATGACATCGAGGCGAAACCCGGTTTGAAGGTTATGGAGATCCTGCGCGAGCTCGATTATGGGGTCGCGGCGATATGCGGCGGTCTCTGCTCCTGCGCCACCTGCCACGTGTACGTCGACGAGAGCTGGGCAGGGCGCCTGCCTAAACCGCAAAGCGACGAGCTGGAATTGCTCAGGGAACTGCCCGATTTCCGCGAAGCCACTTCTCGCTTATCCTGCCAGGTCGATTTCACCGACGCACTGTCGGGTCTCAAGGTGGCCATCGCCCCGGATTCGTGATGTCCCCCGCTTGCCATCACTTCTTCTCGGTTTGTCGGCGTACGGCCTCTTGCGCCGCGGCAATCGCTTGCTGGTCACCGAGGAATCGGCGGCCCAGCGGCTGTAGTTGATCGTCCAGCTCGTAGAGTATTGGGATGCCGGTCGGGATATTGAACTCCACGATATCGCTCTCGGACATCATGTCGAGCATCTTGACCAAGGCACGCAGCGAGTTCCCATGCGCGACCACGAGCACATTCTTGCCGGCGCGAAGCTCCGGGACTATGCGCGACTCCCAATAGGGCAGCACGCGCGACAACGTGTCCTTGAGCGATTCCGCCGCGGGCAGCGAAGCTAAGTCGACATCCGAATAGCGCGGGTCGAAACGCGGATGCCTTGGGTCATCCAACTCTAGAGGCGGCGGCGGAATGTCGTAACTGCGGCGCCATATCTTGACCTGCGCCTCGCCGTGCTTCTCGACTGTCTGCGCCTTGTTGAGTCCCTCCAGGGCGCCATAATGACGTTCATTGAGGCGCCAGGTGCCCTCCACCGGAATCCACATGCGATCGGTGGTGTCCATGATCAGCCACAACGTGCGGATCGCGCGCTTCAACACGGAGGTAAAAGCGATCTGCGGCTCGAGTTCCTCGCGCTGCAACTCACGTCCCGCTTGCACCGCCTCCAGGCGTCCCTGATCGCTCAAGTCCACATCACGCCAACCGGTGAAGAGATTCTCGACGTTCCAAACACTCTGTCCGTGGCGAACCAAGATCAATTTTCCGGGCACGGTTCCTCCTATCGACGTATGGCCGCGGCGAACACACCCTCGAAGAGCGTGGCCAGTGTCTCACCGTAGTGTATTTCCACCCGCAAGCGGATTCGCCCGCGACCGGCACGCTGCAGCATTTTGCGGAATTTGTCGATCTGTGCGCCGGAAGGCGCCGCGGCGCTGGCTCGCAATTCACCCCGCACCGGCGACAGAAAACGCATGCTCGATTCTTGGATCACCGCATCGGCCGGCACGCCGCGCGCCTCGAGATAGCGCGTGATCCAGGCCCACCCGGTCAGCACGGCCAGTGAATACAAGCTGCCGCCAAACGCGGTGCCCTTGTAATTGGCATTGGGTGCGAGCGGAGCGCGCAGCACGACAGCGGCATCGTCCGCCGACTCGACGACGATGCCGATATGCCGCGCCAGCATGAATTCACCGACGATGCGATTTTGCAGGTAATCTCGGCCAAAATTACTGGTTTCGGACGGCACTCGATCAATCCTGGGCGAGACGCCTGACGGCCTGTAGAGCGACGGACAGCGTCGCAAAATCCGCCGGCGACCCCGTGCGAAGATCGACGACGACTCGCTTCAGGGCATCGAGCGGAGCGGCATGGCGCGCGATCCAATGGCTGACTCGCTCGCCGGCCTCCCGGCCCTTGGATGCCAGCACGGCGCCGGTGATTTTTCGCTGCAGCTCATACAAATTGTCTTGCAGGGTGTGGCGTGCCACCGCTTGCCAATGCCCCTCCGCGGTCAGGCTTTCGATTTGTTCCTTGATCCGAGTCAAGCCGATGCGCTCGCCGAGGTCGAAATACGCCTTGGCCGCATAGCCGATCCCTACGCGCAAGGCCATGGCCACTTCCACCAAGTCCAGTGCGCAGTGCAGCGCGTCCAGCGAGGCGATTCGCGACGCAAGCTGCTCCGGGACATGCTGCTCGATGAGGTGCGAGCGCATGACGCTCAGTCGCGCCTGCTCGGTGACGCCGAGGACCCCCGGGAACTCGCCGAACAGTTCCGCCACTTTGGCGGCGTAGCGCAGCACCGCGCGCTCGATATCGAGATCCTTACGCCGGTTATCCAGCAGCCAGTAAGTCATGTGCCGCAACAAGCGCGTCGTTTCCAACATGGCCGAGTACTGTACGGCCGCCGGGGTTCGGTTATCCAGCGCTTCGATCTGTGACCAGATGCCGCGTACCGCGAACACCTCGCGCGCAATGCTGTAGGCGCGCGCAATGGCCGCCGGGTCCGCCCCGGTATCGTCCTGTGCGCGCACCGGAAAGACCGGCCCCATGCGATTGATCAAACTATTGTTGATCGCCGTCGCAATGATCTCGCGGCGCAAGCGATGCCGCTTCAACCGCACCGCAAAGCGCTTCTGGACCGGCGTCGGGAAGTAGCGAGCCAGTTCGGCCGACAGGTAGGGATCTTCCGGAACGTTCGAATGGATGAGCGCGCGGTACAGCCAAATCTTGCCGTAACTTAGGATGATGGCGAGTTCCGGACGCGTCAATCCTTCGCCGGCCTTGCGGCGTTCGACAATTTCCTCCTCGGTCGGAAGAAATTCCAGGGAGCGGTTCAAATCTCCGGAGCGCTCGAGCACGCGGATCACGTAGGCGCTTTCACTCAACTGCTCCTTCGATTGGAACTCGCTGGTGCTGATCGCCTGACTCTGGAGATAGTTGTTGCGCAGCACCAGACTCGCAACTTCATTGGTCATCTGTACGAGGAGCCGATTGCGTCCCGCGCGCGTAATTTCCTTCGCGCGCACCGCGCCGTCCAAGAGAATCTTCAAATTGACTTCGACGTCCGAACAGTTCACTCCGGCGGAGTTGTCGATGAAATCGGTATTGAGCCTGCCGCCTCGCCGCGCGAACTCGATGCGCCCGAACTGCGACACTCCCAGATTCCCGCCTTCGCCGATGACCTTGCAATTCAATTCACGGGCGTCGATGCGCACCGCGTCGTTGGTGCGGTCGCCGACATCGCTGTGACTTTCAAAGGTAGCCTTGACATAGGTGCCGATGCCGCCGTTCCAAAAGAGATCGACATGCGCCTTCAGAATGGCCTTGATCACCTCGTTCGGCGTCGTTTGAGCGGGAAGCTCGAGCAGCGTCTGCGCTTCGCGCGACAGGGTCAGGTTCTTTGCGGTCCTCGAGAATATCGCGCCCCCCTTCGACATCGCACTGCGCGAATAATCCTCCCAACTGGAGCGCGGCAGCTTGAACAGCCGTTCGCGTTCGGCGAAGGAGCGCACTGGATCGGGTTGCGGATCGATGAAAATATGCAGGTGATTGAAGGCCGCGACCAGCCGGATGTGAGGCGATTGCAGCATGCCGTTGCCGAATACGTCCCCTGCCATGTCGCCGATGCCGGCGACCAGGAAATCCCGGCTCTGAATGTCGACGCCGATCTCGCGGAAGTGCCGTTTCACGCATTCCCACGCGCCGCGCGCCGTGATCGCCATCTTCTTATGGTCGTATCCGGCCGAGCCGCCCGAGGCGAACGCGTCGCCGAGCCAGAAGCCGTACTCCTCCGAGATGGTATTGGCGATGTCGGAGAAAGTCGCAGTACCCTTGTCGGCTGCGACCACCAAGTAAACGTCGTCCTTGTCGTGGCGGACCACCATGGGGGGTCCCGTGATCTTGTCGTCGACGATATTGTCGGTTATATCCAGAAGACCCCTGATCAGCGTTTGATAGCACGCGATCACTTCAGCCTGCTGGGCTTCGCGCTCGGCCGGCATGCGCTTGACGACGAATCCGCCTTTGGCCCCCACCGGAACGATGACCGTGTTCTTCACCTGCTGTGCCTTCATGAGCCCGAGCACTTCGGTGCGGAAATCCTCGCGCCGATCCGACCAGCGAATGCCGCCGCGCGCAACATATCCCATGCGCAAGTGCACGCCTTCCATGCGCGGCGAGAATACGAAGACCTCGAACAGCGGCTTAGGTAAAGGCAGTTCGCGCAGTTGCTGGCTCTCGATTTTGACGGAGAGGTAGTCCTTGAGTTGACCCGCGCGGTCGTTTTGATAGGCGTTGGTGCGAACGGTCGCCGATAGGGTATTCCACAACGCCCGTAGGATTCGATCCTCATCGGAGCGCGTGACCTCCTCGAGCGCCGCACGGATGCGCTTATCGAGCCGCGCGAGCGCGCTCTGCCGCGCTGCCGCCGGCATCTGCGGGTCGAAACGGGTGACGAATGAGTCGGCCAACGCCCGGGAGATTGCCGCGTTGTTCGCCAAAACTTGCGCTATATAGCCCTGACTGAACGGCAATCCGGTTTGCAGCAGGTACCGGCAGTAGGCTCGCATGACTATGACGATGCGCCACGGTATGCCGGCGGAAAGCGTCAACTGGTTGAAACTGTCGCTGTCCATGCGGCCGGTCCAAACGGCAGTGAAAGCACTCTTGATTTCGCGCTCCAACGCCTCGAACCGGGTCACCATGGACGCCTGCATCACGAGTTCCAGGTCTTGAATCCATGCGCGCCGGCCGCCCGGGAATTCCAGTTCGTAGGGCCGCTCGGCGATCACCTTGAGCCCCATGTGCTCCAGCATGGGCAAGAGATCCGAGATCGGAATGGCATCCTGATTGCGGAATATCTTTAAAAAGAACTTGTCCTTGCGCCGCGGCTCCGGACGGTAGATATCCAGATGCAGCCGCGTCGGCTCCTTCTCCACAGCCTCGAGGAACGATACGTCGTTGGCGGCGGCATCGCCCTGAAAATCCTCCGTGTAGGCTGCGGGGAACGCCGGCGCGTATTTTTCGAAAAGCTGTAACGCGTACGATTCATCGAGGCGCGACAGCAATGCCGCCCTAAAGCCGTCCGACCACGATCGCACCGCGGCGGCGACGCGCCGTTCCAATGCGCCCGCGTCGACGTGGGATTCGTCGGTGGGACTGGTTCGTGCGACGATGTATATACGCGCGAGGTTCGACTCCGCTATCTGCACCTGCGATTCCATGCCGGTCGCGGAAAATGCCTCGCGAATTACCGTTTCGATGCGCTGACGGACCTGCGTGTTGTATTTCTCGCGCGGCACGAACACCAGGCAGGAGTAGAACCGGCGAAATGCGTCGCGCCGCAGCAGCACGCGAACCCGCGGGCGCTCCTGCAGGCCGAAGATGCCGGTGACGATGCGGTTCAATTCCGCAACGCTCGCCTGGAATAGCTCGTCGCGCGGAAAGGATTCGAGGATGTGTTGCAGGGCCTTGCCGTCATGACTGTCGGGGGCCAGCGCGAAGTGTTCGACCACTCGCGCCACTTTGTGGCGCAGCACCGGAATCTCGCGCGGGTTGCTGCTGTACGCCACGGAAGTCCACAAACCCACGAATCGCTTCTCGCCTGTCAACCGCCCCTTGGCGTCGAAATCTTTCACACCGACATAGTCGAGATATCCGGGCCGGTGAACGGTCGACAGCAAGTTCGCCTTGGTGACGAGGATAATGTCGCGGGAGCGGCTCTGGCGGCGGATGTCGCTCGAATGTATGCGGTTGGTGCTTTCCGGCTGCTTGTGGCCGCGGCGCAGAATGCCAAGCCCGCTTGCCGCAATCGGCTGCAAGACTTCCCTGCCTTTGCGCCCCTGTAACCGATATTCACGGTATCCCAAAAAAGTGAAGTGGCGATTTTCCATCCACGTGAGCAGTGCGACCGCTTCGCTCAATATATTCGGCTCGAAGCGTGCGCTTTGGGAACTCAAGGATTGCGCCGCCTGATGAGCCGCGTCCTGCATCTTGAGCCAATCGGCGCATGCGACCCGTACATCGCGCATGCTGCGCTCGATCTGCGCCGCGAGAGAACGCAAAGCCGCGGGATCGACGATACGATCCACCTCGATGTGTTGAAACGATTCCAGCCGCAATTTCTTGTCGGGGGGTTGCTCGCGGCCCTTGGATGCTTCGCCCCGCTCGCGTATCGAGAGCAAATTTCCGGAGCCGTCGCGCGCCACCACAAAGATGGGGTGCGTTAGAAAATGCAGGGTGAGGGTGCGCTCCGTCAACGCGAGGTTGATCGAATCGACGAGAAACGGCATGTCGTCGTTCACCATCTCGATGACGGTGTGCGGCGAGGTAAATCCATGCTCGCGAACGGTGGGATTGAAGACCCTTACCAGGGCGGATCTTCCCCGTTGGCGAGCAAACGACAAGTGCGATAGCGCCGTGGCGGCAAGCTCCTTGGGTTCGCGCCCGGCAAAGTCTTCCGCATCGACATTGGCGTAGTAGGCATGCAAGAAGCCGGGCCAATCCAAGTTGCGCATGGATTTGGGCGGTCGAATCGCGGACCGTACGATGGCGGACACGATCTTGCGATGCTGTTCGGAGGACGCCTGGTACATGCTTGATCCTCGCGTTAATCCGGCAGTTCAAGGTCCGCGATCACCGCCCCCAGAAAGCGGCAAGCCTCGCCGCCCGTGATGCAACGGTGATCGAAGCTCAAGGAAAGCGGCATGCGCCGATGCGCCAGCACCACGCCCGCGACTGCCACGGCATCCTCGCGCACTTTGCCCGCACCTAAGATGGCGACCGCGGGAGGCACCACGAGAGGGATTCCGTAGCGGCCGGCGAGCGTGCCGAAATTCGACAGCATCAGCGTAAAGCCGCGCAGGTCCGAAGGCAGCGTGCTGCGCCGGTGAGCCGCTTCTTTTTGCAGGGCGATGGCGGCACGGAGCTCCTGCGGCGATTTGCTCTCGATGTTCCGCACCACCGGGACGATGAGTCCGGCGGGTGAATCGACCGCTACTCCCAAGTCGATATGCGCGACGAGAAATCGCGAATGCGCGGCCGGATCGTACCAGGCATTCAAGGCGGGTTCGGCGCGCCAGGCGCAAATCATCGCGCGCATGAGCCGCAACATATAATCGCCGCGGCGCGTCCAGTGATGAATGTCCGCGTCGTCGCACACGGTGCTGCCGGCCACTTGATCGCGCGATTGCGACATGCTTTGCGCCATTGCGCGCCGCACACCGCGCAGCGGTTCCACAGTGCCGTCCGCGGGCCCGGCGGCCTCGATCGCGCGCGCCGCCGAACCGCCGTTGGCGGCGGCCGGCAGATTGGCGTGCTGCAGGACGTCGTCGAGCGTAATCAAACCGGCGCGGCCGCTGCCCTCAACCGCCGCGAGATCGAGCCCCAAGCCCTTTGCAAGCGCTCGAGCCGCGGGCACTGCGCGGCCGCGTACCTCGGCGCCCAGGGTGCGCGCCCCTCCGGCCGTAACCGATTCCACAAATTCCTCCTCACTCGTGGCGGGCATGCTGCCGACCACGGTTCCGGAATCGAACTCGATGAGCGGAGCCCCGGTGAGAACGATGTCGCCGCGCCCGCCGCGCAAGGCGGTCACGACGCCGCTGAAGGGCGCCGGCACCTCAACAACCGCTTTAGCGGTTTCCACCGAGACCATGGGTTGATCGACCCGCACGTGATCGCCCACCTTGACGTGCCACTCGATGATCTCGGCCTCGGCCAAACCCTCGCCCAAATCCGGAAGCCTGAATGTGCTCATTAAACCGCCCTGGAGCCTGTCTGAACATTCCGCGTGAGCCGCGTTGGCTCTGCAAGGGAGCGGATGCTGGGCGCGCGGCGCCGGGCGTGGCCGCGTCGGCTCCGCCTCGACTGAAGGCAAATCCGTTTTGTAAGGCCACGTGGAATACTCAGACAGGCTCCTTTAATCGGCGAAAGTAAGTTCAACCGCATCGATGATTCGCTGCACGCCCGGAATATAGTCGTGCTCGAGTTTGAACAGCGGCATGATGGTGTCGAATCCGGCGACGCGTCGAATCGGCGACTGTAAATCGAACAAACTGTGCTCCGCGACCAGCGCCGCAATCTCCGCTCCCACGCCGACGTTGCGGGCGGCTTCGTGCACGATCACGAGCCGGCCGGTCTTGGCCACCGAAGCGAGAATCGTCTCGATGTCGATCGGACTCAAGGTTGCAAGATCGATGACCTCGGCGCTGATTCCGCGCTTGTCGAGTTCGGCGACGGCGCGCAGCGTTTCGATGGTCATCGCACCCCAAGTGACGATGGTCACGTCGCAGCCTTCGCGCAAAATGAAGCACACGTCGAGCGGCAGAGCCTGACCGTCGTCGTTCACTTCCTGGCGCATCGCGCGGTACAGCCGTACAGGTTCCAAGAACATCACGGGGTCCGGGTCGCGGATGGCCGCCAGCAGCAGGCCATAGGCGCGCACCGGCGAGGAAGGGCATACGACGCGGATGCCCGGAATGTGGCACAGCATGGTTTCAGTGCTTTCCGAATGGTGCTCGGGGGCGTGAATGCCGCCGCCGTGCGGCATTCGAATGACGACGGGACAACTCAAGCGGCCGCGGGTGCGGTTTCGCATCCGCGACATATGGTTCACGATTTGATCCAACGCGGGATACAAGAATCCCATGAACTGAATTTCCGCGACGGGCTTCAGCCCATGCGTCGCCATTCCAACCGACATGCCGGCGATGGTTGCTTCCGCCAGCGGCGTGTCCTGCACCCGGTCGTTGCCGAAGCGCTCCTGCAGTCCCGCGGTCGCCCGGAACACGCCGCCGTTGGCGCCCACATCCTGCCCGATCACGACCACGTTCGCGTCATGCTGCATTTCCCAGCCATGCGCCATCGCGATGGCCTCAACCATGGTGATTTTCGCCAACTAGGAGCCTGTCTGAGTATTGCGCGTGAGTCGCGTTGGCTCTGCAAAGGAGCGGATGCAAGGCGCGCGGCGCCGGGCGTGGTTGATTCCACGCCCAAGGCGCGCAACGCCGCAGACGCCCCTTGCAGAGCCAACCCGGAGTACCCTAACGGATTTGCCTTCACTCGTCGTTGTCGCCTCCTTATTGGGTTTAAACCCAACCGCGTCGGCTCCGCCTCGATTGAAGGCAAATCCGTCTTTGGTAAGGCCACGTGGAATACTCAGACAGGCTCCCGATTACCGCTGGGTTTCGCGCCGTATTTGCGGGCGACGAGGCGTTGTTCGCGCAGCTGCAAGGTTAAGGCCGCAAACAGATGGTCGAACATCGCATCGGTGGACGGTTTCGCCTTCCCCAGGTATTCCGTCACGGCGTCGTCGACCTTCGACGCGCACTGGTCCAGCAAGGCCTTTTCCTTGGCGGCTTCCCATAGTCCCGCGTTGCGAAGGTATGTGCGGAATCGGATCAGCGGCTCAAGGGCCCACGCGTCTTTGACTTCCTGGGCGGAGCGATAGCGGCTGGCGTCATCCGCGGTGGTGTGATCGCTCAATCGGTACGTCAGCGCCTCGATCAAACTAGGGCCACCGCCGTGCCGTGCCGCCTCGAGCGCCTCACCCACCACCGCCCGGACGGCGAACACATCGTTGCCGTCGACTTGCACGCCGGGAATGCCCGCCGACACCGCTTTCTGCGCCAAGGTTTGTGCGGCGGTTTGCGCCTTGACCGGAACTGAGATGGCCCAGCCGTTGTTGACGATGACGAATACCACGGGCAGGGCACGCGACCCTGCCAGATTGAGCGCCTCGTAAAACGCGCCCTCGGATGTGCCGCCGTCGCCGATGTAGGCGAGGGCGCAGCGCGGCTCCTTCAGTATCTTGAAGGCCATGGCCGCGCCGGCTGCATGCAGCGTCTGTGTGGCGATGGGGACGCACCAGGCAAAGTCCTGTCGAGGCACGGCAAAATCATTGCCGCGCTCGTCGCCGGCCCAGTACGTCAAAATTTCCGTCATGGTCACGCCGCGCCAAAGTTGCGTGCCGAATTCGCGATACACGGGCGCCAGCACGTCTTCGGCGCGCATTGCCGCGCCGACGCCGACATGCGCGGCTTCGTGGCCGAGGCACGACGGATAAGTGCCAAGTTGCCCGGTGCGCTGCAGATTCACCGCCTTCGCATCGAAGACGCGCACCAGAGTCATGGCCTCGTACATGCGCAGGACTTCGGCAGCGTCCTGCGCAAACGTCGGCAGCGGCGCCACCAATTCGCCTCCGGGACCCAGGATCTGCCGGTAGTGAATTTTGAACTCGGCAACTGCTTTCATGCCCGAATTATGCCAGGGGTTGCTTGTTAATGCGCTGCGCGTCCTTTATGGGCGATGCTCGCCCGCGAGATAATGCTGTGTCTGCATCTCTACCAGGCGGCTGGCAGCGCGCTGAAACTCGGCCTGCAGTCGTTCACCCCGGTACAGCGCCGCCGGCGCCGCCGCGGCCGAAACCACGATCTTGACGCCGCGATCGTAGAATTCGTCGATCAACATGACGAAGCGGCGCGCGGCATCCTCATCGGCCGGAGCGAATACCGGGATGTTCGAAATGAAAATCGTGTGGTAGGAGCGCGCGAGCTCGATGTAGTCGTTCTGGCTGCGCGGACCTTCGCAGAGTTCGCTGAATTCGAACCACGCCATGCCGGCGCCGGTGGCCACCGCGGCGATGTCTCGGTCTTCGATCGACAACACCCCGGGGCCCGCGGCGGAGTCGCCGGCGAGCGCTGCGAAACGGGTCTGCAATTGTGATCGGGATTGCTCATGCGCCGAATCCAGGTACGTGGGCGCCTGCTCCAATTGCCGCAGGCGATAGTCGGTGCCGCCATCCAAGTGCAGTACGTCCACATGGTTCCGCAGCAACTCGACGGCAGGCAGGAACCGCTCGCGTTGCAGGCCGTCCTTGTAGAGATCCTCGGGCGGCGTATTGGAGGTTGCGATCAGCGTCACGCCCCGGCGGAACAGTCCTTCGAACAGGCCGGCGAGGATCATCGCATCGGCAATGTCGGCAACGAAGAATTCGTCCAGGCAAAATACTCGCGCGTGCTTCGCCAAGCGCTCCGCCACGGCGTCCAGAGGGGCGGCGCGGCGCCGACCCTTGCGCAGTTCCGCATGCACTGCGCGCATGAAGCGATAGTAGTGACTGCGTTCGCGCCGTGAAACGCGCAGCGACTCGTAAAACCAGTCCATCAGCATGGTCTTGCCGCGGCCGACGCCGCCCCAGAGATAGAGGCCGCGTTGCGGCGCGCCGGCGGACGAGAGCGGCAGCCACGGCAAGTGCGTGCGCAGTCTTGCGCCGGCGGATCGGGACGATTCGAGAAGAGCCGCGCCCAGGCGATCGAGCCGAACCGCCGCTTCCAACTGGGCGGCATCGGATTCAAGCCGATGGGTGGCCACCTCAACTCTGAGGCGCGACTCGACCGGCATGGGGAAACTCGTCACTACCGCGATTTAAAGGCTCTGGTAGTTGGGACCGGAACCGCCCTCCGGCGGGACCCACGTGATCTGGCCGGCATAGGGGTCTTTGATGTCGCAGGCCTTGCAGTGGACGCAGTTGGAGGCATTGATCTGCAATCGCGTCCCGCCGTTGCCGTCCGGGATCATTTCGTAGACGCTCGCCGGACAGAAATTAGTACATGGGTTGCCGAATTCCGTGGTGCAACGAGTCGCGCACAGCGTGGTGTCTGCAACGCGCAGGTGCACCGGCTGATTTTCGTCGTGCGTCGTCGCGGCGAAGAATACGAAGGCCAGCCGATCGCGCGGCGGCAGCTCGCGATCGCCCCAGCCTCGGTCCGGAGTGGCGTAATCGTTCAGCCTCCTGAGCGCCGTGTCGTCGGCGTGATTCGCAAGCGTCCACGGTAATTTCCCCATGGTCACGGTTTCGAGAGCGGCGTTGGCGAGTCCGAACCACAAGCCACGCCGGAAAC
>Ga0066789_10000713_pt1 | contig 13869 bp, 11 predicted proteins | sample OrgsoiDNA2013049_FD_70960 | JGI IMG/M metagenome (GOLD analysis project Ga0066789, IMG submission 70960) | Permafrost soil microbial communities from the Arctic, to analyse light accelerated degradation of dissolved organic matter (DOM) -... | ecosystem: Environmental > Terrestrial > Soil >...
ATCTGCCGGCGTGGTTTTTCACTTCGTGCTGGCTGATCGGATCTCCAGCGTATGGATCATGGTTGGCGGCGGTGCCGCGTGCGCCGTGGTCAGTGTGTTCCTGTCGTGCCGATGCAGGCTAACGACGCTGGCGCCTCTCATCGCGGTCATCGCCTCGGCCATCGCTGCACCGATGGTTTCGCGTTTACTGACCGCGGCCCGCTTTCCCGGCGAGCGAGTGCTTGCTTTGCAGCCGTCACGCTACGGGCTGCTGGCCGTGGTCGGCCGCGGGGACCAGCGCGCTTTCTTCCACGATGGCGAGCTGCTTTTCACGACGGAAGACCAGCTCGTCGCCGAGGAACGCATTCACCTGCCGCTTCTGCTCCATCCCCATCCCAGGCGCATTCTTCTGGTTGGCGGTGGCCTGGGCGGCGGCTTAGCAGAAGCGCTCAAGCACGCCCCGGAGCACATCGACTATGTCGAGCTAGATCCGGCCGTGCTTTCGCTGGCGCGGACCTTTGCCGACCCGGAAACCCGTCGAGCGTTGGCGCTGCCGCAGGTTCGAGCGGTCACGGAAGACGCTCGCCGCTTGCTCGCCGGCTCATTGGGTCGCTACGACGTCGTCGTTATCAATCTTCCCGCGCCGCAAAACGCGCTCGTGGCACGTCTGCTCAGCCACGAGTGTTTCGTCGATGCTAAGCAGGCGCTTGCTCCCGGCGGGATGTTGGCCGTGGTCACGCCCGGCGCGGACAGCCATCTCGATGCGCCAGCCCGTCAGAGGCATGCCTCGCTCTTGGCCACGCTATCTCCGGTCTTCTCTTGGGTCGGAGTGTCCCCAGGTGCCGACACGATATTCTGGGCAGCTGAGCAAGCAGTGGACGCGCGGCCGTTCGTTCTTGTTCGGCGACTCACCGAGCGTCGCCTGCGTCTTCAACAAATTGGTCCTGCCTGGCTCTTCGACCGGCTCTTGCCGTTCCATGCCGAGGACTACCGTCGCGCGCTGGCGACAGCGCCGACCATGGAAAACCGCGATTTTCGACCCTTCGTGTACCTGCTTGGGCTCCTGGAAGAGCTCGACCGCGCTTCGCCCTCGCTGGCGCACGCGGGGCTATTCCTAGCTCGCCTGCGCTGGCCATGGTGGGTAACGGCTTTCGCGGTACTTGTCGGTCTCTTGCTGCCGGTGCGACGGCCGACATCGCGAGTTACGCTGGCGGTAGTAGTCGCAGGTGGCATCGGCATGGCCATGCAGTTGGTGCTCTTGCTCGCCTTTCAGGCGCTCGTCGGGCACCTCTACCACGCGATTGGCGCGCTCCTCGCCTGCTTCATGGCCGGTATGGCGGCAGGCTCGCTAGCAGCGCGCCGCTTTCTCCCTCATCCCCATGCGCTTGCTCGGGCATGCGCTGGCGTTGCGGCAGTCGCCGCGCTGGTTCCTCTGGTGATCGTCCTGGTCCGGCTTACACCGGGGCTGGCCGGCGCGGTTCTGTTTGCTGTGACCGCGCTCATGGGGGCGGCCGTAGGCGCGGTCTACCCAGTGGCTGTTCATGTCGCCGGTCCTGCCGCAGCCTCTCGTCTTTACGCCTGGGATCTCGGTGGTGCCGCCGTGGCAGCTCTCGTCGTGACAGTGGCGGCCATTCCGGTGCTCGGGCTGCTGCCTGTCGCTGGGTTTGCGGCGGCGCTTGCTGCCGTGGTCGCGTTCAAAGCTGCCTGACATGGCCCCGTTGCGACCGACCGCCGTTCCGATGGGGCATTTCTTCCCAAAAACAGGACAAAATTGGTCGCCAATGCTTTATGCTCAGCGGCCCCACCGGCCGGCACCGACAGATGTAAGCCGAAGCTGGCGGTTCGCACTCTATGTACTCTCTGCTGGTCAGCATCGCTCGGATCCTGCTCGCTGGAATCGCCTCCTTCATGTTCTGGACTGGAGCGGCTGTTTTGTCGTGGCTACTGCTGCCGGTTTTGCGCCTAAGAAGCCATGGTCGATGGGCGCGTGCTCGCGTCTGCCAGTCAGCGGTACGGCGCGCGCTCCGCATCCTCCATGCGTTCATGCACGGTACAGGCCTGCTCGACTATGACTACCGACAAGTCGGGGCGCTTCCCGCCGACCTTGCCGGTCGGCCCTTTGTGATGGTGGCGAACCATCCATCGCTCATCGACGTCAGCGCGATAGCGTCGGCCTGGGGCGCAACGTGCGTGGTCGCTAAACGGCCTTTGTTTCGCAGCCTGTTTGTCGGACGCCTTCTGCGCTACTGCGATCACATCGAAGGAGGCGATGGCTCGGTCCTATCGGGAGCGGCGGTCATTGAGGAGGCGCTGATTCGCCTTAAGGGTGGGCTGCCGGTTCTGGTTTTTCCTGAGGGAACGCGCTCTCCAGCCGGGTCGGCGTCGTTGCGCCCTTTCAAGCGGGGCGCTTTCGAGATCGCGTGTCGGGCTCGTGTTCCCATCCTGCCCGTACTGGTGCGTCTCGATCGGCCGATTCTTCTCAAAAGTCAGCGCTGGTACCAGGCTGCCGAGCGTCGACGTGTACGCTTGACTGTAGAACCGCTTGAGCCTATTGCCACCCAGGCAAACCGCGACTCAGCCGCGCTAGCGCGCCAGGTGGAGGCCATCTTTCGCAAGCAGCTCGACCTCGGCGCCGAGGAGGCGCGCCCTGTCGCACGGCCAGTCATGCAACCGGAGGCCCGACATGAGGCTCAAGCCATCCCTGGTACGGAGGCGGAGATTTGACGACTCGGCCGGGAAGCTCCTGGCGCGACGTCCACGAAGTCGGCAGCGTTCTCGGGATGCGAATCCTGGCGGGCGCCTATCGGCTGCTCGGGCGCCGAGCCGTGTGTTTGTTCCTTCACCCCATCGTGCTCTACTACCTGCTCGCCAAGCCAGTGCCACGCCGATCGTCGCGCGAGTACCTGCTACGCGCGGCCGGGACGTCGCATGTCTCATGGATCCAGATTTATCGCCACCTGTACCGCTTCGCGGAGTGCTCGCTCGACCGCTACCGGTTCGTCGCGGGGCGGACGAGCGGACTCAAGGTCTCGGTCCATGGTCACCACCACCTCGAGCGGGCGGCGGACACCGGGCGCGGCGCGCTTCTGCTCGGAGCGCACCTCGGTAGCTTCGAGGCCATGCTCGCCGCCTCGGCCAGCACCAACCTACGCATCAGCGTCGTCGCCGATTTTCGGGGTTCGCGCATGATCTCGGGAATGCTCGAAGGACTCAACCCAGCGCGGTCGGGACAGGTGATCCCGGTCGGGGACGCTTTCGAGGCAGTTCTGCGCATCAAAGAGCGCATTGATGCTGGCGAGCTCGTGGCACTGCTCGCGGATCGCGTTTCGCCGCGGGACCGCGCCGTACCCGCGCGTCTTCTTGGAGCGCAGGCGCAGTTTCCGGCGGGACCGTATTTGCTCGCGGCCACGCTGGCTTGTCCCGTCCTGCTGGTTTTCGGCATCCACAAGAGACGGAATCGGTACGAAGTACACTGCGAGCCGTTCGCGAACCAGATCAAGCTGCCGCGGCGGCACCGGGATCCCTTACTACCATGTGTCGTTCAGCGCTATGCCGCACGGCTGGAGCACTATTGCCGGATGGCGCCCGACAATTGGTTCAACTTCTTCGACTACTGGAACCCGATCGTCGACTAGCGCGTTGGCGGAAGTGGGCTTTGCCCACTGGAGCCAGAGCGCGGGAAGGTTTGGAAACCCTTCTAGGGTTTCCATTAGAACCGACTAGCGCGTTGCCTCTTTCCGGCGGCTCTTGCCGCGGTTGCTGCCCTTGTCGCTTTCGAAGTTGCTCGAGGGTTGGCGCCATGCCGCTTGATGGGCGCGCATCCACGTCAGAAACTGTTCTAGCAGCGCAGCGTTCGGCAGGTCAGCGGCAATGAGGCTAGGCGACACGCATCGCAGGCCCGCCTTTTCCGTCGAGCGTTGGTAGATGCTGCGGTCGGCGGGCGTGATTAGGATGATGGGGCCGTGGTCGCTCGGGTGGAGCCGAAACTGTGCGACAGCTTCCGATCGATTGTCGACATACAACACGGCCGTGCTCGGAAGCTTGTGACCCATGAGCTTGGCCATGGCCAGCTCGCCCGTCAGAGCGTGTAGGAACCCGCTCTGGCTAAGATGATCGAGAAAATCGGGAAGACCGGCAACGCGGGTGTACTGCGTCTGCTCGCCCCGTGTCTCGCCAGGCGCGTCCAAGGTCCATCGTCGAAGCACCTGGGGCCAGTCGACGATTTCGACCATTCCACGCGGCTTTCGGCGGACGATGCCGGTTTCGGTCAGGTACGAAAGAACTCGTGAAACATAGCTTGGCTCGACGCGAGCGATTTCAGCGATGGTCCCGAGCGCGTAGGGTGGGGCGACATCCACCAACGCCCGGGCGATGCGTCCTGCCATTTCCCCACACAGCGAACGAACCGAATGAGGATTCGTCTTTCCGACCCCGGTACCTTCGGCGGCAAGCTGCAGCTGGATGGCGGGAATATTGATGCGGACGTTGCCCGCCAGATCCCAGTGGCCGATGCCGAAGCCTCGCAGTCGCTCACGCACCGCGGGCGTCAAGTAGCTCGATACCAGCAGGGCTGGATTGCTGCTGCGGCCGGCTCCCGCCGCGATGGCGCCCAGGTCGCGCGGCTCAACCCGACGGCGGGATAGTAAAAGGCAGGTGACGTGCTTCGCTCCCTGGCGAAGGACGATCCAATCGCCTTGCTCAGCCGTGCGTTTGCTCAGGCTCGACGGTGCCACACTGCAACCGTCCGGCAGCATGGTCGCCAGGGCGTCGAGGCCTTCGTGCAGAAGGTTTGTATCACCGGACATGTGCGGAATCGTGGCACAGGACGTTGCGCCCAGGTAGCGAAAGCGGTAACTGAGGTTACTTCAAGCGGACGCTAGCGATCGCGAAAATCTGGCGCGAGGCCCTATGACATTAAATAGTGCTTGATGTTCTCTCGCAGTGCCCGGCGGGCTCGGAACAGCCGCGTTTTCACAGCGACGTCGGTGAGGCCGAGGATCTGCCCCGTTTCTCTCGTCGAACAACCCTGGATGTCGCGGATGACGAGCACGGACCGCAGGGCGGGCGGCAGACGGGTGATGGCGTCTTGCAGGACCCCACGTAGCTCCTGGGATTCCAGCTGCCTATCCGGCCGTTGAGTGGAGCCCTCCAACGTGGCCCAGACGGCGTTTCTTGGTTCCTCTCCTTCGAAACTGACCGCCGAGATGCGCCGCTTGCGCAGCCGCAAATGCATCAACGAGGCGTTGACGGTCACCCGATAGAGCCAGCTACTGATCTGGGATCGGTCTTCAAAACCTCCCAGCTTTTTCCAGGTGGTTATGAACACTTCTTGAAGTACTTCTTTAGCATCGTTGTCGTTGCGGACCAGACGCTGAGCCAGCCGCAAGAGCGTTGCTTCGTGGCGTCCCAGCAGCTCCCGAAAGGCGAGCGGGTCGCGCTCCTTGGTGCGTTCCACCAGGGTGATATCGCTCAAGCCCGCGAGGTGGCTTCGGCTGCTGATGATGGGAGGGGACAGCCGTTCGGTGGGCGTGAATGTGGTGGCAGTCGAAGAAGGGGCCATGGGGAAGGCTCCAAGGTTGGGAGAGACGCGGCTTGCGCCGTTTCGTGCCCCGACCTCGGGGTTCGGCGTGGCCGTCCGCCTGGCCTACGCAAGCCCTATGCCGCAAGCGCAATAGCTAGAACCAGTAGCCACAGCCGACCTGAACGCTGGACAAGTTCGTGTGGACCTCGGCGTCTGCGGCCTCGCCGGTGGTGGAGCTTCGTACTTGGCCGCCCTGGAAGCCCCACTGGTTGGCAAAGCGCCCGTCGACGAAGAAGTGCTGGCCGAAGGTGCCGGAAATCTCCGCGCCAGCCTGGATGACGAAGCCACGGACGGTGCCCGGGTCTGCGTAAACCTTGCTAGCCAAATCGGATGCGGCAAGGAAGGAATAGCCGGGCGCCGCGAAGACCGCCAAACGTAGGCGCGGAAGTACATTCACGCCAACCGCCAACTCGGGCAAGAGGTCGACTTCGTAGCCGCTGCCACTGAATGCATGGTTGTTGGCCGTGGACGAGGAGTTGGCCCACTTGATCGTAGGTAGAACCTGCACCGCAAGGCCCAGCTGCACCTTGACCTGCCCAAACCGCAGAAAGTCGCCCTGTACGTAGGCACGCACGCCGGCGGTAAATGCGGTCTCGCCCGAGAAGGCAAGCAGGGCTTCGCCGCGATAGTTGAGGCTGTACGAAAGCGTTCCCGTCGGCACGATCATCGCGGCGACGCCGAGTCTCCAGCGTCCGCTCGGCACGACGACCGGCGGTTCGGCGTAGGGCAAAGCGGTGGCCGGCCTATACGCTGGATAGGGCGCGTAGCCCTGCGGATAGGGCGGATACGGCGGATAACCGTAGCCCTGCGGGTATGCAGAGCTCGGCGGATACCCGTAACCGGGCGGGTAGCCATAAGCCGGCGGTGCCGAGCCCGTCGGCTGCCGAGGCAGCGTGGGAGTTGGATCGGCCGGCGGAAGGACCGGGGCCTGTCCTGCGGATGACGCCGGATTTCCTTGGGCAGCGGCTGGCGCAGAGCCAACGAGCAGCGCGAGCGCTGCTACCGCGGCGGGGACCTTCATCAGGGCACTGTAGCAGCCCAGCATAAAAGCCACCAGACGAGCACCCCCAGACGTGACAGGGGCGCTTTTGTTAGGCAGGATGCGCCCCTCATGACTCAAGAATCCCTTCGTATCGGCATGCCGGCGGGCTCGCTCGCCGATCCCAATCGTGGTGGCAATCTGGTTCAGCTGCTCGAACAGTCGGGCTTCCGGACCTCCGGCTACCAGGCGGGCGGTCCCAGCAAATTCGCAACGGTCGGTTTCCTTTACGGCTGGGACGGCCGGCCCCAAGAATTCGCCACCCAGCTCGACATTGGCGAGCTGGACGTTGCCATCGCCGGCGACGACTGGATTCGCGAGCGAGTGCTTGAGCTCAAGTACGAGTACAACAAAGAGATCGAGCTCAAGCGCGTGATGTCGCTCGGCCGTGGCAGCGTGCGCCTGGTGGGTATCGTTAAGCCGGACAAGGAATGGCCGGGCGTCGTGGACTTTTTCAAGGAGCTCGCGGGACGCAAGCCGCTCATCACGGCGGTGGCCGAAATGCCTTACCTGGCGCTCGAATGGATTCGCCGCCGGCTGAGCGACGCGGGCGTGCCCAATGCCTTCACCAAGTTCTCGGTGCAGAAGTACTCCACGCCGTCGAAGATTGACTCGGGCGTGCTCATCTACGAGACCTGGGGCAAGACCGAAGCCAAGGTGAAGAACGGCGGTGCAGACCTGGGCCTGGAAATCACCCAGAGCGGCAGCGCCATCAAGAACTACGGCCTGCGCATTATCGACGAGGTGATGGAGTCGGGCACCTCGATTTGGGTGAACCCGAAGATTCGCGAAGACAAGCAGAAGTACGACCTTCTGCGCATGTTCCTGCTCAACCTCTACGGCGCCATCAACGCCGAGAACAAAGTGTTGCTTCTGTTCAACGTGCCGGTCAGCGCTGCTCCTGCCGTCGAGGCGTACTTGGTGCGCAACAACCTGTTTGCCGACGAGCCCAGCCGGATCAGCGGCAAGTCCTACACCGAGTACAGCGTCGAGGTGGACACAGCCGGCGCCACGTTGCCGCTGGCCCAGATTCGCTACGAGCTGGCGGTCATGGGCGCCCGAGGCATCGATACCATTCCGCTCACCTCGTCAATTCCCGCCATCAGCGTCATCGACACGTGGTAGCAGCGCCGCTCCTTAGTCCGCGCAGGTGGAGAAGGTCACGGAGAGTCTGTCCATTGTCGACTGCAGGAACGTTTCGCACGAGTTTCCCAACAGAGTGATGACGTTGTGAGTGTAGCCAAAGGTCCAGCCGTCTGACGGGACGGAGCCGCTCGGACCGAGCGAAACCTGCACCTTGTTGGCATCTGCGGGCGGCGTTTGATAGTAGATGAGCGTGCACGCCGCGCTGGCGGCCCGCTGAATAATTAGATGGACCGCGCTCGATAGATCCTTGCTGCTCGTGGCAACGTAGAGCTTTGTCGTTGTCGGGCTGAGATGCGAGAGGCACCCCGATGGGTCGGGTGGGTATCCGACGGAAACCACGTTGACGTGGACGCCGTCGTTGCTTAGGTCGCTGGTTGCTTTGCTGGCCCCGGCGCATGCGGTGGCCGAGTCTTGTCCCGCGCACGAAGGTTCGGAAGCCGTAAACAGCAACACGTATTGGTCGCCATCGAACTGCCATTGTCTTCTGCTGGACAAGTAGTCACTCGCCACCGCAAGAGCCGCATGCGACGGTGAATCAGCGCTGGCACTCATGCAGTTGCCGCCGTGAGGATCGGAGTAGCAGTTGATGCTGCTGCTGATGTCAGAGAAGTTGTTGATGGCCGGAGAAATCGTGACGAGACCGGCGCAACAGCTTCCGCTGGCACACGGAGCACCAAATCCAGATCCGGAGCCTGGGAATTGCTCGTAGCCGAACTGCACGTGGTGTTGGGAACCGACGATCTCTTCGTTGAGCGCGGTCTGGACTGCACCAGCGCGCGTGGTGTCCGAGAACGCCTCCTGCATATTCGACGAGCGATCCATCTCGATGAGCACCTGGGCAGGCTGCTGCATGTAGGTCAGAACGGTCTTCGTGGCGCAGCCTACTTCGGTGGCCGGCAGCGGTGTGTCTGCCTGGACGTCTTGCAGCACGACAGCGTCGGGAGCACCGCTGTCCGCCACGTCCCACAACACCACTTCTTGGGGCGCACAGCCGCCCGCCGAGAGCGCCAGCAGCAGAATGATCCACGGCCAGCCGCGGTCCATCGCGCTCACTTGGCTTCGGCGGCCGCCTGGGCGGCTCGCAGGCGCTCCGCCAATCGCTGCACGTCCAGCCGTCGCTCGCTCTGCGGGTGGCGCGCCAAGAACGTGCTGGCTTCGGCGAGTGCCGCTTGGATCTCGCCCATCTGCGATAGCGTTTCCACAATCGACAAATCGGTCTCCGTTCTTAGAAGGCCATTGGGGAAGCGGGTCCTGTACTTGTCCCATAGGGCGATGGCCTGGCGTGGCCGATTGAGATTGTAGCGTGTGATGCGGCCGAGCTCATAGGCGGCATTTTCCGCAGCCGGGCCCGTGCCCTGCGCGGTCCGTGACAGAATCTCGATGGCCTTGGCGGCATCTCCGGCTTGCAGTGCGGTTTCGGCTTCCTGCAGGCTTCGTGCGGTCGCCGACGAGAGCGGTTTGGTCAGGGCGGGCAGGGGCTGCGGCCGCTCTGGCGGGGCAGATGCCGCCGACGTTGCGGACTCGTGCACCGCCGACGCTCGCTCGTCGGGATACATCGGTCCATGCCAGGACTCGCCGGCTGCCAGTCGGGTGGAGTGGGAGTTTCGCCACACTTCCACCACGCCTTCCGTGACGTCGACGCCGACGGTATGATTCGAAACGCGCACTTCGAATTTCGTGCCAACGACGGTGACCACGTACGGTCCAGCCGTGACGGAGAACCGCCAGCCTGGAGGCTGATGCGGAACGGCCAGGCGCGCGGTCCCCTTTTGGATAGAGGGCCGGTGCTGGCTATCCCAAGTCATCGCCGATTTCTCTTCTAGCTCGGCAGTTGCGCCACCACCCAGCGCAACCCGGACGCGCTCGCCTGCTCGGGTGCGAATGACATGTCCGGGAGCGCGTTCGGATTCGAGTGGCGCGACGTCGCCTTCCGACTCGATGGCCGCGCTTGTTGCTGCGCTCGGCAAAGGCGACGTCGACTGGGGCTGGGTGTCGTTCGCGGCTACGGTCGGAGCCGGTACCGGCAAGCTCGTGGCGCGGTAGAGTCGGACATAGGCAAATAGTCCTGCGGCGGCAAGCAGCGTCGCCGCTGCGCTGGTCCAGACCCAGCGATGGCTGGAAGGCAGCTCGGGCATTTCCGCCGCATCGGCAACTTTCGCCCAGCCTCGTCGGTGCGTCAGTTCGTCTCCCAGTCGCTTCTTGGCCAGGTCCAGGCCTTCACGCACGAGGCGTTCGGCCTCGTCTTGCGGTTCGTCCAGCCACTTCATGACGCCATCCTCCTAGCCGCCTTCACCATTTCCGAACGGGCATGATGCAACCGGGACCACACGGTGTTTTCAGGGCACCCGACCACATCGGAAATTTCTTTCGCGGAAAGGCCTTCGATCTCGAAAAGGACGAGCACGGTGCGTTTCTTGGGCGGCAACTTGCCTAGCATGCGGTCGAGGGTGGCGAGTTGCGTGGAGCGCTCGGACGGATCGATGTCGATGGGCGGCTTTTCTTTCATCATGGCGAGCCGCATGGTTTCACGGGCACGGCGACGTCGGCCAAGGCGGATAGCATGGCGGGCTGCGATACGATAGATCCAGGTCGAAAGTTGAGCCTCGCCACGGAAGTGCTTCAGGCTGCGAAAGACAGCGATGAAGATGTCCTGCACGGCGTCCTCCCGCTCTTCGACGGGGACGCCGAGCGCCGAGGCGAACCGATGCATCAGCGGCGCGTATCGGTCGTAAAGGCTTCGCCAAGCGCCCATGTCGCCCGAGCGACAGGCTCGCACGAGCTCGGCGTCGGCGATGACGGTCGGGCTTGGCAGGGGCGTTCTTGAGTATTGGTTGGGTCCCATAGGCGTCTTTGATCCGTTAGTGTCGGAGCCCACGAACTTTCATCATTAGCTTAGAACGAAACGCCGACTCCGCCAGCGACACTGATGTAGGCCGCAGGGGCCTCGAAGAGGACTGTGTTTTCCTGGCTGTGCGTCACGAATCTCTGCCGCAAGATAGCCGCGCAGCCGTTGAGATCGAGACGGGCAAAAAAATGCTGCCAACCGAACACCTGATAGCCCAGGTGCAGCCCGGCGGAGGCGCCGAAGTGAGTCTCGCGCTGCGTCGTCTTGTTGCTAAAGCGGGCGTCCAGGGACACCATGTCGACAGTTCCTTGCGGACCTATATAGACGCGGCCGAACCAAACCGGCCAGGCGAGCAAGAGCGCCAGATCCGCGCTGGAAAGCACCGCGGTTGCAGTGCCGTAGTCCCATTCCCCGGGGGAGACCCCGAGGCTCCCGGCCGAGGCATCGAGCCAGAGAGCTCCGCCCTGGCGCCCCACCTTCGACAAGGCCACGCCGACGGTGAGCTTGAAGGCGTATTGGCTGAGGTTGCTGGTGCCTCCCGGGACGCGCCTGCCAACCGTCCCGGAAAGGGCGAAAGACGGCGTGTCACTGCCGCTGGCAGGGACCTTTCTGGCCGGCGGTGGGGCAGGCGGGGGCGGCGGGGGCGGCGGCTGTGGCGGCTGTGGCGGCGGGGCAGCCGCTTTCTCTGGCATTTCTGGCAGCTCGACCTCGGCGAAATAGCGATCCACGATGAGCGCGACCGTGTCAGCCAAGGCCGCGCAGTCGCGCGCGCGACCGCCCTGCGCTCGCGGCGGCAGCGTGCGATAGAGCCTTATCAACCCCGCGCGATCTACGAGAGATAAGCTGAGCTCGTCCGTGCCGGGTGAAGTGGCTAGCCACAGCGTAAGCGGGCCACCGGATGGGCCGCCTGGCGATGTCGCCATCAGCTTAGGCGCATGCGCCTCAAGCGCGGCTTGCACCTGGGCAGACGATGGACAGTGATCGTCGGCCGTTGGCGCCAAGGTGACCCACGCCGCTTGAATCAAAGCGGCCAAGAGACTCGCGTGCACTTGGGTCATTGTAGCCGCGCTTGCCCCCGCGGCCCAAGACCTTACGGTAGACCCCGATTGTCATTATCGTTCGCGGAGCATGCGCTCGACTTCGGCCTTCGAGCGCAGCACGCAATCTTCGAGCGCCAGCCCGCCGAAGTAGTTTCCGGCAAGGTAGATCCCGGATTTTGCGAGGGCCTCGTCGAGAGCCCGCACGATTTCTGGGTGCCCAAGCTCGGGCGAGGGCAGCGAGCCCTGTCGCTCCGACACGTCCAGGAACGATCGAGCGTCGGTTGCGGTGACCTTCGCGATGCGCTCCAGACGCTGCTCCCGGCTGAGCCCGCCCTGGAAGTGAAAGGCCAGGCCGCGAAATCGATCGTCGGGAAGCACGTCACGACTGACCGCTGAGAAAAATACGTCGTCGACCGGAACGAGACCCGCCAGGCGCGGTAGGGCGATGGCATCGCGGACGGCATGCACACCCGTAGAAACGATGGCTGCCATGCGAACCTTCGACAGCGCGGTGGAAGCCGCCGGAAGCACGGGCGCCAGCAGCGTGGCGGACACATCCGCCGGCGCCGCGACGACGAGCGTGCTTGCGCTGGCTTGCGTACCATCCCCAGCGGTCACGACGAACGCATCGGCGTCACGGGAAATTGTCCGAACCTCCACGCCTGCCTGCACCGTGACGCCTTCGACAGCCGCCAGGGCTTCGATGAGGGTGCTGAGCCCGCCTTTCAAGCTGAACGTGCGCGGGAAATCCTTTCGCCGCGGGCGCTTTTTGAAAAGCATCTCGGCCGGAAAATCGTCGGCGAGCTGCGAAGGAACCGCGGACAAGAGGGGAGAAAAGACCTGCTTCCAATTGCGCTTTCCCACCAGCCGTCCGTAATAGTCGCCGACGGACTTCCCCGACTTTTGCTCGGTAAAGGCTCGCCAAGCCGAAGCGAAGAGCTCTCCGACAACAAGCTGTGAAGGAATCGAGCGAATTCTTCCGTCGACGAGCATGCGGTAGGGCGCCTTCGTACGTTCGAGGACGGCCTCGCGCAGATTGCAGGCGGTCAATATGTCCAGCAGCGAGCCGTACGAGTTGTAAAGGGTATGCGCGCCGAGCTCGTACCAAAACCCATCGCTGGTGCGCGCGGTGTGAATTGCCCCGCCGAGCGTGGTTGCCTTTTCGAGGACGAGACAGCGGTGCCCGGCGCGCGCGGCGTAGAAGGCGGCGCTCATGCCGCTGATGCCGGCGCCGATGACAATAACGTCGTGACTTGAGCTCACTGATAAAGTGCTCACGGATAAAGGCTACGGTGTCCCGACGGTGTTTGTCCACCGAATGGATGAGGCGCTGGATCACGCCCGTGGATGATGAAGTGGTGGCGGAATGCTATTCTGCTCGCGCGTGATCTTCAGCGACGGATCCAGCAACGAACAAGCTCGTGAGCCGAGTCGGGAACTCCGGCACGAGCTACCCGCATGTTTCGTGTGTGATGCTCACGGCCGCATCCAGTCCTGGGGCGACGACGCCGAGCGAGTGGTCGGCGTTTCTTCTGCGGACGCGCTCGGCAAATTGGTGGGCGGTCTCTTCGTGCGGTCGGATCACGCCACGTCCCTTGACGTGGGCAACAGCAACACCTCGGCGGTACTCGTCCGATTGTGCCGCGAAGGACAGCCGACGTTGACGTTCTTGCAGAAGTCCTTGCCGCTTTCGTCCGCGCCTCAAACCGGCGCCTTCGTCGTCCTGCTTTGGCCGGCTCCTCGGATACCTTCGCCAGGCATGCTTCCCGAATCGGTCGCCGCGATTGCGACGCGCATCGGGCACGACCTTTGGCAAATGCTGTCGCCGGTGCTCGGTAACGCAATTCTTCTCGCGGAAGAGAGCAACAGCGACGTTTTGCATTCTCGCCTTGCCAGCATTCGTGAGGCTACCGAAGCGGCGCGCGCGTTCGCGCAGCGATTGATGGCGCTCGATCCCAAGCGCAAGCCGACACTCGAAAGCTGCAATCTCGGGCGCGTGGTGCTGGATGTCTTGCCGGCCGTACGCGCGAACGTGCGCAGCCGAATCGTGCTGCGCGAATCCATTGCCGACGTCGACGGCGTGCGCGCCAACCGCAAGCAAATCGAACAGCTGCTGGTACAGCTGGTGGCGAACGCGCAGGACGCGATGTCGGGTTCGGGCGAGATTGTGATTCGGGTAGATGCCGTGGAAAGCGTCGGGGAACGCCTTCCGCTGGGCAGTTGGGCTCGTCTGCAGGTG
>Ga0066789_10000716_pt1 | contig 13853 bp, 8 predicted proteins | sample OrgsoiDNA2013049_FD_70960 | JGI IMG/M metagenome (GOLD analysis project Ga0066789, IMG submission 70960) | Permafrost soil microbial communities from the Arctic, to analyse light accelerated degradation of dissolved organic matter (DOM) -... | ecosystem: Environmental > Terrestrial > Soil >...
GTCGAATGGTAACTGGGAATCATCTGGCTCCAACCTGAAGAACTCCGACCTTGACCCTATCCGCCGTCCTTGTACGACCGTATCGGGCGATGGTTCCAAGGCGCCTAGTCGGTGCACCTTCTTTCCGCTGGACTATCCCCAGAATGGTAGCACCTGCCACGACGGAGATGTTCTCGCGGCCAACGATCGACTCAATCCTTACGGCGTGCCGATTCCCTGTACGCAGGGGCTGATTGTGGCCCTCTCGGAACCGGATCCTGGCGTCAAGGATGTCTACCTTTCCATTGGTCGCCGCATCGCAGCGGACCTGAATGGCTACACGGTCGGCCTGACGGGGCTGGCGGCGGTCACTCAGATCGCGAACCAGGCGAATGTTGGCATGAACGTCAATACCGTAACCTTCGAGGAAGCGAACGTCCGTTCTGGACAATACATGCTGTGGCGCCGTCTGTTCTTGCAGCGTCGTCCGGACGCCGTGTCCAGTGGGTGGGTGGCTCCGGTTCGCAACCTGGAGGAAATGAAGCTGTTCGACTGGGCAACGGATCGATGCAAGATGAAGACGATCATCGAGGATGCGGGATACATAGCGCCGCTTTCGACCTGCACGGATGCTTGCACCGATCCGTTGAACGTCACTTGTCTTACGGCGGAGCCAAACGACTGGCTGCCGCTCCAGAATATCGGTGCCGAAAACATGGCGTGTGACACTGCCTATCCCTGCGTGGCCAACGGTCTGATCGCGGGGTGGTCAGGCGCCAGCTGCGGCGGCGGTACCGACAGTTTTGGCAATGCGACGTGTCCCTCGATTCCAGCTTTGCCCGCTGGTTACGCCTGCGACCTGAGCGCCAAGTGCACGAGCAGCGGTGGTTGCGGCCTTGATGCTTCGGGCGTCAACACTATCTGCAGGTAGCCAACGCGCAAGCGCAACAGTCTTGTGACGTCGGCGCTACAATAGTGCACACCGACCCATTTCCATTGACCGACGATTTGCGTGGTTGCTATAGCGAGTCCGGCAATTGAACTGCTGGGAGAAGCCATGAATCGCCTACGATATAGCGCTGCGGTCGGGTGTGTCGCTCTTGCTGTCGCCGCAGTTGCGCCGACCAGAGTCTATGCGCAGGGAGGCGTTCTTGATTGCTCGACACTTGCTGACCCCGACCACCTCATCTACATGGCCGGCACGACGGCCGTCATGCCGGTCATTCGCTTGCTGGGCGCGCGTCTCAAGCAAATTGGTGTGACCCTGCTTTGGAACGAAAACGATGAAGGATGTCACCAGGTCTTTGGGCTCGCCTATCCCGATAGCCGTCAGGCTCAACGTCCTGTCTTCACACAGTACACCGAAGCGGTAGGGCAGCCGGGACTAGTAATACCTGCAAACTGCAATGGCACGTATAACCAACTCCCAGACTTGGTAATCAATGACGTCCCGTACACGAGTTGTCAGTTCGCATACAACGACCCGGAAAGAAACCAGCTGCCACCAGGGCTGGGCGAGTTTGAGGGCCCGGTTCAGGGACTCGTACCCATCGTGGCGAGCAGTTACATGTACTACGACGATATCGCCGCTGAGGAGCTGCAGGACCTCTATGTCTGCGGGGCAGCCGCAAAGATACTACTGACGTTCACCAGCGATGCAGATATCCTCGGTTATGATCCAGCAAAGAGCGGTATGCACGAATTGTGGGCGCGAGCTATCGGCCTTACTAATGGGCTAGCACTCGCCACTGGCCTTGGTGGCCGATTTAGCGACCTCAACGCCGAAACCATGGTCACTCTGGCAGTTGGCCCAACGACTACGCCAGACCTTACCTTCGGCTACACTTCGACCGAGTTCTACGATCAATATCGCGACCGTGTGCGTGCTCTAAAGGTTAGGGGGCCCAACCAGGAGCTAGCCTATTTGCCGGATTCGGACCTGACCAGCACCGACAAGCTCAATCTTCGCGAGGGCCGCTACACTCTTCAAGGCTCTCTCCGGCTGGTGGCTGCGATCGACGGCGCTACTGGCAAGGTCTCGAACGCGGCAGCGCGCCACATGATTGATTGGCTCCAAGGAAATCCGCCCGAGACTGCCGATCTGAACCTACCTTTTGACGTGAACCAAGTCTACGCAGAACGAGGCGTAGTCCCCCAGTGCGCCATGAAGGTCACGCATGCTGGCAATTCAACCGCCTTCAAGCATTATACGCCTGCACAACCATGTCATTGTAGCTTTCAGCTCCTTGCTACGGGCAAGACGAGCCTCGAGGGCTGCGTCCCATGCACGGATGCTTCCGCATGCCAAGCCGGCCAGCAATGCAGCCACGGCTATTGCGAATAGCAACGGTTTTCACACGAGGAGACAATCATGCGCACCATTCTCGGGACGATAGTCCTCGCTCTTTCTCTGTCTGCCTGTGGGTCAGGCGGCGGCAGTGCGCCGAGGGACGCCGGAAGAGAAAGGCAGGTACCAAACGACGTGGCGTCCCAGGGGTGTGACGAGGCGACCATGGGCGAAGACTACTGTATCAGGAATTCACCTGGCGGCAATGGGACGGTCGTTGCCCGGCAGAATCCTGTCCCCTACCAGACCTGTAAGCAGTGATGAATCGGTTGCAGCAAGATTCAACGGCAAGTCTGTGGCCTCGTCGCTTGCTAGCCATGCTCGCGTGCGTAGCGCTGCTTGGCATAGCGTCAGAGTCGCGCGCACAAGGCAAGCGCAACAAGGAGCCGCCTGGTCCCGATCCGATGGTCGAGTTGGAGAAGCTGAAGGCCGACCTTGAAAAGCAGCTTGCTGACAAGGACACAGAGTCGCGCGCGAGAGAGGCGGCTTTGAAGAAGGAGCAGGAGGGCTCGCTTGAGCAGGTGAGGGAAGAGTCGGAGAAGCGACTTGCAGCCGAGCGTTTGGAACGACAGGGCGAACTTCTGCGGTTGCAGAAGGCGCTGGAAGAGGCCGCCGCGCGTGAGGAAGCGCGCGAACGAAACGCACCCCCGAGAGTCACCGCGAGCGCGCCCGGACTCTCTCTTTACGGCTACCTGCAGGCGGACTACCAGGTTCGTCAGTCGTCCGAAGACCAACTCTCGAGCGACGGCCGGGCGCTTAACGAAGATCGCTTCCTGATCCGCCGCGCTCGCCTGGGCCTCTACATGGATCGCGGCTATGGTGAGGGTCGGTTGGAAGTCGACGGCAATACAGTGAGCGGTTCGGCCTTTCGCGTGCTCGATGCGGAGGCGTCGCTGAAGCTGCCGGGTGCGACGGCGGCAGCGCCACCAATCGTAATGGCGACCATCGGATCCTTTCGCATTCCATTCGGTCGCGAGGTGACCGAAGACGACCGACAGCGCCTCTTCATGGAGCGATCGACGGCAGCAAGGGCACTGTTTCCTGGGGAGTTCGATCTTGGCGTACGGCTGATGGGTGGCTGGCAGTTCATTCGCTATGCCCTCGCTGTGCAGAACGGACAACCACTTGATGGCACGAGCTTCGGAGGAGTGGATCCCAACCATCAAAAGGACATCGTGGGTCGCGTCGGTGCCGAGCAGGCCGTCGGGGCGGCCGAGGTAAGCGGCGGCATTTCGGCGTTGCGAGGAACCGGCTTTCACCAAGGTTCGGCTGCCACCAAGCCCACATTGCAGTGGAACGATTCGGACGAGAACGGAAGCGTCAGCCAGACGGAAATAAGCGGAAGTCCTGGCTTGTCCGCATCGCCGTCGTCCAATTTTACACGACTTGCATTCGGTGCTGACGCGTCGTTCGCATTTCGCTGGTCGCCACTTTTACGCACGATCGCGATGGCGGAGTTCTTTTTCGCGGACGACCTCGACCGCGCGATTGTGCCTGCGGATCCCAAAGGCATCGGTCGCAGCTACCGCGAGCTTGGCTATTACGCTGGCATTGTCCAGGAAGTCGGTCGTTGGCGACTGGGCATCCGCTACGACTATTACAACCCTGACCAGGACGCGAACAAGAACGCGAAGGGCAATCCCGTCCCGACCGATGCCAGCTATTCCACGCTGGCCGTTGTCGCCGCGTGCACCGCTTCGTGGGGCCGCTTGATCCTTGAATACGACCACAATCGCAACCATTCTGGCATCAGCGTTACTGGCATGCCCACGAACCTGTCCGACGATGCAGTCATCGTCCGCGGCGAGGTCCTTTTCTAATGTTCGCATCCGCTTCCTTCCGTGCCTGTCTGCTGATTGCCAGCATCGCACTGGGTCCGGCATGTCAATGGTCATCCGATGACACGTCCGGGGCGACTTCTCTACTTCGGGTCGAAGGTGGCCAGGCAATGCGCGGTTCTATTGCGGACCCGCCAACCACCAACACGACCGCCACCGCAACCTTTTCTCCAACGGACCGTACGATCTTTCCGGGTGTTCTGCGTAAGTCGATGAACGGCGTCGTCGGGCCCGATGCAAACTGCGTCGCCCTTGGTATTGCTGGGGACGTCGCGTATTGGCGCCTACCGGCGCTCACTCCCGATGCTCCTGGCTCCTACAGCTATAGCTCCAGATTCTCCATCTCTCCCGCTGTCCTCACCAGCCCTCTTCTGCAGGCGAATGCCGACGGCACCTCGACGCTGCCGCTGTCGATTCGAGCCATCGACAATCAAGGCAACTTTGGCGCCGCCACCATTCAGCCGCTCATCATGGACAGCGCGCAGCTCTCCGGAACCCTCGCGGTGTCGCTGCAATGGGATTCTTCGACGGATCTCGACCTGCACGTTCTGGTTCCCGCAAACAACGACGCCGGTTACATCGAAGTTTGGAGCAAGAAGCGGAGTGCGAACCCCTCCGTTCCAGACGGCACGCTAGACTTTGACTCCAACTCCAACTGTCAGATCGATGGTCGGGAGCAGGAAAACGTCGTTTGGAAGGGCACGCCGCCCGCCGGACACTATGTGGTTCGCGTCGCGGCAGCCTCGCTCTGTGGGCTGTCTTCGGCCTCCTGGTGGGCCTACGCATCGGTCCCGGGTGGCAGCAAGGGTGAAGCATCGGGCGTCCTGACGGAAGCGGCGACCCGATCCAGCGCGGGCGCCGGTTCGGGTATCACAGTCTTCGAATTCGACTATCCGTAGGGACCGCCAGGATGTGCCGTCTTACAGTTGCCGCTGTCATCGTTCTTGCGGCGGGGATGACCCTGACGGCGCGGGCCGAATCGCCCAGCAGCGAGGAACCCGAAGCCAGCAAGGGACTTCGTCCGCCGAAGCTGCGCAAGTTCGTCGAGGCCGTCTACCCGGCGGACAAGGAAAAGGCGGGCGTCGGCGCTCGCGTGGTTCTGTCGATCGACGTCGAGGAATCCGGCCACGTGGGCGGTGTCGAGGTCGTGATAGGTGCCGGTCCCGACTTCGACGCTGCGGCTGTTGCTGCGGCCAAGCAGTTCGAGTTCGACCCCGCGACCATGGATGGAACGCCCGTGCCGGTGAAGATCCAGTATGCTTACAAATTCGTGGTCAAAGAAGTGATGGTGTCCTTGGGACCGCAAATCAACTTCGAAGGCGTTCTCACGAATCGATTTACCAAGGCACCTTCGCGCGGTGTGAAAGTTCGGATCGTCGATCTGAATGCGGAAACCATGACCGATGAGGATGGCGGCTTCGCATTTACCGACGTGGCGCCGGGGCCGCATGTCATCGAGCTGTCGTCGCGTGACTTGGTCACCATCAAGACAGAAGAAGTGATCACCAAGGGCAAGAAGAAGACTGTAAAGTACATGGTCGAGCCGAAAGAGGACGACGTGGACGAGGAGGCGGTGGTGCGCGCACCGCGAATCAAGAAGGAAGTGGTCGAGACGCGCGTGCGCACCGAGGAGGCGAAACGCGTGCCCGGTACCCAGGGCGATACGCTGAAGGTCGTACAGAACCTGCCGGGAGTGGGCCGTTCGGCATTCGGCTCGGGCGCGCTCATCGTGTGGGGCTCCGCACCGCAAGACACCCGCGTGAATGTCGACGGCGTCGAGATTCCCATGCTGTACCACGTGGGCGGCATGCGCTCGACCATTAACGCAGATCTGGTTCGCTCCATCGATTTGTCGCCGGGTTCGTTCGGCGCCGAATACGGCCGTGGCTTGGGTGGACTCGTGCGCATCGAATTGCAGGATCCGGGTAAAGAGGGCGTGCATGGTTACGTCGCAAGCGACGTGGTGGATGTCTCGGGCATGGTAAAGGCCGCGATCACGCCGAATCTGCGGGTCTCCTTGTCGGGAAGGTACGGCTACCTCGACAAGTCACTGAAGGCCGTCGTGTCCAAGGATGTCGGCGATTTCTTCCCGATACCGCGCTACGACGACTACCAGGCGCGCGCGACGCTGACCCTCGGCAAGGACGAAGAGGTCTCCGCCACCTTCCTAGCGTCCGACGACCACCTGCGCCGGGTGGTGCCATCGTCAGATCCCCTGGAAATCAAGACTCAGGACACCGACCAGTCGTACCGGCGATTCATCGTGCGCTACACGCACCTTCTGCCGGACGGTTCGAGCGTCATGTTTGCGCCCTCGTTCGGCTGGGACCAAAACAACAGTGCCTGGAATTTCGGCGGTACGCCGCTTCTGCTCAACGTCAGCACCTGGCAATACGGCGTACGAGGGTCGTATCGACGACGCGTCGGCAAGCATGTCGTTCTTTCACTCGGCATGGACTTTCAGGGACGAAGCAGCACTACGGACCGGGTCGGGTCCCTCAATCTGCCGGCTCGCGAAGGCGATATTACCGTCTTCGGCCAGCCGCCGGGGAGTGATCTGGGGTCGGATCACTGGAAGGTCAATCTGCTGTCGGCGGCGCCCTACGCGTTTTCCGAGATCTCGTTGGGGCGATTGACCATCACGCCGGGGTTTCGTCTCGAGCCCACGGTCATCGACGGCAATCTCGAATTGCCCCACAGTTACGTGAAACCCGACGTCGGCTACCGCCGCATCGATTTGCCCCGCAATCCGCTGCCCGGTCCCTTGGCATGGATGCCGAATCCACGTATCTCCGCCTCCTATCGGGCGACACCCAAGCTCAATCTGACGGCAGGCGCCGGAGTCTACGGCCAACCGCCGGCTGTCGAGGATTTGAGCCCCGTATTCGGAAACCCGCACTTGCAAAGCTCGTCAGCCGTTCACGTGAGTGGCGGTGGTTCCTACAAACTGACGGGTACTCTGAATCTGGAGTTGATTGGCTTCTACAAGAAGCTCTACGACTTGGTGGCGCGTAGCGAGGCACCATCGCCTCCCGTGGGTCAGTCACTGGTTCAGTCCGGAATCGGGCGAAGCTATGGCGGACAGCTTCTGTTGCGACAGGAGTTGGCGAAGGGCTTCTTTGGCTGGTTCACTTATTCGCTGATTCGCAGCGAACGCAAGGACAGTCCGGATCAGTCTTGGCGACTGTTCGACTACGACCAAACGCACGTGCTTGCCGTCCTGGCGAGCTACGAGATTACGCACGGGTTTCAGGCGGGCGCCCGCTTCCGTTACACGACGGGCGCGCCGCGCACGCCTGTAATTGGCGCGTTCTTCAACGCCAAAGACCAAGTCTACGAGCCGATCTACGGGGCGCACAATTCGATTCGTTTGCCGGCGTTCTATTCGCTTGACGTGCGCGTCGAGGAGGCGTTCGTCTATCGGCGCCTGAAGTTCAACGTCTTCGCGGACGTGCAAAACGTCACCAACCGCAAGAACCCTGAAGAAATCATCTACAGTGCGAACTTTTCACAGCGCGATTACATTTCTGGCTTACCCGTCTTGGCCGTGGTGGGCGCTCGAATGGAGTTCTGATGAAGCGCAGCAGCCTTGCAGCCGTCTTTCTGTGTTTCGTCGCGTCGGCCTGTCGCCCCGAGGTCGGACCGCCCATCTCGCAAGTAGGCGGTCCGACGATTCTCGCTGTGAAGGGCACTCCCGCCGAGGTCGACCCCAGGAGCACGAAGACCAGCGTGGTCTTCGAGGCGCTTGCCGTGGATGAAAGCGGTCGGGTGCCGGGGCCTTCGACAGACATTGCGGATCCATTGCGGTGGGCAATCTGCGATCAGCCCAAGCCGCCCACGGAAAACAACTCGGTAAGCGCGAATTGTCTGGACCCCGATCTGGTGCCCGGCATCGTCGGACCGACGCCGACGACCTTCAATGCAACGATCGCATCGAATGCTTGCGCACTATTCGGTCCGACGACGCCGCCAGCTGCCGAAGGACAAGCGGCGATTCGCCCCCGCGACGCCGACGTGACAGGTGGCTACTACCAGCCGGTACGCGTCGAGCTATTCGTTCCCGAGGCGCTCCGGCGGGCTGCCATGTCGACGAGTGAATCGATGATCTCCTTCGAGCTTCAACGCATTCAATGCGGGCTTGCCAATGCGCAAGGCCCCAAGATCCACGAGTACACGGCGAACTACAAGCTCAACACAAACCCGACGCTTACGCAGGTGACGATCCAAGTTGCCGGCGCCACCGTTGCAAACACGCCGGCTACGGCGACCGCGGGGCCAGCGATCGCTGTGTCCGCCGGCCAAAGTATCGACCTCGCGGCGTATTGGTCCGAGGATTCGGTGGAAAACTACCCGGCGTGGGATGTTCTCACGCGCGACCTCGTCTACCACAACGAGTCGATGCGCGTTTCGTGGTACGCGACGGGCGGAACCTTCGAGCACGACATCACCGGCCGTGGCGAGAACGATCAGGAACTCTTCGCGCCGAACACGTGGAAGTCTGACACAGCGAGCGTGGGACAGGTGGTACACCTGTGGCTCGTTCTTCACGACAGCCGCGGCGGCACCGACTTCGCCAGTCTCGACTTCAACGTCACGCCCTAACGATTCCATGCCGTAGATGCTGGATACAAGCACGCGGTTTAAGCGCATTCTGGTGTCGAAAAGCTGTAACCATACCGTGCCCATCTGGATAGAAGCCAAATCGTATGGTGTTGGCCGTCAACCACCAACGAGGAGGTACTCCATGTCTCTGTTGCATCGTCGACCAACGCTCTTTTCCGTGCTCCCTCTCGGAGCCATCGCTGCGGCGGCCATTCTCGCCGGCTGCAGTAACAATGCCAGCACCACCGCCCAAACCGGTAGTGCCGACCTCAGCGTGCATGACCTTGCCGCGATCAACGCGAGCAGTGTCGTCGCGACGGTCAGTGGCCCCGCCTTGCCGGCACCCAAGACCTTCTCGCTTTCCGCGCGCGGAAGCTCGGGAACTTGGGGCGCGCTCATCGGAACGCTTCCCGTGGGCAGTAACTACACGTTTTCAGTCAGTGCCGAGGACCTGTCAATCCCGCCCATCAACTACGCAGGAACGGTTTCGAATATCGCCATTCTCAAGGACCAGGTAGCGACCGTCATCGTCGTGGCTCAACAGACCAGCGCGCCGACTCCCTTCAAGAATGCAGTGCCGGTGATCGATTCGCTGGTGCTGTCGTCGACCAATGTCGTTCCGGGCGCGGCTATCACCGCCAAGGCCACTGCGCACGATCCGAACGCGAGCGACACCATCACCTTCGCCTGGTCAGCCAGCCCTGCCGCAGGCGGCTTCTCGTCTCCCACGTCTGCCACGACCGGCTGGACTGCGCCCGCCACCGAAGGCGACCAGACGCTCACCCTCAAGGTGACGGACAACCACGGTGCTTCGACCTCGGCGTCCGTCGTCGTGCACGTCTCGGCCAGCAACGGCCGCGGCCAGGCGGATGTCAATGTCCGCTTCAATACGTGGCCGGTGGTCACCGATCTCGTCGCGGCCCCGAGCTACATCGTTCCCGGCTCGCCGACCTCTCTCACGGTCACGGCCAACGATGCGGACGGCGATGTTCTCGCGTACGCGTGGACCAGCTCCTGCGCGAGCGCGGTCTTCTCCGCCACAGCAGCTGCCACAGCGGTCACGCTTTCCGTAGGCGCCACGGACACCAGCTGCGACCTCACCGTCACGGTCAGCGATGGCAAGGGTGGTTCGACCACGGGTCAGACGACCCTGCCGGTCGGCAAGCCGGTAGCGGTCCAGGCCCCGTCGATCGTCGATAGTGCCCAATCGGCCAGCGTGGTCGATGGGAGCGGCACCGTCACCTTCTCCGTCGACGCGACCGATCCGCAGGGCAGCGCCCTCACCTTCGCATGGACGGCCAGCGCGGGTGTGCTCACTCATCAGACGAATGGGGCCAGCTCATCGCAAGTGACGTGGACGGCGCCTGCCACCGAGAAGACCGCCTTCATCGTCTCGGTCATCGCGACCAACGCCCTCGGCACTAGTACGCAGTTCGACTTTGCCGTGAAGACTGCTGCATTGGCGTCCACCTGCACGCCACCTGCCTCTTCCGCTTGGAAGTTCGGCATGATGTCGGATACGCAATGGACGACCTCGGATCCGGCGGGCAAGAACCCGACCACCGTCGCGGTGTCGATCATCGATCAGCTCAGCCCGCAGTTCATCGCCGCGGGCGTTAAGTTCGTCATCCAGGTGGGTGACCTTGCCGACACCGGCAATGACGCCGACGAGACCGTGCGCGCCAAGGCCGCTCAGCCGCTCTACGACGCCGGCATCGGCTTTTTCCCGATGCGTGGTAACCACGAGACCTATGGCACTGCCAATCAGTTCGCCATCCCGGTTCTCAAGTCGCTCTACCCGCAGACACGCGGCCTCAGCAACACCTTCGGCGCCAGCAACTTCAGCAGCCCAACGTCGGTCAGCACCGAGCTCGATGGCATGAGCTACTCGTTCGACTACAACAATGCCCGCTTCGTCATCGTCGATCCCTGGGTGACGCCGAGCCGCGACCTCGCCGTTGCGGGATACGACTTCGGCTACTCGATTGCCGAGCAACAGCCGTGGATCAGCAGCCGGCTCGACAAGACCACACGCGGTACTGACCATGCCTTCGTGATGTCGCACCAGCCCCTCATGGCAGAGAGCCACCAGGACACCATGTTCCAGGGCTACACCAACGCCAACCCGGACATGCAGAACGCCTTCTACGCCAGCCTGCAGAGCAACAACGTCAAGTACTTCTTGGCCGGCCACGATCACATGAACCAGAACTCGATCGTCGCGAGCCCCGATGGACTGTCGAGCGTGCACGAGGTCATCGGCGCCTCGGACAGCAGCAAGTTCTACACTCCTTCCGCTGTCTCGGGTGCGAACTGGTTCGGGCAGAAGGTGCGCGAGACTCCGGTGGCGCAAGAGCTGTACTCGGTCGGCTACTACATCTTCACGGTGGATGGTCCGAACGTGACAGTGGACTTCTACTCCGACACCCACGGCAACTGGAAGTCGGACGCCAGCTACCCCATGGGGACTGGAAATGCCGACTATCCCATCAACGTCACCCCAGCCCTCACCTTCGCCAAGAAGCAGACCTTCGGCTACAGCCAGAACGGCGCCGAGTTCCTGGTGGCTGAGGGCGCTTCCTACCCCGCCACGCCCTTCGCCTTCGCCGGTACGACGGCGCAGTTCCTCGCCGGCACCAATACCAGCACGGCGCTGGATTTCATCAGCCGCAAGCTCACCCATGCCGTGGACATCGGTTGGTCCGCCGCCAGCTGCGCCACCTACAGCTCGATCATGAGCCTGTGGGGCACGGCGGATGTCGGTAGCAGCAGCGGCGACACCGTCGCTCTGTCGATGTCGTTTGACGGCAGCGCCGTCAGCGATGCCACCTTGGTCAGCGGCGGCTTCGGCTTGGCCACCCAGGACAGCGCGGGTAACTGGACCAACGCCGTCGCGCAGAACGTGGGCGGAACACCGTCCTTCGTGCTCGGAGCCTGGAACGCCAGCTACAAACTCGGCACCTTCGGTGTGGACCCGGCCACCAACACCGCGTGGGCCGCGGTCAATCACGCCGGCCGCTTTGCGGTCGCACGCTTCTAACGGCAACAGCAGCCGTAATAGCTTCAGACCCGAACCCTCCGAATCGACGCGGCCCTGGCGCCTTCACGGTCCAGGGCCGCACCTGTTTTTGAGGCGGTTTACCAGTCGGCGAGATATCCATCCATTCGAGTCTCGTCGTATCCGACCAGTAAGCGACCGCGCACGTCGAGAATGGGCACCCGATCAGCTGGAATTGCAAAGCGCGAGGCCTTCTCTTGTAGCTCGCGGGCAGCAAAAGGATCTTTCTCGATGTCTTTGCTGGTGAAGGGAATGCGATTGGAAACCAGATACTGGCGCGCCGCCTTGCAGGCCTTGCACCACCGTGTGGCGTACAGGATCACGATGGGTGGCTCGTCTGGTCCCCGTGCCTCTTCACGATCCTCGACCCACGGCGAACCGCGTGGACCCGCGAGAGGACAGGAATCGCCGGGCGGTAGCTGGGCCAGTGCGCCGCTCTCGAATGCCTCGCGCGACATCACCCGTGGCTGTGTCTTGCCCTTGGCAAGCAGCTCGCGAACATTGATGACTTCGACATTGGAGTCGTTCCTTCGATGCGCCCCGTCCTTGCCCGGACCCATGATCCGCACCAGTTGGCGGGTCACTTCGGGTACCTTGTCGGCGTTGTCGGTCGTGGCGAACATTCCGCTCGGTTCGACGTAGGTGAAGAGCAGCGCCGAATCTTTGCTCACCGCGCCGGCTGCCTGCTCGGCGCGGGCCGCGGGTTGTGGGGATGTGCCTTTCTTGCAAGCACTGACAAGGATCAAGAAGAGAAAAACTGTGCGGGCTCGAATGCTCGACCGATGGAACTGCATGGTTGGCGAAGACTACCCGCACCTGAGACGGAGCGCCGCCTGCAGGAAGTAAGCGCGCGGTTCATTGGAAGTTCTCGTGGGGCACTTTCCATGTCCGATCCGATAAGACGGTGGCAAAGCTCAGCTCGCTTCACAGAATCCGTAGCTGCAGACGGGGGCCGACGCGAGGCAATCGGTGGCGCGCTGGCAGGCCGTGCAGCGTGTGGCCCCGTTGGCGACCTTTTCGTAGTAGCAGCCGCAGGCGCCTGTGGGGGCGACGGGCGACATGGGGCCCATCTCTTGGCTGCGTTTCACTTTCATCGCGCATTGAGGAACGACATGGCGTTGCGCTTCGAGAAAAATCAGATCCAGTTGGCCAGGGGCAGTCTTCGTGCCGGTCAAAAAGCCGATGACGTCGCCTGCCGCGGGTTTGACGGGATAGCCGCTGCTTCCAAGGCGAGTCAACAAATGAAGCGGGCCCCAAATGGCATAGTGGCCATCGCGCACGTTGGCCTTTTCGTTCGAGGTGAGGTCGTGGTCAGGATAATAGCCACAGCTCTGTTTGGTGTGCCGGTAGGCGAGCATCTTCACCACCGTGCGATTGTCTTGGGCAACGTCGGCGGCCAGAATGCCGATGGCGTTCTCCCGCGGCGAGGCCATCGAAAGCTTCTGCAGAAGGTCCGAGCTGCCCGTCGTCGCAGTTCCCTTCCAGCGATCGGCAGGGACGCCAATGGCGGCCGCAATCATCCGCTGGGTTCCGGAATTGACATCACGCCTGAAGATGACGCTTTCGTTTGTCCACGGGGCTACGCCCGAATTGACACCGAAACCCATCGCGCAATAGGCAGCTTCGGCGCTGATAGACAGTTCGGGTGAACCTACGGGCACCGTGAATGTCATGGCTTGGACGGGACCGAGAAAATCGGAGACGTTGCCGCCGAGACCATTGGGCAGGCTGACGCAGCTGCTAGCGAAGACATCGGAAATGCCAATATCGGCGTTCAGCGCGGCGCTTGCGGCGATATCGCACATTTTCTCGGTGCCTACCGCGTCCCAGGTGGAAAGGGCCGAGGTGCCCGCGCCCTGAATGGGGGTGCCGTTCAAGATAGCATCCACACCCGCACACGAACCCTGTCCGAGGTAAACGATGGTTGTCGGTGTGGTGAGTGTGGACAAATACTTGCTGAGCTCGACCAGTAAAGGCTTGGCGGCCGTCGAGCCGGTGACGTAGACCGGGTTCGGCAACGTGGAGCAAT
>Ga0066789_10000717_pt1 | contig 13843 bp, 9 predicted proteins | sample OrgsoiDNA2013049_FD_70960 | JGI IMG/M metagenome (GOLD analysis project Ga0066789, IMG submission 70960) | Permafrost soil microbial communities from the Arctic, to analyse light accelerated degradation of dissolved organic matter (DOM) -... | ecosystem: Environmental > Terrestrial > Soil >...
CCGACGGGCCGCCGTCCACTCGGCAAGCTTGCCCAGCTTCACGCGCAAGATGGCCGCTTGAAGGGCATCCAGGCGAAAGTTGCCGCCGACGAAGTGGTGAACGTATTTCGGCTTGCTGCCGTGGGCGCGCAGAACGGCGACTTTGTCGGCGAAGGCATCGTCGTCGGTCAGCAACGCACCGCCATCGCCCATGGCACCGAGATTCTTCGACGGAAAGAACGAGAGGCAGCTGGCGATTCCCGTGACCTTGCACGCACCGATGGCTTGGGCGGCGTCCTCGACGAGGGGTACCGCGACCTTGGGAATGGAAGCTGGCCGACCGAAAAGATGCACTGGAATGAGCGCGCGTGTTTGAGAGCGGCAGGCAGCTTCTGCGGCAACTGGATCTAGGTTGAAGGTCTGCGGATCGATGTCGGCAAAGACTGGACGCGCGCCCAGACGCGCGATGCACCCGACGGTCGCGTAGAACGAATAGGGCGTGGTCACGACTTCGTCGCCGGTCCCCACCCCAAGCGCCATGAGCGCGACCAAGAGAGCGTCCGTTCCCGATGAAAGGCCGACCGCCCGGCGAACGCCCACCGCTGCCGCCAGCTCGCGCTCGAAAGCTTCCAGTTCAGGTCCTAGGATGAAGGCGCCGCCGTCGACGATGCGCTCGATGGCGGCAAGGATCGCCGAGCGAAGCGGTGCGTTCTGCGCCTTCACGTCGAGAAGAGGAACTTTCACGGACTTGCCTCGGGCACGAGGCTGACGCTGCCGTTGGTGTCGGTCACTTCGGCGTAGCCCTGTCCGCAGGCGCTGCATCGAGGCGCGCCGCCAGACAAAAGGCGCATTCCACAGCGACAGATCCAACCCACGACCTGGCCGGGAACGCCCATGACGAGGCTGTAGGCGGGCACGTCCTTGGTCACTACCGCACCCGCGGCGACAAACGCGAACGCGCCAATGCTGTGACCACAGACCACCGTCGCATTGGCGCCGATGGAAGCGCCACGGCCGATGACGGTCGTGCGGTACTCATGCTTGCGTTCGATGAAGGCGCGTGGATTGTTGACGTTGGTAAAGACCGCCGAGGGCGCCACGAACACGTCGTCTTCAAGCACCACGTCGTCGTAGATGGAAACGTTGTTCTGGATCTTGCAGCCGTCGCCGATGACGGCTCGGCTTGCGACGAAAACGTTCTGCCCGAGCACGCAGCGCTCGCCGATACGCGCGCCGGCCATGACGTGGCAGAAGTGCCAGATGCGCGTGCCATCGCCGATCGCAGAAGGCTGGTCGATGGCGGCCGTCTCGTGGGCCCAGAAGCGATCCCCAACTTGCATCGTCGACCAGTGTACACCAGGCCCTGAAGCGAGGCGCGGACTCGGCGCGAGCGCCGGAAAAGCCTAACCTGCGAGCCGACTCTAGTACATCAAGCCGAGACGGAAGAGCAGGACGTGCTTGGTGTAGTTGAGCTCGCTCGTGGTTGGAGTTCCATTGACCACGACCGTACTTGCTGTTGCTGTCCGATTGAGATTGAGCGAGTAGCTGGCGCCCGCCTGGAAGAACTTGCCGATCATGTAGTCGATGGCCACGCCGCCCATGACGAAGTTGTCGACACGGCTCTGGTCCTCGCCGGGAACTTTGCCGAAGCGACGATTCTCGAAGCGACCGAATAGGTAGGTGACCACACGACTTGCCACCATCTGCTGAAAGGCACCGTAGATGGCGTCCATGTTGTAGTACGAGCCCACGAACGGCGAGTTCACGAAATCGTGGTGGTAGCCGAGACCAGCTCGGCTGAGCAACGACATCGTGTAATTCACCTCTGCGAGGACGCCAACATTGCCGAGGCCGCTCGGGTTCTCGCCACGGGTGTAGAAGGCGTTGCTGTAGCCGGCCGCGATGTTGACGGCCAACTTCTCGGTCAGCAGACCGCGCAAACCAAGCAGAGTGCGCAGCGGATAGGACCCGGGCGGAGCGTTGGGAGCGTTGGCGTTGAAGTACGTAATCGCGCCCTGGGCAACCTGGGCATAGAGCGTCGTGCGGGGCAACCAGCGCCAGCCCACGTCGAGAACGCCTTCGTTGCCCATGAAGCTTCCGCTGTCGTACGCGCCGTTGTACTTGTTGATGAGGTTGGTGTAGCGGAGCATGACTCGCAGGCGTCCGCCGCCAGGAGCGAAGTGAAGGCTGGCAGACGCCATGTTGTCATCCGTGGTGATCGGCTCCGCTTGGACCGAATCCACATAGGGCGCTTGTTGGAAGCGACTAAAGGTGTCTGTCAGCGAAAGGCTCAGCGTTTGGCCACTCGAAAACTCGGCGGTTCCGCCGATGGTAGGGTTCCACGCGTCCTGCTTGGTAATGGCGTCGTTCGAGCTGAGGTACTGGCGACGGTCGAGTGCAGCACTAAGGTCATAATAGGCGCCGCCCGGCACGCTTCCGTCGCGCTCGGCGTTCGTGAGCTCCAACCGAGGCGTGATGTGCAGAACGGCCGAGGTCTGTTGGCTCGTCGAACCGTAGAAAACGTTACTGTCGTACCCGATGTCAGCGAAAACCCCTGCGTGCAAAATCGCTTCGTCGCCCAGCTTGAGTCCGGAAGCAATCCCCTTCGTGCTGAGGGATCTACCCGCTCCGGCCGACATCGATTCTAGCGAAACCGATGGACCCGAACTCGTGAGCTGCGCCCACGCCGCCGGGCTTGCTGCCGTGGCAGTGCAGAAGGCAAAAACAAGTGGCCGAAGTCTCATGAGTTTCCGCTTGGAGTTATAGAGCTAGTTCCTTCGATGTCCGGTTTCAATCCTGGTTGCCAAAGCGAGCTTATTGAAAAGGACTCGCTACGAGGGGACGGTCAATGATGGTAATGGGCGGCGCTGCGGGCGCCGGCTGGTCGACGGTGGCGTCCAACCCGGCCGGGGACTCTACCACCAGTTTGGTGCGTCCAACGTAAGTAGTTTCAGCGCCGACACAGGCATCGGCCTCGGTGCGCAGAACTTGTGCCTTTTGGTTGATGATGGTGATGCGCGTGTATTCGTGCAACTCGCCGCTCTCGTCATTGCGAGAGACATCGTCCTGCAAGGCCTGCACTGCCTGATCCATGATGTTGCTGTTCACCCTTACTTGGGTAAGCTTGTCGAGGAGGCAGTTCAGGCGAATCACGTCCTTTTCGGCCTTGGCCTGGTCCGCCTGCACTTGGATCTGGATGGCGATCGCTCCCATCTCTCGGCGGTACTCGCGTCCTTGATCGAGCATCTCGGCGCCAGTGATTGTGGACTTCTGCTCCAGCGTGTCTGGCACTGGCGTAGGGGCTGGCACTGGCGTCGGGGCTGGCGCGGGCGCCGGTGCTTGCTCATCTTGCGCTTGAGCGAAGCGGGCCGGCGTTAGCAGCAACAACAACCACAAAATTCGAAACGCCCTATACATGCTGAACCTCGCCAATAAAAATAGTGATGCGTCCTGCGGTCGACGCGCTATGCAATGAAAAGTCCGGTAGCGCTGGAATATATGGCCTGAATAAACGACGTGTCAACTCGACCTCCGCATTTACTGAGATGCTTGGAATACGAATGGGTACACGACGTCGACCGATCCACCCGACGGCGCCGGAAATCGCCAACGGGCTACGAGGCCTTTGATGCATGACGAAACTTCGGAATCGCCCATGCTGTCTTCTTCGATCTCGACTGCAGAAACCGTGCCTGCCGCGGTGATGGTCCAGCGGACCTTGACCTTGCCGCTGAGATTCGGGTTGCGTTTTAGAGCACGTTCATAGCAGGCCTTGATGGCGCCGATGCGCGTGCGTACTTCCTTCGATACCAGAGAAGGATCCAGCTCGCCGTCCACTGAAGGCGCCTCGCTTTTCACGATGCCGGTGATACGTTTTTCGGTCAGTCCAGCGCCGGTATCGCCACCCGCGATGGAACCAGCACCGCGGAGACCGGAAATGTTTGCTACTCTGCCGGAACCACCTGTTCCCGTCTTGACCCCGCGAAGGGCGGCATCGCCCGTCGCAACCGTCAGACCACCGACGCCTTGAAATGCCTTTTCCTGGTCGCGGTCGACGTCGCCTTTTCCGAGCACGTCGGCAATCGATCCCGAGCCATCGGCTTTGGCGCCGAGAAGTTTGAGAATACCGGTGTTGCGAACCTGGTCGGCCAAACGTGCCCGCCGTTCCGCATCCAGCCGCGCCTTTTCCTCGGCGGACAGTTCCTTCTTGGGCGCCTTGTTGGCAGCCGTACCCGACGCCTTCTTCTCGGCGGATTTCTTGTCGTCCTCTTTCTTCTCGTCCTTGACCGCGTTGTCCTTAGGGGGCTCCGGCGGTTTTGCCTTCACCATCATCTGCACGAAGCGGTCGGGAATCTCTTCCAGATCCGGTTTGCGCGGCCAATCAACACTGCGCAGGTAGATAACGAAGATTAGGTGGGCCAGGAACGACACCGTGGCGATACCGGTGTACACCCAATCCATTCCCGTGAAGAAGCTGCCCCGCACCGACGCGGGTAGCTGCGGCCGAGGCTGAGGTGGCGGCGGTGTCACGAACTGGAAAAGAATGCTGAGGTCGCCGACCGTGACCTTGCCACGCGAACGCTCGTCGAGCAGGTAACGTGCGCTCGTGCCCTGCTTGCGCACGCGGCCGGCTTGCTTGAGCTGGGCCAGCGAAACGACTTCATTACCCACCGCAATGCGGGCATCCATCCCGTCGGCGAAATGGGCGATGTAGCCGCGCGGATTCGCTTCGAAAAGCAGCCACTGCTTGGGCAGCGTTTCGGACGGCACGGCAAAGGTGGCCTTGGACGACCAGCCGATGCTGATGTTATCGCGCTTGCGGATGAGCCGCTCCTCAACGATGCGGCCGCCCTGAACGATACCGATGCGGAGGATGCGCGGTTTGGCCGCCCCGGTTCCGCCGGTTTTCGATGTTAGGGCCGCTTGCTGAGTCGCCATGAAGTCGTTTCCTCGTAGTTAGTCTGTCTAGAAGGGTGCTTTCGTCACACTGTCCAGGATCTTAGGCACGAACTCCTGTTTCAGCTCGTGCCAGTCGTAGTTGATGCTGGATTTCTGAAGCACGTAGAATGCTTCAGGTTTTTGAATTTTTCCTTCGATGACGATTTCGCCTTCGATCTTGTAGACCTTCCTGCCGCCAGCACCCCGCTCGACCTTGACCTTGGTTTGGTCGTCGCCGGCGTCTGCAGATGCAGCGTCGGTCTTGGCCGGCTCAGCTTTGGCGGGTGTCGCTTTGGCGGGCGCGGCGGCTTTCTTGCCCTGTGCCTGCGCCAGCGAAAAAGACAGCAGGACCATGAGCGCGCCGATCGAGACCAGCGCGATTCGCCGCTTGAAGAAGGAAGCCTTAGTCATGGTCGACTCGGTGCTGGGGCTGGTCCCGCCGTGCGCGCGGGAGGCGTGGGCCAGCCGGAGGGTGGCGTTTGCGCGCCTGAATTGGTCGGAGCCGCCGGATATCCAGGACCGCTAGGGGCGGCAGGATAGCCTGCGGGTGCAGCGCCCGGAGCAGACGGTGGAGCGGCCGGCTTCTTGGCGTCATCAGCAGCCTTCGTGGCAGCTCGCTGGCGTTCGCGCTCGTCTTGCTTCTTCTGGCGCTCGATGCGCTTCTGCTCTTTCTTGATGTCTTCCTGGGCTTCGTTGAGATAAGCGTCCGCTTCAGGAGGCACGGCCTGCCCTGCGCCGGTCACCATCTGCTTGTACTGCTGCAGGTAGTTGATGGCGGTGTTGAGCTTGGCCGTGGTGTCCATGTTGGGCATCTTCTCGGCGTCGAGAAAAAGGATGCCGAGGTTGTAAACAGCGTCCGCGTAGCGCGGGAAGAGCGCCAACGCTTGCTTGTATTCCGCCAGTGCCTTGTCGTACTGCTTGGCCCCGCGGTAGGCGCTGCCCAGGTTCAAATGGGCCTTGGTAAAGGTCGGCTGCAACTGCACGGAGCGCTCGAGAACCGGTACGGCCTCGCGGTAGTTCTTGACGACCAAGTACTGCGCGCCGAGATTGTTCCACAGGATCGCGTTGTCGGGTCTCGCCTCGGTAGCTTTCTTGAACTGCTCGATGGCGCCGGGTGTGTTTTTCTTGTCGATCTCCATGAAAGCCAGCATCTGGTAGATCTCCGAGCGCTCGGCTTCGCTGGCGCCCGCATTCTTCATCATGTCGCCGAGGGTGCGCACCCACTCGTTCTTGCCGAGCTTGAAGTAGGCCTTGGCCATGATGAGCATGGCTGGCGTGTAACGCTCGTTCCTGTTGAGCGCGGCTTTGGCCTGAACCACGGCGCCCTGGTAGTTGCGCGCATCGTAGAGTTTTTGCGCTGATTTCACCTCGTCGGTGGGGATCACGGCCGAGGGCGGCTCTCGCCGTTTACGTACCCCTGGCATTGGCGCATCCGCCGCCAGCGCAACCGTGGGCAAAGCGACCGAGCTTGCCACCGCGAAGGCGAGGATTCGCACGCGCGCGCACCCGAGCATGGTCGCCAGTCCTGTCATCCTCATGGCCGCCCGCCTCCTCATGGGTACTCCACCCCGATCCGTTCGTCTTTGATGAAGGGGAACTCGTCAGGTAGGTACTTCGACAAGTTCTCCCGTGCCTTCTTGACGTAATCGTTGGTCACGCCCAAGTCGGCCGCACGGTCGAGCGTTGCCTTCCACTGCCTCTTGGCTTCGTCTTCGACCGGGGTCACGAATTGATAGATGGCGTCCTTGTATTCGGTCTCGGCGACGCCGCACAAGCTCGGATCGACCTTGCAGGCCTTCTTCGACAGCTTCTTCACTTCTTCGGGTGGATTGTCTGCCGCCTTCACGAGCTTTTGCGCAAACTCGTAGAAGATGTCGCCGCGACGAAGGAACGAGGCCAGGGTCCAGTTGGCGTCCTTGTAGTCCCAGATCTTGGCGTACTCTTCCTGCAGCTCCTTGGCCTCGGCGGTAAAAGCGTCGAAAACCTTGCGCACCTGCTTGGGGTCGCTGGTGAAGTGGAGTTGCTTGGCCTGGAAGGCCTTGAACTTCTCTTCGAGGATCAGGTAGTCGGCCTTGGCGGCTGCGGCGGCGGCAGGCGTAGCAGATGGCAGACGGCGGGCGATGAACTCGTCGCGGACCTGCTTGTACGCAGCGAGCACCGCCTTCTTGTCGCGCCCTTGCTCGGCCAAGGTGGCGAGCTGGAGGTAGGACTTGACGACATACTCGCCGGCGGGCGGCTGCTTGCTGTAGCGCTTGATGAGCTCGTGCAGACAGGACACCTGGCGAGCTGTATCCAGCGCTTTCTCGTAGGCAGTGCAAGCGAAGGCATAGGCCTGCGCCGACTCGGCCGGCTTGTCGGCGATATTGTCCGCGTACTTCTTGTAGAGGTCGGCGGCACGGGCGTACTGCTGATCGTTGTCGAGCAGCTGCGCGGCGATGCCAAGCGCTTCCTTGCGGTGCTCGTAGGTTGCGAACTTGGGATCCGTCGCGACCATGAGGTAGCCACCGACGGCCTTTTCGAACTCGAAGAAGCGGAACTGGTTGCGGGCGGAGTTCCAAACTGCGTCTTTCGCCAGCGCCGAATCCGGATAGTCGCGGGCCAATCGTTGGTAGCACTTGGTGGCTTCGCCGTATTTGTAGATCTTTTCGTAGATCACGCAGGCGTTGTTCAAGTTCGAGGGCGCGTCCTGATCCTTGGGATTGGCCGCAATGAGATCCATGAGGTCGAGTGCCAGGCCTTCGTCGAGCTCGGTGCCCGTTTTGCTGCGTGGACCGGTCGCGCCGGGTGCCTTGCCCCCCGTAGAGGCCACCTGGGCCGTGCTTGCCGTGCCGGTGACGACCGCGATACCGCCAGCGCCGTCGCGGCACTGAACCAGCTGCCTACTTGTGCCCTTCTCTTCGTTTTCGAGAGCGATATCGAGACGCTTCTTGATGACCGTCGTCTTGACCGAGGCCTTGATGTCCTGGACGCGCGCCAAGTACGGCTTGGCTTGGGGTGCCCTGCTGCACGGCGAGTCCGAGAACTTGTCCACGACCTGCAGCAAGCGACCGAGAGCACAGTCCTTGGCTTCCTCGTCGTCGATGCTGAAATCGATGAAGTAGGTGGTCAGGATGGCGTCGTACGCTTTGAAGCCGATTTCCGGGTTCTTCGCGCAGTAGTCATCCGAGAGCTCAGCCAAGCGGGTGCGCGCCTCGGGCCAATCACGATGTTTGAGGAGAATAACCGCCGAGGCGTAGCGCAGGTCGGGCACACGCTCGTCGGGCAGGTTGGCGACGTACCAGTCGAGGGCCTGCATGTAGTTGCGGTAGACCTCGTGCATGGGCAGCGGCGTCACCGGCGGTCGGGTGTTCTTCTCGTCGGGAATCGGCGGATCTTCGATGCGCTTTTCCGCCTTCATCCGGTCGATGATTTCTTCGTAGGCCTTGATAACCTGAAGGGCGGCGTCCTTCTGGTACTTGTTGTCGGTGTTCGAATCGCGAACCGCGATGTACGCCGGAATGGCTTCCTGAACCTTGCCGCCGTAGTAGAGCGCATCGGCGTAGAAAGCCGAGAATTCGTAGGCGCGCTTCGAGTTGGGATAGGCGGCGAGATAGCGCTCGTAAAGCTCGGCAGCGGTGCGATAGGTCAGCTGGCACTCGTCGCGCTTCTTCAGATCCGAGGGAGTCTCCTGCGCCTTCGCCCGGCACGCCTGCGCGGCTGCGTGCACGTTGGTCGCTGCGGTCAGGAGCGCGTCTTCGGCAAGCTGTGCAGCCACAGCCAGTGCTTCGGGATTGTTGACGTTCTGACGGTACCAGTCGCTGCCCTTGCTGTAGTTGCGGCCGAGCATCTCGCGCTCTTTGGAAGCAGCGATGAGGTTGCGGTCACGCTCGTAGGCTTTGACGATCTTCTCCTGCAGCCTCGGCGCATCGGCAAAGTACGGCCACATTTGCAAAATGTATTTGTACACGGCGATCGCATCGGGGTACTTGGTCGAGTCGAAGTAGATGTCCCCCAACCGCTGGAAAACTTCCTTGACGTGCACCTCGCCCTCGCGTCCGCGGTAGAAGGACTGCGCCCGGACAAGGCCACTTTCCGCGTCGGGGACGGAATCGCCGTCCCAGTCGGGCTCGGAGAAGCTGATGCCCAAATACTGGATTGCTTCCGGCCGCAGGTCGGAACCGAACTTGTCGCCAGCCGCTTTCTTGCTGTCGGCCCACTTGACCAAGCCGTCGAACTCGCGAATAGCGTCGAGAAAGCGGTTGTCGCGGTAATATGACCACGCCAACTTGTAGATGGCTTTGTCGTAGTAGGACGAATCCTTGAATTGCAGCACGCGACCGTAGGCGGAGATCGCGTGCCCCAGCTCGGCAGCGTCGAAATGCATTTCACCAATGCGGGTCCACGCCTCGGGCAAGAACTTCGACTCCTTCTTGATGGGCGTGCAGTCTTTGTAGTAGTCGACGACCGGCCCCTTGCCCAGCCCGGTGGCAGGCGGGGTCTTGGGTGGAGCATCGAGCGGCTTGTATTGGTTCGCGCAAACCAAGGCCAAGAGCGCCTGGCGTGCTTCCGGATCCTGTCCCATTTCGCCGAGGCAGAAGCCGAGCAGGTAGTAAGTGGCGTCGCGCAGACGGTAGTCAGGAAAGGCGACGAGCAGGCGACGGTAGAGACTCACGGTCTGGCTGTAGTCCGCCTTGGGCGACGGCGTGGTGGGCGGGTTCGCCGAATCGAGGGCTTTCTGGTAGTCCTCCTGGGCGGTCAGGAACTCGTCGGAGGACTTTTCGTAGTAGAGCTCGGCCAAACGAAACATGACGTCCGGAGTCCACTTTTTGTCGGACGGATAACGGCGTAAGAAGCCTTCCAGCACGGCAATGGCATCCATGCGGCGCTGCTTCTCTTCCTTCTCGTTGAACGTAATGAGCGGCTCGTACTTTTCGCGGATGGCCTTGAGTTTTTCGAAGTAGGTCCGCTTGATGATGTTCGACGCTGCCTTGCGGAAGCCGCCGATTTCGTCGGCATAGCGAGCGAGGTCGGTGGCCATCTCGTCGACCGCCTTGGGATCGATGGTCCCTTGCTTGGGCATCTTGCCGGCAGCGCGGGCGGAAGCCGGAACCGCCAGGATGCCGAGCAGTGCCAGCGCGAAAAACCGACGAGAACCTGGACGATGCGCCGCCACCCTACTTCTCCTCCTCAAGCAAGGGGCGGAAGTCCTCTTCGATGGTCTTGAGCTCGAGCTTTTGTTGATTGATAAGTTTGGAAACCGTCGAGGTCCGCTGATCCTTGAGGCCCCACGCGACGTCGACCAAACCGACGTCGGACTGCACGACGAGGTCGTAAAAGCGGTCGGTCGCTTTGGAAAGCATGGCAAAGGCAAGGCCGCCGCCGAGGCTCTGCGATTCGCTGACGATGCCGCCGAGCTGGGCGTTGGCCGCCTGCAGGCTGTTCTTTTCGGCGAGCAGCTGCTGCTTGAGCTCGCCCAATCGGCGCTGGGCAGACGCCTCGATCTTGCCATCGAGCTCGGCGAGATGGGCCTGCACTCCGTCGGCGCGCTCGAGAAGCGACGCCATGGCGTCGAAGTCGTGCTGATCGTCCGCGGAGAGTCGAGCACGCGCGCCCTGGAACACAGCCCGCTCCTTCTTCATGCTGTCGACGAGCGTGGCGATGGCGCCCCGATCTTGGTCCCCCGTGGCTGCGCCCACCGTGGCCTCACGCGCCGCCTCGGCAATGGCGTTGCGAATGTGATCGTTCGAAGCGCGTAACTCGGCGATGCCGTCGCGCATACTGGCCACCGGCTGGATGAGCTCTTCAGGCTTGATCTTCTGGTCAGCGCGCGACTTGATGAAGTACTGCTCGATGGCGACCAGCTCGGCCTCCATACCCTGAACAATCACATTCAACTCGGAGGCTTGGCCGTCGAGCTGATCGAGAGCCGAGTGTGCCTTCTTCTCCCGGTCGCGCAGAGCGGTCGCGGTGAGCGGCAATCCCTCCAGCTCCTTTTCGGCCATGGCGCGCTCGACGGCGAGCTGTTCAAGGCGCGCCTTGTCCCCTTCGCTCAGCGCGCCCGCGGTCAGCGTGCGCATCTTGCCGCCAAAGCGGCGGCGCATCTCGACGAGCTGGTTGAGGATCTCGGACGTGCGCGTCCTTACGGCGGCCAAATCGGGGAAGATGCCAACCTTGAGCTGACCGCCCACGGCCAGCTCGAGGCGGGCGAGCGTTTGCTCGGAATCCTTGATTCCGCGCTGGAGCTCGCTCACGTCGTCGGTCAGCACCACCAAGCGAGCCACCGCCGGATCCGCCTTGACCCACTTCACCGCTAGCTTTGGCATGAAGACACTGATGTCGAATTTGTCCATGCCCTTGCCGATGAGCGAATCGTAGTAGGTGGGATCCGCCTTGCACTTGGTCAGCGTCTCGTCGAGCTGCTTGTAGAGCGGATCGAGCTGGTCGCGGGCCTGCATGAAGGCCTCGTTGGCCAGCGAAAAATTGCCGAGGCGGACGTGCAGGTTGCCCATGAGCAGGCGCAACTCCGGAGCTTGTGGGCTGTCGGGATTCTGGAGCAGGATAAGGTCCAATGCCCGATAGGCGGACTTGAAATCCTTGGCCTTGATCGACGTCCAGGCCTGTTCGTTCAGCGCCTCTTCGAAGTGCAGGGACTGCTGCGGGATCAAATTGTACGCCTCTCGCGCTTTCTCGAATTGGTCGTGCTCGTAATTGAGGCGACCGATAGCCAGGCGGGCCAAATCCTGGATTTCCTTTTCGGTATCGCTGCGCGGATGCGCGCGCACGATGGCGTCGAATCCCGCCAGTGCGGAGACTTGGTCGCCCTTCTTGACGAGCGCGGTGGCGATGAAATAGCGAGCCTGCAGGAAATAGGGGCTGGTGGTCGGGATGCTGGCGAAGGTGGAGATAGCGTCGTCCAGTCGATCGCGGAAGAACGCATACTTGCCGCGCACGTACGGCACCGACGGCTCAAGCTGGTCGAAAGGAATGTTCTGCAAACGTTTGAGGTAGTCGTCGACCTGGCTGAAGTCCTCGGTGTGCAGGCTGATCTCGACCAGGCGCTGAAGCACCCTTTGCTCGAGACGCGAGCCGGAGTTCTTCTTGACCGCGATTTCGAGATAGTGGCGAGCCGAGTTGTAGTCTTTCTCTTGAAAAAGCGATTCGCCAAGCAGCACGAGAGCATCGTCGGCCCCCTGGGCGTCGGGGTATTTCTCGACGACATCGAGAAGAATCGTCGCGGCCTCGTTGTAGTTCTTCAGCTTGAAGAGCATCTCGGCATCGAGCACCCGGCGCATGGCCACGGCGGGATCGGGCGCCGACGAATCCCTGAAGTCGGCGGATGTCGCCCGCACCCGTTCTTCCAAATCACCGAGCTTGGCGTTGGCGTCTTCGAGCTCACCGGCGAAAGCGCGGCCGGCCCACAGCCAGGCGGTAGCGACACCGCAAAGTACGGCCAGCGGCCCGCGGGTGGCGCGGCCGCCCTTCCTCCGCGTGAAAAGGACAGTCCCTGACGGCTGATTCATCGGATTTCCTCCGGCGTGCGGCTACTTCTTCGCCGCCGGTGAACCGGTCGTTCCCTCGGGAGAGACGAGGTTGACCTTGAACTCGACCGCGGGCTTTTCCTCCATGTTCGTCGTGATGCCGCCCTTTTCGTAGCCCACCACGGTCACGACGGTCGCTTTACCATCAGCAGCCAGGAACGTGTTGCTGGAGCTGGCCTTGAACTTGTAGCCCTTGAGGTAGCTAAACACGCCAAAGCCGCTGCCCTGGTAGACGAGCTGCACCGACAGCGTGTGATTGCCGGGCTGGATGGCGCCGTTGTACACGTCGAACTCGGGCATGTCTGCCAAGCGTCCGCTGTCGTCGACCTTATTCATGATCTGGACGCCGTCGAGCGCGTAGACGACCTTAATCAGGCGGAAGGTCGCACCCATTTCATTCTTGTGCTTGATGACACAGCGAGAAGCACCGATCACGCCACCCAGGACGGTTTCCTTGAGCAGGTTCAGGCGGGCGCGGGTGCGGAACACCTGTTCCTTGAGGTCGTTCACGTTGCGTTCGAGCGCCTTTAGGCGAACCGTAGAAGCACTGCTGTCGGCCGGTGCGGCCGCAGGATCGGGCGCAGGAGCAGCTATCGTCGCCGAGTCTGCCGCAAGTGCCTGCGGTAGACAAAAGCTAGCTGCGAGCAAAAAGGCCAGGACCCCCCAAGTTCGTCGCATCTTCATCTCACGGCTCCTTCTGAGCATTCGGTAGCGTCGCCGGGCATCGCCCGTCCTTAACCCGGAGCGCGTGAAGCAAGTGCCTCACGTTCGCGCCGAAGGGATGTAATCTATAGCAGGCGACTCCGCGTGTAGTCAAAAGCACCTCAGTCTTCGGGGTTGTACGGTGGTGCGTTTCCGATGAAACGCGGCATCTTACCAGAAGAATTCGGCGACTGCTCGCACCTTAGTGCGAATCGGGTGTCGTTGGATTTTGTCCGGCTTCCGCAACGTGCTGGCGAGCTGTCACCAGGGCTCCCCACGCGGCCTCCAAGACCTCGGATATTCCTTCACCCGTTACGGCACTGATACCCAAAAGCCGAAGGCCACGTCGTTCGAAAGTCTTCTTCAGTGTTGGCAGCTTTTTGCGTGAGGACGGAAGATCGATCTTGTTCAGCACCACGATTTCCACGCGCGCAGCCAGCGCCGGATCATAGAGCTCTAGCTCGCGACGAAGCGTGAGGTAGTCGCGCAAAGGCGTCCGCCCGTCCGCTTGACCGACCTCGACGATGTGGACGAGCACGCGCGTTCGATCCAAATGGCGCAGGAACTGGTGACCGAGCCCAGCGCCGGCGTGAGCGCCCTCAATGAGGCCAGGCACGTCGGCCAGCACGAGGGATCGGTCGCCCGGCAACTGAACGGCGCCAAGGTTGGGGATGAGCGTGGTGAACGGATAATCGGCGATCTTCGGC
>Ga0066789_10000718_pt1 | contig 13835 bp, 11 predicted proteins | sample OrgsoiDNA2013049_FD_70960 | JGI IMG/M metagenome (GOLD analysis project Ga0066789, IMG submission 70960) | Permafrost soil microbial communities from the Arctic, to analyse light accelerated degradation of dissolved organic matter (DOM) -... | ecosystem: Environmental > Terrestrial > Soil >...
CGTCTCACCGGCCCCAGTGACGATGTTGACCACCCCGGCCGGCAGATCGGCCTGTTGGCAGACTTCGGCGAACAGCAGCGCGGTCAGCGGCGTGGTCTCTGCGGGCTTCAGGACGACGGTGTTTCCCGCTGCCAAGGCTGGTGCGATCTTCCACGACAGCATGAGCAGGGGAAAGTTCCACGGGATCACCTGACCCACCACGCCTAGAGGTTTCGGTGGTTGCCCGCTGCCGCCGGAGAGCCCGGCATGTTCCAGCTTGTCCGCCCAGCCCGCGTGGTAGAAGAAGTGAGCCGCTGCCAGGGGGATGTCGACGTCGCGCGACTCCTTGATCGGCTTGCCGTTGTCCAGGGTCTCCAGGACGGCAAACTCTCGCGCGCGTTCCTGCAGGATGCGCGCGATACGGAAGAGGTACTTGCCTCGCTCTGCTCCCGGCAACCGGCCCCACGGCCCCTCGAAAGCCTTACGGGCAGCCCGCACTGCCGCCTCCACGTCGCCCTGGCCTGCTTCGGTGACCTCGGCGAGGACCTCCTCAGAGGAAGGACTGATGGTCTTGAACATCGACCCGTCCAGGGACTCGACGAACTCACCGCCGATGAACAGCCCGTAGGACGGACGGATCGTGACGACGGCGCGCGACTCGGGCGCTGGTGCGTACTCGAACCTTGCCATGATGTCCCTGCTCTCAGCTCAGTCGATCGTCACATAGTCGGCACCGGAGTAATGGCCAGTGGCCAGCTTCTGCCGCTGCTGCAAAAGGTCATTGAGCAAGCTGGAGGCTCCGAAGCGGAACCACTGGGGGTCGATCCAGTCCTCACCGGCCACCTCGTTGACCATGACCAGGTACCTCAGGGCGTCTTTGGTGGTCCTAATCCCCCCAGCCGGCTTCACTCCGATCTGGGTGCCGGTGAGGTCTCGCCAGTCGCGGACGGCCTCGAGCATGATCAGCGTGACCGGCGGGGTGGCTGCTGGCGCAACTTTGCCGGTCGAGGTCTTGATGAAATTTGCGCCTGCCAGCATGGCCAACCACGACGCACGACGTACGTTGTCATAGGTCACGAGCTCACCTGTCTCAAAGATGACCTTCAGGTGGGCCGGAGCGCCGTGAGTCCCCTCTTGGGCACAGACCTCCTTAATGGCGGCGATCTCGTTGAACACCTGCAGGTACCTTCCGGACAGGAACGCCCCACGGTCGATGACCATGTCGATCTCATGGGCACCCGCCCGCAGCGCGTCGCGGGTGTCGGTGAGCTTGACTGCCATCGTGGCGCGACCCGAAGGAAAGGCCGAGGTCACGGCCGCAACATGAATGTTGGTGCCCCTGAGCGCGTCCACGGCCACCGGGACCATGTCGGCGTAGATGCATATCGCTGCGACCTGGGGCGTTGTCGGGTCACCGGGGTCAGGAGCCTTCGCCTTGGCGCACAGGGAGCTCACCTTGCGCTCGGTATCGGCACCTTCCAGCGTCGTCAGGTCGATCATGCTGATCGCTGTGTCGATCGCCCAGGCCTTGGAGGTGGTCTTGATGGAGCGGGTGCCCAACGCGCTCGCACGCGCATCCGCGCCGACTTGGTCGACTCCGGGCAGTCCGTGCAGCCACCTGGTCAGCGAGGCGTTGGTTAGCGAACCCACTCCGAGCAGTTCGCGCGCGCCGGCAGTAGCTGTGGTTGAGCTCACGGCCGGAGTCTATCGGCCTGCGCTGGACCGATCAGATGTGGTGGATCGCATCGATCGGTCACGACCTCACAGGAACAGTGCGAGGATATTTTGAATGGTTATCAAGACCTCAACGGCCCAGCATGTGTTCCGCCAGCGTTCTTCTGTGGCACTGGCGACAGTGTGCGCGGTCACGGGCCTGCTTCTGCTCGTGGCCCTGGCCCGAAACTGGGCCGACTACCCACGGCCGTCGTTTGTTGCCTGGGTCATCTTTGGGCTGGCTGTCGCGTGGTCAGTGTTCGTTCGGCCCATGGTTCTGGTCGACGCCGAGGGCGTGACGCTGCGCAACGTCGTGCGTGACGTCTACATCCCGTGGACCCGGCTCAGCGATGCGACGTCCCGCTGGAACCTGAAAGTGTTCGTGGGGGACAAGGGTTTCACAGCCTGGGCCATCTCCTCGGAGCCCGATCGTCACAAGGGCATCTCGGGAGGGATGTTCCGAATGCCCATTCCCGGACGGCTGCGCGCGGTGGCCAGTGCGGACGCCAAGTTGTCAACGACTGAGCCGAAGGCCACCGCCCAGACCGTGGCCCGCTTCATCAAGGTCGCCAAACAGGAGTATGACGAAGCCGTCGAGCACGGAGAGCTCCCCGCGGACCCTGATGCCATGGTGCGGGTTACCTGGGTGCCGCTGGTCGTGGCCGTTCTTCTGGTGCCCCTTATCGTCGTGGTCGCACTGTCTGTGGGTTGATCTGGGCGCAGCTGTGGCTCTTTGATTCGCCTAACCTGACGGTTTCAGGGCTGGGATGTCAGCGCGCGCATCGATGCACCAACCCGAGCCAACGTGCCCGCTGCCTGTGTGCGGGCGGCAACCAGACCAGATTCCTGTTCGACGGCGACGATCGCCTCGAGGTAGACCTTGAGCTTGGGCTCTGTTCCGCTCGGCCGCACGATCACCCGGGTTTCGTCCTGTAGCAGGTAGCGCAGTCCGTCGGTTGGCGGCAGCTTCTGCGAACCTTCTGCCAGGTCGTCGATCTGGGTGATCGGGACTTCGCCCAGATCGGTCGGCGTCGTCGTGCGAAGTCGGGACATCAGCGTATCGATAACGTTCAGGTCCTGGACACGGACAGCAAAGGAATCGGTGGCATGGACCCCGTGCCTGAGCGAGAGGTCATCCAGGACGTCGAGCAGCGAACGACCCTGTGCCCGTAGTCCCGCTGCCATCTCGGCCAGCATCAGCGCCGCGCTGATGCCGTCCTTATCACGAACCTGATCGGGGTCGACGCAGTAGCCGATGGCCTCCTCGTAGCCGTAACGCAGCCCGGCCACTCGGGAGATCCATTTGAACCCCGTCAGCGTCTCTTCGTGCCTGACCCCTGCGTCGGCAGCCATCGCCGCCAGCAGCCGGGAGGACACGATCGAGTTCGCGAACACGGCGTCGGCGCCGACTCCCCGAGACAGGATATGGGCTCCCAGCAGGGATCCCACCTCGTCGCCACGCAGCATCCGCCATCCCCCAGGGTTGTCCACGGTGGCCGCGCCTGGATCGGGAACGGCGACCGCGCACCGGTCGGCATCCGGGTCGTTGGCCAGGACGATGTCGGGATGTACCCGGGCTGCCAGCGCGAGGGCGGCATCGATGGCACCCGGCTCCTCGGGGTTGGGGAAGCTCACAGTCGGGAACTCAGGATCAGGCTCCGACTGACTGGGCACCACGATGGGGGCGCCGAACCCGGCACGCGCGAATGCCGCGACCACGACGGCACTGCCAACTCCGTGCAGAGCGGTGTGGACCACGCTCAAAGCGCGGGGGCTGTCTGGTGCGACGACGGCCGCCGCCGCATCGAGATATGCCTCGAGCACCTCATCGCTCATCGTGGTCCAACCGCCGCCACCGGCCCGAGGTATGTCGGCGACCAAAGGCAGCTGGGCGATGTGCGCGGCAATCTGGGCATCCGAAGGCGGCACGATCTGGATACCGTCGCCGAGATAGACCTTGTAACCGTTGTCCTGGGCGGGATTGTGGCTCGCCGTCACCATGACGCCCGCGCTGGCCCCCAGGTGGCGGATAGCGAAGGCCAGCACTGGGGTCGGCAAGGGACCTGGCAGCACCATCGCACGACCACCGGCAGCCACTACCACGGCTGCCGTGTCACGAGCGAAGACGTCCGAGTTGTATCGGGCGTCGAATCCGATGACCACCAGGGGCTGCGGTGAGGACTCCCGTAGGTAGGCCGTGAGCCCGGCGGCTGCACGGATCACGATGGACCGGTTCATCCGGTGGGGCCCGGCCCCCATGGCGCCCCGAAGGCCAGCGGTGCCGAACTCGAGCATGCCGACGAACCGGTCAGCCAGGTCGGCGCCTGCTTCGCCATCCCCGGACGCAGCAGCCTTGAGTAGCTCATCGAGCTCGGCGCGAGTGACCTCGTCTGGATCGTCGTCACGCCAGGTGCTGGCTGCCTCGATCAGGTCCTGCGGGACGACATAGGCCGGTGAGCTGGCGGCAGTTCCTCTGGCGGCCATCACAGACCATCGATCCGCGCGACGATGGTGGCCAGCAGGCGCCCGCAGCGATCGGCTGCAGCCTGGCCGGCCGCGAGCACGTCGTCGTGGGACAGCCGATGCTCGCCAATACCCGCCGCGAGGTTGGTGACCAGTGAGATGCCGAGGACCTCCAGGTCGCATTGCCGGGCGGCGATAGCCTCCAGCGTTGTTGACATCCCGACCAGGTCTCCACCCAGGATCTTCGCCATCTGGACCTCAGCCGGCGTCTCGTAGTGAGGTCCGCGGAACTGCACGTAGACGCCCTCGTCCAGACTGGGATCGACCGCACGGGCAAGCTCTCGAAGCCTGGGCGAGTAGAGATCGGTCAGATCGACGAAGTTGGCACCCTCGATGGGTGAGGATGCCGTGAGGTTGAGGTGGTCCCGGATCAGCACCGGAGTGCCGGGCTTCCATGCCGGGTTGAGACCGCCACAGCCGTTTGTCAGCACGATTGTGGTGCATCCGGTGGCGGCAGCTGTACGGACAGCATGAACCACCGAACGGATGCCGCGGCCCTCATAGAAGTGCGTGCGGGTGCCAAAGACGAGCGCCCGGCGGTCGGTGTCGGCGATTGCCACCGATCGCATGACGCCCGCGTGGCCGGCAACGGCGGCCTTGGCGAACCCCGGAACCTCCGCATTGTCAATCGTGGCAGCCGTTGTCCCGATCAGCTCAGCGGTCTGCCCCCAGCCGGACCCCAGCACCAGTGCCACATCATGACGGGAGGTCCCGGTGCGCTGTGCGATGACCTCTGCGGCGCTCGCGGCCACCGCGAAGGGGTCAACGGAGGGATCTCGAAGATCCAGGGAGCCCTTGCTGGAGTTGGTCACCTCGGCAGCCTAGCTGCGTGCATCTGGCGCCATCGGGGGTTGCTGTGACCTCTGGGGCTGGATTGGCGTGGCCCGGGCCCGCGAGCCCGAAGGTTAGCTCCGGTAGCCCAGGTCAACCGACAGGGCGGCCGCTGCGGCTACGACCGCTTCCCATGGAGGGACCCCGGTCGCCGCCGACTCTTCGCCACGTCGATGGGCGAGCTGCATGGAGGCGAGAACAACTCCCCTGAAGTCACGCACCGGCGTCAGACGTGATCTGTGCACTGTCCCGATCACCTCGGTTGATCAGTGCGGCGGCTGTGGTGCTCCTGCTGAGCTCCTGCGTCGGTCAAGCTCCGCGGGACACCTCGAAGACCGCACCCAGCAGGTCGACGGGATCAGGGCCTTCGGTAACTTTCCGGACGTCGCCAACAACCACGACGGCGCCAAGCAGCGTCAACGTCTATGCCGGCGCTGGTGCCGGCAACCTTTCCGCAGCTGCCAAGCGAGCCAAGAGCCTGGTTTACGTTCCGAACAACGCCACTGACACCGTGCAGGTGATCGACCCGAAGTCCTTCAGAGTGATCGCGACCTATCCCACGGGCCGCGAACCCCAGCACGTCGTGCCGAGCTGGGACATGAAGACGTTGTGGGTCAATGACGACCTGGGCAACAACATGGTGCCGATCAACCCCATCACCGGTATGCCGGGCAAACCCGTCAATGTCGAGGATCCATACAACCTGTACTTCACGCCCGACGGTGCTCATGGCCTGGTCATGGCAGAGCGGTTGGGTCGCATCGACGTCCACAACCCGCAGACCGTGGCCTTCGAACGCTCGCTGGCGGTGCCCTGTGATGGAGTCAACCACGCCGACTACTCGCGCGACTTGTCCTTCTTCGTGGCCAGCTGCGAGTTCAGCGGCAAGCTCCTGGTAGTCGAGCGCAGCGCCACGAAGCTCATCAGCGTTATCGACCTCAACAACACCAAGACCCCCGGAGCCACGAGTCCCGCTGAGGCCATGCGAATGGGAGGGGCCAAGAGCGGCCTGACCCCTGGTGCCTCAGCGATGCCGCAGGATGTGCGACTCAGCCCTGACGGCACGTGGTTCTTGGTGGCAGACATGTTGCGCAACGGCATCTGGGTTATCAGTGCGAGTACCCGCAAAGTCGAGCGCTTCATCCGAACCGGTATGGGTGCGTGCTCACGGTATCTATCCAGCCCGCGACGGTAGACACATTTTCGTCAGCAACCGTGATGAGGGCTCGGTGTCGGTCCTGGACGCCTCCTCGCTGGCCATCACCGCCACCTGGAGGATTCCCGGTGGAGGCTCACCTGACATGGGTGGGGTCAGCGCCGACGGCTCGCAGCTGTGGCTCTCGGGTCGATACAACAGTGAGGTCTACGTCTTCGACACGGCGACAGGGGCGCTGATCAGGCGAATCAAGGTCAACGCAGGTCCCCACGGCCTGTTGGTATGGCCGCAGCCCGGCTCGTACTCTCTTGGACACACCGGCAACATGCGGTAGGACCAGTCGTGCGTTGCTGGTTGATCGTTTCCTGGCAGTTGTCGGTGGGCTAGAGGGGGGCGGTCGTGTCGGCGCCCGCCTCATGTGCGACAGCCAGAGCAGGGTTGGGTCGCGGGACGAGTGTGACCCTGTCTCCGGGGCTGAACGTTGCAACCGTGTCATTGTCGATCTGCGCCATGACGTTCTCGCCGGACTCGGTCACCGCGTACAGGCTCCCTGTTGAACCCAGGAAGCTTGCCGAGACGACAGTGGTACGACCGGCTGGATCAGCTGTGACCGCAATGGATTCGGGCCGGATCAGCACCAATGCCCCCCCACGAAGCACTGAGCCTGGCAGGAGCGGAACCGAGGTCCCCATGAGGTTGGCCCGTTGTCCCTCGACGGTGGCTCGCAGACGGTTCGTGAGACCGACGAAGTCGGCCACGAAGGGCGTTGCGGGCCTGGCGTAGAGGTCATGGGGCGACGCCAGCTGCTCGAGGTTTCCGGCCCGCATGACGCCAACCCGGTCGGCAACCGCCAGCGCCTCCTCCTGGTCGTGGGTCACGAACACCGTGGTGGTGCCGACCTCGAGCTGGATGCGGCGGATCTCGTCCCGAAGCTGAACCCGCACCTTGGCATCCAAGGCAGACAGCGGCTCGTCGAGCAGCAGTACCTGTGGCTCGATGGCCAGCGCACGAGCCAGGGCGACCCGCTGCTGCTGGCCCCCGGACAGCTGGTGGGCATAGCGGTCTGCATGGTCCGAGAGCTCGACGAGGTCCATCATCTGGGAGGCGCGAGCGGCGCGGCGCGCGGACGGAATATGGCGCAGCCGGAGCCCGAACTCGACGTTCTGACGGGCAGTCATGTGAGGGAACAGGCTGTAGGCCTGGAACACCATCCCCATGTCACGTGCGCTGGTCGGCACGGACGTGATGTCCTTGCCCCCGACCTCGACCCGTCCGGAGTCTGCATCCTCAAGCCCGGCCAACACCCGAAGGGCGGTGGTCTTGCCGCAGCCGGAGGGGCCCAGCAGTGCCACGAACTCGCCGGGTGCGATGTCTAGTGTGAGCCCGTCCAGGGCATGAATGGTGCCGTAGGAGCGGCGTAGGTTGACCAGGTTAACGGCGACTCCGTGGCCGGCGTCGTTTCCAGTCATGGTGCCGGAATGTGGCACCTTGGCGGGGGTCATCAGTTCTCCTTAGGTCGATGTGAGCCACGGGCGGCGCCGACGAAGGACATCGCAAAGAGCACGATGAAGGCCAGTACCAAGGCTGCCAGCGCGGCGGCGATCGCGATCGAGGAGTCGCGCTTGCCGAGCAGGTTGATAGCCACCTGCAGGTTGTCGCGGCTGAACAGCGAGGCAATGGTGAACTCACCGAGAACAAGGGCGACGGACAGGAAGGACGCTGAGAGTACTGCGGTCCGGACGTTGGGCAAGATGATGCGCCACATGACCGTGGGCCACCCCGCGCCCAGCGATCGGGCTGCCTCGGCAAGAGTCTTCACGTCGATCGCGCTCAAGCCTGCGTCCAGTGCACGGTAGGCATAGGGCAGCACGAGGACGACGTAGGCGAAGGCCAGCCACAGCGAGGACTCGCCCAGGAAGTACGCCACCCAGGCATAGACAGGGGCCAGGCCGACAACCAGCACGATCGCAGGGATGGTCAGCGGCAGAATGCAGATGAACTCCACCAGGCGGCGCATCCCCGGCAGCCGCAGCCGGACCCAGGTCATCGTGGGGACCAGCATGACCAGCATGATCGCCACGGTGAGCACCACAAGTCCGGCGGATGCCTGAAGGCCCGTCTTCAGCTCGGGGTAGTCCGCATTGATGACGCCGAGGTCGAACAAGGTGGCCCAAGTGTCCAGCGTCCGGCCGCCGCCGGGGGCGCGGGTGGTGAACTCGACCATGCCTACGATCGGGAGGGCGAAGAACAGGCCGACCAGGGCCACGACGAGCCGCCGGAAGATGGTCTGCTTGCGCCGGCGGGCTGCGCGCAGCTTCACCGTCCCAGCCATCTGGTCGTGCGCCGTTCGAGAACGACATACAAGGTCATGACCACTGCGACGATGGCGACCATGCCTAGTGCCATGGCCTTGCCGATATTCTCCTGACCCAGGATCACCTCGGAGCTGAGCGTCCCGCCGATCTGCAAGGGGATGATCGGGGAGCCCTGCGAGATCAGCGCCGCAGCCGTCGCATAGGCGCTGAAGGCGTTCGTGAACAGCAGCAACATGGCCCCGATAAAGGAGGGTGCCAGGATCGGCCCGCCGACATGTCGCCAGTAGTGCCAGGTGCTGGCGCCCAGTGACTCTGCCGCTTCGCGCCATTGCGGTCTCAACCCCTCCACCGCGGGCAGGAAGACGATGAGCATCAAGGGGATCTGGAAGTATGTGTAGACCAGAATCAGCCCCTTGTACGGCTCGTACAGCCAGGTGCTACCGGCCAGGTCAATGCCGATGTTCTTCAGCCAGAGTGTCAGGAATCCCTCGGACCCGACGGTGGCGACGAACGCGAACGCCAGTGTCACCCCGCCGAACTGCGCGAGCACCCCGCACAACGATGTCATCATCCGCCGCAGGAGGCCGCCTTCGCTGGCGGTCGAGACGGCATAGGCCAGCAAGGCCCCGAAAACGGCACCTAGGACCGCCGTCACCGCCGAAAGCACGACTGAGTGGACGAAGGCCGACACGATCTGTGGTTGAGCCAGCGCCGACAGGTTTCCCAGGGTTGGACGGTTCTTGCCATCCAGAAAGGCGCCGACCACGACGATCAGGGTCGGTATCACCAAGAAGATCGCCGTGTACGCGAAGAAGGGAAGGACGCCGAGCAGGGCGCCCACCGGCTTGCGGCCGATGGACGCCCTGATGCTCGCTCGCTCAGCCAATGGCCTTGGCCCAGTTGGCCGTCAGATAGGCGTTGGCCTTGTCGTTCTGCTCTTTGGTCAGGAACACCGGTGTGCCGGCGGCCTTGGGCAGTGCGGCGTAGGCGGCCTTGTCGATCGTCCCCGCCGCAACCATCGCTGCTTCACGCACCGGTCGTGCGGCGCCCTTGAGCCACAGGTTCTGGCCCTCGTCGGAGTAGAGGTACTCCTCCCACAGACGGGCAGCGGCCGGGTGAGGAGCGGCCTTGTTGATCGCCTGCACGTAGTAACCGCCGACGACGGCCCCGGTCGGGACGACCGTCTTCCAGTTCATCTTGCCCGTGAGCTTCTTGCCCTGCGCGACGTTCAGGTAGTCCCAGTCGAAGACGACAGGCGTCTGGCCCGACGCGATCGTGGCAGGGGTGGGGTCCACCGGCAGGAAGTTGCCGGCAGTCTTGAGTGCCTTGAAGAAGTCGACGCCCTTGCTGATGTCGTCGGCCGTTCCGCCTTGGCTCAGCGCCGCCATGACCACACCACTGAACGCCGAGCCCGCCTTGGTCGGGTCACCGTTGAGGGCGACCTTGCCTTTGTAGGCCGGCTTCAGCAGGTCGGCGACCGTCTTCGGCGCTGGAACCTTGCCTGCGTCGTAGCCGATGCTCATGTAGCCGCCGTAGTCACTGACCCTGAGGCCGTTCGGGTCCTTCAGCAGTGCGGGAACGTCGTTGAACGTAGCCACCTTGTAGGGAGCGAACATGGTCGTGTTGGCGTTGGCCACGGTAGCGCCGAGGTCGAAGACGTCAGGGGCCTTGGACTGACCCTTGAGGTTCTTGGCCGCGGTGATCTCGTCGGCGCTGGAGGCGTCGGGTTGCGCGCTGTCGACCTGGAGACCGTACTTGGCCTGGAAGCCCTTGATGATCGCGCCGTAGTTGGCCCAGTCCGGAGGAAGCGCAATGACGTTGAGCACTCCTTCCTTCTTGGCCTGGTCGACCAGCGCCGCCATCCCGCCGAGGTCGGTGGCCGACGTCGCGGAGGCAGCCTTGGCGTCTCCGGTGCTGGTGCCCCCGGACGTACTGGTCGGTGGGGAACAGGCGGCAATGCCGATCAGGGTGACTGCGGCAAGCGCGGCAACACCGCTTCGTCGAGCCATTCGTGTCTTCACTTCAGACCTCCGGGTTGGGATTGGGGCGCACCCAAGCAGGTTAGCGCTGAGCTGTCCTGTCGCGGGATTCAGACCATGTCGGGTGCCGATGAACGGCAGGTGACGCCAGGATGACCCTCCGGCGCGCGACCGGCCACGCGTCACCTGCTCAGACCCTGGGTGGTTGGATAGGCCTTGTGAAAGAACGCAGCACCTCAGTTGTCATCCTCGGTGGCGGTCCAGGTGGATATGAGGCGGCACTGGTCGCCGCTCATCTGGGAGCGTCCGTCACCGTTGTCGACCGCGACGGTCTTGGTGGCGCCGCCGTTCTGACCGACTGTGTTCCGAGCAAGACCTTGATCTCGACGTCGAACTCGCTCTCACGCATTGAAGTGGCAGGCGGGCTGGGAGTCCGGTTCGACGGCGAGGAGACCGGCCATGAGGCCGCGGCGGACCTGGTCGCCGTCAACGAGCGCATCCTCGAGCTGGCTGCAACCCAGAGCCGGGATATCGAGGAGCGCCTCCAGACGGTGGGGGTGCGGGTATGTAAGGGTGTCGGGCGGCTGATCTCACCCGCGAGGGTGTCGATGGATCTGGTCGGCGAGACCACCGAGGAGCTGGACGCGGACGTGGTGCTGGTTGCGACCGGGGCGACCCCTCGTGTGATGGATTCAGCTCTGCCCGATGGGGAGCGGATCCTCACCTGGCAACAGCTCTACGCGCTGCCTGAGGTCCCAAAACGACTTATTGTGGTGGGTTCGGGAGTGACGGGTGCGGAGTTTGCGGACGCCTATCTGGGTCTGGGCAGCGAAGTCGTCCTGGTCTCGTCACGTGAACGGGTGCTGCCAGGTGAGGACGCCGACGCCGCCACGGTGATCGAGAACGTCTTCCGACGCCGTGGCATGCAGGTGATGAACCGCTCGCGTGCGGCAAGTGCTAGGCGCATGGGCGATGGCGTGGCGGTCACCCTGGAGGATGGTCGTGAGATCACCGGCTCCCATGTGTTGCTTGCCGTTGGCTCGATCCCGCAGACAGGCAACATGGGACTGGCTGAGTCCGGCGTGGAGCTGACCGACTCAGGCCATATCCGCGTCGACCGGGTTTCGCGCACGTCGGTCAGAAGCGTCTATGCGGCAGGCGACTGTACCGGGGTCCTCCCGCTCGCGTCCGTGGCGGCCATGCAGGGTCGCATCGCGATGTCGCACGCGTTGGGCGACACGGTGGCTCCCCTTAATCTTCGAGGCGTCAGCGCGAATATCTTCACCGACCCCGAGATCGCAACTGTCGGATACTCCCAGAAAGACATCGATGACGGTCGTGTCGACGCGCGGGCAGTCATGCTGCCACTGTCGACCAACCCGAGAGCCAAGATGCAGAACGCGACTGACGGTTTCGTCAAGCTGTTCGCGGCAGTCGGTAGCCACTCAGTCGTCGGCGGTGTCGTGGTGGCTCCCCACGCCTCCGAACTGATCTTCCCGATTGCCCTTGCAGTGCAGAATCGGCTCACGGTGGACCAGATGGCCAACACGATTACTGTCTATCCGTCGCTGTCCGGCTCGATCGCTGAAGGGGCCCGCCGCCTGCACTCCAACGACTGAGGCCCGCGCCGGGCTCGGGAGCACCTGGCGCGAGCGGTGGGCATCGCCTGGGGCTGCTTCAGTCCTTGATCTCTGCGATCACGAGACCATTGTTCACGGTCAGGCCCACGGTGGCAGTCAGACCGGTGATGGTGCCGGCCTTGTGGGCGTTGATCGGCTGTTCCATCTTCATGGCTTCCAGGACCACCACGAGCTCGCCAATCTCGACGACCTGGCCCTCCTCTACCGCGATCTTGACGATTGTTCCCTGCATGGGCGTAATCAGGGCGTCGCCCGATGCGCCCCCTTCGGCTTTGCCGCCGCCGGATCGCTTGGGCGCCCTCTTCTTGGCAGAGCCACCGCCACCACCGAACTTCAGCCCGCTGGGCAGAAGCACCTCAAGGCGCTTGCCACCGACCTCGACGACCACGCTCTGACGCTCGCCGGCCGCTTCCGGAGCGTCGGCGACGACTCCGGCAAACGGCGGGATGTCGTTGACGAACTCTGTCTCGATCCAGCGGGTATGCACGGTGAACGGCTGGGCGGGATTCTTGGGCGCGAAAGCCTCGTTGGCGACAACCGCCTGGTGGAAGGGCAGAACAGTGGGCATGCCTTCGATGACAAACTCGGCTAATGCCCGCCGCGCCCGGGCAAGCGCCTGAGGACGGTCCTTGCCTGTGATGATCAGCTTGGCCAGCATCGAGTCGAATGCGCCGCCGATAACGTCCCCTGACTCGACGCCGGAGTCCAGCCGAACCCCCGGACCAGACGGCGGGCGGAAGTTCGTAACGACACCCGGTGTGGGCATGAAGTTACGGCCCGCGTCCTCCCCGTTTATCCGGAACTCGATCGAGTGGCCGTGCGGGGCCGGGTCGACATAGCCCAACGCTTCCCCGTTGGCTATGCGGAACTGTTCGCGGACCAGGTCTATGCCGGTGACCTCTTCGGTGACAGGGTGCTCCACCTGCAGTCGGGTGTTGACCTCAAGGAAGGAGATGACGCCGTCTTGGCCGACGAGGAACTCGCAGGTGCCGGCACCGTGGTATTTGGCCTCCGTCAGGATGGCTTTGGAGGCGCGGACCATCTCGGCGTTCTGTTGACGGGACAGGAACGGCGCGGGCGCCTCCTCGACCAGCTTCTGGTGGCGCCTCTGCAGGGAGCAGTCACGGGTTGAGACGACAACGACGTTTCCGTGATGGTCGGCCAGGCACTGGGTCTCGACGTGGCGAGGCTTGTCCAGATAGCGCTCGACGAAGCACTCGCCGCGCCCGAAGGCGGAGATCGCCTCGCGAGTAGCAGAGTCAAAAAGCTCGGGGATCTGCTCGATGCTACGGGCGACCTTCATGCCACGGCCACCGCCGCCGAAGACGGCTTTGATGGCGACGGGCAGGCCGTGCTTCTTGGCGAATGCCACGATCTCGTCGCTGTTCTCGACGGGGTCGGAGGTGCCGGGCACCAGCGGTGCGTTGGCCCGGGCGGCGAGGTGGCGGGCTTTGACCTTGTCGCCCAGCGAGTCGATCGCTTCCGGGGAGGGCCCGATCCAGATCAGCCCAGCATCGATGACCGCCTGGGCGAACGAGGCGTTCTCGGCGAGGAAGCCGTACCCGGGATGGACTGCGTCGGCGCCCGACTTGGCAGCGACATCGAGCAGCTTCTGCTGCACCAGGTATGAGTCACCGGGGGTCGAACCGCCCAGGGCGTAAGCCTCGTCCGCGACCTTGACGTGCAAGGCATCACGGTC
>Ga0066789_10000719_pt1 | contig 13810 bp, 10 predicted proteins | sample OrgsoiDNA2013049_FD_70960 | JGI IMG/M metagenome (GOLD analysis project Ga0066789, IMG submission 70960) | Permafrost soil microbial communities from the Arctic, to analyse light accelerated degradation of dissolved organic matter (DOM) -... | ecosystem: Environmental > Terrestrial > Soil >...
ATGAAGTGTGGCAGGCGCTGCTGGCCGGGAAGAGTGGCGTAGGGCCCATCACCGGCTTCGATGCGACGCTGTTTGCGTGCCGGATCGCGGCCGAAGTGAAGAACTTCGATCCCCTGCAATTCATCGACAAAAAAGAAGCGCGCAAGATGGCGCGCTTTATTCATCTGGCGATTGCGGCCGCCGACGAGGCGCTGCAGATGGCCAACTACAAGGTCGAGAACGAAGAGCAGGCAGAGCGCACGGGCGTCGATATCGGCTCGGGCATCGGCGGATTCGACATCATCGAGCGCGAACACACCGCGTTGATGGAAGGCGGCCCGCGCAAGATTTCCCCTTTCTTCATTCCGGCGGCGATTATCAATTTGGCCGCGGGTCACGTGTCCATGCGCTTCGGCGCCAAGGGCCCGAACGAAGCCACCGCCACCGCCTGCACCACCAGCGCGCACTCCATCGGAGATTCTTTCCGCATCATCCAACACCGCGACGCTGACGTCATGATCGCCGGCGGCTCCGAAGCCGCCATCACTCCCATGGGCGTCGGAGGTTTCGCAGCCATGCGCGCTCTCTCCACCCGCAACGACGATCCGCAACGCGCCAGCCGCCCCTGGGACCGCGACCGCGACGGATTTGTGATTGGCGAAGGCGCCGGAATTCTTGTCCTCGAAGAACTCGAACACGCTCGCGCCCGCGGAGCGAAAGTGCTCGCCGAAATCGTTGGCTATGGCATGTCCGGAGACGCCTACCACATCACGCAGCCCGCGCCCGAACATGAAGGTGGTTTCCGCGTCATGAAAAACGCGGTGCGCGACGCCGGCATAACGCCGACCGACATCGGATACGTCAACGCCCACGGCACCTCGACGCCAATCGGCGATACCCTCGAAGCCCACGCCATCCGTAATTTTTTCGGCGAACACAAACTCCCCGTCAGCTCCACCAAGTCCATGACCGGACACCTCCTCGGCGGCGCCGGCGGCCTCGAAGCCGGCGTAACCATACTCGCCCTGCGCGACCAGATCCTCCCTCCCACCGTCAATCTAGAAAACCAGGACCCCAGCACCGGCACCATGGACTTCGTCCCCAACCACTCGCGCAAGGCTTCGCTCGAATACGCAATGTCGAACTCGTTCGGCTTCGGCGGGACGAATGGGGCGCTGCTGTTTAAGAAGTGGAGCGAGTAGGGGCGCTCTGCGGTCACCCAACCCAACGGGCAGGCCACCCCGTGACAGCGTCCTAACGGAGGCCCCATCTGTATGGTTTTCAAAACCTGCGCCTCCCCCCATTACCTCCGACGCGTTTCTGGTCACCTCGGGTAATAACACCTTTGTACCCCGGATTGTCCTTTTGCACGGTTGCCATGCCCGGGTTCCCGCGCCAGAATAGGGTTTCGGCAGCTTCCAGGCTGCTAGCTACTAGCTTCTAGCAGGCAAAACTGAGGTTGCTGGGAGCGAGACGCTGGGAGCCATAAGCTAGGAGCCAGAAGCTAAGCGAACGGAGAACGCCTTGGGAAACTCTCTAGTGCCCCTATCCCCCTCGAAGAAGTTTTCGGCCCGGGCCGCGCTGGTGGACTTGCAGGAATCGTCCCGCGGCCTGCTGACCGAGTGCTTCAGGCAGTTTGGCATCGACACCGTCCCCATGACCGCCGAGAAGGCGGAGCGGCTCGCCACTGAAAAGTTTGAAGCTTGCGTCATCCGCGTGGGAAGCCACGCGGCGCCGGTGCTCGAATCGGCGCGAAAATCAGCCTCCAACAGCCGCATGGTCATCTACGGGCTGGGAGGCACGATGAAAGACGCCATGAAGCTCTCCCCATACGGAATCAACGCGGTGTTCAACGAACCGCTGGAGCGGCCCGCCGCGCTGAAACTGGTGCGGGCCACGCAGATGCTGGTGCTGCATGAGTTCCGGCGCTATGTGCGCATTCCTGTCATCACCGAAGTCTCTGTTGTTACCGAGAAGAACCAGCCCGTTTCCGCCAGCAGCCTTGAACTGAGCAGCGGCGGCATGTCGCTGAAGAGCTCGGACGAACTTAAAGTCGGGCAAGCCGTGGAAGTGTCTTTCGCGCTACTGACCCTGCCGCGGATTTGGGTCCGGGCCACGGTGAGCTGGCACCGTCCGGCAAGCAAGACGTTCGGGGTGCGGTTTGACCCGCATGACGACCGCCGGCTGCGAATCAAAGAGTGGGTGGATTCGTATCTGGAAGGCTGAGCTTTCAGGAAGCCCCTCCGCGCGGTCGCCAGAAGGCATTTGCAATCCGTTCTACCCGCCCTTCTTCTCGTTTATCAAGCTCTCGTCGATCAAGTTCCCGTCTCTCGAGGGCGGCGTTTACCTGATCTCCTTCTTCTCGGCCGCTGAGCGGAACGGTGGCGCGGACCTTGGTTCCGTTTTCGTCCGACGTGACTTCGAATTCCCCGCCTAGTTCGCGGATGCGTTCCCGCATTCCAGCCAGGCCCACACCCAGTTTTGTGCCGTCGTCAATCTGCTCCAGGACTTGCTGCGGCATTCCCTTTCCATGATCCAGAATTTCGATGGTGACCTGTTCGGCGTCGGCTTCCACTTTGATCTCCGCCGAGGAGGCGCGGGAATGGCGGTGCACATTGGTAAGGCTCTCCTGCAGCACGCGAAAAAACGCGATTTCAACTGCCTCGGGAAGGCGCGGCAGATCGGGCGGCAAGTCCAGCGAAACCGGAATGCCGCTGCGCTCGGAAAAGCCGCTCACAAACCAACCGGCCGCCGAGGCGAAGCCAGCCTCATCGAGCAGCGGCGGGTGCAGCAGGTGCGAAAGGGTGCGGGTCTCGGCGATGGACTTGTCCAAAATTTCGCTGCATTCGGCAAGCAGAGTCTCGTCTTTTTCGGACTGCGGAGACCGGCTGAGCACTTCGATGGCAATCTTCAGGCCGGCAAGATACTGGCCCAGACTGTCATGCAGTTCGCGCGCGATGCGCCGCCGCTCCTGGTCTTGAATGCCCAGCAGCCTGCCACTCAACTTGCGCAGCGCGGCTTCGGCATTGCGTCGCGCAGTTACATCCACGGCGATCAGTCCCACCTGGGTAAACGCTCCGCTGTCGTCGGGGATGGGAAAATAGTTCACCAGCCAGTGCCGGATCTGGCCCGGCTTCCCGGGCATTTCGGCGGAGATGGCAAGGTCCTGCAGAGGATGGCCGGTCAGCAGCATGTCGCGCAGTACTGACTCAGTGTGGGCCCCCCGCTCGCCAAAGATTGCGAAAACGGACTTCCCCAACATGTCTCCCGGCTTGACCCCCAACATGCGCGGAAGCACCTCGTTGACGCGGGTGTAGCGGAATTGCGAGTCGAGAATTCCGAAACGCACAGTCGAGCCGGAGAAAAATGCGTCCACAATTTCCTGACTCCGCCGGGCTGCGGATTCCTTCCGCTGATACTGAGTAAAGGCGTAGTTCAAGGTGAACATCTGCGCCCCCAGCAACGCCAAAGCGACCAGAAACGAGACCCCGATCAGCTTTAAGGTGCGATCGTAGTTGGTTCGAGACGCAGCCTGCCGCTGTTCCAGCAACTGGTCTTCTTCATCCCGCATTTTCTGCAATGTCTGCTGCACTCGATAACCGAGATCCTCGGTCTGGCGGGCAACGTCGGCGTCGGAGTCCATGCTGGAGAGGCCCCGGCGGTGGGCGCGAATCGACCGCGACATCAGACCCAGCTCGATCTCGATGTCTGCCTCAACGTCTTTCAGTTCATCTCCGTGGCTGGGATTGTCGGCGGTCACACGGCGGAGATGGTTAAGATCGCCGGGGATCTCTGCAACCGCCGAGCGATAGCCGCGCAAAAGGGAATCGTCCCCAGTTAGGACGAAAGCCCGGCACGAGTTGCTGGCCTGGAAAACCGCCGAACCCAGGTCCTCCAGCACGGTTTCCACTTCATGAGTATGCGCGACCAGGACTTCGCTGGCGGTCAGTTTTTGCGTGGCCCGATAGAGGAACACACTGCTGCCAATCAACAAAGCGACGGCCAGTGCGAATGCCGTCCACGCAATGCCTCGGAGAGAGTAGGCCATCGCAAACACCACGCCAGTGGCGGAACGCGTTCAGGTCCGCCGCCGCCGTTACTATAATATCCCGCCCCGGTTGGCATCGCTTCGGTAACCGCCTGTAGAATGGAGTCACATGGGCCGCGCGTCACAACTGGGGCAAAACGACTTAGTGCAGATTGAGGTCGGCCCGCCTGTGCGGCAACCCAAGCCTTCCTGGCTGCGGGCGAAAGCCCCCGGAGGCGAGAACTTTCACCAGCTTAAGAAGCTGGCGCGCAGCCTCGGACTCCACACCGTCTGCGAATCCGCCCAGTGCCCGAACATCGGCGAATGCTGGAACCACAAGACCGCCACCTTCATGCTGCTGGGCGACATCTGCACCCGGCGCTGCGGTTTCTGCGCTGTGCCCAAGGGACGCCCGCAGTCACTCGACCTCGATGAGCCCCGCCGCGTCGCTGAAGCCGTCGCAACCCTGGGACTAAAACACGCCGTCATCACCAGCGTAAACCGCGACGACGATAATCTAGGCGGCGCAAGAATCTTTGCTGAAACTATCCGCCAGGTAAGAGAAGTCGCCCCCGATTGCCGCATCGAAGTCCTGATCCCCGATTTCCAGGGACTCGACGAGGCCTTGCAAATCGTCCTCGACGCCCGCCCCGACGTGCTGAACCACAACACCGAGTCCGTTCCGCGCCTGTATCGCGTGGTGCGTTCCGGCGCGCGCTACGAACGCACACTCCGCCTTCTAGAGAATGCCAAGAAAATCTCGCCAGGCATGATCACCAAATCCGGCGTAATGGTCGGCCTCGGCGAAAGCATGACCGAACTGGTGGACGTATTCGCCGACCTCGCCGCCCGCAAAGTGGACATCCTCACCGTCGGCCAATACCTGCGTCCCTCGAAAGATCATCTACCGATTGCCCGTTTCTATACTCCTGAAGAGTTCGCGTACCTGAAAGCAGAAGCGTTACGCCTCGGCTTCCGCCACGTGGAATCAGGCCCGCTGGTGCGGTCAAGCTATCACGCACATGAGCAGGCGGATGGGGTGAAGGCGGGAAATGCGCTGTCGCCGGACTCGTGACTTCTTGCGCCTTTTACATCCTTCCTCAACGATCCTCGTCCCCCCAACTACTCTCAAGGGTGCCCCGTTCGATCTCCGCTTGGGCGCGGCTTTTCTGGGCGGGGCTTTCCCGCCGGAGACCGGACCCGCACCGTAGGAAATATTCCAGCTCGCTTCCTTTCCCGAACCGTCCAGTGTGATTCGATCTCCACAGTTCCAGGGTCGCCTGTCAGATAGTGACGAAAGCTACTCCAAGCCCAATCCTCAGGCCGCTCGACCAACTCACCTTCGACCGGATTGCGGTGAATGTACCGAAGCTTCCCGACGGACTTGTGATGGTTCCAGACATTGAAGTCGTAATAGCGCGCTAGCCAGAATGAATCCCCAGCCCGCAGCGCCAGCCTCCGCGCAACTCCCTGTTTCAGCGACCGGATAGCCTGAGCCAGTGTGCCGCGATCGAATTCGCTCACTAGCAGATGAACATGCTCCGGCATTACTACGTAGCCGTACACGCAAAGATCATATTGCTGCCGAACGCGCTCCCGCGCGGCCTCGAATGTGCTGCAGGACTCTGGGGTTCCGAGGTTTGGCTGCCGCTTGTAACAACTGAAAGTGATGAAGTGCAGGTTGTCAGTCTGTTGAAAACGTTTCAGTCCCCATGGCATGAGCACAGTATATTGCTGCAGATAGGGCCAAGTCTGTGACGGATGAACATCAAGACCCCCGCCCCAGCAAAGCTTGGACGGGGCACCCACAGAAAATTGTAAGACCGAAGACGGGGAGGTAGCTCAGCAAAACCGTGGACAAGGCGTCACCGGCCCTACGGCATCACGAACGTCCCCACCGTCACCAGGTTCCTCTCCGAATTCCCCAGATAAACCGTGTACGTCCCTGAGGCAATCGTCCAGGCCTGGGCAGTGGCGTCCCAGTACGCAAGAGGATGCACCGGGTCGCCGGCGTTTACCTGAACGGTCAGGCTCTGTTGCTGTCCGGCGGTCAGCGGGACTTTCCGCCATCCCACAAGGCGTTTGGACTCACCGGTGCTTGCGGGAAGTCCCAGATAAACCTGTGCAACCTCAGCGCCCGTACGCGCCCCGGTGTTCTGCACATCGAACGTCATCTGAAATCCAGGATTGCTGCCAGTGGTCGTCGCCGCGAGTTGCGGGTTAGTGATTGCGAAGGTTGTGTATGACAAGCCGAAGCCAAACGGAAACAGCGGCGTCAGACCCTTGCTGTCGTACCACTTGTACCCAATGTTAAATCCGTCAACGGTGTAGTCAACCGGGAAAGGCGTCGTAGCGTCCGGCGGAGTGGCAATGACCGGACGCGGCAACTGGCTGGTGCTGGCTGGAAATGTGATCGGCAGCTTGCCCGATGGATTGACGTTGCCGAATAGAAGGTTGGCGATGGCCTCGCCGCCGCGCTGCCCGGGATACCACGCTTCGAGCACCGCGCCGACGTTCGCGAGCCACGGCATGATCTTGGGCCCACCGTTTTCCATCACCACAATTGTGTGCGGATTCGCCGCCGTAACGGCGTTGACCAGCGCGTCCTGATTGATGGGCGTCGAGTGAATCACGTCGGTGAAGTTCAGGCTCGGGCAGTCCATGCCTTCGCTCTCCCACTGGCTGACGAAAACAATCGCTACAGTGGACGAAGCCGCCATTGTCGCAGCCGAGGCAGAATTCGTTCCGTCATTAAATTGCACATTTGCGCCGGGCGCGAGTGCCTTGAGTGCGTTCACCGGAGACGAGGGATCCCAAATTACCTGCGACCATCCCGGCACCGCCGGATAGCCTTCGGTTAGCGCTGGCCCGCCCACGGGTGTCACTTGCGCCGATCCGCCGCCGGAAAGCACTGCGACATCAGCATGCGAGCCAATCACCGCAATTGACGCCACACTCGTGCTCAGCGGCAGCACGCCGTTGTTCTTCAGCAGGACGGCGCCCTGCTCTTCCATCTCCTGCGCGATGGCTGCGTCTCCAGCGGCGTCAATCGGCTGAATGGTGTTGGGATGATCAAAGATTCCTACCGCGAACATCGCCCGTAGGATTCGGTGCACCATGTCATCAAGGCGTGTCTGAGGGACGGCGACGCTCTGCACCGCCTGCTTCAGGCTCCCGAAATAATCACTGTCCGGCTGTTCCTGATCGAGGCCGTTCAACGCGGCGTTGACCGTGCTGTGGGTTGCGTCCCAGTCCGACATCACGAAGCCGAGAAAACTCCAGCTTCCCTTAAGAACGGTGTTCAGCAGGAAAGGATTTTCGCAAGCCCATGTGCTGTTCACCAGGTTGTAGGAGCACATCACCGACTGCACGTTCGACCCTTTGACGCCGACTTCGAAGGCCAGCAAGTCGCTTTCGCGCGCCGAGCGATCGTCGATCATGACGTTGGCAGTAGGCCGGCCAGTTTCCTGATCATTGAAGCTGAAGTGCTTGATGCCGCCAATGACGTATTGGCTCTGGATCGCGGTAAGATGCGCGGCCGTGATCATGCCGGCCAGCAAAGGATCTTCGCCCTTGGTCTCAAACGTCCGTCCGTCGCGCGGTTCGCGGCCGGTCAGATTGATGTTCCCGCCAAGATTCACGTTGATTCCGAAATCGCGCAGTTCCGTGCCAATGACGGTGCCGTACTTCGCGGCCTCGTTCAGGTCCCAGCTGGCGGCGCTGGCAATCGAAGACGGCAGAGCGGTGGCTTGCCCAACCCCGTTGCCCACGCCGACGCTGCCGTCGGCAAGATAAAGGTCAGGAATGTTAAGCGCCGGAATCCCCGGCACCCATCCGGCGGCGCCGCGAGGCTGGGTCTGGTTCCACCAGGTCGCGCTAGCGCCCCCGTGCACCATCTGGATTTTTTCATCCAGCGTCATCTGGTTGAGCACAAAGTCAGCGCGCGCGTCCGGACTGGCAGTTGGCGGCGGAGGCCCTTGCTGTGTGGGCGTGGAACTTCCCCCGCCACCGCAGGCCGTTAACACAGACAACAGTGAGAGAGTGAGCACCAGACCAGCCAGCTTGAATCGCGGGCTACTCAACGAATCTCGAAAATTATTCTCACTTCCCATAGGTCCCGCTGCATGCCTACGGCAGATGCGCCTTCAAGAACGCCGCAATTCGCTGATTCGCATCCGCGACCGCGTCCCCTTCGAAACCGTGTCCCTGATGAGGATAGATTTTTATCTCATAGGTCACCGACTTTTTTTGCAGCAGCTTCTCCAGGTCGGAGGCATTGCTCACCGGAACTACGGTGTCGTCCTGACCATGCAGGATAAGCACCGGCGGCATCGTGGTCATGCGGTCGGCGGCAAACTCCGGCATGGCTCCATACACTTCGATCACTGCTTTGATGGCCGGCGACGCTTGCGGCGGCGGGTGGCTGTTTTCTTCTTCCGCCAGGGCCAGCCCAACGTAGCCGCCGAGCGAAAACCCAATCAGGCCGATGCCATCCTTTTGCACCCCGGGCTGCTCTGCGATGAAGCGGGCAGCATCATTCAGGGTACGAATGTATGCGATCAATTGATCACGGTTGGCCGAGTGCGCCCAGTTGCCGCCCGTTCCCTCAAAATAATGCGGAACAAAGGCAATATAGCCGGCGCCAGTCAGGGTGTCGATAAGGCCAGTCATGCGCGAGTCCACCTGTATGCCGCCTCCGCCGTGTATTAGCATCACCGCGGGATGGGCATCCGAGCCCTTAGGATCAAAACGTTCGATGGTTACAGATTTTCCTTCACTGGGAAAAGTTGTGGCAGCGGGAGTCTGCGCTGACGCTAGCCCGGCTGAAAGACCAAGCGGCAGGAATAAACTGAACCAGAAATTACGTAGGGTCATCAGTACGTCCACGTCGAAAATTTGCCCGGTGTGTTCTCGGAACCGAGCGACGTTTTCTTACACCTTACCTTAAATCTGCCATTTGGCTCACTGGTTGCTTCTCGAAGAAGCGGCGTAGCTGAGGATGGGATGGGAGTTTGGGTGCGAGCCAGACGAGCGCACCTAGAACCAGTGGTTCGGCGAGCCCGGTAAGGATGGAACTCTCAAAGCCATAGGATCCGCCACTAATCCAACGCCGGCCGCTGAGAGTGGTAGTGATCCAAGACCCTGGCGTCGAGGTACCGGAGACGCTGAGGCCAAGCGCCAGGGAAGCAGTCGCGTTCCAACCGGCGTGGTAGCCGGCAGCCATCCATAGTGATCCGTTGCGCAGCACCAGCCATGCCAGCAGCACGCCACCGATTGCGGTGAAGATGAGGCCTCGCGGATTGGCTGCGGAGTTTGCTCCGTGAGCCAGTCCGAAGAGAGTCCCGGTTGTTAGGGCAGCTACCGTGCGGCCAGCCTTCTGGGAAATCAGTTGCATCAAGTAGCCGCGAAAGACGAGTTCTTCATGGAGGGCAAGCAACTGGATGGAACCTAGCGCAGGAAGAGTCTGAGTCAAAACGTGATGCAGATCAAGCGAAACGCGGGAAACTTGCGCATCGCCTAGTTTGCGGGCGACCAGGAAGAAAAGGATTGGAGGAATAGAGCCAACCAGCAGGCCGATGGAGCTCTCCTGCAGCCACGGTGAAGAGAGAGGAACGCCAACTGAGCTCACGGGGCGGTCTTCAAACCATCGTAAAGTAAGTGCAGATGCGGTCAGGATGCAGGTAAGGAGGAGGATCCCGCTGAACAACATGAGCCCAGGATCGAGAACGCCGTGTTGCATCTGCGGCGGCAGATGAAGCAATCGCCATGAGACGTTGAAAATGGCGGCCAGCGATAGGTAGATCAGAAACAGGGTGGTGATCTTCAGCGCCAGACTGCGCTTTTTGACGCGGGTGGGCGGCCCTGCGCTTTCTGGCCGGGATCCTGGAATCACCGCCACCGAGTTACCCCGCAGCTAGCTATAACTAACCTTCCGCTCGCCCTTCACAATCCGCCCCACCGCGTAATACTTCTCTCCGGCGCGATCGAGAACAGTTTGTGCTTTCTTGAATTTCTTGGACGGGACCACGGCCAACATTCCTATTCCCATGTTGAAGGTCCGCATCATTTCTTCGTGGGGGACGTTGCCCAGCTTCTGCATGTGGGTGAAGATGGGCTGCACCGGCCAGGTGCCGTATTCGATGATGGCGGAAACTCCGCGGGGTAGGACGCGGGGCAGGTTCTCGGTGATGCCGCCGCCGGTGATGTGCGCCAGCGCCGAAACGCATTCAGCCGCGATCAGCTTCTTGATGATCGCCCAATAGCTGCGGTGGGTCAGCATCAGCTCGTTTCCAACCTTGCCCTTGATTTCATTCACGTAAGTCTCAGGCTCGTAGTCGGCGACTTCAAACAGCAGCTTGCGGGCGAGGGAATAGCCGTTGGTGTGCAGGCCGGTCGAAGGTAGTCCGAGGATGATGTCGCCAGCCTCGACTGTCTTGCCGGTAATGATGCGGTCGCGCTCGACCACTCCGACGATGAATCCGGCAAGGTCGTATTCGCCGTCGGGATAGAAGCCGGGCATCTCGGCGGTCTCGCCGCCGATGAGGGCGCAGCCGTTGTGCTTGCAGGCGTCAGCCAGACCCTCAACCACCTTTTCGGCGACCTCGGGCTGCAGGCGGCCAGTCGCGAGGTAATCCATAAAAAACATTGGCGCGGCGCCCTGCACGGCAATGTCATTGACGCAGTGGTTGACCAGATCAGCGCCGATGGTGTGGTGGACCTTCATCTCGAAGGCCAGCTTGAGTTTGGTGCCCACGCCGTCCACGCTCGAAACCAGCACCGGGTCGAGATACTTGGTCTTGTCGATGGAGAAAAGCGCGCCAAATCCGCCGATTTCGCTCAGGACGCCCTTGGTAAAGGTCTTGTGGGCCAGATACCTGATGCGCTGCTTGGTGCGATTGCCTTGATCGATGTTGACGCCCGCGTCCGCGTAAGTGATGGGTTTGGAATTTTGGGTCACGGTGCGTCCGTTTACGATGTGCCTTGCGACGTGCGGGGCCTGATAACTCAGGGGAAAAACTTAGAGATTGTAGCACGTTAGCGGGGTCATTCACCGCCGAGCAACCTTCCACAAATGCGTCATCCCGAAACTCGGCGTTCTTCAGCCGAGTGAGGGATCTTGCGCGGAGTGCATCGAAGCTGTTCGTTCCCCAACCGGCTTATACACGTCCGTCCATGATTCAGCCAGGTCGTGCCAGTGAGGGTTCGTGGATTCGATCAAGAGATTTTTTTGCTTCGGCGCCATCCTTTAATTTCTTTTTCGCGAGCGATTTCCGCGTCGGGGTAAACGAAGCATTCGTAATAGACCAGGCGCGTGAGGTTATAACGGCTGGTGAATCCAGGCGCAAGCTTGTTCTTGTGCTTAAAAACACGGCGGCTCAGATTTACGGAAATGCCCGTGTACGGCACATGCGAACGGGGCCGATTCGTCATGATGTAAACGTGGAATCGTTTGGACTTCCTCGTACTCGCCCTCCCATGCAATGCGTCATCCCGAAACTCGGCGTACTTCAGCCGAGTGCGCCGTTTGTAGCACCTGCACCGCGACCTGTCTGTGACGGATTAACATTACCCGGCCTCGGTGCCGCTGCACGCGAGATCCCTCGCCCCGCTGGAGAAAACGCGGGTCTTCGGGATGACGCCCGGTTAGAGGGCCGACCCCTGCCGAGGCCTTTGCAGTTCACTTTTGAGAACAAATCCACAAATATTTCACGATTCGCCTTTTATTCGCTTTGTATCCGCGATATACTCCACCCAGTTTCATCATCGTACTCACAGGAGAAGCACTCATGGCGGACGAACGGGGCCGGGCGATTGACATGGCGTTTGCGCAAATCGAGAAGCAGTTTGGCAAAGGCTCCATCATGCGGTTGGGGTCGAAAGAGATTGTCCCCATCGCAGTGATCCCGACCGGCGCGATTTCGTTTGACGCCGCGCTCGGAGTCGGCGGCTTCCCCCGCGGCCGCGTAGTCGAAATCTTCGGACCGGAATCTTCCGGCAAGACGACCATCGCCCTACAGGTAGTTGCCTCGGCGCAGGCGCTGGGCGGAATGGCCGCATTCGTGGACGCCGAGCACGCGCTCGATCCCGGCTACGCCAAGAAGCTGGGCGTGGACGTGGACAACCTGCTGGTTTCGCAGCCTGATTATGGCGAGCAGGCGCTCGAAATCACCGAAGCCCTGGTCCGCTCCAACGCGATTGACGTGCTGGTCGTGGACTCGGTGGCCGCGCTGGTGCCCAAGGCCGAACTGGATGGCGAAATGGGCGATAGCCACATGGGCCTGCAGGCGAGGCTGATGTCGCAAGCCCTGCGCAAATTGACCGGAACGGTTTCAAAGTCGCGCACCTGCCTGATCTTTATTAACCAAATCCGAGAAAAGATCGGAGTAATGTTCGGCAACCCGGAAACCACCACCGGCGGCCGCGCCCTGAAGTTCTACTCCTCAGTCCGTATCGACATACGCCGCATCGCCGCAATCAAAGAAGGCGACGTAGTCGTCGGATCGCGCACCAAAGTGAAGATCGTCAAAAACAAAGTCGCCGCCCCCTTCCGCGAAGCCGAATTCGACATCCTCTATGGCCAGGGGATTTCGAAGGAAGGCGACCTGCTCGACCTGGCATCGAACCAGAACATTGTGGAGAAATCCGGCTCCTGGTACAGCTACAAGGGCGAACGCATCGGCCAGGGCCGCGAAAATGCCCGCCAGTTCCTCAAAGACAACAAAGACACCCTGGTCAAGCTCGAAGCCGAGGTCCGCAAAGCCCTCGGCCTGACGACCGCGGGCCCGCAAGCAGCCCCGCCAGTCGCGGCGGCGCCGCCACCCGCCCAAGCAGCCGCCCCGAGCGCCAGGGTAACGACCATGCCCACGGGGACGGATGCCGCCAAAGCGCCGGCAGCGGCGAGGCGCTAGACCGATCGACCGATAAACCATACAGAAATTCCTCTGCGCCCTCTGTGTCCTCTGTGGTTCAATGATTTTTCTGGACAACTACAGAGAACACGGAGGAGCAATGAGAAACTCCCGAGGCAAGCGGGCGAGGCGCCAGGTCGTGCTCGTCCTGCTTGCTGGATCTCTTGCGTGCCGCGCCCAGAATCCCGCGCCTCCGCCGGAATACTCTGCATTTCAGCATCCCGAGCGCGTAACCATCGCCAACTATTCCGGTGATGCCATGGAGCCGTTCCTCACCCACGACGGCCGCTATCTTCTGTTCAACAATCGTAACGACCCCAGCGTCAACACCAACCTGCATTACGCCGAGCGCATCGACGACCTGCACTTCGCCTACCGCGGAGAAATTCAAGGAGTGAACACCGATGCACTCGAAGGCGTACCATCGTTGAGTTGCGACGGCACGCTGTACTTCGTTTCGACGCGCTCCTACAAAGACACATTTTCTACGATTTATCTCGCGCACTTTTCGAAAGGGACCGCGAGCGATGTCGAACTGGTGCCGGGGATTTCGCGGCACACACCCGGCTGGGTCAATTTCGACGCCGAGATCAGCGCCGACGGCGAGACGCTCTACTCCGTGGACAGCCAGTTCAAGAACGGAATGCCCGCCACCGCTGATCTTTTCCTCGCAGAAAAGCACGGCGACGTTTTCGAGCGCGCACCCAACAGTGATGACGTCCTGAAGCTGGTGAACACCAAAGCATTGGAATACGCCCCCGCAATTTCCTCTGACGGCCTGGAACTATTCTTCACCCGAGTCGAAAAGATCACCGCAACCCTCCAGCCGCGAATCTGGCGCGCCGCCAGAAAAAGCACTCACGATTCTTTCGGCCAACCGCAACTGGTAGGCGCC
>Ga0066789_10000720_pt1 | contig 13805 bp, 15 predicted proteins | sample OrgsoiDNA2013049_FD_70960 | JGI IMG/M metagenome (GOLD analysis project Ga0066789, IMG submission 70960) | Permafrost soil microbial communities from the Arctic, to analyse light accelerated degradation of dissolved organic matter (DOM) -... | ecosystem: Environmental > Terrestrial > Soil >...
GGTGTTCGTCGGGTTTAGGCTTAGCATGAAGGGAGCACAGGAATACTTCGGCGTGAAGGCCGACATGGTTACCTACGGCAAGACCGTGGCGGGTGGGCTTCCCATCGGCGTGCTCTGTGGGCGCAGCCAATTCATGCGCCGTTTCCGCGATGATCGGCCGGCCGACGTTTGCTTCGCCAGAGGCACATTCAATGCGCATCCTTATGTGATGGGCGCGATGTTCGAATTCCTGAAGCGCCTCGATAGCGAGCCCATACAAGCCTTGTACCGTGATCTGGACACCGTCTGGAACTCGCGGGCGCAGGCGCTCAATGAGCGGCTGCAAACGGCGGGCCTCCCGGTCCACGTCGCCAACTTGTCGTCGATATGGACGATTTACTACCGGCAGCCGTCGCGTTACAACTGGATGTTCCAATATTACCTGCGCGCGGCCGGACTAGCGCTGAGTTGGGTAGGCACCGGCCGGCTGATCTTTAGCCTGAATTACACCGATGCCGATTTTTCTGCGGTATGTGATGCCATCATGGCAGCCGCGCGGGCCATGCAGGCGGATGGTTGGTGGTGGGCCAGCCCCCAACTCACCAACAAGTCCATCCGCCGCAAGGTGCTCAAAGAGATGTTTCAAGCGCGGTGCTTGTCGCCCATCGGATCGATGAGTTCGCCACGCATCAAGTAGAGCGGCGCTTTGCAATAAAGCTTCAAGTCGTGGAATGGGTCGGTGATGATCTTGGTCAACCATACCAACCCGGTTTGAACATCCCTCAAAAAGAAAAGCTGCACGGTGCGGAACAGCAAGGCGCCGATGCCGACGATGAGCCAAATCTCGCCCACATGCCGTAAAAACGCTGCGGCGCCGGTTTTCGGCTGGAAGATCCCGAAGAGCGTCGGATTGAGCCACAGCGCAAACGGCGCCACTATCCACACCACATGCAGGATCACCTTGCGGCGCAGGTTGTAGCCAACCTTGATCGCTTCCTTATGCTCGTGCGTCATCTGATTGACGGTATCGTAGCCCTTGGGCTCGAAAAAGAAATGCCCGGATTGACGGCTTACCATGGCCACGAGCCACCCGATTAGAGCGGCAACCACCGGATCTTTGAACATCATCACATAGGCCACCAAGAAACTTATCGCACTCAAAAAGTGCAGGGACTGATTGATGCGGCTGTGGTGATAGAACCGATGATCGTCCCACCGCTGCGTCCGCAGTTCTGCCAAAAACGTTTGCATAAAGGTTCCTCGTTGTAATAATCACTTCGTCGTTGCTGCACGCCCAAGCGTGAAAGAAATATAGGATTTTCGTTACACACCTGTTACAGGGCGTAGTCACCACGTCACGAAATCCGCAACATAGCGTGCATGTTCACATGTTCGTCATGCAGACATGCGAACGTCCGCAGGCATGAGAATCATGATCGTCAGCGACGCTTGGTTTCCGCAAATTAACGGCGTCGTGCGCACGTTGGCTCAAACCGCCGAGTGGCTCGGCCGCTTCGGCCACGACGTCCGCATGCTGACGCCTCGGGACTTTCGCAGCGTCGCCTGTCCAACCTATCCGGAAATCCGCCTCTCACTGCTGCCGCGCAAGCTGGTGGAGCGCAGCATCGACGAGTTCAACCCCCAGGCGCTGCATATCGCGACCGAAGGGCCGCTCGGCCTAGCCGCGAGGCGCTATTGCCTGCGGCATCAGATGCGATTTACCACGTCCTACCACACCCAATTCCCCCAGTACCTGCGCGCACGTTTTCCAATCCCAATAGCGTTCTCCTACTGGGCCCTGCACCGCTTCCATGGCGCAGCGGTGCGCTGCATGGTCAGTACGGTCTCCCTGCGCAATGAACTTCAGGCACGCGGTTTCAAAAATCTGGCGGCGTGGCGGCGCGGCGTGGATACGGAGGTGTTTAAGCCTGGATCGAAGGATTTCCTGACGCTGCTGCGCCCCATCGCCGCCTATGTCGGTCGTGTTGCCGTGGAAAAGAACGTCGAGGCGTTTCTTCGGATGCCGTGGGAGGGCAGCAAGATCGTCATCGGCGACGGCCCGGAGCGCGCGCGACTGCAGGCTCAATATCCGGGAACCATGTTCACCGGGTTTCGATTCGCCGAGGATCTCGCCTCGCATTTGGCGGCGGCCGATGTGATGGTTTTCCCGAGCCTTACGGATACGTTTGGGCTGGTCAATCTCGAGGCTATGGCCTGCGGCGTCCCCGTCGCCGCCTACCCCGTCAACGGCCCGATAGACGTCATCAAAGACGGTGTGACCGGAGCCCTGGATCAAGATCTGGGAAAAGCCGCGCGGCGCGCGCTGACTCTTGATCCCAAGGTCTGCAGGGAAAACGCGGTGCGCTGCGGGTGGGATGTGAGCGCCCGCGAATTCGAGGGAAATCTGGTGGAATGCCATTCGAATCAGACGCCGCTGCGTGGCTCATGGACGATCGAGCCGCCGCAGAGCACGGCCGCCAGCGCGACTAGCAACTTCAGCCGAAGTTGATCTTCGCTTCGAGATTGCTGCGCGAGTCCGCATTCGACAGCGCTTCCTCCAGCTCGATTCTGCCCTCACGTACGAGGTTGTACAGCGAGTTGTCGAAACTCAGCATGCCGCGCTCGGTACCGGTTCGAATCGCTTCCTTTACACCGATCACGTCGCCCTTCTTGATGAGTTCGGCAACGTAAGGCGTGTTGACCATAACTTCCGAAGCCGCAACGCGCTGCCCGGTTTTGGCGGGAACCAGGCGCTGCGACAGGATCGCACGCAAATACTGCGAAAGATCCAGAAAAATCTGATTGTGCTGGTCGCGCGGAAACATGTTGATGATGCGATCCAAGGTTTCCGCGCAATTATTGGCATGCAACGTAGCGATGCACAGGTGACCGGTGCCGGCCAACGCTATCGCGGCCTCCATGGTTTCCTTGTCGCGAATTTCGCCGACCAGAATCACATCGGGGGACGACCGAACCGCGCTGCGCAACGCGCGGGCGAATGACTTCGTGTCGAGACCCACTTCGCGTTGATTGACAATCGATTTCTTATTGGTATGAAGAAATTCGATCGGATCCTCGATGGTGAGGATATGGTCGGATGAAGTTTCATTGCGATAGTTGATCATCGCGGCGAGCGTCGTCGATTTGCCCGCGCCCGCAGCACCCACCATCAAAATGAGCCCGCGCTTCAACATGACCAAGTCTTTGTAGATCTCGGGCATGCCGAGATCTTCGAGCTTGGGCATTTCCGCGGTGATATAGCGCAGTACCATCGCAGGATAGCCGCGCTGATAAAACACGTTGACGCGGAATCGGCCGAGGCCCGGTTCGGAAATCGCGAAATCGATTTCCAATTCCTCGTTGAAATGTTCGAGCTGCTCCTGGGTCATCAGTCCAAGCGCAGCTTGACGCACTGTCTCGGGGCTCAAAACCTGCTTATTGACGGGGAATATTTTTCCTTCTATTTTGATCTTGATCGGCGCATTGCAGGAGAAGAAAAGGTCCGACGCCTTGCGCTCGACCATCAACCTGAATAGCGGCTTGGTATTCATCACGTAAGCCGGTTCGGCGGCGGCAGACATTAGGAGCCTGCCTGAGTATTCCGCGTGAGCCGCGTTGGGTTGGTGAGGGAGCGGATGCTAGGCGCGCGGCGTAGGACTAAGTTAAGCGCTAGGCCAAGCCGCGCAACGCCGCAGACGCCCCTCACCAACCCAACCCTTCGTACCCTTGCAGATTTCGCTTCATCCATCGTTGTCGCCTCGGCTGAAGCGAAATCTGCCGCGGTCGCGGCCACGGGGAATACTCAGGCAGGCTCCCACTAGAACACCTGGCCTTCTTCTTCCTCTACGATTTGCAGCGCCGCAGCAGCCTCGTCCGGGTTCTTGATTTCGCGCTTGCTCTCGAGCTTAACCTTCAGCCGTAGTTCATTCTTCGAATCGGCATTGCGCAGCGCGTCTTCATAGGATATCAAGCCGGATTCGTAGAGTTCGAAAAGCGCCTGGTCGAAAGTTTTCATGCCCAGGCGGTTGGAGCGCGCCATCACGTCCTTGATCTTGGCAACCTCGCCCTTGAAGATCAAATCCGAGATCAGAGGCGATGCAAGCATGATTTCCATGGCCGCAATCCGGCCTGATCCGGTCTCGCGCGGTATCAAACGCTGTGAGATGAGCGCGCGAATGTTGAGCGACAAATCCATGAGCAACTGCTCGCGCCGCTCTTCCGGAAAGAAATTGATGATTCGGTCGAGTGCCTGGTTGGAACTGTTCGCGTGCAAGGTGGCCAGCACCAAATGGCCGGTTTCGGCGAATTGGATGCCGTATTCCATCGTCTCACGATCACGAATTTCGCCGATGAGGATGACGTCCGGCGCTTGACGCAGAGTGTTCTTGAGCGCCAGATGCCAGCTATCGCAATCGACACCGACTTCGCGGTGCGTGACGACGCAGCCTTTGTGCGCGTGTACGTACTCCACCGGGTCCTCGATGGTCACTATGTGACCCCGGGTCTTTTCGTTCCGATAACCCACCATGGCGGCGAGCGAGGTGGATTTACCGCATCCCGTGCCGCCGACGAGAATCACGAAGCCGCGCTTCGACAGCACGACGTCCTTCAGGACCAGCGGCAACTCGAGTTCTTCGAGGGTGGGAATCTTCGCGTTGATGGTTCGCAGCACCGCGCCGGTGAACCCTTGTTGAACGAAGGCGCTGACTCGAAAGCGGCCGATTCCAGGCGGCGAGATTGCAAAATTGCATTCCTTGGTGGAATCGAACTCCTTGGTTTGCCGGTCGTTCATGATCGCCCGAACCAGGCCCGAGCTTTGCTCAGGGGTCAGAGTCCGGTCGGACTGAGGGCGGATTTCGCCGTCGATCTTGATCGCGGGGGGAAATCCGGCTGTTATGAACAGGTCGGAACCTTTTTTCTCCACCATCCGCCGAAGCAGGTCTTGCATCAGGCGTATTGCTTGATCGCGCTCCATTTAAATGCTGTCCTTATTCTGCGCCTTGTATTTCGCTTCTTCCCGGCTCACCACGCCTTTTTGCACCAATTCTTGCAGGCATTGGTCGAGCGTCTGCATACCCTGTCCTTGTCCGGTTTGTATCGCCGAATACATTTGGGCGATTTTGCCCTCGCGGATCAGGTTTCGAATAGCCGGTGTTCCGATCATAATTTCGTGCGCTGCAATACGTCCACCGCCGACGCGCTTCATCAGCGTCTGCGAGACGACAGCCCGCAGGCTCTCGGACAGCATCGCACGTACCATATCCTTTTCGGCGGCCGGAAACACGTCCACGATTCGGTCGATGGTCTTGGCGGCCGAGCTGGTATGCAGCGTTCCGAACACCAAGTGCCCTGTCTCGGCCGCTGTCAGCGCCAGCCGAATGGTCTCCAAGTCGCGCATTTCGCCGACCAAAACCACGTCGGGATCTTCGCGCAGCGCCGAGCGTAGCGCCTCGGTGAATCCAAGCGTATCGCGATGAACCTCGCGTTGGTTGACCAGGCAGCGCTTGCTCTCGTGCACGAACTCGATCGGATCCTCGATCGTGATGATGTGATCCGGTCGATTATCATTACAATGATTAACCATACCGGCAAGAGTCGTTGACTTGCCTGAACCGGTGGGTCCGGTGACCAATACGAGACCGCGAGGCAGCATGCACAAATCTTTGAAGGTTTTCGGCGCATTCAGCTCATCCAACGACAATATCGTCGAGGGAATATTACGAAACACGGCTCCAGCGCCCCGATTTTGGTTGAAGGCGTTGACTCGGAATCGGGCAAGTTTGGGAATTTCGAAGGAAAAATCCGTTTCGAAGAATTCCTCGAATGCCTTGCGCTGCTTGTCGTTCATGATGTCATACACCATGCTGTGCACTTCTTTGTGCAACAGCGCCGGCATGTTCACGCGCTTCATGTCTCCGTCGACACGAATCATCGGCGGCACGCCCGCTGAAAGGTGCAGGTCCGACGCGTTGTTCTTTACCGCAAAGGCGAGAAGCTGCGCGATATCAACCGCCATTGACGGCTCCTAGTTCGGCTAAGGTTAGCCGCCAGCAGTATATAAGAGGGTGTCCTCACCCAATATGTTAATTGGTCCGCAGAATTTAGCGGTTCATGTGAACCACGTCCGATCTCGGATACGTCAGGCGGCCGAAGCGGCGGGGCGCGATCCCGCCTCCATCACTTTGGTCGCCGTCAGCAAGTCCAAGCCTGCCGAATCTATGCGAGCTGCCGCCATGGCCGGCGTCACGGATTTCGGCGAAAATTATCTACAAGAGGCCCTCGGAAAGCTCGATTTGCTCCGGGACCTACCGCTGCGCTGGCACTTCATCGGCAGCCTGCAATCGAACAAGACGCGCGCGGTCGCCGAGCGCTTCGACTGGGTGCACAGCATCGACCGCATGGGCATCGCGCGACGCCTGTCGGAACAGCGGCCGTTTCACGCACCTCCCCTCAACCTATGCATTCAAGTGAAATTGGTGCCGGAACCCACCAAGGGCGGGGTCTCACCCGAGGATCTGCCGGAGCTCGCCGCCAGAACCGCCCACCTACCGAGCGTGAAGTTACGCGGTCTGATGTGCGTGCCGCCGCCGCAGCCGGACGTCGCAGCCGAGCGCGCAGTGTTTTCGCAGCTGCGGAAGCTACTCGAAAGGCTGAACGCAGACGGTTACGGACTCGACACGCTGTCGATGGGAATGAGCGGCGATTTTGAATCTGCGATCGCCGAAGGCGCAACCCATGTGCGGATCGGGACCGCACTTTTCGGCAGCCGATGACTGATAACACAGCTACACACGAGGTCGCATGAACAACATCCGTAGATTGGCATTCATCGGCGGCGGCAACATGGCAGCCGCCCTCATTGGCGGGCTGACCAAGCGTGGTCTCTCCCGAGAACGCATCGTCGTCGCCGATCCGAGCCGCGAACAACTCGAGCGCTTATCGCGCGACTTCGGCATCACGGCGGCTGCGGATAACGAGAGTGCTGTGGCCGGCGCCGAAGTGGTCGTTCTCGCGGTCAAACCTCAACAGATGCGGGCGGTTGCTCTCGGCATCGCGCCATATATTGCCGCCTCGAATCCCCTGGTCATATCGGTTGCCGCGGGGATACCCCATGCGGCGCTCGCGCGTTGGTTCGGTACGCGCGTAGCCGTCGTCCGCACCATGCCCAATCGACCCGCTCTCAACGGCTTTGGCGCCACAGGCCTCTATGCGCCGGCAACCGTCGGCGCAGCGAACCGCGCTCTGGCCGAGGCCATCATGGCCGCCGTCAGCGCCACTGTTTGGGTCGAACATGAATCGCAAATGGATACCGTCACTGCGCTCTCCGGCAGCGGCCCGGCGTACTTCTTTTTGTTCATGGAAGCGCTTGAGGCCGCAGCGCACGCGCGCGGGTTGCCAAACGACATTGCCCACAAACTGACCTTGGAAACGGCGTTCGGCGCCTCGCAAATGGCTCGCCTGTCAAGCGACTCACTGGCAGTCCTGCGGGACCAGGTCACCTCCAAGGGCGGTACCACTGCCGCAGCGCTCGACGTACTCGACGCGGCGGGCCTTCGTGCTATCGTCGCACACGCCGTGGCGGCAGCCGATCGCCGCTCAGCCGAACTCGCCGCGGAGTTTGGAGCGCCGTAGTCCGTCCCATGGGGTGCCGCAGGCTGCCCCTCAAGGGCACGCCGCAGCACTCCGTAGGGATGCGATTGGTACGCCGTCGGGCGCCCCAGGATGGGCTGGACGGTGCCAATGGCTCGCTAACAGTGAACTGATATGGAAGCGATTAGATACATCGTCGATACGTTGTTGTGGTTGCTGACGCTCGCGTTTCTGCTGCGTCTGTTGTTCCAGTTGGTGCGAGCGGATTTTCGGGATCCGATGGCGGATGCCATCGTGCGCGTGACTAATTGGTTGATCCTACCATTGCGCCGATTGCTGCCGCCGATCGGCAAGGTTGACACGGCGACCATCGTCGCGGTCATTGCCGTGGCGTCGGTTCACACGGCAGCCCTATTTGGCTTCGACGGCGAGGGCTTCGGCGATTTGCTCGTGTTCTTGCGAGTTACCGTCATCGGTCTCGTCGGTCTGACGCTGCGCATATATCTTTTCGCGCTTTTGCTCTATTGGTTGACCAGCTTTGTAACTCCGGGCGGCTATGCGCCCGGCGTACGTTTGCTTGGCCAGCTATGCGAGCCGATATTGAAGCGAGTGCGGCGAATCATCCCGCCCATCGGTCAAATCGATTTTTCCGTTCTGTGGGTATCGATCGGAATCGGCGCATTGCTGATACTTCTACGCTGAATATGATGTCATACGTGCTTGAAATCACTGCGAACGACGGCGCTGAGTAGCGCAGTATTTGCAGAGAACCACGCGGAAGCCTGAAAAACCAGGCTCGCGCGCACGACCAAGAACCGATCTTTTTTTCGCATTGCGCTAAACATCGGCTTTTTTCTATGTTATTTTCGGCGCCGAGTTGAATATGTGGGTATTTTTTGCCCGCGTTCGCAAACACAATTAGGAGATTTATATGGCGAAAAAGAATGCAGCACCGACCAAGTCTGAGATTCTCGCTACCATTTCGAAGGAAACCGAGCTCTCTAAGAAGCAGGTCGGAGCCGTGTTTGACTCGCTTTCAGCCGCAATCAAGAAAAGTCTGCGCAGTCACGGGGTGTTTACGATGCCTGGGCTTCTCAAGATGAAGGTCGTGAAGAAGCCGGCGACGAAAGCGCGAGAAGGCGTCAATCCCTTTAACGGCGAAAAGATGATGTTCAAGGCCAAGCCGGCCAGCAAGAAAGTACGTATTGCCGCCTTGAAGACCCTCAAGGAATTCGTCAACTGATCGAGAATTTGCATCCGGAGCGATTGATCGGGCCGCGTAGCCGGGGACGCCTAGCCCGGGCCGCGTAGCCGGGGGCGCCTGGCCCGGGCCGCCCAGGTTGGGTCGACTTGACCGGTTCAGTCGCTCCGGATCGCGTCGATCACGGTGTCACGCAATTCATGCAGACGGCCGTGAAAGAAGTGCCCGACTCCGGGCATCACCACGAGTTGTGGTCGAGGTTCGAGTCGGTTGACCCAAGCGATCACGCTCTGCGGGTCGACGACTTCGTCGGCGTCGCCCTGCACGACCAGCCACGGACAGGCGGGCGCAGCCATGCCGGAAAAATCGAAGCCCACCACCGGCGGGGCGATCGTGATGAGATGAGCGGCGCGCCGCTGCTGTGCCAGACGCAGGGCGACGTAAGCGCCAAATGAGAATCCAGCGATCACCGGCTGACGCCCGGCCCAGCGTGCGGCGCACCAAGACGCTGCGGCCTCGGCGTCCGCAGTTTCGCCAATGCCCGCGTCGAACACACCCGCGCTATTGCCTACCCCCCTAAAATTGAAACGCAGGGTCGGCATCCCGGCGTCGCGCAGAGCGCGGGCGACGGTCGTGACGACCTTGTTCTCCATGGTTCCGCCATGCAGCGGGTGCGGATGAAATACGAGCGCGTAGCGTGCTCCGGTGGCTCCAGGGTCCTCGACGATTGCCTCGAGCGAACCCGCCGGGCCGCTGATCGTTATGCGCTCCACCGCCAACCGAGTCGTCATTCTATTCCGATGAGATCGACATCGAAGATCAATGTCGCCCCGGGCGGGATGACGTCGCCGGCACCCACGTCGCCATAGCCGAGATCCGCCGGAATGGTCAGACGTCGACGGTCACCCACCTTCATGCCAAGCACCCCCTGATCCCAGCCCTTGATGACTTCGCCCGCTCCAACCACGAAACTGAAAGGATGCCCACTGTTTCGCGAGCTATCGAATTGCTTGCCTTTCTTATCGGGCGCCGATGACTCGTAGAGCCAACCAGTGTACTGCACCACGGCCTTTTGACCGGCGGTGATCGGGGGGCCGGAGCCCGACTGCAGCTCGCTGAATTCCAACACATTTACCGCTGGGGCAAGATTGGAGGAATCGGTAGCGGAGGTGAGTGCGGCCGGCTGCTTGCCGCTGCAGGCTGCGGACAGTGCTAAGACGATCGCAAGGGCAGAGTAATACAAGGGTCGAGATGCCATCATTGCGGCATCTTAAGGGATTTCGCTACGCGCCGTTTAAGGGCGCGTCCGCACCTTCGGACCGCGCGTCCAGAGAGTGGCAGCCACTTTCCCCGTAGCGGCAGCGGCAGCTGCGGCTAGCACGGATCCTAAAGGAACGGCGATCTGGGCACGGATACCGAGCCAACCGTGTCTCAGGACGCCGATGGCATCGTCGATCTCATCGACCACTTGTAGGACCCACTCCATGGGTGAAAGTCTATGCACGCAGCGCCGAATGCGCAGTGAAGAGAATCACACACTTGCTATGGCGCCAAGGGCTGCGTAGGCTTTCACCTACATGCAGCGAATTCTTGTCCTGAACCCGAAGGGCGGTTCGGGAAAAACGACGGTAGCGACCAATCTCGCCAGTTACTACGCGAGTCTAGGAGGCCGTCCGCTTCTCTCAGACAACGATCCCCAAGGCTCGAGCAGTCGCTGGCTGAAAAAGCGCAAGCCCGAACAGGCGTTCATACACGGTATTGCAGCCTTCGAGCGCAACAGCCGCATGACGCGTGCATGGCAGATGCGGATACCGCCCGATGTGGCGCACGTCGTGGTGGATACTCCAGCGGCGATCCTGGCACAAGACATGCCGGAAATGACCAGAAGCGCGCACGCCATCATCATCCCGGTGCTTCCCTCGGACATCGACATTCATGCTTTCTCGAAATGCATTGCCGACTTACTGCTGATTGCAAAGGTTCGTCGCGATGAAAATCGCATCGGCGTGGTGGCCAATCGCGTCAAGCGCAATACGATCATTTATCAATCGCTCATGCGATTTCTGGACACCTTGCGGATTCCGGTCGTCGCGACCTTGCGCGATTCGCAAAATTACGTGCGTGCCGCGGAGCAAGGGGTTGGGTTGCACGAAATGAAGAAGCACCTCGTGGAGCAAGATCTGTTGGATTGGGAGCCGTTGCTCGCGTGGCTGCGAGCCAAGGAGGCATCGGATCCTTCGCAAAGCGTCAAGCCGTTGCAGGAAACGGCGTAAGGAGCGACTCGCTTCACTCGCGCCCGTTGCAGCCTACGCGACCGCGATGCGGGCTTACTTCTTATCTTCCCAGCTGCCGCGAACTTTGTCGGCCCAATTCTTGTAACTGTGCCAATTGTAGAGGTTGGTCGTGATTGCCGCATGGCGACCACCTGTCGTCTTGGACCCTCCTCGCGGAACCGCAGCGCCCGACTTCACTGCGCCCGGATCCACGCGTGGCGCGCGCCGATCTATTCCGGAATATCGAGTTGGGTGCTTGCTGTCGCTCATCTTCATGCGCCTCTATGATGTGCACGACAGTATGTGTCGCGCGCTCTCTTAGGCAGGAACTGTGTCACAGGCATATTGGCGCCGTCGCTATGCAACCGTGAGCATTGCGATGTGGATCTCAGAGAGTGTCGCGGTAAGTTAAATCGCTGGAATTCTCTTGGTTTGCCACGCATCGAACAGCGGTTTGAGTTCATTGAGCGAGCACTCGAGTGCCGCGGGCAACAAGGTCGTATACGAATCGAGCAAAGCGATCGCATTGCGAGCGGGCAATGCGTGCTCACCCGATATCAAATGTGGAGCGGTTCGCTCATGCGACCAATCGGTAACACGGAGTGTATTCGGAGCCGGTGAGTTTCATGCGGCGCTGCGCGACGAAAGCCCGCAACAATCGATCGAGCGGACCCATGATCGAGTCCTCTCCCACGAGCTCGTACGGCCCGTGCTTCTCGATCGAGTTGATGCCGTATTCCTTGATGTTGCCGGCCACGATTCCGGAAAACGCGCGCCGCAGATTAGCGGCGCGCTCATGCACCGGCTGATCAAGGGACAGCCGCAGGCCGCGCATCGACACGTGAGTGACCTCGAAGGGCAGTTGAAATTCGAGCGGAATCTTCAGAAGCCAATTGAAACCATAGGAGTCGCTTTCACTGCGTCGATAGTCGCGGACTCTGGCCAGACCCTGCACCATCGCGCGCGCCACGGCCGCAGGGTCATCGATGATGATTTGATACTTTGATTGGGCGGTCGGTCCCAGCGTCGCGCCGATGAACTCGTTAATTTGGTCGAAATACTCTGCAGTGTCCGCTGGGCCCGTGAAAATCAGCGGAAACGGTAAATCTCGATTCGCCGGGTCGAGCAATATTCCGAGAAGATAGAGGATTTCTTCCGCCGTGCCGGCTCCGCCCGGGAAAACGACGACTCCGTGACCCAAACGCACGAAAGCTTCCAAGCGCTTCTCGATATCCGGCATGATCACCAGCTGGCTCACGATGGGATTCGGAGGCTCCGCAGCAATGATGCCGGGCTCGGTGATGCCTAAATAGCGTCCGTTGACGATGCGTTGCTTGGAGTGTCCGATGGTGGCGCCCTTCATCGGACCTTTCATTGCGCCGGGGCCGCAGCCCGTGCACACATCGAGGCTGCGCAGCCCGAGTTCGTAGCCGATTTTCTTGGTGTAGTCGTACTCCACCCGCCGAATCGAGTGCCCCCCCCAACAGACGACGAGGTTTGGCGGAACCTGCAGCTCCAGAACGCGGGCATTGCGTAGAATATGGAACACGGCGTTGGTGATGCTCGACGACGAAGTCAGATCGAAACGTCCGCTTTCCACGATCTCGTTGGAAATGAATACCACGTCTCGAAGCACCGCAAACAAATGCTCCTTCAATCCGCGAATCATCTCACCGTCGACGAAAGCCGCCGCGGGTGCATTCTTGATCTCCAGCTTGATCCCCCACGCCTGCCTGACGATCCGTAGATCGAAATCCCTGAACTTCGCAAAAATGCGCCGCGAATCGTCGATATCGCTGCCGGAATTGAGAACGGCGAGCGCGCATTTGCGAAACAACGGATACAGACCACCCTGGCCGGAATCGAGCAGCTGGGCTATCTCTTGCTGCGACAGGTGCTCGAGGCTGCCTTTCGGTGCAACGCGCGCATCAACCAAGTCGGAAGATAGAATCGAGGTTTCCACAGAGCACCCGTTACGGATAGATGTCGATTGGAATAGTATCGTGCGTGCGCAACCACACTTCGATCATATCGGAATTGGACAAGGCAATGCAGCCGTCGGTCCAGTCGTTCGACGCGTAATAAGCCGCCGGATGCTTTGGCGCGTTTGGCAATCCGTGGATCATGATCGATCCGCCCGGCGCCCAGCGGTTCTTCCGCGCCTGTAGTTCGTCATTTTTGTTCGGATACGAGACCTGGATGGACAGGAAAAAGTCGCTGTGGGTATTGCGGCGAGCTAGAAAATATCTCCCCTCCGGGGTGCGGAAGTCGTGTTCCCGTTCTTTCGTTCCTACAGGACTCAAACCCAATGCGACCTTGTATTCGCCGAGCAAGCGGTGGCCGTTGTACAGGTAGAGTTTGTGCTCGGCCTTGTGCACGACCACGTGGTCGGCGCCAGTGATTTCAGTCGCGGAACCGGGAAATGCTTCACTTAAGCCGATGATCAGCACGAGTAGCGTGCGCAAACTGTTGAGAATTCGACGGCGACTTCGGTTGACCATGATCAAAATTATAACGTGTACCCGGCACGACATAAGCAGCCGTAGCTCACGAACCTTGTATAATGAGACCATGCGTTTGTCGTTGGTTCAATCCGTGTTGGTCGTCGGGCTTCTGGTCGGTTGCGCCGGCCAATCCTCCATCAAACCTGCGGAAGTTCTCGACGAGCGGACCGGCGTAACAGTGGGTGCTCTGCAAGAGCCCATCGAATTCGTGGAGACCGTCCAAAACGCGCTGCTGGGTAACGGCAAGCGAACGAGCTT
>Ga0066789_10000721_pt1 | contig 13805 bp, 20 predicted proteins | sample OrgsoiDNA2013049_FD_70960 | JGI IMG/M metagenome (GOLD analysis project Ga0066789, IMG submission 70960) | Permafrost soil microbial communities from the Arctic, to analyse light accelerated degradation of dissolved organic matter (DOM) -... | ecosystem: Environmental > Terrestrial > Soil >...
GGAGCCAGGGGATTCTGGGGCCGCCCGGAGCTGCGACTCTTCGTCACCTACGCTCAGTGGGACAAGGCTGCTGGTGGAGCTTCCGTCGATTCGGGCAAGCTCTACACTTACCCCGACGCCAACGGCGCGTACACGTTGAGCGGCAAGATTTACGGCTTGCAAGCCGAAGCAATGTGGTAGCTGGGGAGCTCGGAGCCATGTCTATGAAACTCACCCTGTCCGCCGTTGTCCTAGCGTTTGCGCTGCCCATGGCGGCGATGGCGGCCTCGTCTGAACCCGCCAAGAAGGCCGAGCCATCGGTTACGGAAGCCGCCTTCGGCACCCTGGAGGACGGCGGCAAGGTGACGCTCTACACTCTCACCAACGCAGCCGGCGCTGAGGTGAAGATCATGAACTTCGGCGGTACCGTCGTATCGCTGAAGGTCCCAGATCGCCAAGGGAAGCTTCGCGATGTCGTGCTCGGCTATGATGACCTCGCCGCATACGTCAAAGACAAGGATTTCTTCGGGGTCATCGTCGGCCGCTATGGAAATCGCATCGGCGCGGGCAAGTTCACGCTCGATGGAAAGACCTACCAACTGGATCTCAATAACGGGCCGAACCACTTGCACGGCGGAGCGCACGGCTTCTTCAAGAAGCTGTGGAAGGCTGAGCCGGTAAAGGGAAAGGCCGGCCCGGGCGTTAAGCTCACCTACGTGAGCAAGGACGGAGAAGAGGGCTATCCCGGGACAGTCACTCTGACCGTGACGTACTCGTTGACCCCTGAGAATGGGCTGCGCATCGACTACCTCGGGACGACCGACAAGCCAACTATTTTCAATCCGACCTACCACCCCTACTTCAATATCAGTGGCGATCCGACGCACACCATCCTCGACGAGGAGCTCACCATCGACGCAGACAAGACTACGCCCGTCGACGCAGGGCTGATTCCGACTGGAAAGCTGGCGGACGTCGCTGGTACGCCAATGGATTTTCGCAAGGCCACCAAGATTGGTGCCCGCATCGACGCAAAGGACGAGCAGCTGGTGTTCGGTAAGGGCTACGACCACAACTGGGTGCTGAACCACTACACCAAGAAGGTCCGCAAGGTGCTCGACCTCTATGATTCGACAAGTGGAATTGTCCTACAGATCCTCACCGATCAGCCCGGACTGCAGTTCTATTCGGGAAATTTCCTCAACGGCACCATTCACGGCAAGCAAGGCGTAGCATACCAGCACCGCACGGGTCTGGTCCTGGAGGGGCAGGGGTTCCCAGACGCGCCCAACCACCCATCGTTCCCCAATGCCGTGCTCAGGCCCGGCCAGCACTACCACCAGACCACGATCTATCAGTTCTCCGCTCGATAGACTGCGGCAGAGTCGCCAAGCACGCTGCAGGCGCCAAGTCCGATCGCGCCTGCTGCATGTTTTGACACTTTGCTCGGTGGCTTGTCCGTTCTCGACGCCGCCTCCAGGCGAGCCCAGCGGTTGTGCGTAGAGTCGCCGGTGATGCGCAGCACCTCGAAACGAGGCGCGATTTGACAACTTCGGTGCTCGTTCGACAAAAGCTAGGGTGAGCCAGTTTTTCCGTGTGCGGCAACTGGAGAATAGTTAATGTAAAGGCGCTTTCCGATCCCCCTACCCACGACAGCGATTTTCCCTCTGCAAGGAGACGTTCGATGAAGGTCCAGTCCGTTCTCGCGATGGCGATGGCATTAGGAATGGTTTCAGGTGCATGCAGCTCTAGCTCGGGCACGCCATCGGGATCGGGAGGAAGCTCGACATCTGGCGGAGCTTCCGGCAGCAGCACGAGCGGCGGCTCCACCGGCTCGGGTGGAAGTGGCAGCGGGGGAGCGGCAAGCAAGGGCGGAAGCTCCGGCAGCAGTGGCGCGTCTTGCACGACGCCCGGTGGCGCCGTGACCGGGACCTGGACCGTTACCTCAGCGAGTTTGAGCCTGTCCGGTTCGTTGGACATGCAGTCCTTGTTCGCCTTGTCATGCCCAACGGGGCAGGTCACAGGGACCCTTCAAGTGACCGGAACCTGGACCGCCAAGGCCAATGGCACGTTCGAGGACGGGACGACGACGACGGGCACCGAGCAGCTCTCTTTGCCTGCCGAGTGCAAGGTCCTCTCGAAGGCCCCTGTGACCTGCGACAGACTTGGTTCCGTTATGCAGGGCGGATACTACGACACGGCGTCTTGCGTTGACTCTTCGGATGGAGGTTGCACTTGTACGGGCACGGTCAAACAGGCCGGCTCGATGGCCTTTGTAACATCTGATCCGCAGACCAACGGCAATTTCACTACCGCAAGCAACACCATCACCAATACGCAGGACAGTACGCAGTACTCTTACTGTGTCTCAAACAACAAGCTAACCTTGACCCCGCAGGGCACCAGTCCGGCCGTGACGGGCACGATCGTGCTCCAGAGTGGGACCTCGACCGGAAGTGGCGGCACGCCTGGAGGCGGTGGCTCGACTGGGAACGGCGGAAGCAGTGGATCGAGCGGCGGCAGCGGTGCGGGCGGAGTATCTACGTCGGGTGGTAAGACCGGCGCAGGTGGCGCGCCAGCGAGCGGTGGCTCGACGGGCGGAGGCGGTTCTTCCGGGAACAAAGGTCAAGGGCCTTGCGACATCTACGCGGCCGCCAACATGCCGTGTGGCGCTGCCTACAGTATGGTTCGCTCGCTTTCGAGTAAGTACAGCGGTCCTCTCTACCAGGTCAGGAGCGGGAGCTCGGCCACGAACACGGGCACGGGCGGCGCGACCCAAGATATCGGGATGCTCGCCGACGGCTACGCCGATTCGGCCGTGGTCGATACCTTCTGTACCGGCGCTACGTGCAGCGTCTCGAAGTTGTATGACCAGTCCGGAAATGGAAACGACCTTTTAAGGGCGTCCGCGGGCCCATCTGGCAACGGATCCCGATCGGGAAATGACGACTACGAGTCAGTCGCGACCAAGCTCTCGGTGACGGCCGGCGGTCACAAAGTGTACGCGCTCTATATAGGTGTATTTGGGGGGTATAGGACTGCATTGAGCGTTACGTCCAAGGGCGTGCCGAGCGGCAACAAAGACCAGGGTATCTATGAGCTCATCGATGGAACACATTTCGGCGGCGCATGCTGCTGGGACTTCGGCTCTGTCTCGCCTAATCCCAAGAACTACGTGACCATGAATACCGTGTTCTTTGGAACAGGCTTCTGGGGCAAGGGTGCCGGTAGCGGCCCATGGTTCGGCGGGGACTTCGAGGGCGGTGTGTGGATGGGAGGCTCGGGGAGCGGCGAGCCGGGAACGCCAGGGTCGTCGGCAAACGCCAATAACCCCACTCTGAAGGTTCCTTTCGCCCTGGGCATTCTCCACACGCCCGTCGGAAAATATGCGCTTCGGATGGCCGATATATCGACCGCCACCGATCTTACCACCGGCTACGACGGTGCCATTCCTGCCGGCAAGACGTGGGGCAACGCAGGGGGCATCGGCCTTGGTATTGGCGGTGACAACAGCAACAACTCAGAGGGCACCTTCTTTGAGGGCGCCGTCGTCAACGGTTCACCCTCCAACGCTACCGACCTCCTCATCATGAAGAATATCCAGGCCGTCGGATACCAGAAGTAAGCCGCCATCGCGTAGATCCCGTCCTGTTCGCTCCGCTGCAGTAATTGGAGACATCCACTCTATGACACGAAATCGGCTCCTTGGTGCTTTGTTGGTCAGCGCGCTCGGCGTGCTGACCGTTCCGGCGGCGCGAGCAGCTCAGCTGACACAGGTGACCGCTGACTGGACGGGCGGCACGAGTTTTCCGTCAGACGTGACCATGTACATCTACGTCCCGGACAAAGTGGCCGCCAATCCGCCGATCCTCGTTCTTTCCCACTATTGCGGAGGAACTGCCTCGGCCGTTTTCGGCCAAGCGCGAGGCGGCGGGACCACGGATGGTGGCGTCGTCCAAGCCGCCGACAAGTACGGCTTCATCATGGTCGTTCCCAGCAGTGGACGATGCTGGGATGTCAGCTCTACCAAAGCCCAAACGAGGGACGGTGGCGGCGATCCTCACGCCATCAAACAGATGGTGAAGTACGCGATCGACAAGTATAAGGCGAACGCGGATCGGGTCTATGCGACGGGTGACTCGTCCGGAGCCATGATGACGGAGCTCCTGGCCGCGCTTTACCCCGACATTTTCAAAGCAGGAGCGGCGTTCGCCGGGGTGCCGGCGGGTTGCTCGAACGTCTTCGACGGATCGGGCCTGTGCGGCCTGCCGGCGCAGACCGCCCAGCAATGGGGAGATCGGGTGCGCGCCATGGACAAGGGATACTCCGGCCATCGCCCGCGCCTGCAGCTGTTCCATGGCGATGCCGACGGCACCATCACCTACAAGAACCTGGCCGAAGCCATCAAAGAATGGACGAACGTCCTCGACCTCAGCACGACCCCGACGTCTACGCAGGACACTGGCCTCACCCTCGGCACTCACCAAGCCAAGAGGCAGACATGGAAGAATTCCTGCGGCTATGCCGTCCTCGATGTACTGACGTCGGTCGGCGGCGACCACGGCCCGTCCGACGCACTTTTTGAAGCTTCATACATCATCCCCTTTCTGGGCCTCGACAAGACGGACGCCGTCGATCCGGAGATCGCGCAGTGTGGTGGGGGAGGCGATGCAGGCGTCGGTGGAGCGGGCGGAGGTGGCGACGCCGGAGGAGCTGGCGGGAGCAGCAGCGGGAAGGATGGCGGCGTCGGTGGAAGCGCTGGAAGCACCGGCGCAGGTGGCAGCAGCTCCACCGGTGGAAGCACCGGCAGCGGTGGAAATAGCAGCAGCGGCGGAGCGCCGGGAACTGGTGGCAATCAATCCAGCGGCGGCAGTGCTGCTGGCGGCTCCCAGGCATCGGGCGGAGCCGTTAGCACTGGCGGAAAATCATCGACTGGCGGAAGCGCTGGTAGTGGCTCCGGCGGCACATCGAGCAGCGGCGGCGCCGCCGGCAACTCGACGGGCAGCGGGGGAACGAACGGATGCACCTGTGCGGTCGGCAGCGCCAATGCAAAAGGCCACGTCGGCATCGTCCTGCTTGCGCTGGGACTTGCGCTGACGACCATCGCTCGCCGCCGCCGCGTCAAACCGTAGGGTAGACAGAAGGCTCAGGCTTGCACCCGCCCAGCATGTTAGACATTATGTCTAACATGAAGACGGCGACCGTACGCGAAGTTCAGCATGGGTTGGCCGGCCTGCTTTCCGAGGTGCAAAAAGGTCAGGCGTTCGCCGTGACCAAACACGGCAAAGTAATCGCTCGCATCGTTCCCGCGACGGGTTCCCAAGCTGTCCTTCGCTGGCCCGACTCGGCCGGCAGGATGAAGCGTCTGATGTCTGGAGTAGCGCCGCCCCAAGGGGCTACGCCAAGCGAAGTCGTGCGCGAGCTGCGCGGAGAGCGCTTGTGACCGCGTACTTTGATACCAGCGTCGTCACTAAATGGTACCTTCCCGAACCGGACAGCGCGGCCGCCCTTCGCGTGCGCGCTCGGTTTGCTCCGCCCGCGGTTCTCACCCACCTGCACAGAGTAGAGCTGGTCACGGCCTGGCACCTCAAGGTCTTTCGCCACGAAATCGCCAAGGAGATCATCGGCCAGGCTTGGAGCCACGTAGAAGACGATGTTGCGGCGGGGCTCTGGCAGTTGCCCGACTACGATCCTGTCGACGTCTATTCCAGGGCCGAATCGCTCAGCCGTCGCTACACCTCAATTCTCGGCGCGCGCTCTCTCGACATTCTGCATGTGGCGGCCGCGGTTGTTCTCGATGCCTCCGCATTCGTCACCCACGACGACCGGCAAGCAAGGCTAGCGAAAGCTGCTGGCCTGCCCGTAATTACGCTCCGCGCCCGCGCCACACGACGATGATTTGACGCCGCGATGGTCGGGGGATCCCAGGCGGGCTGCGCTCCCCGTCGCGGTCGCGGGCGAAATAGAACACCCGCCTTTCACCGGTACGATCCGGCCGGTGTCTCATCTCGGCGTGGAAGTGGCCTCTGTGCTAGCGGGTGCGCCTTGATTTCCGCCGACGAATTGGTCCGTGCGACCGCTCTGCTGGAAGGGCGCTTTCCCCTTTCGGCCCTGTGGTTGTTTGGCTCCGAAGCCCGGGGCCAGGCGCGACGGGACTCCGACGTGGACCTGGCCATTTTGTTTCCTCGGCCGATTCTTGCCGATCAGCTTCTGGTTGCTCGGCTCGACCTGGAGGCGTTGCTCGGACGAAGCGTAGATCTGATCGATCTCCGTCGGGCGTCGCCGATTCTCGGCCGTCAGGTCCTGCGTGATGGACGTTTGCTCCTAGACCGGGATCCTGCGGACCGGCACGTGTTTGCGATGCTCTTGCCATCGCGCTACACGGATCTGAAGATCGCTCGTGGTGCCGTGGAGAAAGCGCTGGTGGAGGCTGTCCATGACCGACGCTGACGTCGTCTTGGCCAAGGTGGCTACGATGGAACGATGCCGGGCAAGGATCGCAGAGATCCGTAGCCCCGCGCGCAAGCCTCATCTCTTGCCAGTCGATGTCGAGGATCTTCTGGCCATCAACCTACTGATCGACGAGGAGCTCGCTGGACGGCTTCGTCGCATGGTCAATAGCTCTAGAGGAAGCGTCCGCTGATTTTCAAGCCAGGCACGCGCTCGAAGTGATCCGTGTTGCGGGTCAGGAGTACGCCGCCGTTGGCCAAGCAGACGCCGGCGATGAGGTAGTCGGCCATCCCGATGCCTTGCCCTTTCGATTCGAGCGCACGCCGTGCTTCAGCTGCTCGCTCAGCCGCTTCGGAAGAAACGCCGAGCACGGTCATTGCCGCCAGCAGCTGCGAGATCTTCTCTCTGTCTGCCGCGTTCTTCGCGCCGCTCAGCAACTCGAGACTGTTGATGGCAGTCGTCGCCAGATGGCCTGTCTCGACCTCAAGTCTGATTCGCCCAGCCCAGGGCGAGCGGCCGCGTAGAAAGTCGATGAGGACATCGGAATCGGCGACCATCATCGCCAGGTGCTCCGGATGCTCCCGACCGACGCGAGCAGCTCATCCGCCTCCTTGGCGCCCATCGACCCCTCGACCGCTAGCGCCGCCTTCGTACGAACCTCACGCGAGTCGCTCTCGGCCAACATTCGTTCGACGGCTTCTTGAACCAAGCGCGAAAATCCCTTCTCCCCGCGCTGAGCAGCAAGCTCGAGCAAGCGCGCTCGCTGCCGGTCGGGGATTTCTATCGTCGTCCGCATGGCTTCATGGTTATATGCATGTGCATGTGATGCAACTAAGTTAGTAGATTCAATTCTTTACAATGCATAGTTCTGTGTTTGGCAGGCGGATGGACCGAGCCCTCGGGCTCCCCTCGATGTGGGAGCGGGATACCGGCACATCCTTGACGGACACCGTTCTGTCATACAAAATGCAATTTGTATTACGGAGGCATCGATGGCCAAGATGGTTCACGCACGGCTTGACGACGGCGGTGAGCGCTTGCTCGCGCGCCTGCGCCGCGCAACTGGTCTTTCGGATTCGGAGATCCTGCGGCGCGGATTGCAGGCATTCGATGTCGTGCAGGGGGGCCGTGGCAAGCGACGCATCAGCGGACTGGGAGCCTTCGCCTCAGGTAAGCCGGACTTAGGCTCCAACAAGGCGCATCTGGCCGGATTTGGCACACGTTGAAAACGGTACTTCTCGATACTGGTTGCATCGTGGCCTTGCTCGATCGCAGCGAGGCCCACCACGAGGTTTGCGCCGGGGCGGCGTCCGGTACTGGTTTCTCGCTGGTCACCTGCGAGCCGGTCATTGCGGAAGCCTGCTATCTGCTCCGCAAGCTGCGCGGCGCCGCCGACGCGGTCCTGGATAACGTAGGGCGGGGCGTCTTTAACATTCCTTTTCGCATCGACCAGTCGACGTCGCAGCTGCGCTCCTTGATGAAGAAGTATGCCCAGGTTCCCATGGATCTGGCCGACGCGTGCCTGGTTCACCTCGCGACGGAGCTTGGCACCGGCCGCATCCTGACTCTCGACAGTGATTTCCATATCTACCGCTGGGGCAGGAACAGACCGTTTGAAGCGCTGATCGATATCTGAAGCAAGAGCGGATACGAAAAGAAAATTCTCCGTGCTCGGGGGAGGAATCACCGTCGCAAGGGTTGCTGTTGTTCCCGTTTCTGCCGCATCGCCGGTTGGCGGGGATGAGACTCTCATAGGCAACGTCGGAGTTCATGAGTTCGGCCATGCGGTTTCCACGTTTAGCCCCGAGCGGCAGCCAATAAGACACTGGCACCATCCATTCTGGTCCATTCGGCCAATAAGACACTGGCACCATCCATTCGGCACGTAAGCGATGCACGGATCCCACGTGCAAGGCCGGCACGGTTCTTGATGAGGCAGCGCTACTCGGTCGCCGATGCGGTGGGAACCACCGCAGGCTGCACCTCTGGAACTTCGAATGCCGAGAGCGGTGCCGCCAGCTCCTCGGGGCGTAGTCGGGCGCGCGTTGCCGACCAGTGTTTGGGCGACAGCTCAAGATATCGCTCCCGCGGCCAGTACGGCAGGACCCGCAAGATCTCGTCCAGATACGTGAATGGATCGAGGCGATGAAGCCGGCACGAAGCGATGATGCTGAAGATCGCGGCCGCAGCCTCGGCATGCGTGTCGCTTCCGTAAAACATCCACGCCTTGCGCCCGACGACGATCTTTCGTAGCGCTCGCTCTGAGCGCGTGTTGTCGAGCGGCAGGTCAGCGCTCTCGAGCACCCGCAAGAGCTCGGCTTCTTGGTTCACGGCATACCCAAGCGCTTTGGTCGCGAGGTTTCGCCCGGGCGTGAGGTCACGCGCGCTGCGCGCCCACTCGAAGAAGCTCGTCATCAGCGGACGCACGTGCTGCTCTCGAAGCGCGCGTCGCTCTGTCGCCGGTGCGCGCTTGACGGCTTCGTCCGCGGCGTAGATGGCCCGGATTCGCATCAGCCCTTGCAGGCCGACGGAATAGCGACAGATCGCCGCCTCGAAAAAGTAGCGGCGTAAATGGGCGAAACACCCGACGAGTGACACCCCTTCGTCGTTGTCTGTCGGTGGACCACGATCGAGGATGTCGTACACATTACTCGCGTCAGCTTGTAGGAAACCATGGAAGTTTCCAAAGAGCTGCTTCACAGCCTCGCTAGTGTGGTGCTCGACGTACTTGAACCGAATCGCATCACAGTCGACCACCGCCGTGAAGAAATGTCCCTTCTTGCATGCCTGCGCGCTGTCGTTTCCGACGATCTTGGCAGGCTGAATCAGAGCGCCGGTAGCGTCCGTTGAGATGACCTGCGCGTTAGAGATGGCGTCTGACCACATCGCCTGCACGATGGTCGCGCCCAGTGTGTTGCCTGCATGCTCCATGTACCGGCTCATGGTCCCGCGATCCAGGGGCACGCCTTGATCGGCCACATCGCGCTCGAGGCGATAGTGCGGAACACCGAGCCCGAATTTCGATGTCGCAAGATGAGCAACGGCCGACGTGTGCAGCAGCGCCCGCGGAAACAAGGTCTCTGGACTGGGCACCGCGACCACCGTCGCAGTACCGTCCTTGACGACCTCGTAGCGCGCCACGCGCTTGACCAGCACAGAGAACCCGCCACGCCGAAACATCAGCTGCGCGCTGTCTTCAAACCCGATTCGTCGGCACCCCTTTGCTTCCAATTCCTCGTCGAGGATCTCCACTAAACAGCGCGGCAGATTGCTCGCGAGCAAGTTGCGCCGGCCCTTGGGTTTCTTGCGCTCGCCGGGAGTGCCGGGCTCCTGCTCAGCAACGCCGGCCTCTTCCTTCGCCTTGGCGACTGCCTCATCCAGCTCTTTCTGCAGGCGCTTCTCGGCTGCCAGCAGGTCGCCGAAGGCCAACTGTGCTTCGCTCGTGTGGCTGCGCTCGGTCTTGTTTCCGAAAAGTCGCCGCTTCAAGATCGCATTCTCGTGCGCCAGATTCGCGATGGTCTCTTCCAGCGTCGCCACCTTCGCCCCCATCTCCGCCTTCAATCCGACGAGCTCGCTTTGCAGCGCCGCGAGCAGACTCGTCGTCGCCGCTGTCTGCGACGCTCCGCTTGGCTCCGATGTCGTGCTCGCCACGAATTCACCTATAGCGACCGTGATATGACTTCGCAACAAAAATGCGGGACTCGCTCAATGAATCACTCGACGACGTGCAACTCGCGGCGTGACAGCTACGCCCTTGTGGATAACCTCGAAGATTGCATCGCTAACGAGCACGTGTTGCTCTCCCGACCCAGTCGCGCGCGGAAGCTCAAACCGCCCGCTGTCGAGCTTCTTGTGAACCACGATTGTCCCGGTGCCATCCCAGGTCAGTGCTTTCAAGCTGTGGCCTCGCTTCCCAACAAACACAAACAGCGCACGCGAGCGTGGCTCCATCCGCATTCGCTCGCGCACCAGCGCGCCCAGTCGCTCGCTGCCGAGCCGCATGTCCACAGGCTCCAGTGCAACGTAGATCGGCAAGCCGTGCGCGATCACCGCCTAGCCTCAGCCAAGCTCGACACCACCGCCCGGAGCAACTCGCCGTCGAAGCCCCTGCGAACCTGGATTTCGGCGTCTCCAACCCGGACGGCAATCGCCGCGTCTGCTGCGTCAGCGCTGGACACGAGGCGCACGAATGTCGGAGCCGCGTCCCGTCCGGCGGTACTTGGCTCCAGCGGCTTGCGGCTCTCCGTTATCCAGCTGTAGGCGGCCGACTGCCCAACGCCCAGTCTCGTCGCTGCTTCAACCACTGTCGCATTGCCACTGGCTACCAGCTCGATCAGTTGGCTCCGCTGCTCACTCGTGTATCGTCTGCGCATACGCGTAGACTGCCGATCCCGGCACGACGGCGCCATGTGGGGTTCGTGCAGCGCTTACTTCGGCACCATCCATTCGGCACCATCCATTCCATTCGCACCGTTAGGAGTGGTCGCCTATGAAAGAGGTCGGTGCGGATAGATATGCCACCGCGGCCCAGACCGACAGTCCGACGACTGCCATCAGGATGCCCAGGGCCGCTCTGCGCGGAAGGCGAGCTAGACGGATTTCGAGCTTGGATTGGCGAACGAGTAGGAGCGGCAGGGATAACCCAGACGCCGCCAAGAGCCCTATGCACGCGATGCCCAGGCGTTCCAGCCCGATCAGCAACATGGTGTAGGACACGAAGTTGAGGAAGTATGCGATGACTATCCAACTCATGGCCTCGAGAAGCCAAATCCGCGATGGCCGGGTGGGTACTTCGCTGGGTTTGGCCAGAAAGCGACGCAGGAGGAACCCGCCGCTAAGTGCGTAGGGTGGCAAGGTCACGACACTGATTAAGGGCGTGAAGTCACCACCGTGGACACCTATGAATACGAAGATGAGCGGGCAGAGGATTGCCCCCACGATACACGCGCCAAGTGCGGCGGCTGGAAAACGTTTGGGCCACACCTCACACCGCCGGAACTTCAAATATTCTTTCCAGAATGTGCTCCATCCATTCGGCGGCATCCAATAAGACACTGGCACCGTCCATCCGTCGGCCCGAGCTTTTCGACGGAGTCTCGCCTCTGTATGCTCGAAGCCCAGGTCAAATGAAAGCAACGGCGATCACAGTGATGGCACCGTTGTCGATCATCTTGGAAGAAAGCCTCTGGCACCAGTCCCCGGGCACCAGTCCCCGGGCACCAGTCCTCGGCGGTCGTTACCTATCGTGGAATGTAGCCCTTCTCTATTACCTGGCCCGACTGGGCGTCGAGAATCACACGGACCTTGGGCCCCTTGCCGACTGCGTTCGATAGGATCTCCCATCGTCCTCCTGGTCCGAACCAGCGGCGACGAAGGGTCGCATAGGCCGGGTCAAGCCACCCCCAGCCCATCTCGTCGGCTAGCTGTTTGGCCACGCGGATCGCCTCCGCTTCACTCATCAGGGCTTCTCTGGCCACGGCTTCTCCACGACGTAGACGGTGAACTGGGCACCACCGACGGCAATGTTGCCAATAGCAGTCCCCTCGCTGGCAACTTGCGAGATGGTGATGTAGCCGTTCTCAACGCTGGTGATAGCATCGCCTCGACCTGCACGCTCGCCTCCGGCCCGAGCCGGGGAAGAGAACGTCGCATGGCCGCTTCAATCTTCTCTCCCGCGCTCATTCTGGCTACGTCCGCCATCGAATTACCTCCAGTTTAGTAATAATGCGGCATCCGGACCCCTTTGGTTACAATCGGGGAGATGCCATTTTGTCAGCCTATCACCGCGAACGCGGTCCGTTCAACCGCGATCTGTCGCCGGCGGCATCTGAGAGATCGCAGCAAGGACTCGAGTCCCAAGGTTGATGTTCACAGTGAACTGCTCCGAATGATGAGAACCCTGGATCCGCGAATCTACCGCCCATCCTATGCGCGATTTCTGGGCGACTCCTATCAGGGGGGGCGACAAGCTAACGGACGCATTGCTTGAGCTTGCTTATCAGTACAGTCAGCGACTCAAAGACCACGCCCTTCGGCTGGTGAACAAGCACAAGTGTGCCACCCGCTCGTGATTTGGTAAAAGAAGCGCTCACTCGAAGGAGCGCAAGGTGGCTAAACTTAACGTCACGGGGTGTGGATACGGCAACAAGGCGGAGGCGTATGGCGGTGGAATCATCGTCCACTAATGTCTGGACGATCGCCGCCACGATCGTCCATGAATTCGCCCATAGTGGGGGCGACCCCTTGCTGTCCCGAAATCCATCGCCGACGAGCAGGTGCGACGAGCAGGTGCCAGTGACTTGGCGGGGCGCCGGGTGCTGGCGGGGCGCCGGGTGCCAGTGACTTGGTGGGGCAGCCACTGCTGCGGCCGGGTGCGGCTTCCACCAAGTCACTGGCACCAAGCTTCGGGCGATGCTTTCTGCTCATCCGATACAGCTCGAAGAAGCGAATGCGAGCGAAGCTAATCTGCCCGTGCAAGTGCAGGGGCGGAAAATCGAGGCTGTGGTGCGCGGCTCGTACCGGTGATGCGTCCATTGAATCTGTTATCACGAAGTGGTATGGTGATAACATGATTCGGACGCAGATATCCTTGGACGCCGACGTCTACGCCAAGGCGAAGGGTGTCGCTCGTCGCATGGGGGTTTCCGTGGCCGAGCTATGCCGACGCGGCCTGCAGGAGACCCTAGCGCGACAACCTACATCGAAGCCGTGGATGGTCTACGCAGGCATTGTTGAAGGAAGTCCCGAAGACAGCAGCACCGTCGACGAGGTTGTCTACGGGCGATCTGAGCCGTGACCGAAGCCGTCTTTCTCGATTCGGGAATTTTCATTGCGTTCCTGAACCGCAACGACCAATGGCACAGCCAGGCTACCGCCTTGTTTGGCCTTGGCCGGCCGCGCTGGAGCACATCGTATCTGGTTATTGGTGAAGCCTACTCCTGGTTCCTTCATCGGTATGGAGAGGAGGCGGCTCGATCCTTTCGAGTCTTCGTGGACAAACTCGACGGCCTGAAGATTCACGATGTGACGGCCGACCATCACCGACAGGCGTGCAAGATGCTTGATCGCCTTCGCGGTGCAAAGGTTTCGTACGTCGACGCTTCCAGTCTCTGTTTGCTCGAACGACACAAGATCAAGAAGGTTTGGTCGACGGACTTCCATCTGAGTCTCACAGGCGCGAAAGTAGCGCCTCGCCGATCCTGAGAATACTCAAAGACCTGCGCACCGGTGTGGCCGGTGCGCGCTGTGGGGCCGTGGGGCGCTGTGGGGCCGTGGGGCCGGGGGGCCGCCGGGGGGCCCGCCGGGGGGCCGGTGCCAGTGACTTGGTGGGGGCCGCGCCGGTGGGGGCGGCGCCTTAATCGCGGCTCTGCCCGGCC
>Ga0066789_10000722_pt1 | contig 13792 bp, 15 predicted proteins | sample OrgsoiDNA2013049_FD_70960 | JGI IMG/M metagenome (GOLD analysis project Ga0066789, IMG submission 70960) | Permafrost soil microbial communities from the Arctic, to analyse light accelerated degradation of dissolved organic matter (DOM) -... | ecosystem: Environmental > Terrestrial > Soil >...
CGTTGATGCTCACGTGGCGGGTGTGCGCAACTGGTAGCCGACACCGCGCACTGTCTGCAGAACATCGCGACCGAGTTTGCGGCGAAGGTACCCCGCATACACCTCCACCGCATTTGGGTCGGTCGCTGCATCAGACCAGACGTGTTCGAGTAACTCGGCTTTGGTGACCACGCGCGGAAAACCACGCATGAGGTACTCGAGCATCGCGAACTCACGAGCGGTGAGTTCGATCGACTCGCCGGCCTTGTCGACCGTTCGCGCGGCGGGGTCCAATGCGAGCGGGCCGACGACAAGCACCGAAGGTCGCGGTGGCGCTCCGCGACGAAGCAACGCACGTATGCGGGCAAGCAGCACGACAAACGAGAACGGTTTGATTAGGTAGTCGTCAGCGCCCAAGTCGAGGCCGTCAGCTTGGTCGTAGTCGCCATCTTTCGCGGTGGCGAGCAGGATCGGCGTCCAGATGCGTTGTGCTCGTAACCGTCGCGTCACTTCGTACCCGCTCAACCCTGGCAGCATGACGTCGAGCACGATCGCGTCGTACGTCACCGTGCTCGCCAATTCGAGGCCGTGCACGCCATCGCTGGCGACATCGACAGTGAACCCCGCGTGCACAAGGCCCCGTTGCATTGCGGCCGCCATGCGGTGCTCGTCTTCGACAATCAGCAGCCGCACGGTCACCTCCATGATCGATCAACGCCCCACATTCAACCGGCCCAGTGAACCACCGCGCCCAGCATTGCGCCGAACCTGTGGCCAGCCTGAGTACAGGGAAACGGAAAGCAGACGCGCAGCCGCCAATGACACATAGTCGGCTCATGACATCTGTGCTGACCCGACGTCTCCGCTGGCTCGTTCCGGCCGGTATCGCCGCCGCAATCGCCGCCGCTTCACTCACCGCCGCCGCCGCCGCTGACGCCTCGGCCCAGCCGAAACTTGATCCGCAGACAGCAGCCCAGCTGCTCGTCGCCGTCGAACACGCCAACCCAGCCGGCTTCAGCGGCACGATCGTCGAGAGCACCCACCTCGGGCTGCCGCAGTTGCCCAATGTCGGCGGCGCGACCGACGGGTCAGGGCTTGACCTCCAAACCCTCGTCACCGGCTCGCACACCGCGAACGTCTGGTACGCGGGCATCGATCGGCAGCGGGTTGCCCTGTTGGGGCAGCTCTCCGAGAGCGATGTCATTCACAACGGCAGTGACGTGTGGACCTACAGCTCGTCCACGCGTGCGGTCACGCACCGGACACTGCCCGCCGACGCCGCCGCCAACGCGAAGACCGCCGCCGAAAACGCCACCTCGCAGCTAACCCCGCAAGCGGCTGCCGAGAAGGCGCTGGCGGCAATCGATCCGACCACCACCGTGCAGGTCGACAACACCGCGCGGGTCGCCGGCCACGCGGCCTACCAGCTGTTGCTCATTCCGAAGGACGCCCGCTCGTTGGTCGGCAGCGTCCGCATCGCGATCGATGCGAAGACCTCGGTGCCGCTGCGAGTGCAGGTGTTTGCCAGCGGTGCTGCAGACCCGGCGTTCGAGGTCGGATTCACCGATGTCAGCTTCAACGTGCCGAACCTGTCGGTGTTCACTTTCGTCCCCCCGGCCGGCAGCACAGTCAATGCACCGGCGAACGGCCCGAAGGCCGACATTAGACGCCGAGTCCCCGACGGCAGCAAGATCGATCCCAATGCCCTGAAAAGCGTCGACCCCACAGACGCCACCCCCAGCACGCCGACCAAGATTCTGGGCAGCGGTTGGACGGCGGTCGTCGAATCGTCGTCCAGCGTTGGCGGGCCTGGAGGCCCCCCATTGTTCGATCAACTCGGGACGCCGGTCAGCGGCGGTCAGTTGATCACCACCCCGTTGATTTCGGTGCTGGTCACCAACGACGGCAAGATGTTCGCCGGAGCTGTGACGCCAGCGGCGTTGCAGCAGGTCGCGTCGACCGGCCACAGCTTGTGACTGCCACCGCGACGGCGGAACCTGTGTCAGAAACCGCAACATCGCTGGCGGTTCGCACCGTCGGATTGACTCGGCGGTTCGGGGCGCACGTAGCCGTGAACTCGGTCGATCTCGAAGTACCGCGAGGTGCGGTCTACGGCTTTCTCGGCCCGAACGGCTCGGGCAAGACGACCACGATTCGGCTGCTGCTTGGGTTGATGAGTGCACACGCCGGCTCGGTCGAGTTGCTCGGCGGCCCGATGCCGTTGGCCGCCGGCGACGTGCTCAGTCGAGTCGGCACGCTGGTCGAAGGCCCGGCGTTTCACCCCTACCTGAGCGGCCGTGACAACCTTCGCCGACTCGACGCCTTTGACGCCACCACCGACCCAGCCACCCAGGCCGAGCGCATCGGCGCCGCCCTCGAGCGCGTCGGTTTGGCGGCCGCAGCAACGAAGACCTACCGGCGCTACTCACTCGGCATGAAACAGCGACTTGGTCTGGCGGCCGCGCTTTCGCGACCCCGAGATTTGCTCATTCTCGACGAGCCGACGAACGGCCTCGACCCGCAGGGCACCCGTGAAGTGCGAGCCCTGATCCGCGAGCTCGCGGCTGACGGCACCACCGTGCTGGTGTCGAGTCATCTGCTCGCCGAGATCGAGCAAGTGGCCACGCACGTGGGCATCATGAGTGCCGGCCGGCTGCTGCGCCAAGGGTCACTCGACGAAGTACTCGGTGTCACCGCAGCTCTCTTGCGCGTCGAAACCCGCGAACCCGAGCGCGCCGCAGCCGCGTTACGCAATCTCGGTCTGTCGGTCGAATCAGCGTCGGTCGACCACGTGCTCGTTGGGCTCGGTGGCCTTGAGCCGGAGGCCATCAACAAGGCCCTGGTCGATGCCGACGTGCCGGTGCGTGGGCTGCACGTCGAGCGGCCATTGCTCGAAGACCTGTTCGTTCAGTTGACCGGGGAGGGCTTCGATGTCGTCGGCTGACCTGCTCACGGTTCCCGTCGCCGACCCGCTGCCGACGCCGGTGCGGTACCGGGGCGTACTCCGCCGCCAGGTCGTGAGCGAGATCAGACTGGTCTTTCGGCGCCGTCGCAACATCGCGATGCTCGTCGTCCTAGCTGCTATTCCGGTGCTCATCGGCACGGCGGTCAAGCTGTCTGCCCCGCGGCCCGGCGAAGGCCCGCCGTTCGTCGGGCAGATCACCGGCAACGGCTTGTTCCTCGCGTTCGCCGCTCTCACCGTCTGCTTGCCGGTCTTTCTTCCGCTGGCAGTCGCGGTGATCGCGGGTGACGCGGTCGCGGGCGAGGCGAACGCGGGCACGTTGCGCTACCTCCTGACCGTGCCGGTATCGCGCACCCGACTCTTGCTCGTCAAGAGCATGGCGGTGGTCACCTACATCGCCGCGGCCATCCTGCTCATCGCCGGCGTCGGCGTGGTGCTCGGCATCGCATTGTTCGGCACACATGGCGTGACGCTGCTGTCAGGAAACACCGTGCCGCTAGCTGATGGTCTGCTGCGAGCCGGCGGCGTCGGCGGGTACGTCTTCATCGACCTGCTCGGGCTGGCCGCGGTCGCGATGTTCCTTTCGACTCTGACCGAAGTGCCGGTCGGAGCCATGGCCGGCACCGTCGTCATCGTGATCGCCGTCGCCGTGCTCGACTCGGTGCCACAACTCGGCGGTTTCCGCGGACTTCTGCTCACCCACCACTGGCTCGACTATGCCAGCCTGCTGCGTTTCCACATTGACACCAGTCAGCTCGTGCACGGCACCCTCGTACCACTGGCGTACACGGCGATCTTCGGCACTGCTGCATGGGCGCGACTCTCGAACGCCGACGTCACGTCGTAGTCGCAGTTCGTGGCCGGCCGACCGATTGCCGATAGGCGCAGGCGGGTATCGGCGTCAATCGCCGCCGGGCTCTGGCGCCGGAATCGACTGCACTGACTTCTGGATGCCGTCGTACACGAACTGTGCGACATCGGAGATCGCCTTCATAGCGAAGACCGAGGCGACCAACCGCGTCCATCGCGGTGCGATGACCAGGCCAGCAGCCAGTGCAGTCGCGACCCACTGCGCCGTACAGAACGGGCAGGTAAGCAGCTCGCCGAACGCGTGTTGCACGCCGGTACCCCTGACCTCCTCGGCTAGTTCGGCTGGGCCGGAGGTGCCCTTGTAGGTGGTGAAGGGCGCGCGCAACGGGCTGAGGATCGGGTCTTTGGCGATCATGCGGCTGAGCCGATGCGTCGCAACGCCCAGCAGCAGCACGTCGCGGCCATCGATGCGCGTCGGCACCCGTGACCCTCGCAACCGCCCGATTCCGACGGCGCCAGCGGTGAGTCCTGCGTACGCAGCGACGGCGACCAGGTAGCCGCCGAGCGGCCGGTCATGCGTGCCCTCGTAGGCCCGCTGGGTCGCGCGCGGGAAATTGAGCACTCGGTGCACCGTCGTTGTGGCTGTCATGGGCTTACCTCCGGAGCCGGTCTACCCCGCGCCGCGGCGTTGACGCCTCGGGGTCAGTGCAGATGCAGGTGCAAGGCCAGCGTGATGCTGACCGCGTTGTTCAACCCGTGCACGATCATCGCGGGCGCCAGTCGTGCGGTTCGGCGCACGAGCACGGCCTGTAGGTAGCCGAAGACCGCAAGCGTGCCAGCCAAGATGACCGATGCGGCCGGGCCGCCGGCCTGCTCGAAGTGCAGCAAGCCGAACAGCAGGCCGGTGGCGATGGCGGCCGCGCGAAATCCCCACGCGCGGGTAAAACTTCGCAGCATGAATCCTCTGAAGGCGAGCTCTTCGACGATCGGCGCGACCACCACGACGGCCACGATGAGTGGCAGGAGCACTGTCCAGGGTTTGTCGGCCAGCGTCGGCACGTTCGACACGCGCTCATGCCGCGCGGCCGGCAGCAGCCCCAGCAAGACGAGCCCGGCGGCGAATCGGGCGATGAACTGAACGATCACCCAACCGATCGCGATCGGCAGGTCGCTCCATCGAGCCGGGGTGAGGCCGAGACCCGCGCCCCAGCCGCCGGCCGCATGAACTGCGCGGCGCGCGTAGACGACGACCGGTATCGCCAGGAGCCCCTCGCCGGCGACCGTTGCCCATGAGCTCTCGAGATCGGTCGGGTTCAGCCCCCCGACCACGCCACCGAAGACCACGATCACTGCGACCGTCGCCGTCAGCATGGTGAGGGCGCGCCGGGGTGCCCACGCGCGCGGGTCGTCGTCCGGCCTTGCCGCGGTGGTGGCGATGGCGGCGTCGAGCGGGTACACGCGTTGGGCTCGCACGTCCGCCATGATCGAAACCCTGCCACAGCGGCGCTTTGCGTTCGGCCACCGGCTCCGGCCGACCGCCACAGCGAGTTTGTTAGACGTTCGCGGGGCCGTTAACCCGCCAGCGTCTAACAGACTCCGGAGAACCCTGGACGGATTCGCGCGGCCGATAGCGTGGGGTCGTGCCCGATATTCGGCCCGTGACCCTCACCCGGATCCATCACGTCGGCATCGCGGTGACCGATCTCGACGCCGCCATCGAGCGCTACCGATCGGCCTTCCCGCTGGTGGTCGCGGCGCTCGAAACCAACGACGATCAGGGCGTGCGCGAGGCGATGCTGCAGCTCGATTCGCCGGACGCCGACGCGCTGGCACCGTCGTATGTGCAACTACTGTCGCCGCTGCACGCCGACACGCCGGTAGGCCGATTTCTGGCGACTCGCGGTGAGGGCGTCCATCACGTCGGATATGCGGTCGAGTCAGTAAGCCTTGCGATGGAAACCCTTGCAGCGCAAGGGTTTCGGGTACTCGATGCCGTGCCGCGACATGGGTCGCTCGGTACGGCAATCGCGTTCGTGCATCCAAAAGATCTCCACGGCGTTCTGACAGAACTCGTCGAACCGGCCCGCAGCTGACATCATCGACTCATGCAACAGACCCTTCTCGCTGGGTACGTGTACGCGGGCAATTTGCCGCACGCGAAGCCAGCGGTCACCATCCCGATCATCATCATTTTCGCGGTGGTCTTGGTCGTTGCCCTCGCCCGCAAGCTGATCGGGCTGGCGGTCGTCGCGGCGATCATCGCCGTTCTGTTCCTCGCCTACCAGGCCGGTGCGTTCAACCATTGGGTCAAGGAAGGCAAGACGGCGATCCACCAGAAGTAGGCTGTCGGGGCGGCAAATAGCCGCGAGATGTTGTTCGATAGACCCATGACCGCCGACCAGCCCTTTGCAACCACGAACTACGACGCCGACGTGTCGCCTGCCCTGACCGCGTTCATGCGCACCGGTTGGCCACCCGATCCGACGCCCGGCGGCGAGCCCGCCGAGGTTGCGCCGTACGCGGCCAAGCGCAGGGCGGCGGTGTCAGCGGCGTTCGCTGGCCAGGCGATCGTCGTCCGCGCCGGTGCTGCCCGCATGCGCAACGACGATGTGCCGTTCGTGTACCGCGCGAACAGCGACTACGTGTGGCTGACCGGCGACACTTCGCCTGACGCGGTTCTCGTCATGGTGCCTGATGCTGGCGCGGGTCACATGGCGACGCTGTTTGTGCGAGTGAGTGCATCGCGGCACGAGAGCGCGGAGTTTTACCGTGACCGCAACTACGGCGAGCTCTGGACCGGGCGTCAGCGTGGCGTCGAAGAAGCGCAAGCCGCTTTGGGTTTGTCGGTGCGTCCGCTCAGCGAACTCGAGGGTGCGCTCGCCGCTGTGCCGGGTGGTTACATCGACAGCGCGGACGACGCGGTGCTGGCGAGCATGTTGTCGGACCTGCGATTGGTGAAGGACGACTGGGAGATTGCTCAACTTGCCGACGCGGTCGCGGCGACCGTTCGTGGATTTGAAGATGTCGTGCGCGAGCTCGGCGCCGCTCGTGCGAGCAGTGAGCGTTGGATCGAGGGGACGTTCTGGCGTCGTGCGCGGGTTGAGGGCAACGACGTCGGTTACGCCAGCATCGCCGCGGCCGGTGACCATGCGTGTGTGCTGCATTGGACTCGCAACGACGGTCCGGTTCGTGACGGCGACCTGCTGCTTATGGATGCAGGTGTCGAGAACCGCGCGTTGTACACCGCCGATGTGACGCGAACGATTCCGATTTCTGGTGTCTTCACCGAACCGCAGCGTCGGGTGTATCAGCTGGTTTATGAGGCGCAACAGGCTGCACTTGAGGCGGTGCGGCCCGGGGCACGGTTCAGGGACTATTTTGCTGCTGCGCAACGGGTTTTGGCTCGCGGCTTGGTCGACTGGGGCATCTTGCCGCCCGGTGCTGCCGACCTCGACGGGCCCGATGGAGACCTTCATCGTCGGTACACCCTGCACGGCACCGGTCACATGCTCGGCCTCGACGTGCACGACTGCTCGAAGGCTCGCAAGGAGAACTACCACGCGGGTTCATTGCGAGCGGGTTACGTACTCACCGTCGAGCCGGGGTTGTACTTTCAGCCCGATGACCTGACCGTGCCAGAGGAGTTGCGTGGTATCGGTGTGCGGATTGAGGACGACGTTGTCGTGACAAACAATGGCTGCCGGATCCTCACCAGTGCCCTCCCCCGCGACCCCGAGGCGGTAGAAGCCTGGATGGCAAGTCTCAGCGCCCGCTGAATTACGGCAGAGGCAAATCTTCACTTCATCACGCGGGCGATATCCGTCCGTATGGAGAATCGTGTGACGCGGTTAATGATCTGAAAACCCGCCGCGGCGAGAATGCCCTCGACTTGCAATCGTTCCTGATTCCCGAGCTTCACCCCATCCACGCTCTCGTTCCCGTTTCGGTCTGCCCGCGCACGAGCATGCAACTGTTAAGCACAGGCGGCTGAACTCGGGCCCGGATCAAGATGGCTTCGCGCGTCGTCTGCAGCACCTCGCCGGTGCGGCCGAGCCAGTCATAAGGGTTGACCGAGATGACGCCGTCGTCGATTGTTACCCAGGCCGCGCTTGGGCCCTCATCTGATAGGGCGCGTTTCTTCTTGCGGCAATACCCCACACCTCACCACCGGCTTCGGTTCGAAATGCTCACGTCTAATGTGTACCCAACCCCCGAGTCTCACCTAACCGTCAAGCGAGATGCAAAGGGCGACGTGTCGGCGTCCGGCATGTCGTAGTCAATGTCCGTGAGCATGCGGGTGGAACGCGGCAGCAAGCCGAGCGCGCATGCGACGGTGCCGATGAGTCCACCCACGATCAGCACGTGCGCTGCACCGAAATGGCGCGCGAAGAGTCCGGCCAGCAGATAACCCGCCGGCAGCAAGGCGAGCGAGCCCATCCAGTCCCATGCGCTCACGCGCGACAGCAGATGCGGCGGAATTCGCTGCGCCAGCGCGGTTTCCCACCACACGGCGAACAGGCCGATGCCGACCCCGGCAAGCGCGGTAACGGAGTAGAGCAGCCACAAGGCGGGCCCGGCACCATACAACGCCAACGACGCCGACCATGGCACAGCGGCGATCATCGCCGCCCGCATCGGATGTCGCGGCCGCCATCGCGACCCGATCAACGCACCGGTCACGGTGCCCGCCCCCCAGGCCACATTGGTGAATCCGTACACCGCTTCGGTGCCGTAGAGGTGTTGGGCAAGCGACGCACCCAGGACGAAGAACGGCCCGAGTGCGGTCATCAACGCGAGGCTGAAACACAGCACCGTCGCCCAGACCCACGCGCGTTCACGCACCGCGTGCCAGCCTTCGCGAAGGTCGCCGAACATCGTGCTGGGCACAGGCTCTTCGCCACGTTGCCGCGCATGCACGCGCAACACGAGCGTGGCCGAGATGATGAACGTCGCCGCATCAAGACCGAACGCCGCTGCACCTCCGACGCCGAGCACGAGCGCTGTGGCCAGTGCCGGGCTGGCAAAGACAGCGAGTTCGGCGCTGACGCCGCCGAGTGCCTGCGCGGCTTGGATGTCTTCTTCCGGAACGGTCTGCGGAACCAGGCCCGCATACGCGGGTCGAAAGAACGCCTCGGCAGTTCCGTAGAGCACACCGATGACCATCATGTGCCAGATGCGCACTTCGCCGGTCGCAATCAGAATCGCGAGCACGCCGTGCAACGTGCCGCGGATGACATCGCTAATCACCATCAACGTCTGCCGGCGAATACGGTCGGCGACTACTCCCCCGAACAGCACGAACAACGCGAGCGGCAGCGAGTACGCCGCGAGCACCAGCCCGACATCGCTCGCGTTGCCGGTGAGTCTCGTGACGTAGAGACCGATCGCCACGATGACAAGTTCGTCGCCGATGACACTCGCGGTCTGGCCGATCCAGAGCAGGCGGAAGTCACGGGCGCGTAGGGCAGCAAGCACATAACGACGCTACCTGTCGTGTCACTCGGTTTTCCCTGCCGGGGAAGCTATCCCAGCGTGCGGGCCGATCGGCGCGAGCGTGAGTTCCAGCACGGCGTGTGCCAGTGGCGGCGCATATCGACCGCGAGGCTCGGCCAGACCACGACATGCGGCGTCGCTGGTCGGATCTCCTGATTGCATCCCGGGCACCGGTAGGTCTTCGTCGACGCAACCCCGGTCAGCCGCCGCACGATCCACTCCTCGCCCCGCGCGTCGACCTGGGTGAGTTCGAATCCGCCCGCCAGCCCGATGTCGCCCTCTTCGTCGGCCGCAACGCTGGACGCCGATCGGCGGGTCGGTCGGGTTCTGCGCGGGCTCATACGCGCCAGGCTACCGGCGTCCACCTCAGTGATCTTTGAGTTCTGACCGTTCTAACGATCAAGTCGGCCACTGCCGACTCCGACACTGCATGGGACGGCTTCAGGCCGTCATGACGGCGTGCCGGACGACGACAGCGAAGGCGGGTGGCGGCATGGTGAAGCGGCAGCTCACGCGCCGACGCGCGGCCGACGACGGTTTCAGCCTGATCGAGCTCCTCGTCGTCATGATCATCATCGGTATTCTGGCGTCGATTGCGATCCCGATCTTCTTGAACCAAAGGCAGACTGCCTACGACACCCAGGCGAAATCTGACACGCGCACGGCGGCCACGATGGAGGTGTCGTACTTCACCGACTTCGGTGCGTACTCGCCGTCACCCGTCACGTTGACGCCGCCGCCCGCCCTCGCGGCCCTCGGCATGCGGATGTCACCGAAGACGCTAGACATGACCATCTACACCTACCCGACCGGAGCCACCACCGGCGGCTCGATCACCCTCATCCAAGACGGCGCCTTCTGCATCAAGACAACGTCGGGGTCGAACAAGATTTTCTACTACGCAAGCTTTTCGACCGGGTTCACAACAACCGCCTGCTCCTAGCGCTCGGCTGCTGCATCGCCCGATTGCGCGACCGGCTACCGTGACCGCGTGCGGTTGGTGATTGCCCGGTGCAGTGTCGACTACGTCGGCCGGCTGACCGCCCATCTACCCAGCGCCCTGCGACTGATCCTGGTGAAGGCCGACGGATCGGTGTCGATCCATGCCGACGACCGCGCCTACAAGCCGCTCAACTGGATGAGCCCGCCCTGCGTGCTCCAAGAAGCGCCTGGCGTGTGGACCGTGACCAACAAGGCCGGCGAGCAACTCGTGCTCACGATCGAAGAGCTGCTGCACGACACCAGCCACGAGCTCGGTGTCGATCCGGGCTTGGTGAAAGACGGGGTAGAGGCGCACCTTCAGGTGTTGCTGGCCGCGCACCCGCGGGCGCTGGGTGAAGGCATGCGGTTGGTGCGACGCGAATACCCGACCCCGATCGGCCCGGTTGACCTCCTGTGCCGCGACGCGGCCGGCGTCGCAGTGGCGGTCGAGATCAAACGCCGGGGCGAGATCGATGGAGTGGAGCAGCTGACCCGATACCTCGAGCTGTTGAACCGCGACCCCTTACTTGCGCCGGTGCGCGGGATCTTCGCCGCTCAAGAGTTAAAGCCGCAGGCCCGCGTGCTGGCGCTCGACCGCGGCATCGACTGCGTGACCCTCGATTACGACGCGCTCCGCGGATCCGACGACCCCACCGCCCGGCTCTTCTAGCCACCGGTTACTAGCCCGAGGAAACCGGAGCGCGGCGCTCCCGCTAGTGCGTATTGCGTGGTAGCGTGCACCACGTAGGACCAAGACCAACGGCAGGAGACACGCGCTGATGGACACCACCCAGCTGCTCAAGGGGGTGCTCGACCTCGCCGTCCTCGCTGTTCTCGATGAACGTGACGGATATGGCTACGACGTCGTGCGCCGTCTGCGCGAGGCCGGACTCGATGACGTCGGCGACGCGTCGGTCTACGGCACGCTGCGGCGACTTTTCCAAGCCGGAACACTCACGTCGTACGTCGTGCCGAGCGAAGAAGGTCCGCACCGCAAGTACTACGGCCTGAACGCACACGGCCGCGACGTGATGGCGCTATCGACAAAGACCTGGCGGGGCTTCGCCGACACCATGGACCAGCTGATCACCAAGGGAGCAACGGCATGACCACCGAGACGGTGTCGACCGACGTCCGCGACTATCTCGCCGCGGTGATGCGAGAACTCGCCGACCTGCCGCCGGCCGAACGCGACGACCTGCTCGACGATCTCGACGACCACTTGCACGAAGTACTCGCCGAGGGTGAAGGCTCACTCGAACAACGCCTCGGTCCACCCGCAATGTACGCAGCAGAATTGCGGACGTCGGCCGGGCTCGCATCGTCGACAACAGGAGGCAAGTCGACGGCGGGCCTGCTGCATCGCGCCATTGATGCCATGAGCTCGAGCACGATCTGGCGTCGGACCGCCGAACACCCGTCGACGCGGGCAACGCTCGATTTCCTGCCGCAACTGCGGCCTGCATGGTGGATCTTGCGAGCCTGGTTGGCCGTCGAATTCATCGCCGCGGTTCAGCATCCTCGGTACAACTACGGGTTTCGCGACGAGCTCGGGCTGATCCCGCGGGTTGCTGGCGTCCGCTATCTCGCTGTGCTGCTGCTCGTCATCGCCGTCCCGATTTCGATTGCGATCGGGCGACGGTCGCATCACGGCGGAGCACGCTTGCTCGTACTTGCCGGCAACGTGCTCGCGGTCGCCATGATCGTGCCCGCGGTGATCGCGCTTCGCAGCACGACGTATGTCGAGAGCCAGGTAGCTCCGCAGGACGGTCTCTTCTTCAACGGTCACCCGATCACCAACATCTACCCGTACGACGCCAACGGACATCCGCTGGATCACGTGCGCTTGTTCGACTCCGACGGCCAGCCGCTCACGCCATTGCCGAACATGACCGTCCTCGACGGAGCTAGTCAGGGCGGCGTGGCATTCGCACCGTCAGCAGCGGCCGTAACCGCATTTCCAGACGAACAGCGCAACGACTTTCCGAAGCCGAACGTAGTCACCGTCTACAGCGACAACGGCGCTCCGACAACCGCGGTGCTGCCGAGGCCCTCGTTCACCGTGGCGCCACTACCGAGCGCCTCGGCATCGCCGACGCCCACTCCGTCCGCATCACCGAGCTCGACCCCCTAGGAGGTCGAGGCGAGGACAGCGATCGGCTGCGAACCGGCCGCGAGACGCAGGCGGTCAAACACCTCGACCGCGCGTTGCGATTCGGACGACGACGGCCGCCGAAGTCCGTAGCTTTCCCGTTCGAGGCAAGCCATCGCCGCCGCGACTTCGGTCGGCGTCGCGACCACGCCACCGAGTCGACGGGCAAATTCGCGGAAACTCTCCGACGGTCCGCGGGCGCGTTCGACACCGCGAAGCGCCCGGTCAAGTTTCAGGTACGCCGCCAGTACCGGACCGTCGCCGGCCAACCCCCGATCAACGCCCGCGAATCGGCGCCGATGGCGGGCCACTCGACGTCCGACTGCAGCGAGCACGAGCCCTAAGCCGATCAACCAGAACACGATCACCAGCGCGCCCAACCGGCCATGCGGCACGTGGTGCCACCACCGCTTCATCGTGCTGCTCAATCGTTGCCGCAGCGACGGCATTGCGTTGTGCGGCACCGCTCCGGCGGTCGGGTCACTGTCGACCCAACCGACACCGGGATAGAACACCTGCACCCAGGCATGGGCGTCGCTGCCGCGGAAGATCCGCTTACCGGGTGCGGTCGTGGTGTCGCCGTCGACGTAGCCGGTCACAAACCTGGCCGGTATGCCGAGGCTTCGAAGCAGCACCACGGTTGCGGTCGCGAACTGCTCGCAAAACCCTTGGTGGGAAACAAAAAGAAAGTCATCGACAGCGTCAACCCCTTGCGCCGGCAACGGCGAGTTGAGGTTGTACGTCTCGTGCGCGCGCACATAGCTCTCAACCGCGGTCACCACATCGACGCGGTCATGCGCGCCGACGACGATTGTCGAGGCCAGATCCATGTCACGCGTGGGCAGGTCGGGCGGCAAGGCGATCCATTGGGCGCCGACCGGGCCAGGGCCTCTACTCGTGCGCAACACACTGTCGGGCGGATTGGGGGCCGCCTGTGCCGATACCTGGTAGACGTCGCCCGCAACCGGGCCGTGCTCGATGTGTGCGGTGCCATCGGCATCGGCGAGCACGCTGCCGGCGCCGGCATAGAGTGCCGGCCGGCCGGGCGCGACCACCGCATCGAACGGCGTGGGCGTGAGCACCGTCACCGAGTACTGCTGCAAGAGGCCACCAGCCGAACGCGTCGGATCGGTCACGTCGAGCGGAGCTGCCTGCACTGCGGGCGACTGCTGCCAGCGCGTGACGGGACCGGCGGCGATCCAGGCGCGACCATCAAAGTGGCTGAAGAGTTCGCCTTGCCAGTACCGCGGAGTTTGCGCGTCGACCTCGAACACAGCGGCGGTGTTCAACGCACCGCGCAGCCGCAAATCGACGGCGCCGCCACCGGGGTTGCCCGACGCTCGCCCACCCGGTGACGTATCGACCTTGGTCGACGTGGCCTCGCCCGCAGTCACCGACTCGGCAAACCGGCTGCG
>Ga0066789_10000723_pt1 | contig 13791 bp, 11 predicted proteins | sample OrgsoiDNA2013049_FD_70960 | JGI IMG/M metagenome (GOLD analysis project Ga0066789, IMG submission 70960) | Permafrost soil microbial communities from the Arctic, to analyse light accelerated degradation of dissolved organic matter (DOM) -... | ecosystem: Environmental > Terrestrial > Soil >...
CCGAACGCCAACCCCGACGCCAGCACCTGCACCACCGGGCCGATTTCTTCGTGGCTCAGGTAATCCATGAGCCACTTCCGAAAAATGATCTCTTCGAGGAATCCCGCCGCGACGGCGACCGCCAGGCCTAGTACTTTCAGAAACGACGGCCGCAACAGATTGGCGCGAACGCTCGGGAGCCGTGCGCTGAACCAAACGAATAGACCGACGACGACTGTCGCCAGCGCCCACCCAGCAATTGTCCCGGTTTCGCCAGCGGCAAAGCCCGCATATTTCAGAAAGCCGCTCGGGCTATGCGCGAAATTGATCACGACCCAGGCACCCTCGGTCGCGGCGATGCCGGCCAAGATCCAGGCACTCATGCGCTCTGGGTTGCGGCGCGCGCTGGTCTTCATACGCTAAAGTCTCGGCAAGTCACGTCAAATCCTATTCGTCATCCTCGCCCGGCTCACTCGGGGCGCTTCGGTCAATCTCGCGCAGAATGCTTACAGACCGCTCTCGCAACATATCGGGCCCCACACCAGCTACAAGCTCCCGCAGAGGCAAGACCGTCGGAGGCGCAGCCGCCATCGTGGCGCCGTTGCCTATCGGGAAGTGCCTACCGATCACTCGTCCGTCGCGGTCGAGAAGGCAATGCGGAAGCCCGTAGATAGTCCGCTTGTGTCGTCGGCACGGATATTCGCTCAACAGCAAACGGTGGCAGCGGACCCAGTTCGCGTCATGGGCAAACAATAAAGAAACCGGGCACGGCCCCGACTTTTTCGTCGCGAACGTGCCCGGAGGTGGTCAGAGGCCGCGTGAGTAGCGGCTCTTATCTTTATTGGCTCATGCTGGAGAACAACGCGTCGAACTCTTCTTCCTTCGGCACGAATCCGGCATTTAATGCTCTCGTAAGGCCCGCGTTGAATGCCGTCGCCGCATCGGCTGGCAGCAACATTCGTTGAGTCACCATGTTGTCGATCGCAAATAACAGCGAGTAGTAATACCCCGAGAAACTGCCGTAGCGCTCCTCAATCGACAGCCGCGGATCGCCGGCGGCAATGCGCGCGGCGGCGGTCACCGGGAAGGCGATCTGCTGCCCCGTGCCTTCGCAGCCATCGTTGAGGCCGAATGCAGCCGAGCGAAGCGCCCAACCCGTATACGTTGCCAACGGAACGGCAACTTCCGGCATTTTGAACCCCGCGACATCGTTGCCGTCGGCATCAACCATCGGAACGAAACTGGGGTAGATCTTGCCGTTCAGCGGATTATTCTCGTACGGTATCGTGATGACCGGCGGGTTGATATCCATGATGCCTTGCGCCAAGCGCGGGCCGTAGTTGAATAAATAGCGCGTTGATTCCAGTCCGGTAACCGTGACGCCGGGAATCTTCGGGAACTTCAATACGACCGCCGCCGGGGTGGCAAAGGTGCCGGAAGCAAACGTCGGCAACATGCTCGGCGGCATCGGCGTACCGTTGTTGACGAACTGATCCATGGCGACGAGCAGCGCGCGATGGACCGGCGTCGAGTCGATCGGGTTTTGAAACTGCTGGCAAGCGCCTTTGGCTGCCCCATTGCCCGTGCCGTGCTGATGGCTGGACATGAAATAGATCGGGGTGATGGGGTTAGGCGCAACGTCGACAGTACCGGCCGGATCGGTGTGAAACAGCGACGCGGCCTTGACCCAATATTCGTTCGCCGAATAGATCTCCATGGCGACCGGACACGTGTTGCTCGCGGTGCACTTCGCGTAGCGGCTATCGGTCTTGCCGGTGATCGGATCGGTCATCATCGTATTGGCAAATGGGAATACGCCTTCTTGGTAGAGATGATGCTGGCGGTTCCGTTCGGTTCGTCCGGGCTGGGAAAAGCGCAGATTCATGTTGATCCCGTCGGCGGCGCCGATCCACATATCCATGCCGTCGAACACTTTCCGGTTAGATTCATCCGCGTTGAAACCGAGAGACACAAAGTCATTGAGCATCCGCGTCGGCTGCGAGACGGTGTAGGTGTATATGCGCTGCACGTCTCCGGCCATCGGGTTCGGTGTGCCGGCATCGTCTGCCGTCGCGTAGCGGAGGAACGACGCGAAGTCCCGGACCGCGGCAAATCCGACGGCATTGACCGTCGGATCTTTACCGATGTACGTCATTTCGTAGATGCTGCCTTGCGCGAACGCCGTACTCGCGGGCAGCAACTGGATCGCGGTTCCGTCGTTGGTAATCACCCCAGTCGTGACCTTGGTGTACGCCCAGCCACTTGCCGGGATCACCACGGCCACATCATTGAGGTGAGCCTTCACCGTCAATTGCGCCTTGGTCTGGTCCAGCGAATTGGGCGTGTATGTCAGCGTTGACGTCATCGTCGTTGCGTTGTCGTTCTCGATGTAGTCATACACCGGACCCGTGATCGACGTGCCGTCCGGATTGTGGGCGACAGGCAACGTGATGGTCGAGTTGAAAGCGGCGCTGTTTTGCCCGGCAGCCTGATCCCAGCCCGAGTACGCCAGCGTATAGCCCTGCGGGTTCAGAAAGGCGCCGCCCGGATTGCTTGTAGTCGCAGGATCGTTTCCACCCGTTGTCTGATTGAAGGTACCGCTTAGCTTGCCGCCGCGATTCGGAGCCTCGTAGAAGATCTTGTGGTTACCCTTGGTCAGATCGATCGGCTTGAGGATGTAGAACGCGAACGAATACTGGACGTTGCCATCCGGCAGCCTGGGCGCCAATGCAAGGTCGACGATTCCAGCGTTGTGCGCGTCAGTTGGACTGATCTCTGCAGTCATCGTGCCGGCGATTTTCTCGTACTGACCGACTCCCGGGAACGAGAAGCCCCCGTACGTCGGCGATTCGTGCGTCGTGATATTGATTTTGGTGACGCGGGCATCGGCGTTTGGGGCAACAAGCATCGTTCCTGACGCTGCCAACGCACAGGCAACGCCCAGGCTGACGAGCTTACGCTTGTGAAACTGCGGCGCGAGGCCGTGCGCCGTACCCTTTTGTTTCTTACTCATGAATTTCCTCCTTCAGTTGGAATATTTGCCTTACGCCCCAAGCGTTCGCTGCACCGGACTCGAGAAGTGGCAGTCCGAAATTGTTGATTGACTGATTATTTGAATCGATCACTGCCGTGACGAAAGCCCTGACAAACCGGCAGTCGGTGCCAGTGGGGCACCAAGGCAATCTTTACCCTCCGTCCATTTTTTTGCCCGCATCAGTGATGCCGGCTGCGCTCTCGATCGGCGCTCGATCCCCTGGTTCGCGAACGACGCCATACGCTGAGTGTGCTTGGACACGCGAACCTTGGTATTTGGAATGTAGTGTTGCACTGCTGTAAAGTGACGCCCAATATTGAATTAGTATATATGCCATATCCAACTTGTACATCGGTTGCCTTATGGAACTGAAACACCTCCGAAACTTCATCAGTTGTTGCTGAACGAGACAGTATCTCCGGCGCGGCGAAAAAACTCATCATGACCCAGCCTCCGTTATCACTCCAGATCAAAGAGTTGAAGGAGGAACTTGGCGTTCAGCTATTAATCCGGGATCCGCGCGGTGTTCGCTGGACGACGGTTGGAATCGCATTTCTGAACGACGCGAAAGACGTGCTGGCTCGGGCGGAAAGCGCTCGACACCGCGCGAGACATCAAAAGGATGCGACCGGCGGATTCGTCCGTACCGGGTATGCGCCTTCCACGGGTCATATGACTCTTCCCAGGGTCATTCGACGCCTGCGCGCATTGCGGCCGGCAGCCAAACTCGAGGTGCGGGAGATGTTCAGCTCGACGCAGGGTCAAGCGCTCCAGTCCAACGAGATCGACGTGGGCCTGGTGCGGCCACCCGTCAATGCCAGCCTGGTTGTACTGGGTGCGCGATTGAGCGACCCATACTGCCTCGCTGTACCGGATGGTCACGCGTTGGCGGTCAAGGGTCCCATCGACCTGCCCGACGTCGTGCAGGAAGTATTCGTCAGTTCCACGCGACCCCGCGGTCCGGCATTCCCCGCCTTCGGGTAATGTGGCTCGATCAGCGCCAGCCACCTCGCCCACGGCACCACCCGATCCATCTCGCCCAGAAACTTCTCACGCCGGGTCCGCTTCTTCTTGGCGGCATACTCAAGGTCAGCAAACGTGCTTTGTTTCATCTCTCACTCCCACTAGTCGGTAGCATAACTATGCCATTGATCGCGGGGACTTGAACAGAGTCTCGCTAGCGGGACAGGCCCTTGGGCTACCGATCTTGCGACAATCCTACAAGGCGAAGTAAAGTAGGACTCCCCGGTTCTCTGCAAATCATCGGTCCGGCATTTCCGATCGCAACACGATCGATCCGCTAGCAAAACAGGCATCATGTTGGTGAAGGTGAGCTAGCCGAGTAAATAGGTACTATTGAACGATTTGAATGAAGGGGTGCGCGGTCGCAAGATGGCCCAGCGATTGGCGTGGATGGCCTCCCGAATACGACGATATCGACGTATTCCGCATCGACCGCATCAAACTTGATGCGCCAATGGACGTCGGTGTCACGCTCGGGACTTACGCCGTAAAGTCCTGAAACTTGTGTGCTAAATATCGGTTGCATCGTGCGTCCATCTGCCTCAATGGATAACGCTCGCCAGGGCATGTGGCCGAAGATAACATTCGTAACTGCAACCGCCTGGTTAGGTGATGAAACAAATTCCACAGTCTTGGAAATGAACTCGCCACGCAATATGGCGCGCGGCGGATAGCTTGCAGCGTCAGCGATTGGGACAGCCCGCTCCGGCCATATAACCGCGTCCACTTGAGCAACACCAATTGGTCCTACCCAGCACTTGGGGCTCCATCGAATTGCAGACCAATATGCACGTGGCAAACCGACCACGTGTTCGGCGTGGCTGTTTTGTCCAATGAGTCGTCCCTTTGGAAGCTGATCGCAGTTGAGCAATGCGTCAACTCCGGCGTTTCGATCCACGAGATAGGCAAGTGCGCCATGCATAACCGTGTTTTGATCGAGACTGCAAAGATATCGACCATTCTCGCCGTGAGCGTATGACGGAAACCACACGTCGGAGTAAGGCTCCGATCCTCGAGCAGTCGAAACGTCAAATAGACTCGGCAACGTGCCGACGCCGTCGCGCATAACCCGAAAAATCGAAGCGTCTATCGCAATCTGGCCCCCGATGGTCACGATTGCGAACGCGGCAATGCAGCGTTCTGCTCCAAGTACAACACCGATTTCGCGGAAACCGACCGCGAGAACCGCTGCGAATGTTGGGAGCAGCGCGTATACAAAGTAGACCGGCGTATTTGATCGCAGCGATGCGACTGCCCACGTGTAAGCTAATGCAGCTCCAATCGCAGTTACGAGAACGCGAGTCGACCGAGTTCCAGAAGGACGTTGAACTAACGCCACGAGCGATACAAGCCACACTGCTACAAAAGCCACTCGGAGTATCTTTTCTACGAGTTCACTGACTCCACCGATAAATTTGGCGATAAGGGCAGGGCCTTCGATGACCGTGGACCACACAATTGTCAGGATGCTCGTCGCTCGCCAAGGGCGGACATTCGCTTCCAAGTAGCGCGTCCCCGCAGCGAGATCAGGGAAATTGCCAAGTGTTTGGCTGACAATGTAAGGGATAAACGGCAGCGAAGCGGCAAGTACAAACGCAACCACTAGTAGCAGTAGTTGCTTACCTCGAGCGCTGACGCAGGCTGCGACCAAAGGGAGGAGCCCGACCGGGAGGGTGGTGGGGTGAATATTCAAGCCAATGCCGCAAGCAATGCCCGCGAAGATTGCGAAACGGGTGAAGGGGCAGCGCCATATCCTGATGGCAAGGTATAGCGACAATAATCCGAATGTTTCGACGAGATTGGGGCTAAAAAACGTCAGTTGCTGAATCGTCCCCCAACCAGGTATCGCTAGCGCGATTGCCCAATAGATTGCGAATCGTCGGTCGATCAATATCCTACCGCACAGGTAAGCAAGCACGAATTTGAAGCTTGCTAGCAAGCCGACAAAAAGCGCGACTGCTACCCACGATTTCACCGCGAAGAGTGGCACCGAAAGCAGGTAATACCAAATCGGCGACGCATGTACTGCCCATCCGAGGATTGGGCCCTCGAGAGGAAATTGTAGTCCCTTGCTGATCATTAGTGCGGCGTAAACGTCCCTAGTGGTATCAGGAATCGCCGACGAGAACGCGTAGCCGGCGCAGTAGAGCACCATTAGGGTCGACACAATCAATGCGTCGATGAATTTGCGTTCGGACCATCCCGATCTTAAATCCACGGTCACTTGGTCTCCGGGACGCTCGGGTTCCGCCGCCGGGAACTCGTAGTACGCAGCTTCTGACCGACGACGATACCGATCGAAATCGCGCGAGTGCGATTTCGAATAGGAATTCGGTAATCGGCGAGGTGGCTGATTAAAGAGACCACAACGATGGCGCGGGTTAATGACTACGCAAAATGAATTTCAAGCGGGCTGCCTGAACATCGAACGAGCCGCAGCGTGCTGCCGCACCCTACCAGTCGCTCGTCTGAGCGTCCAATATCAAATCTAATGTCCTAGTCGGCGGAGCCGCAAGAACTGGTTTTGGAGAGGCACACTTCGCCCGCAAGTCGTATGCCGACTATGGCCTACCACGTCGAGCCTTGGATTTAATTGAACTCCCGCGCAAGTGCGCCGTCGAACCATAAACGGACTAGTTGTGCGCTACATTGTAATTACTACACGCTGGTCCGTGGGTCGACCGCTATTTGCTAGCGGAAAACTAACGCACGTTTATGGTGCGGTGGTATCTCGGGCGGCGTACCTCCAAGTGTAGACCGGCGTCTCGCCGCTCGAACAATGAGGAGAACTAATTATGAACACAAAACTCAAGACGGTTAGTTGTATCGCCGCTGTGGCGGCAGCCGCTGGAATCGGCAACGCAAGCGCAGATTCTTTCGTTCCGCTTTACGAGCCTACTTGCATATACGCACCATACTTCTGGGAGTGGACGGTCGGAGGGCAATATTCGGATTCGAACAACGGCGTCATTCCGGGCGATTACTCCATGCTCGTAAGATGGCAGGGTGACGATATGGTCTCGAACGCCGTTAGCTATGACATGGGCGCCTTTACGAGCCTTCATGTATTTTCGCAGCGAGGCCGCCAGCCCGAGGATCCAAACGGTTCGCCCGGGGTGCAGGTGGATTGCTACGAGCAGGGTATGTTGGTTAACACGTGGGATACGCCCCACCGGCCCGTGATCGGGGGCGGATACAACGATATCTGGGGTTATTCATGGCCTACTGGATCCCAGCCGCACCCGTTTGTCGATGGCTCAGGCAATCCTGCTGAGTTGGTGCTTCAGGGCAATCTCGGTGTTGCGACGTACGGTACGTATGGGAGTGGCACTAATTACGGTCAAGCCTCCTTTTTCGCGTATGTCCGCGACACGACTCACCCAAGCCTGCATCCGATTGCCATAATTGCCAATGCGTACATTTCCAATTGGATGGCGACATACGCCACGGACGGCGATGTCTGGTACGACTATAGCGACAACGATTCCAGCGCGATAGCATCCGCAAATCCAGCATGGTATCCGTCGGGCGCGAGCGGCAACGGGGTTTGGTTTGCCTCAGGCCCGATCAGCACGACTTACACTAACCCATATGTCACGACACGGTATAGTCAGGGAAGCAATGACGGACCTCTAAATCCAATCTATTCGACGAATCCCGCGTTCCCGTTTTGGCGTGCGCACATCACTCAGACGAACTTGACAAACGCCATAACGAACATAAACGGTCTGGGTATGGGCTGTAGTCCGCCGAGTTGTCCGTCAGCAGGCTATTCTTCGAATCCTGCCGACTACGTGCTTGAGTACGCTGGCGTAATAATGGAAGTCAGGTTAGGAAGTGAAATCGTATATTACGGAGCCAACGTGACATCAATGAGTTTTGATGCATCGCCTACCAGCTGGATACCGAATGACGCGTCCAAGCCACAAGCGTCGATGGGACTTCACGTTCATGCGTTTGGAGTCTACCAATATCTTCCCTGAGACTCACGGCGAGTCCGTTACATAGCATGCATAAAGCCCGCGGAGACGCGGGCTTTGTCCAGGATTAAGCGCGAGATTGCGTCGATAGCAAGTTATTGTTCACGTATGCGCGCCTGACGATCTACCTGGTCGGACACGGCCACCCTGGCCGGAACTAGGCGTGCCATTCCCATTCCACTCAAAGATCACCGCGAAGATTGCAAAGGAATAAATCTCGCGTATTGTTGGCCATGTCGTAACATTTACCGGTGGAACGCGCGTTGCGAACTCGACGGCAGTTTTTAATGTTTGTCGTGAGTGGAGTGCTCGCTACAAGCGCCCACTACGTTTGCATGGTTTCGCTTATCCAGCTACTCCGCCAGTCACCACTGCTCGCCTCGGGCGTCGGCGCGACGGTGGGCGCGTTCGTAAGTTATATCTTGAACCACCGATTTACGTTTCGCAGCAATATTCCCCATCGCGTAGCCGGAACGAGATTCATCGCCGTGGCCGGAATCGGGTTCGTTATGAACTTGTGTTTGTTCGCGGCCTTGTTGCGGCTCGCACCTTTGCCGTACATGATCAGTCAAATGCTCACAACTTTGTTCGTCCTTGCGTTTTCGTTTGCGCTAAGTCGCTTTTGGGCCTTCCGGCAGCGAATCTAACCCGGGTAAGGACTCGGCATAAGCCCAGACGCCCTTGGGACGCCTAGATCAGTTGCGCAAGCAATGGTCGCAATGCAAAGTATCATCTAGGACCAAACAATTGGTGTCGCTATGCTCTCGCCGCTGTGCAACGAGCAATTTAATTCGTCTTCGCTTGGTAGTAGCACCGTTCAGTGCGCAACTGCGTCTCGTGATGGTGTCGATGCCGCGTGCGAGATCCGCGATTTGCTCGGACTTGCCATAGCTGGAACATTGAGACCCTCACATGAGTAACCTCCCAGTTGACTTGCCACTCGTGTCATTAGTAATTCCCTTGTACAACGAGGAAAACTCCATCGGACAACTATTCGCGGAGCTTGATTCCGTAATCACTCGTCTGGTTCACTATACTTTTGAGATCGTGTGTGTCAACGACGCGAGCAACGACGACACGCTTTCGCATTTGCTTGCCGAAAGTAAGCGACGTTCAAACCTCATTGTTGTCGACCTCAGTAGAAATTTTGGTAAGGAGGGGGCGCTGTCCGCTGGTTTGCAGACTGCTTCAGGGGACGCTGTCATTCCCATTGACGCAGACTTGCAAGATCCGCCCGACGTCATAGAAGGGATGCTTGAGCAATGGAAGCAAGGATTCGAGGTTGTACTGGCCAAACGCATTGATCGATCGACCGATACAGCCTTCAAACGGACAGCGGCCGGCCTTTTCTATCGACTTCACAACTTGCTTGCCGACATATCGCTTCCCGAAAACGTCGGTGACTTTCGCCTGTTGGATCGTATTGCCGTTGACGCACTCAATCGTCTTCCGGAAAACTGTAGGTTCATGAAGGGACTATTCGCCTGGATTGGGTTTCGGACTACAACAATTACTTATCGTAGGGCAACGCGCTCCACAGGCGGCTCGCGATTCAAGCTCCGGCAGCTGATTAATCTAGCGGCGGAGGGCATCACCAGCTTCTCTGTGCTTCCGCTTAGAATGTCCGCATACTTAGGCGTATTTATTGCCTGCGCTGCCGTGGTGTGGGCCTCGTGGATCGCCCTGCGCACCCTAGTTTGGGGTGTCGACCTCCCAGGATACGCGTCGATATTTGTCGCAATCCTATTCCTTGGAGGGATCCAGCTCGTAAGCATTGGGATCCTTGGCGAATATATCGGACGGACCTATATGGAGAGCAAACGGCGTCCAGCATATGTGATTCGGCGAATTTATGCCTCCGGCGCGCGGATGATTCCTATTGAAGTCATGCAATCGGTCGAGCCACGTGCCTAGTAGCCCGCAGTGTGTCCAATTGGCTCGTTGCACTGAGGGAGCTATGAGGAAAGAGTCGCTACGTTTCGTCACGACCTAGTTTGTGCTGAACGCTAGGCAAAGTTCGAAGCAGACAGAAGTGCGGCGAGCTCATCGGCATGGGCCCAGTGATGACCGCACGTCATTCGCGGTAGCGACCAGCGACTGTCATGCGGTCCAATTGCCCTGGGTGCAGTAGTAAATGCGGCGCGCACGCCTATCGTCGAACCGTGTGCTGGGAAGTATGCCTTGACAAGGTAATCGTTGGATTGTCCAAACGGATACGCAAAGTATGGCGACGATCGCGAGCGCGTTGCGAAAGAAATCGATCGCGCGGCTTCGGCTATTTGAGCGTCCGCGTCCTCTCGATTGTCGACTTGAGTGAAATCGCCGCGTGCATCCCGCGAGTGAGCTACGGACCTAAGTGCCGGATGCAAGTGATCCCAGCTGTGATTTGCAATCGACAAGAGCCCGGTTTCAATAGCGCAGTTCCACCAATCGTCTGTCAATGACCGCGGACCAAGGTACGTATAATTCGGATCAGGGTGCGCTTCCATGACTGCTCTGGCAGCCGGTGATGCGATCACAAAGCTCGTAGCGTGGAGACCCGGCTGGCGGTCGGTACCAACTTCGTCGCGGAATCGTCTCATTGAATTGAGAAAGCTGACCTGCGGGCCGAATTCTGGATGAACGAAATCGTCGACATCGTAGACCGGACCGTCGTCGAACGTGAGAGCGACTAGCTTCTCCTTCTTGTCTCGATAAGATTCGGCGGCGTCGACAATTGCCGACAACGGAACGATACGGTAGCGGCAGTTCGCGATTGTCCGTAAATCCTGGGCGAACGCAGAATGGTCGTTGAGTGCGTATGTGTCGCCCACTACGTGGTGGGAGTGATAGGCAAGTACGAATAGTTGCATATATCAATATGACGTCGTCGCCGTTTTTGCCAACTATACGCCATTCCCTCATGCCCACTCATAGAGCGGCTTCGGATGGGGATCTGCAATAACCGGCGGCGTTCGAAGAGGGCATTGGCGCCGCGCAGGAACCTGCAACAACTCGCGGGTCGAGCTCTCGCCCCATGCGCCGGAATCGCGCTGTACGGCATGCGCTCGCGACTTCAGTCGTCGGCCACCAGGAAAGCGCGGAATTTCAGAAGTGATCTGCGCGACGATGGGCGACAGCTACCAATTGACTCCTTTCCCGCAACGCGACGCAATTGACTACAACATTGTGTGCCAATGAGTCGCCGGCCCGGTTTGTGGATGTAAAATCTTCTCTTGGTTGGTCCATAATCGAGTCGCATCCGGCTAGCGCGCCCTTGACTGCAAATGAGCTGTCGTGAAAAGCTTTGAAGAATCGATCGAAGTCGTCGATCTTAAAAATGCCAACTACTTTGCGGCGGACTTGTTCAACGAGTGTTTTCGGAGCCCTTTTCCAATTCCACAAGATTACTTAGGATTGGTCCACAATTCCGAGAGCGGGACTTGGCATCAATTCGTTGCGTTTTATAAGTGGACTGAAGCGACCATCGAACCGGTTGGCTTCTGTAACTGGATCCGGCACCGAGATGTGTATCTCGAAGGCGGCATGTGCGTCCGACAAAATTTCTATCGACGCCTTCCAAAAGAGCACTGGGTGCAATGTAAGCGCATGGGCGGGATTGCCCAGCTCCTCATGGAAGCGGCGGCGAAGACATTGAACGATACCGAGGCTTGGTTCGGCTATTGCGGTGACAAGAAGGCGTACGCCGTTGATATGCGCGTCGGCTATCGCCCGACGAGGCACCCGTTTCTAATCGTGAAGTGGTTCCGTGACGTCTCTCAGAGCCGTCAAGAAGAATTAGAAGACGAAATTGCGTTGCTTGGTCCATTTTAGTCGCACCGACGCCTAGCCCTACGTTCTAGAACCCGGCCATCGCCTCGTAGCGACGTTATATGATCTAATCGGCCACGCAATGCAAATCCCTGTACTGACGTATCACTCCGCCTTTATCAGTGGCGATGGTTATGATTGCAACGACCATGTGGCGTTCTTTCACGACATCCGTTTGGTCCACAACCTTGGACTTCGCGTACTGAGTCTGGATGCGATGGTCGACCGCCTTCGTGCGGGCGCGAAAGATCTCAACGGCTACGTTGCTTTCACCATGGACGATGGCACGAATTTCGACTATTACGACTTGCCGCATCCGAGCTGGGGGATTCAACGGAGCATGATCAACATCATGAGGGACTTTATCGAGGAATTTGGGGCCGCCGCTCAGCCGGGGCTGCATGCCACAAGTTTTGTCATTGTTTCGGCCGATGCTCGCAATGAGCTCGATCGCACTTGCCTGATCGGTCGTGATTGGTACACGGATGAATGGTGGGTCGATGCGATTGCCTCGGGGTTGATGGCTATAGGCAATCACAGTTGGGACCACAATCATCCGACGCTCGAGACCGTCGCGCAGCGAAATCAGCAGAAGGGAAGCTTCTTGAATATCGATTCCCATGCCGATGCGGACGCACAAATTCGCAGGGCTAGTGATTTTCTGGCCGCCAAGACCGGCGGCAAAGCTTCGCCTCTGTTCGCATATCCGTTTGGAGAGGTAAACGACTACCTCGCGCATTCCTATCTGCCTGACAACGTCTCGGAGCACAAATTGAAAGCCGGATTTACAACACACCAGCACCAATTATCGCGTCCAAATGGGATATGGACACTGCCGCGGTTAGTGTGTCGTGACGACTGGCACACGACGGATGAGCTCGCGACAATTCTTATCACCATGCAATGCAATGACTAGTCGCGCTCGTCCGGCAACCGCGATATCGGAACCGCTCGGGCGGTAGAAGCGTGTGGGCGCCGATCGATTGTGCTGCGTCACCTCCTATAGCAATGCAGTCGCCCATGGCACGGACGATGACTATTCTTGGCACGCATCGTTCTTGGCGGAGCGTTTGCCGCATCTTGTCGGTCGGCGTCATTGCGCTGGTCGCGTGCGACCCCGCTCCGAAATCACTCCCCGTCAATACTGCAGCTCCGGAGCCGAGCCCATCCGCCGCGACGTCAAAGTGGAGCGGAATGCTCGACCAAGCGCCAAGCTTAGCCACTCAGAAATTTTACTTTGTCATGGCGGCTTCGGCCATCAGTCTTGGTGGCTTGAGCGATGTCGAGAAACAGTACCCTGCTTACTACTCACGCACCATGCGCGTCGGCATCGCGGTGCCGATTCTCTATCTTCGAACGACTTTGGGTGCGACGAATGACTGGACGTTCGACCCTGATTTCAGCATCGCGCATCGGTGCAAAAGCCGCGCCGTTGCGGAAGACTCATTAAACGGCCTAGTTCAGTTCGCGATCGATCACCAGATGCCGGTGCAATTCATACTCAATGGGGGTGTGTGGGCGAACTCCAGCTGCGAGGCGCCGGAGTGGGACATCGCCGATGAGCTAGAGAAGAACGCAGATAACTGTCAGTGGACGCAAGACAACCACGTCTTTCCCCGAGACTACCTAAAAAATCTAACCGGTTCGATCGAATCGCCAGAATTGGCCAGATCCCTTACGTTCAACGTGTACGCCTCGAGCGTACGACACTACAAAAAGAGGAACCTTCAGACGGCGGCCACGAAAGTCGCTGCGTTTGCGCGCGAGCATCCAGACCTCTTTATCGGTGTCAGCCTTGACGCGGACACCTACATCAATCCTTTCTTCGAACAAAAGGAGTGGTTTGACTACAACCCCGGAACGATTCGTCAATTCCGCCACTGGTTGCGAGGCTCCGGCCCTTACGCAGGCCGTCCAGAAAGCGGTGTACCGGATCTATCGTCATATCGACGCAGAGTCTCGCTT
>Ga0066789_10000725_pt1 | contig 13781 bp, 13 predicted proteins | sample OrgsoiDNA2013049_FD_70960 | JGI IMG/M metagenome (GOLD analysis project Ga0066789, IMG submission 70960) | Permafrost soil microbial communities from the Arctic, to analyse light accelerated degradation of dissolved organic matter (DOM) -... | ecosystem: Environmental > Terrestrial > Soil >...
GCGAGTTCCGAGATCGGGCGGTCGGCGAGATCGGCAAGGCGAAACCGCTCCAGCAATTCGATCGCCTTGTCGCGGCGTCCGTGCGCCTCCGCCGGCGAATAAAATGAAAGCGCCTGGGTGCGCATGGCGGAGACCGCCACGGCCAGATTTTCCGCCGCCGTGAGCTCAATGAACAACTGCGGAATCTGGAACGACCTGGATATGCCGAGCCGGGCGACATGCCTCGGCGAGCGGCGTCCGATATCGATCCCGTCAAGCGCGATCGAACCGGAGTCGGGCTTGAGATAGCCGGTGACCATGTTGACAAAAGTCGTCTTGCCCGCGCCGTTGGCGCCGATCAGGCTGACCTTCTGGCCGGCCGCGATATCGATGGACAGAGCGTCGGCGGCGATCACCGCGCCGAAGCGCTTGTCGAGCCCGCGCACGGAAAGCACGGGGTTCATGAGACAACCCCTTTTTCAGCCGCGATCGGTGTCGCTGCCGTGGCAACATTCTTCTTGCGCCGGTCCCTGATCCAGAGCGAACCGATGCCGCGCGGCAGAAACAGGATGACTGCCAGCAGAAAGACGCCAAGCACGAGCTGCCAGGTGTTGGGAAGGTACAGATTCGAGAACGAGCGGACCAGTTCAAGCGCCAGCGACGCGACGAACACGGCGGCGACGCTTTGATACCCCGCAAGCACCGCCACGAAGACGAACTCGCCCGATGTGGTCCAGTAGGCAAACTGCGGATCGATGTGGCGCTGCGCCATCAGGGCAAACGCGCCGCTGGCGCCGGCGAAAATAGCCGCGATCACGAAGTTGATGGTGACGACGCGGTTGGCCGAGATGCCCAGATACTCGACGCGGAGATTGTTTTCACGAACCGCAAGGCTGGCGAGGCCGAGTTCGGACCGGAACAGGATGGTCGCGGCGATGCCGGCCAGACCGGTGGCGACCACCGCGACCGCATACAGCATGAAGTCGGCCTCGCGCGGGTCGGTGAAGATCATGCCGAACAGGCTCGGCCGCCCGACATTGAAGCCATCGGAGCCGCCGAGCGCGGTCGATTTGACCAGCGCGCCATAAAACACCATCGACAGCGCGAGCGTCAGCATGCCGAAGAAGATGCCGCTGTAGCGGGCGATCAAGGGACCGATCGCAAGGCCGAGCAGGCCGCCGCAGACGGCGCCGATGATCACCTGCGCCACCGCGTCGGTGATGCCCCAGGCGTTGGCGATCAGGGCGACGCCGTAACCGCCGGCCGCAAAGAACAGGCCTTGGCCGAACGATACGTTGCCGGTGCGCGCCAATATCACGATGCCGAGCGCGATCAGGGCATTGGATGCGGCGATGGTCGCAAGCGACAGCGTCCAGGTTGGAAGTACGCGGCCAAACAGCGTGACGGCCGCCACCAGCGCGATCATGACGAGAGGATGCAGGCCTTGCCTCATCAGATCTGGCCTCATCAGATTCGCCTTCATCAGATTCGCCTTGCCGTCTCGCGCTTGAACAGGCCTTCGGGGCGAAACATCAGCACCGCCGCCATGATCAGGTAGATCATGAACAGCTCGGCCTGCGGCATCAGATGCACCGAAGCCGCGCGGGCGAGCCCGACCAGGATCGCGCCGACCGCAGCGCCCTCGACGCTGCCCAATCCACCGATCACGACGATGGCAAAGCTCAAAATGATGACATCCGAACTGAGACCCGGCTGCATCGAGATTTTCGGCGCGGTCAGCGCGCCGGCCAGGCTGGCGAGCAGCACGCCAAAGGCAAAGGCGACGGCGTAGACCCGGCTCACCCGCACCCCCATGCTGACGCTCATTTCCTCGTTATGGATCACGGCCAGCACGATCTTGCCGGTGACGGTGCGATTGAGGCCAAACCAGACGGCAAAGCCGATCGCGGCCGAAATCGGTATCAGCACCAGATCGTAGCCGACATAATAGAGGCCGGCGAATTCGAGCGTGCCGAACAACTCGTAGGGTTGCGTCGCATAGATCGGGTTCACGCCCCAGATCAGCTTGGTGACGTCCTCGAGAATGAGAAATACCGCATAGGTCACCAGCAGCAGCACCACCTCGTCGCGGCCGTAGAACATTTTCAGCAAGCCACGTTCGAGCAGAAGCCCGATTGTGGACGCGATCAATGCGACCGAAACCAGCATTGCGACGAACCCGACGCTGGGCGGCAGGCCGTGCGCCGCGACAAGCGTCACCGCGGTCGCCGCGATATAGGCGCCGAGCGCGTAGAAGCTGCCGTGGGCGATGTTGAGAATCTTCAGCACGCCGAATACCAGCGTCAGCCCCAATGCAACGATGAAGAGCCATGAGGCCTGAATCAGCCCATCGAGAACGATCGTCAGAAAGAAGTTCATGGCGCGGGTTTCATGCAGGTCGCGGCGAGCGGGGCCGAGAATTCAAGATGCTGTTTGAGCAAGCAACAGCGCGGATTCGAAATCGCCGGGCGGGCAGCAGGCCGCGGCGTTAGCGTCCGGCTCACGCCGCTTCAACGTTGCTTCAGATGCGGACGCGGGTCAGTTGCACTTGGCGCCGGCCATGCCGCCCTTGATCCAGTCGATCGCCTTGACGCCAACCGGCGGATTGACGCATTCGGCAGGGAAGTTTTGGATATCGACCAGTTCGATCCGCTTCGAATCCGGATTATATTTGGTGCGGCTGATCGCGATCGGCTGGATCGCCTGATGGCCATCCGCAAGCTTCATCTGGATCAGGCCGCCCGGCGATTGCCATTCCAGGCCGGTCATGGCTTCGACCAGTTCGTCGGTCGAGGGTTTCTTGCCGCCGTTTTTGGCCATCGCCTTCTCGACCGCGCTCTTCAGGCCGAGGATCGACTGCGTGACACGATAGGCGGCCTGCACCGGATAGACGTTATTGGCGGCCTCGTAGCCTTTGAACAGCCAGTCGTTGATCGGCGACTTCTGCGACATCAGGCCATAGGCGCCACGCGCGCCAATGATGGTGCCGTCGGGCATCTTGTCGCCGAGCGGCGGCAACACGTGGTCGGCGGCGCTGAGCACGAGCTGGCTGCGCTTGGGCAACCCGCGCGGCACAGACTGCAAGATGAAGGCCTGAAGGTCGCCGCCCCACAGGCTCGAATAGACCACGTCCGATCCCGCGCCGACCAGCGCGGAAATCTCGGTGCCGTACTGGCCCGCCCCGAACTTCGGCAGCAGATCCGAGCCGAGCTTTGCTTCGGGATAGAGCTGCCCCGCGGCCGCGACGAAATCGGCACGGCTGTCCTGGCCCCAGGCGTAGTCCTGGTTGATCGCCGAGAACGTATCCATCTTCACATTGTGCGATTTCATGTAGCGAATGAGCGCTACGTTATCCATCGTCGCGTGCGCGGCGGTGCGGAACACGTAATTGTATTTCGCTTCCTCGAAGATGCGCGGCGTTCCGCAGTCGAACAGCAGCAGCAGCTTCTTCAGTTCGTCCGCGATCGGTGCAACCGCGAGGCAGTCGCCCGAGCCGATGTAGCCGATCACGGCATCGACGTTGTCGCGCTGATAGAGATTACGCAGTTCCTGGACCTGCTTGGTGGCGCCGCCGTTCTCGTCGATGATGACAGGCTCGATTTTCATGCCGCCGAAGCCGACCTTTTCGTAAGGCGAGGGGGCCGAGCCCTTGTTCAACTGGTCGATGACGTATTGGGCGCCGTTGCGGGCCGGGACGCCGAAACTGTCCGCCGCGGGCCCGGACAGGAATGTCACGATGCCAAGCTTGAAAGATTCTTGCGCAGACGCCGGCGCCGCCGGGACAAGCGACGTTGCGGTAATGGCAGATAGAAGCGCGACGGAGCGGCGCAACCGCGAAAAACAGTCCATGATTTTCTCCCCTGGATTGCCGGCGGTGGGCCCGCCGGCTTTTGTCCGCGCCGGTTGCCCCGGCGTCGGCGGTGATTGAGGCGAGTTTAGGCGGGCTTTCGCGGCGCGTCTATGCGTCCAGAATGGCGACCGCCCGGGTCCAGCCCGCCGAGGCACGCTCGATCTTGACCGGAAAGCACGACACGGTGAACCCGGTCGACGGCAAAAGCTCCAGATTGTGCAGCTTTTCGATATGGCAGTAGCCGATGTGGCGTCCGGCCTTGTGGCCCTCCCAGATCAGGCTGGCGTCCCCGGTCTCGGCGAATTTTTTCGCGGTATGGACGAACGGCGCATCCCAGCTCCAGCCGTCGATGCCGGTCAGCCGCACGCCGCGCTCGAGCAGGTACATCGTCGCTTCGTAGCCCATGCCGCAGCCGGAATTGACGTAATCCTGCTGGCCGTATTTGGCCCCGGCGCCGGTATTGACCACGACGATTTCAAGCGGCGAAAGCGTGTGGCCAATGCGCGTGAGCTCGTTTTCGACATCCTTGGCCATCGCCACATAGCCGTCCGGCAAATGACGAAAGTCCAGCTTTACCCCGGGCTGCAGGCACCACTCCAGCGGCACCTCGTCGATGGTCCATGACCGCTCGCCGCGATTCATGGTCGGGTGATAATGATAGGGAGCATCGAGATGGGTGCCGTTATGGGTCGACAGCTGCACGGTTTCCATCGCCCAACCCTGTCCGTCCGGCAGATCTTCGGCCTTGAGGCCCTCGAAGAAACCCAGCATCCGCGGCAGGCTCTGCTGGTGATCGTTGTACTGGATGACAGGATGGATGCCCGGCGGATCGGCCGGCACGTCGTTTTGCAGCGGCACGGAAATATCGATCAGCTTTCGCGCCATGGCGCTTCCTCCGTTATTTTGGTCTGCTGGGCCGCGTCGAAACCGTTGCACCCGCTCGGCGCTGTTCTGATAACATACGATACCAGATTAGAGGAACGGTCATGGCGCGGGTGCATTGTTTCGCGACAGTTATTGCTGCCTTTGTCTTTTTCATGAGCGGGGACGTTATGGCCTTCGACATTGAAGCTCATCGGGGCGGACGCGCGCTGTTTCCCGAAAATACCCTGCAATCGTTCGCCAACGCACTCTCGATGGGGGTGGACACGCTGGAGCTGGATATTGGGGTGACCCGGGACGGCGCGATCGTCGTCTCCCATGAGCGTGGACTTAACCCGGATCTTGCGCGCGGCGCCGACGGCGTCTATGTCGCTCCGCCGGGCATTCCCTTTGTCAAGTTGCGGCTCGAAGACGTCAAGAAATATGACGTGGGTCAAATTCGTCCGGGCAGCGCCTATGCGGCACAATTTCCGGAACAGCGCGCGGTACCGGGAACGCCGATTCCAACGCTCGGGGAAGTCTTGCAACTGGTGCGCAAATCGGGCGACAGCCATGTGCGCCTCAATATCGAGACCAAAATCGATCCCAAGCACCCCGAAGAATCCCCGGACCCCCAACGTTTCGTCGCGCTTCTGCTTGATTTTCTCCAGGCAGAGAAATTCAGTGACCGCGTGATGGTTCAATCCTTCGACTGGAGGACGTTGCAGCTCGTGCAAAAACTGGCGCCTGCGATACCGACGGTTTATCTCAGCCTGCAGAAGGGGTCGGAACCGACGGTGTTTTTGGACAAAGCTTCGGATTGGACGGCAGGGTTCGATCCCATCAATCACGGCGGGTCGCTGCCTCGCGCGATCAAGGCCGCGGGTGGCGCGATCTGGTCGCCGTATTTCGGCGATGTAGATCCAGCCCTGATATCCGAATCCCATGGTCTCGGACTCCAGGTGGTGGTCTGGACGGTGAACAAGCCCGAAGACATCGCGCGCATGATCGACATGGGGGTGGACGGCATTATCTCGGATCGTCCCGATCTGTTGCGCAAAGTCGCCGGCGACAAGGGCATTGCTTTGCCGGTCGAATCGCCCGTTACTCCCTAGCGCCCGCTACCTATCCTTGTTCGGGGGTTCCATCTCTTGGGAGAATTATCAGAGGAGGCCGCGATGCCTCGTTTTTTTTCCGGCGCGACCTCGATCCCAAGGCGTTCTGCTGATGTCCTATGAAATCCTCGAAGTTGACGGCGTCGCGTTCTCCGACACAATCAACGCCTTCAATAAGCTTGTTCCGGAATGGCCTGCCCTGCAACGGCGACATCTTGCAAAGGGATATTGGTGGCTGGCTTATTTTAAGGAAAGCCCCGTCGCGTTCGCTGGTCTTGTGCCGTTCGAACCATTCCCGAACATAGGATACCTGAAGCGCTGTTATGTTAATCCGGATCACCACGGGCATGGTCTGCAATTCAGGCTTATGCTGGCGAGGGAATCGAAAGCGAAGCAACTGGGCTGGACGCACCTCATGAGCGAGTGTCGCGTGAACAATAAATACTCAACGGCCAATTTCACAAAAGCAGGCTTCATTCAGTGTGAACCGGAGCAGCCGTGGGAGCGGGATTCAGTGTATTGGGTAAAGGCGATTTAGATACGCTGGCGAGTCCGGTTCGTGGGTTACGGGCGATCTCGGACCTGCCGAGGCATCTCACCGCAGCACGTGTCGCGGCAGCCACAGCGAAATCTCCGGAAAGTAGGTGACGAACATCAGCACCATGAACATCACCGCGTAGAACGGCCAGATTTTCCGCATCACCTGCTCGATCGTGACCTTGCCGACCGCGCATCCGACGAAAAGGATCGATCCCACCGGCGGGTGGCATAATCCGATGCCGAGGTTGAGCAGCATGATCATGCCGAAGTGCACCGGATCGACACCGAAATTTTTCATCACCGGCAGCAGGATAGGCGTCGCGATCAATATCGACGGCGCCATGTCGACCAGGGTGCCGAGCACCAGCAGCAGAATGTTGATGAGAAAAAGGATGACGTATTTGTTGTCGGATATCGACAGAAAGAATGCCGTCATTTTTGCCGGCATCTGCGTCAGCGCCATGATGTAGCCGACGCTGGAGGCGCAGGCGATCAGCGTCAGCACCATGGCGACGGTGCGCAGCGTGCGGTGCAGCAAGACGGGCAGGTCGCGCCAGCGATAGTCCCGGTAGATGAACATGGTCACGAAAAACGCCCAGATGCAGGCGACCGCGCCGGCTTCGATCGCCGTGAAGATTCCGCCGAGAATACCGCCGAGAATGATGACCAGCGTCACCATGCCCCAGGCCGCATCGATCGTGATCTTCAGCGCGTCCTTCGCGGCCACGGTCTGGCCATGGGGATGCTTGTCGCGGTAGGCGATGACGAGACAGAGAAGGATCAGCGAGAATCCGAGCAGCAGCCCGGGGAAAACACCGGCCATGAACAAGGCGCTGATCGAAATCGTGCCGCCCGTGGCCAGCGAATACAGCACTGCATTATGACTCGGCGGCACCAGCAGGGCCTGAACCGAGGCGGTGATGGTGAGGTTGGTGGCGAACACGCGCGGATAGCCGGCCTTTTCCATTTGCGGGATCATCACCGAGCCGATCGCGGAGGTATCGGCGACCGCGGAGCCGGAAATGCCGCTCAGGAATGTCGTGGCCAGCACGTTCACGATGGAGAGGCCGCCGCGCACGCGGGTAAATCCGACCAGCACGTCCGCAAACGCCACCAGCCGGCGCGCCATGCCGCCTTCAGCCATGATCGCGCCCGCCAGCACGAAAAACGGAATCGTCAGCATCGCCACCTTGCTGACACCGTCGGAGATCTTCAGCATCACCGCTTCCAGGGGAATGCCGATCGACCACGCCCCCGCGATCGCCGCAAGCGCCAGCGAATAGGCAATCGGCATGCCGATCAGAAAACAGACCAGCATGGTTGCGAGCAGAATAAAGATATCCATGGATCGCCTATCTCGGTCAGTCGAATGGTGCAACTTCGGAGGTGCGAGACAGCGGATCGGACGGCGCCCCGAGAAAAATGCGCTCGGTGATGAAGAGGAGCAGGCAAACTCCGCCGACCGGAATCGGCAGGTAGGTCACGCCCACCGAGAGGAACGGAAAATCCGCGATGGTATTGTGCCAGGTCACCTCGACAAGCCGGCCGCCCCAGACGATCATGAAGGTCGCGATCAGCGCCATCAGCAATTGGACGACCAGATCGAGCAGGGTGCGGAGCTTCGCCGGCAACTGGTCTGCGAAGTAGGAGACATTCATGTGCAGGTTGAGCCGATATCCCGCGGCAGCGCCAATGAAGGTCAGCACGATGGTCAGGAGAACCGCGAGCGGTTCAGGCCATGATGCCGCGCTGTTGAGTACGTAGCGGGTGAACACCGCCCAGGGGATGATCGCCGAAATCAGCACCAGCGCGGTGCAGCCAACGATGACGCACAGCAGATACAGGTAGTTCATCGCCTGGCGAAATGATCCGGCCATTTTATTCGATGGCCTGGATGCGCTTGATCATGTCCTGAAATTTTGGACCGTATTTGTCCCACACCGGCTTGACCGCATTCTGGAACGGCGTTTTGTCGGCGATTTCGACGATCTGGCAGCCTGCGGCTTTTGCCTTGTCCATCGCCTGCTGTTCGTACTTGTTCCAGAGTTCGCGCTCTTCCAGTTGCGCCTCGCGGGCAAATTTCTTGAGCAGGCCCTGGTCATCGCTCGAAAGTGCGGTCCATGCCTTCTTCGAGAACACCAGCACCTCGGGAATGATCAGGTGCTCGGTGAGCGAGTAATATTTGGCTGCGGTATAGTGATTGCTGAAGACGTAGCTCGGCGGATTGTTCTCGGCGCCGTCGATGACGCCGGTCTGCAACGCGCTGAAGACCTGATCATAGCCCATCGCGACGCCGTTGCCGCCGAGTGCGTTCATCATGTCGACGAAGATCGGGTTGCCGATGACGCGGAATTTCAGGCCCTTGAGGTCTTCGATCGATTTGATGGGCCTCTTGGTATTGTAGAGGCTGCGCGCGCCGGAATCCATCCAGCACAGCGCGACCAGTCCGGCGTTGGGGCTCGCCGTGATCTTGTCGAGCAGCTCCTGGCCGATCGGCCCATCCATCATTTTTTCCGCGTGCGCGGTGTTCCTGAACAGGAATGGCATGTTGACGACGTTGATGTCGTCGACAATGGGGCCCATCGATCCCACGCTGACACGCAAGATCTGGATGGCGCCGATCTGGGTCTGCTCGATGGTTTCTTTCTCGCCGCCCAGCTGCATCGACGGATACATCTGGACCGAGAGCCGGCCGTTGGTGGCGGCCTCGAGCTTCTTGCCCAGATTTTCCGTCGCCACCACGGTCGGATAGCCGGCGGGCTGAACGTCAGATGCCTTGAAAACCATTTTCGCTTGCGCGCGCGCCGGCGATTGTGGCGTCAGCGTCGCCAGCGCCCCAAGACCGGCGCTCAACTTGATGAAGTCGCGGCGTTTCATTGGATTCCTCCCTGGAATGTCATTATTTTATTTTCCTCCGATCGCACATCCGCTGCGCGGCTTTTTCTTGCGAGCGTATCGCTTTACTGGTTTCGCTTGTCGAAAAAGTCAGGATTGATGTCTTGAGTGACGGAGATGTTGTCGAGAAGACTTTCGAGATGGCGTTCCATTGCGGCTCTTGCGCCTGTGGGATCATGGGCCTCGATCGCGCACAGAATGGCCTCATGCTCCACGATCACCCGCGCGATCCGGCCTTGCTGCGGCAGCGTCAGCCGGCGATAGCGATCGACATGTACCTTGACCTGCTGGATCAGTGTCCAAATTCCCGGATGGCCGGCAATTTCCGCAATGGTCGCGTGAAACATTTCATCCGCGCGATGGAAGGCGTCAGCGTCGCCAACGGCGTTTGCCTCACGCTGACGTTCCAGGATCGCATGCAGAACCAGAATCTGGCTGGCCGCCGCGCGTTCGGTGGCCAATTGTGCGGTGGTTGCCTCGAGCGCTTTGCGGACGATGATGGCTTCCGGCAGCGCCGCAATCGGAATGCGCGAGACGAAGATACCCGACTGGGGAAATATCTCGAGCAAGCCTTCATCTGCCAGTTTCAGGATGGCTTCGCGAACAGGTGTCCGGCTCACCCCGTAGGAAAGCGCGATTTCGGCCTCCGAGATCACTTCGCCGGGCCGCCTTTGCATGGACACCAGCTCGGTCCGAAGATCCGAATATATCTTTGACGAAGCGGTAGCCGTCCGCGGCCGGCCGTTACGGCGGTTGCTCGCAACTGCCGAACGAACCGCGGTCTCTGCCTTTTTCGTTAGGCGTGTTGGCATGTTTGCTCTCTGGCGCAATTGATATATTAGTATGTGAACCGATTTTGGCAAAGCTCAAAATCGGCCGGCTGCTGTTTAATTCGCTCAACAGCGCCGCCGGAGTCGCGACCGCCGTTGCCTTCACGCGGCTATTGTTGCCCGCCGAGGAAGCCTGCGCGCTCACGCCATTCGCGCTGGTCCGCGCCGATCAACAGATCGATGAGAACCTGAGCCTGCCGGGCATTGGCGGCCCGCGTGACCACCGCCGCGGTGTACATGGTCGAAAGTTCGCACCCTTGCGGCAAGGATCCCGACAGGACCACGCCCGGAGTGCTGATGATTTCGGTCGATTGGGTGCAGCCGAGCGGCTTCGCGGCGTCGGACGCTGCGAGATGGCGCATCGCGGTCGCGCCATTGGGAAGGATTTTGAGGCTGCCCGCAACCTCGTCCGCGATGCCAAGTTGCTGCAGGACTTTCGCGACGTGAGTCCCGGCCGTTGACGCCCTGGTGTCGGGAACGAAGATCGCGTCAGCGGCGAGCAACGCGTCGCGCAGCGCCGCCGCATCCCCAACCGATACCCTGGGATCGCCCGCGCGCACCGCCATCGCGGTCTCGACCAGTCCGATATTGGCGATCGAGGCACCGATGACGCGATTTTCTTCGGCAAGCCTGCCGACGATTGCCGCCGTCAAAATGACGATGTCGGCCTGGGTGCCGTCGCGCAATTTTTCGGCCATGGCGCCCACCGCGCCGAATTCTCCGGCGATATCGTGGCCGGTCCGCGCCTTGAATTCAGCCGCAACACTTGCGACCAGCCCCTGGGCCGCGCCGCCACTGAGAATGTTCAAACTCGTCATGAGGTCAATTCCATCGCCGCGATCAGGCGCTCGCGCGTGATCGGCAGGTTGCGAACGCGCACGCCGAGCGCATCGAATACGGCATTGGCGATTGCGGCAGTGACCGGGCCATGCGCGGCCTCGCCGGCGCCGAGAGGCTCGCTATCGGGCCGCGCGATGAGTTCAACTTCCACCTCCGGCACCTCGCTGAAACGCAGGATAGGGTACGTCGTCCATGTATTGCTGGTGATGCGCTGCCGATCGAAGCGGACGCGCTCTTTCAACACCCAGCTGGTGGCCTGGATCGCGCCGCCTTCGATCTGATTGACCACGCCGTCCGGATTGATGACTTCCCCGACGTCGACCGCGATGGTCAGCCGCTTGACGCGGATGTCTTCGGCGCCCCAGATCTCGGCGACCGTGGCACAATACGCGCCGGTGTTCTTGTAGCGCGCAAAGCCGAGGCCGTAACCGACGCCGTCTCGCTTGTCCGGCTTCCAGTTCGCGCGCCTTGTGACAGACTTGATGACGTCTCGTGCCCGCGAATCCGACAGGTGCCGCAGCCGAAAGGCGACCGGATCTTCGCCACGTTCGGCCGCCAGTTCGTCGAGAAAGGATTCGATCGCAAACACGTTGCCCTGCGCGCCAAGCGTGCGCAGCGCGGAGGTTCGTATCGGCATGGTCGTCAGGCGATGGGATTCGATTTGCCACGATGGAAAATCATACAGCGGTATCGAGTTGCGGTCGGCGCCGCCGCCATTGGCCTGCGGCGGATTGGTCGAGATATGGCGCGGGAACGGATTGGCGAGTTCAGTGGCCGCGAGCAGGGCGGGCTGCGTTGCCCGTCCCGGCCGCGCGGTGTGGCCATTGCCCCAGATCGAGTGACGCCAGCCGACGATCTCGCCTTGGGCGTCGAGATCGGCCTCGATCTCGATCGCCATCGCCGCACCGAACGGCGCGTGCGACATCTCGTCTGCGCGCGACCAAAGTACGCGAACCGGCCGGCCGCTGGCCGCCTTCGCCAGCAGAACCGCGTCGAGCGCGACATCGTCGGCGGCATTATGCCCGTAGCACCCGGCGCCCTCCATGTGCTCGACCGTGATATTCTCGATCGGCAGTTTGAGCACCAGCGCGAGATCGGTGCGGAGAAAATAAACCCCCTGGCTGTGAGTCCAGACCCGGACGCGCTCTCCGCTCCACTGCGCCATGGCGCAGGACGGCGCGATTGACGCATGGGCCAGATACGGGCGGCTATATTGCTGCCGGATCGTGCGCTGCTTTTCGCTGGTCTGCGACGCCGTCCTCCGGTCGATCAACGTCGATTCCACCGGCTGGGCCTTCAGCCATTCCGCCAGCCCGTCCTCATCGGGCAGCGTTTCGCCCGCCGACCACGTCGCAGCCTTGCGCAGGGCTTTCAGCGCGGCCTCGGCGCCATCCTCGGTTTCGCTGACGACGCCTGCGAAATTGCCGTCGCGCACGATGGCGACCAGGCCGTCGACCGCGCGCGCGCGATGCTCGGGCATGTCGACAAGTCTTGCCGCTGAAAGCTCCGATCGCAGCACCCGGCCATGCAGCATCCCCGGCAGCGCGGAATCGTGAATGAAACGCGGATGCGCGAAAACCTTGTCGGGAATATCCACGCGCGCAATGGAATGCCCGGCAAGCGTGCGCTGCGTCGATGGTTTTGGCACGGCGCCCGGCGTGGCGTCGCGCTCCAGCGAGACTTCATCGGCCAGTTCCCAGTAGCTGGTCCTGATATTGCCAGGTCCGGAGATGGTGCCATCCTCGATGGCGAGCACGTCGATCGCGACGCCGAGCCGCTCCGATGCGAGCCCAAGAAAGATTTGCCGGACCTCGGCGCAGACGTGCCTGATGGCGCGTCCCGACTGCTGCACGGAAAGACTGCCTGAGGTCACGCCCTCATTGGGACTGGCAGCCGTTGACGCGCGGACCATCTGCACCCGGCCGATATCGAGATCGAGCTCGTCGGCGGCGATCTGCGCCAGCGCCGTCACGATGCCTTGCCCGATCTCGACTTTTCCCGGAGAAACCTTGACGTGGCCGTCCGACGAGAACCGGAGCCAAGACGACAGCACCGGGTTGGCGGCAAGGCTGACCGGCAATTTCGGTAACGAGGGGGAGGGCGCGGGCTTTGTCATGGGGTTGCCATCTCGGCCGCGGCGCGCAGTACCGCCCGCACCATGCGATTATGCGAGCCGCAACGGCACAGATTGCGGTCCAGCGCGGCCCTGACATCGTCGCCGGAAGGCGCAGGATTTCGCATCAAAAGGGCTGCGGCGCTCATCAAGATGCCGGACACGCAATAGCCGCATTGCAGGGCCTGTTCGGCGATGAACGCGCGCTGCAGCGGATGCGGTCTTTCCGCGCTTCCGAGCCCTTCGAGGGTGGTGATGTCCTTGTCCGCCACCGACCACAGCGGCGTGTCGCATGAGGCCACCGCGTGATCGCCGACGATGACGTTGCAGGCGCCGCATTCATTGGCGCCGCAGCCGAAATGCGGGCCGGTCATGCGCATCGGACCACGCAGGATACTGAGCAACGATGAATCGGGATCGGCGTCGACATCGGTCTCGACGCCATTGAGGCGGAATCGGATACGCGGCATTCAGGCTGCGACCTTGATTTACGGCTTGTCGCCGAATTTCTTGACGACCTCGGCCCACTTTACAATATCGCCGCGCAGATATTTGTCGAATTCTTCCGATGTCATCGCCATCGGAACCGCACCCTGTTCGGTCCAGAGTTTGACAATGTCGGGCCGCTCGATGGCCGCGTTCACGGCGGCATTGAGCTTGTCGATGATCGGCTTTGGCGTTCCCGCGGGCGCCATCAATCCGAGCCAGATGGTCGCCTCGTATCCGGGGACGCCGGCCTCGGAGGCCGTCGGCACGTT